>Ga0210403_10003551_pt1 | contig 13677 bp, 13 predicted proteins | sample IncBWC19MmetaG_FD_150863 | JGI IMG/M metagenome (GOLD analysis project Ga0210403, IMG submission 150863) | Forest soil microbial communities from Barre Woods Harvard Forest LTER site, Petersham, Massachusetts, United States - Inc-BW-C-19-M | ecosystem: Environmental > Terrestrial > Soil >... | reverse complement strand
TGGAGCCGCTCGGACTGGCCGCAAAAACCGACAACCCATCATTCCTCTCCGTCGCGCCGGGGAACAAATTCCTATACGCAGTAAATGAAAGCTCTGACTACCAAGGCGCGGCGAGTGGCGGGGTCACGGCATTTTCCGTGGATCGCAAAGCGGGCAAACTGACGCAATTGAATGAAGTCGCGTCTCGTGGAGCTGACCCTTGTTACATTTCGATTGACCGTACAGGCAAATACGTTCTAGTTGCGAACTACGGTGGAGGAAACGTCGCTGTATTCCCGCTGTCGTCCGATGGCCGCCTCGGAGAGGCATCGTCCGTGGTGAAAGACGCCGGTCCGCTCGGCCCAAACCAAAAACGGCAGGAAGCGGCTCACGCCCACTGGATAGAGACTTCGGCCGGCAATCGGTTTGCTTATGTCTCAGACCTGGGGCTTGATCGCGTGCTGATTTACAAATTCGATGCGACGAAAGGCACGCTAAGTCCGGGCCAGCCTGTGGAGGCCAACGCCCACCCCGGGGATGAGAAGAACTTCTTTTCGGCCACTCTACCCCCTGGTACCGGCCCGCGCCACGTGGCTTTTTCCGCGGATGGAAAGTTCATGTACGTCATCGGGGAACTGGATTCGAGCGTGACCGTCTTTGCAAATGACAAAGAAACTTTCCGCGCCATACAAACAGTATCGACTCGCCGGGCGGGGTCCACTGGCGACAACAGCGCGGCAGAGATCGCCGTCCATCCCAACGGAAAATTTCTGTACGCGTCGAATCGGGGCGATGACAGCATCGCCGTTTTTTCCATCGATCGCGGCAGCGGTAAACTCACCACCGTGGAGCAAGTGCCGAGCGGGGGGCATACTCCGCGTAATTTTGCGATTGATCCCGATGGCACTCGCCTTCTGGTCGCTAACCAGGATAGTGGCAGCGTTGACGAATTCCGCATTGACGCTAAGTCGGGGAAGTTGGAGTCGATGGGCGATGTCGCAAAGGTCCCGTGGCCGGTGTGCCTGGTGTTTGTGGCGGACTAACTCGTGAGGACCAAGGACGGACGATGCGCAAGTTCCTCTAGAGTCGGCGAATTATGAACTGGATCGAGGTGGGACAATGGCTCTGACCATAGGCGCTCCCGCCACTCTGCTGCAAAGTCGTCAGCCAGTCTTTCGAGTGCGAATTTGAGTCGGGCTGAACCGGCCTGTTCGTTAACCATCTGCAGGTGCCCGAGTTCGTGAAGAAACACGTCATACAGCATGAATCTGCGGCATGCGACTTGCGGCCATTTGTGACCGCGCCTGGCGCCGAAGTTCTCGGGCGCCTGTCCCTTCACTAGGAATCGCGTTAGGCTAATGCGCGGCGGCAAAGCGCACAGCGCAATCTCCCTCCGTCCACGGTTGACGTAACCAAGAAGCCGCGCACCACGACTCCGATCGTTGAAGTGAACGGTGCGGAGGCGATCCCATAGTTCGACCGGAAGACGGCCAAGCAAGACTTTTATGTCTTCCTCGTTCACGCAATGGATTCGATCGGCGCCGGGGCGTGATGATGAGAATTTGACTCTGTGCGCCATATGATATGACAATCTGAAGCTCTACTCCAGAGCCTCGGGCTGGAGCCCGATGTTCTTCTCGCCGGCAGCTTTCTTCTCGCGATATTTCTTTAACCACGCTTCCCAGCTCTTTCCGGCTGCTGGGTCGCGATCACTGAAGGCCAGAGCGGCGATGTCGGCATAAGAGATGGAAATTTTTCGATTGCTGGATTTCTCGAAAATGCGCACAACAGAATCGGCCAAAGTGAGGGCGCTGCGGCGATCGAAGAGGTAGCCTTCAAAGTTGGTCCCATCTTTGCACGTGATCGCAATGTCTCCTCGGAAGTCGAAAGCCTTTTCCAGAGCGTGCCGAATCTCCATCTCGCTGGCGAGCGATGGAATCCAACCTTCAAGTTTTTCGCGTTCGTGCCCGGGCGCGATTTCCAAAGTGTCGGGATTTGCAGGGTTGGAATTGGCTGAGGAACTACTGGATGAGATCGCGATAACTGGCGCAGGATCTGGGATGCGATCAGCCTTCATGCTTTTGTTTCCTGCAAAGAATCGCTTGGCGCTTCTATTTGCACCAATGATGGAGAACTAGCGGCTTCGTCCAATAACCGCAGGGCACCGGTATCGGGATATCGATTGAAGAGCGTGGCCTTTACCGTGGCCAGAAAACCGCTTAACGATCCGAACTGGTCGTTGACCGCGGAGGCTTCATACCCGCTGTGCACCATGCAATTCGCACACTTGGGATTTCCCGATTCCGTGCCGTAGTTCGACCAGTCAGTTTCCGCGAGCAGCTCCTGGAAGGTGTCGGCGTATCCGTCCTGGAGCAAGTAGCAGGGTTTCTGCCAGCCGAAAATGTTGTAGGTCGGCATTCCCCAGGGGGTACAGGCATACTGCCGCTTGCCCATCAGAAATTCCTGGAATAGCGGTGACAGATTAAACTTCCAACTCTTCTTGCGATTGGAAAGAATGGCGCGAAACAATCTGCGAGTGCGGGCGCGTCCCAAAAAATGCTGCTGGTCGGGCGCCTTATCGTAAGAGTATCCCGGGGAGAGCATCATCCCCTCTACACCCAAGTCCATCATTTCGTCGAAGAACGCGCGCACGCTGTTGGCGTCGGCGCCATCAAATAGCGTGGTGTTTGTCGTCACTCTGAACCCGCGACTGAGGGCCTCGCGAATACCGTCGACGGCGATTTCGTATCCACCCTCGCGGCATACGGAGAAATCATGATGTTCGCGCTGGCCGTCCATGTGCACGCTGAAAGTAAGATATTTGCTTGGCTTGAAAAGGCCGATTTTCTCTTTCAATAACAGCGCATTGGTGCAGAGGTAAATATATTTCTTCCGTTTTACCAGCCCTTCAACAATCTCCCCGATCTGGGGATGCATAAGCGGCTCACCGCCGGGGATAGAAACCATCGGGGCACCGCACTCGTCGACAGCTCGGAAACATTCTTCAGGGCTCAGTTCCCGCTTCAGGATATGGGCCGGATACTGAATCTTGCCGCATCCTGCACACGCTAAATTGCAGCGGAACAGCGGCTCCAGCATTAGCACCAGCGGATACTGCTTACGTTTTGCGAGTTTCTGGCCGAGGACGTAGGTCACGACCGTCCACATCTGTGAAACCGGAACACCCATTTTTAGAAAATTCTCCTAAGTCTCTCTATGTTATCAGGTTGACTCAATTAGACGGTGCTCCGTTCGGTTCCGCCTCGTTGAACTCAATATATTGCGACTGGGCCGTGGGAAGACGTGGCAAGCCACGTCTCTAGCGAAGATTACGTGTTGTAAATACGGCGTTTACCGGGCTGGCTCTCACCTCGGAAAACGCACCTCTTTATGATATAATGGTTTAAATCCTTTATCGCTGTAAGTGCCAGTAATTTCAGTAGGTTGAATGAGCATACGGCGGTCCGAATTAAAGCTATCTCAGAGTCAAAAAGCAGACTTTTTCACGCGGAGTTGAATGGCCACTAAAGAGATCACCACGGCTGTACTCGAGGATCCGAAAAACGATCCAAAAAATAAGAACGGACGCCCCGCAGTCGACGGCAACGGCAACGGCGATTACAACGCCGATTCGATAAAAGTTTTAGGGGGAATGGAAGCCGTTCGCAAGCGCCCCGCAATGTACATCGGCTCGACCGGAGAGATGGGACTGCACCATCTCGTCTACGAGGTCGTCGACAATTCCGTGGACGAAGCGCTCGCCGGCCACGCGGACAAAGTTGAAGTTGCGATACACATCGATAACTCCATCACCGTCGTCGATAATGGCCGCGGCATTCCAGTCGACTCCATGGACATCGATGGCGAGAAAGTGCCCGCCGCGCAAGTGGTAATGACCAAGCTGCACGCGGGAGGAAAATTTGATAATTCCTCCTACAAAGTTTCGGGCGGATTGCACGGAGTCGGTGTGTCTTGCGTCAACGCGCTCAGCGAAGATTTGGATCTGGAAATTTGGCGCGACGGTTTCACCTGGGAGCAGACTTATTCGAAAGGCGAGCCCACTAGCAAGCTAAAAAAAGCCGGTGCAACCAAGAAGCGCGGAACAAAAGTCCATTTCCTTCCCGACAAGAGTATTTTCACCGCGACCGAATACAACTACGACACGTTGGCCCAAAGGCTGCGCGAACTCGCGTTCTTGAACAAAGGCCTGCTGATCACGCTAACCGACGAGCGCACCACGGATGCCAAGACCGGCGAACCAAAGACCGCGGAGTTCAAGTACAACGGCGGGATTGCAGAATTTATCAAGCATCTGAATCGCGGCAAGCAAGTTCTGCACGACAAGCCGATTTACATGGAAGCCGATCGCGACGGCGTCGTCATGGAAATCGGACTGCAATACAACGACGCGTACTCCGAAACCGTTTTTAGTTTTGCCAACAACATCAATACCGTTGACGGCGGATCGCATCTGTCCGGTTTCCGCACCGCTCTCACTCGCACTATCAATTATGCTGGGCAGCAGATGGGTCTGTTCAAGGACGTTAAAGAAAATCTGACCGGAGACGACGTGCGCGAGGGACTGGTTGCGGTGATCAGCGTGAAACTTCCCCAGCCACAGTTCGAAGGGCAGACGAAAGGGAAGTTGAATTCAGATATCGCGGGCATTGTTCAGGCATTCGTGAACGAGCGGCTCGGGGCTTATCTGGAGCAGAACCCAACCGTTGGCCGCAAGATCATTAACAAAGCCGTCGAAGCTGCGCGTGCTCGCGAGGCTGCGAGGAAAGCACGCGACTTAACTCGTCGAAAAGGCGCCCTTGACGGTGGTGGCCTCCCGGGCAAACTAGCGGATTGTTCTGAACGGCAGCCGGAGCGGTGCGAACTGTTCCTGGTAGAGGGTGAATCGGCAGGCGGTACCGCCAAGCAAGGACGCGATCGCCGCTTTCAGGCCATCCTCCCGCTGAAGGGAAAAATTCTCAATGTCGAGAAAGCGCGTTACGACAAGATGCTGGGGCACGAAGAAATTCGGGCCATGATTACCGCGCTCGGCACCGGTATTTCGAAAGAGGATTTCGATCCTTCGAAATTGCGTTACGGGAAGATTATCCTGATGACCGACGCAGACGTGGACGGAAGCCACATCCGAACACTTCTGCTCACTTTCTTTTTCCGGCACATGCAGGAACTGATTAAGCGCGGGAATGTGTTCATTGCTCAGCCGCCGCTTTACTCGATTAAAAAAGGAAAATCACAGCAGTACATCAAAGACGATCGTGAGTTCGTAAAGGTCATGGTCAAACGCGCGTCAGATGGTTTGATCGTCCGTTACGGCGAAGGTGCGGCCAAACTGGAAGGTGCTGCCCTGGCTCGCTTTATCACGGTGCTGAATGAATATCTGACGTTCTTCGACAAGGTTGGAAAGCGCCTGCGCGACGAGCAAGTAACCGAGCTTTTGCCCAAGCTCGACTTGTCGAAGCGGGCGGATTTTGAGGGTGATAAAAACGCTCCTCCGAAGAAGATTGAAAAGCTTGAGAAAGAACTGAAGAAGCTGCAGAAGGCCCGCGCCTTCAAAGAGGTCGAAAGTCGCTTCGAGGAAGAGCACAATCTGTGGGAAGTTCGTTACGTTAACTCGCAGGGCGCTGAGCATTTAATCAACTGGGAACTGGCGTCCACGGCGGAGTACCGTCAACTGCTTTCGAAGTTCAAGCAGATCGAGGAGTATATGGAGCCGCCATTCGTTGTCGAAACCATTAGCAAGAGCGCGAAAGCGGAAGCCGCTGACGAAGAGACGGCAGAGGATGGCGATGCGGCTGCGAAGAAAGTTGGAACCGACAATGCGCCAAAGATTTCCGCGAAGAAGCCTGAACCGCAGGTAGTCGAAAAAGAAACTGCGCGCGAATTGTTTGAATACGTTTTGGCCGAAGGCCGCAAAGACTTCGTCGTACAGCGCTACAAAGGCCTAGGCGAAATGACCTCACAACAGCTCTGGGAAACCACGATGGACCCGGAGAAGCGAACCCTACTCTCGGTCCGACTGGAAGACATTGCCGAATGCGAAACCATCTTCACCACGCTGATGGGCGAAGATGTAGAATCGCGCCGCAAATTCATCGAAGAAAATGCGCTGGATGTGAAGAATTTGGACATCTAGAATTGTTTGAGGGATCGGGGGAATTGGACGCCAAGGACAATAATATGCTGCCCGGCAAGGTAGCTTATTACGAGAACGATGACCGAAACGGAAACTATATTATTCTTGGACGTAAGAACTCCCTTCATTGTACAACTGGAATTCGGTGAACTCAACTTTCCCGCTCACAAGTGCCTTTTGAGAAAGTTCTATCCATTCCGAAGAGAGATTCTCATTGGGATCACTTACAGTAAACCTCCTGACACCAGAAAAATCGATAAGGGTAAGCTGGCGTTCGCTCAGGGCTTGAAACACACGCGTTGTGAAATCAGAGGTTGCTACGGCACGGCAAACTGCGTTGACATAACCTCCTTTGGCGCCCCGCAAGTAATCAACGTTACAGTCTGAGTCGACCGCGAAGTGAAGGAGTGCTGACCAGAGAAACTCCTGGCTACTTGTTTTTTGGGTAGTAGTGGTGGTCACTTGCGCTCCGGTCTGTGTCGTTTGGATGGTAGTGTCCGCCGCGTCCACCCGCCGGGTTTCGGGAGGGCATGCCTTCAGGCATGCCTCAAGAACAAAAACTAAAACGGACGGCGCGGCTGAAGCCGCGCCCCTTCAAAGCAAATTCAAGAGGCTTTCCCCATCTTCTTCCCCTGAACCTGTACTAACTCAATCTGACTCTGGTTGTGCTTCTTCGCATCTGCTTCGGCTTGTTCCTGAGTCGCTCCCGTTCCCACGACTTTGCGATCGCCAATCGAAAGAGCCGCCCAACTTCCAACTTTCAAACCCGCAAGTAGCGAATCGTGGGACTCTTCGGGCGATGTGCCCGAATCTCCACTCGGGTCCGGGATAGACGACGAAGGATCGCTTGTAGGAAAGGAATCCGCCAAGGTTTTATCGAATGCCTTCTCCCTTTCTTGACTTTCATGATGGGTGTGTCGTTCTTCCGGGTCGCGGCAGCTGCCCAAATGCTCCGGATCATGGGAAGTGATTTGTGGAGCTCCTTCGATTTTCCTGTCCATGTGTCACCTCGATCGGTTCGTCATTTTCGCTCAGCGCAGTCTAAATTGCCATCAGGTCGTTACTCTACGAAACCTTCAGATGCAAGAATCTTTATGGGCGGAGCCGGATTGTAGTTCACTTCAGGGTAGGCGCGATCGAAGACCACCCACAGCAGGATCAGCAGCACAAAAATCAACGCACTTCCTTCGGGACCAACAGACCCGCCGGTTAGCCAATTGGGGCCGTGGAGCGAAGATTTGAAGAGATGCCCCGGAGAGATGCCACCACTGTCCGGGACAGAGTATAAATAGCTTTCGCCCCAATCCCACGCTGCGTGAAACCCGACCGCGAACCAAAGACTGCCGGTACGCCGCAACGTTAAGCAGAAAAACAATCCAATGCAAGACGCCGCGACAAGGCCATTCCACGCCTCCCCCGGGTTCAACTGATGAATAGCTCCAAAGGCCATCGACAGAAGCACCGCCGCAGGCCAGAAACCAATGGCCTGGGACAAAGTAAACAGGCTGTAGCCCCGCAACAGAAACTCCTCGGCGAAAGCCACAATTAGAAAAAACACTCCCCAGAATGCGGCGAACTTTATGATTCGAAGCCCGTGCAAGGCCAGTTTGCCAAGAGTGAAGGCATGGCCGCCATGCAATGCCAGAATCAGAACGCTAAGGGCCGCGATGCCCCACAGAACTCCGTTCCAAAACAGCTTGCTGAAGGCGTCGCGGACAGGCAACCCATATTCGTCCACGGATCGCTTTTCAAGACGAGCCCTAACAAATGCAGGAACGATCGCGGCGACCAGCAGCATGAACTCCGAAGCCATTGCAATCCAAAGGAATCGTGCATCAGAGTCTTCTACGAAATTCAAAGCGGCTGAAAGCAGCACATAAAGAATTCTGACCATGGCCAGATAAATCAATAAGCGCCAAATCGGCCGCAATCCGTCGGCGCCGATGAAGACTTTGGTTAGAGGATGGTCAACCGCGCGGGGCCTCGGTTGGGAAGATTGAGGTAAGTCTATCTTCTCCGCACTTTCCAAATTTTGCGAGAAGTCGGCTGAGGCGCTTGCTTTCGGAAGTTCCTCGTTTCTACTCGCACCCTCAGGAATTTCCTGATTCATCCCCGTTCATGGTAAAACACTCGCCGTCCCTCATGAACGCATTTTTCACCCGTGAACGCTTTGGACGCCCCCAATTCCTGGCAGCATGCCTACTTCTGGCGTTCATTGCCCAGTGTGTCTGGCTGATTGCGCACATGGGACCGTTCGTTGAAGTGAGCTCAACAGACTCGCTTCGCGTACAGGAGGGATTGCAGCAATGGCGCGGCGAGTCGGTGGCGGGAGTGCCTTTAACGCTACCGGCTGACGTTGCATCCCCGCCGAGGATCGCATTCGAATCTAATCAAGGCTATGATCCCAATCATTCCCCTCTTTGGTATCTGATTCTAGCGGCCCCTTTTCTCGGTTGGCATCTCTCACCGATATCCCCTGCTTCCTGGCACTGGCCTTGGCTCGAACGGCTGCCATTTTTGTCGTTTGGCACGGTCTTGGGCGCGTCATTGTGGTACGTAGCCCGCAGGCTATACGGAAACGCGGGTGGATATATTGCATTGGCACTCTATTGCTTTTCACCGGAAATCATACGGTCGAGTTCATTGTGGAATGCAGAACCTGAGATGGGCGCGGCATGGGGCGCTTTCGGCGCGATCTTTACAGCGATCGCGGTCGCGCACACGCTATACGCTCCCAGGGAAGTAGTGCTCTGGAACTGGCGGCGAACGGTCTTACTGGGCTTATCGCTAGCGCTCGCGGTGGGGTCTCAATTCTCGCTAATAATACTGGCTCCTTTGGCGCTGGCGTTCATGCTGTATCTCGCCTCGGGACGATGGCAGGCTGCAATCGTCATCTGGGTCGCCGCTTGCGCGCTTGCTTTTTGCCTGCTTTGTTTTTCGTATGGTTTTCATCCCGCTGTTTTTTGGCAGGGCATGCGTCACGCAAACTTTTTGAACGTTACTTGGCAAGCTTTCAGAATGCGGGGAGATTACCTCGGGCTGCTGACGCAGTTAGGCCAATGCGGCCCAGCTTTAGTTCTGGCGTTGCCAGCCGCCCTGCTCACCTATCTGGCGTGGACTAGAACGCGATATTTCGGCAACACGTCCCCATTGTTGATCGCGGGACTGTTCCTGTTGATGAGCCTGGCGTCGCCACATTACCCTGGTCTGGGATTTCAGTTGGTGGCGATACCATTCCTAATGCTTTTCGTGGCGGGAATCGCCGCGGATCTATTGGAAGGCCAGCTTCGCGGCGTAGTGCTGACTGCTCTGTGGACATTGTTGGTTACGAATGCGTTGTGGAATCTTGCCGAGTTGGCCCTGATAAGGCGGGGATAAGGGTCAGTCTCTAGGTCGAATCGGCGATAAACCAGCCTACGCTTCAGCCATGAGCAGAAAAGAAATCAAATCTCCAAGACTGACGGTGAACTTTGTTGTCCGGATGATTGTTGCCGCAGTGGTATTCGTCGCGGTAATGCTGCATGTCTGGAAAGTATTTTGATCCATCTAGATAGGACAACTTTTCGCTAGGTAGCCGGAGGTAATACAGCGGCCCTGAGGCCTTTCCTACAGGATAATATTAGCCAATTCAGTCTAAGTATTTCTCCTACTGATGGTAGGATTGTCACGCTAGGTGACTGTGACCACCCGCATCCTCATTGTCGACGACAGCCCACTGGTTCGGCAGCGGCTGCGGGACATGTTGCAACAGCACTCGCAGTGGGTGGTTTGTGGCGAAGCGGCAAATGGCCGCGACGCGTTGGAAAAAGCTCAGGTCACGAACCCCGATGTGATCGTCCTGGATTTCCTGATGCCCGGGATGGATGGCCTCCAAACCGCCCGAGAGATCGGGAAACTGTTGCCCTCGATTCCTATCCTGATGTTCACCATGCACTTGTCTCGGCAATTGGTTGAGGAAGCGCGGAACGTGGGCATTCGCGGCGCGGTCGCAAAGTCTGACGCTGGCCGCATTATTGAAGGAGTAGAAGCCCTGCTCCGTAACGAGCCATATTTCGCCTGTACCAATTGACCTTAGACACCTTCTCAAGTTCAGGCTAATCTCGCCGGTTGAGAAAGCCCTCACGGGCTGACGATGCGCTGGCGCAGCAATTCTATGGCCAGCGTTTTGCGGTGTCTTCCCATCCGGCGGCACGCGCGGGTTGGGGCGTTGGGGCGTTTACCGCAGCCGGCTGTGGGATCCGGATAGGGGCCTGTGCCGGGGGACTCGCAAGCGTAGGCTTGTTGCCGCTTGCTTCCATGCCTGCTTCCTTCTCGTCGGACAACAAGGGCGCAGCCACTCGCAACGCCTCAACTTCTTTTTCTAACCTCGCTAATTCCAGTTCTTTTTGCCTTAAAACTTCGTAAACATTCTTCATATCTTGGGCACCTTTGAAAGATCTTCCATTATTAACGCGATTGTTCGCACTTTAGGCACACTAACCATTTTTGTCAAGGAGCAGAGGTTTCCTAAACGCCGTAACAATATGAAAGTTTGCTCGTTATCACGCTTCATCCAACGGTCCATACAAGTGGCCTTCCACGCGATCCGCGATCTTGGGAAGTTCCTTCTTCGCGAACTGTAGAAAATGGGGCGCCGAACGGTGGGCTTCCATGGCCGCGTCATCTTTGTATTGCTCGTAGATGAAAAATCTTCGCGGCTCGGTCTTATGCCGATGCGCCTGGTACATCAGGCAGCCCGACTCCTTCCGGGATTCATCGGTCAGCTTGGTCAATACTCCGGCGACTTCAGTTTCTCGGCCGGTCTTCGCCATCCACGTGACTGCCAGTACGATCATGCTTCACCCGCCAATAATTTTGTTCTCTAGCCGGTCACAGATTTCATCTCTACCACAAACTCATCGACAAACATCGTTTGCTCCCTACCTGGACCGGTAGAGACCATCCCGATGCGTGTTCCGCTCTCTTTCGCGATGAAATCCAAATACTCCCGCGCTGCCTTGGGAAGCTTGCTAAATTCTGTGATCCCCTCAGTCGAACTCCGCCATCCCGGCAAAGTCTTGTAGACACATTCGATATTGTCGTAACCGCTGGCATGCGCCGGGATCTCATCCGTTGCACGTCCGTTGATCTTATAACTGACGCAAACCGGAATCTCGGCCAGTTCATCCAGCACATCGAGTTTCGTAACAACCAGCCATGAGATTCCATTAATCATGCCAGCGTAGCGCAGGAGAGGCAAATCCAACCAGCCGCATCGGCGCGGACGCCCTGTCACCGCGCCATATTCATTTCCACGAGTCCGCAAGATGTCGCCTGTTTTGTCCAAAAGCTCGGATGGGAACGGACCTCCGCCAACCCGTGTGCAGTATGCCTTGGTCAGACCGATGACGGTGCCGATCGCCGTCGGGGGTACGCCGGTTCCAATCGAGACGCCTCCGGAGGTTGCGCTCGACGATGTAACAAACGGATACGTTCCAAGATCGATGTCGAGCATGGTTCCCTGCGCGCCTTCGAACATCACTGATTGGCCATCGGCAATCGCCCGATTCAGTAAAACCGCAGTGTCGCTAACGAACGGGGCGATCTTCTCGGAGGCTGCGGCGTATTCTTCATACATCTTGTCGGGATCCAGAGGTTCGGAATTGAAAAGCGCATGCGCGATCATATTTTTTTCGTTGCACGCATTTTCAATATGCGTCCTGAGCAACTTCAAATCCAGCAGGTCTGCAACCCGCAAGCCGCGCCGTCCCATCTTGTCTTCGTAAGCCGGACCAATCCCTCGGGAAGTGGTGCCGATCTTCACGCGGCCCGGAGCATTTTCCGATGCCAACTCAATCATGCGATGGTACGGCAGGATAACGTGAGCGCGATTGCTGACGAAAAGGTTTCCGTCTACGACAACGCCGTTTTCGCGCAACGAAGAGACTTCCTTGAGGAATGCCAGTGGATCCAGCACGACTCCGTTGCCGATGACGCTTCGACAGCCCAGCCGCAAAACGCCGCAGGGCACCAATTGAAGAATAAATTTCTTGCCGTTGATAATTACGGTGTGGCCGGCATTGTGCCCACCGGCGTAGCGGGCAACGATAGAGAATTTCTCAGAGAGGACGTCGACAATCTTTCCTTTACCCTCGTCGCCCCATTGGGCGCCAATAATGACCGCCGTCTTGCCTTTCATCAGATCGTTGGCTCCATGCAAAAGAATGTCGCGGCCACCCGGCCGAACTGCAGGATCGCACACACTCGTCGCCCGCCAGGAACAAAGCAAGCAAAATTACAGGGATTAAATGGAGAAGAGGTGTACTAGAAATGATAACTCGTAACTAAGCGCAGGGCAATGAGGGTTGGGACTGGCGCCAACTGCTTCGATTCAGTGATAGCGATACACTGTGGTTCGTGCCGGAACTTCCCGAAGTCGAAACGATCGCGCGTGGGCTCGCCGCCCGTGTGAAAGGCGACGTGATTGAGTCGGTGTGGCTGGGTTCGAAGCCAGAGCCGCTAAAATCCTCCGCCTCGCAAATCGTGCGCGCGCTCGAATCCAGCCGAATCTCCAACGTCCGAAGAGTCGGCAAACACATTGTCTTTGACCTTGATCGTGTGGCGCTGGCGCCCCTTCGACTCCGCTCAGGGGAGGCCTCGCCCGCGAAAGCTCGACGCGCAAAACCAGATTCCCAATGGATCGTCCACTTAGGAATGACGGGAAAGTTGTTGCTGTGTGACCCCGGATCAGAGATAGCAAAACATACTCATGCCATCCTTACGCTGGCGTCAGGCCGCGAGCTGAGATTTGTCGATCCGCGACGCTTTGGCCGCCTGAGCGTTGCAACTGGGTTCGAAGCCGCGGGTGCAGAGCCACTGGAAGTGGAACTGGAGAAGTTCGTCAGCTTTTTTCACTCGCGTAAAACGCCGATCAAAAGCGCATTGCTGAATCAAACTCTGTTAAGTGGCGTGGGAAACATTTATGCGGATGAGTCGCTTTTTCGAGCTGGCGTGCGCCCCCGGCGACGAGCGGCCTCTCTAACGAAAGAAGATCTGCGGCGGCTTTTTCTTTCCCTAGGCGAAGTATTGAAAGAAGCAATTGCGGCCGGCGGATCGTCGATCTCCGACTATGTTGATGCCCAGGGCGAAGCGGGATTCTTCCAGTTTCAGCATCGGGTTTACGGACGCGAGGGTGATCCCTGTCTCATCTGTGCGACTCCCATCAAACGAATCGTCATCGCAGGGCGTAGCAGCCATTATTGTCCGAAGTGCCAGAAGTGACGAAGAGAATGGGGCGTCCCCGTTGAGAATGATAATCTAAATTGCTCATGCCAAACTTTTCCATCGGAGTCGATCTCGGCGGTACTAACCTTCGTATTGCGGCGGTCGATGAAAACGGAACCCTCCTCGAAAAAGTAACGCTCGGCACTGGCGTCTCCCGCGGCCGTGCGCCCGTTATTCAAGATATGTGTGACGCAATTAGCCGATTGGCAAGGCGCTATGAGGCGAAGTTGACCCTGTTGGGTGTGGGAGTCGGTGTCCCGGGCATCATCGACCGCCAAACCGGA
>Ga0210403_10003550_pt1 | contig 13677 bp, 12 predicted proteins | sample IncBWC19MmetaG_FD_150863 | JGI IMG/M metagenome (GOLD analysis project Ga0210403, IMG submission 150863) | Forest soil microbial communities from Barre Woods Harvard Forest LTER site, Petersham, Massachusetts, United States - Inc-BW-C-19-M | ecosystem: Environmental > Terrestrial > Soil >... | reverse complement strand
ACGGGCCGCGAGATCGCAGGCCAACCGCTCCGCCATACCTGATCCGTATGGCGTGGGATGTCGCGTGCCAACCAGCGCAATCCCCGGCTGCGAGATCACGGCTTCACTTCCGCGCACGTAAAGAATTCAGAGGAGGATCGTAAATCTGTTTCAATTGCGCCGGGTATCCGGGATCATCCAGAGCGACGATTCGCGCGTCGGCGGCAGCGGCTTTTCCCAGTTCATCCTGCGCCATTTCCATGGAGCCTCCCGTCCCGAGGGATTGCGCTGAAACCGCGCGAAGGCCGGCTGCTTCTAATTCAGTGAGGGAAGCTCGGAATAACGCTTGCACGCTACCGAAAAATTCGATGACCCGGCGAGCTTTGGTAGGTCCGAGACCGGGCGTAAGGGCCAACGCCAGCCACTGCATGGACGTTTCACTGGTTTTGCAAATTGCGGCAATGGCTTCGGACACAGCGACCTCCGGGCTCTCTCGGGCATCTATACACGTCCCGAAAGTAGTGTCAAGGTAAGATGAACATCGGGTTTGTTAGAATCGATGTATTCCCGCGATGAAACAGCTTCGAATTTCCGCCATTTCCTACCTTAATACTGCGCCTCTGATGTGGGATTTCGAGCACGAAAGCACCGATGCCCGTTCAGCTTTCGACGTTTCCTACACCATTCCCTCCCAATGTGCCGCTAGTTTGCGCGAGGGGTCGGCGGATATTGGCATCATTCCAGTTGCGGCTTACGCCAGCATCCCCGATCTTGCAATTCTTCCGGGCGTGGCTATCGCTTCGCGGCGGGCAGTTCGTTCGATCCTGTTGGTAAGCAAAGTTCCGCTGGAGAAGATTCGGACCGTCGCTTTGGATACCTCCTCCATGACTTCAGTTGCGCTGACTAAAGTTCTGTTTGCGAAGTGGTGGGGAGGCGGTAGAACATTTACCGCCATGGCTCCGGACATCGCAAAGATGCTTGAGATGCACGATGCCGGCCTGGTAATTGGAGATCCTGCCCTGAAGATCGATCGCTCCCGGTATTTTACTTTCGATCTCGCGGAGGAATGGATGCGTTTCACGGGCAAGCCGTTTGTCTTTGCCTTCTGGGCAGTACGACAAGCGGCTCTGACGGATGCGCCTCGCGACTTGGATCTCGCCACAGTTTTCCAGGAATCGCGTGATCACGGGCTACAGCCGGAGAACCTGGATCGCATAACCCGCGAATGGTCGCCGCGCTTAGGTCTGGATGAAGGCAGTATCAAACGCTATCTCACCGAGAATATTCATTACTCTCTCGACCCGGCCTGCCTTGATGGCATGCGACTCTTCTATCAATTTGCCTGTGCATGCGGGGCACTGCCGTCAGTACCGTCCCTATGTTTTCTCGATCTGGCAAAGGCAGCGGTGATTTAGCCTTATTTTTCTACCCCACAACTCAGCACTGTACACTACCTGCACATCAATCGAATGCTGCCTCATCTCCAGTTGTTGCTCGCAGTCTCCACATGGGTACGACTCCGGCGACTCGGTGGGGTGGGGCTGGTTGTACTGGGAATCGCGGACAACTCCGTCATTCCGCTGACCGGCAGCATGGACGTGCTGACCATCTGGCTCGCTGCCCGGCATCACGAACCGTGGCCATATTACGCACTGATGGCAACCCTTGGCGCAGTGCTCGGCGGCTACATCACTTACAGTCTGGCTCGAAAGGGTGGGAAGGAAGCGATGGAGCGAAGGCTCTCGAAAAGAAGAGCCGCGAAAGTTTACAAGCGATTCGAACGATGGGGATTCGGGGGGATCGCGATACCAGCCCTGCTGCCTCCGCCGTTTCCTTTTGTTCCCTTCCTGCTGGCGGCGGGCGCCATGCAGTACTCCCGAAAGAAATTCCTGGGGGCACTTGCTCTCGGTCGCGGAGTTCGCTATAGCGTAGCCGCATGGCTTGGATTCCGCTATGGGAACCACATCCTGCGTTTCTTCTCTCGCTATTACAAACCGACGCTGGCCATACTGATCGGCTTGGCCGTCATCGGCGGAGTCCTTTCGCTGATCCAATACCTTCGCTACAGATGAGGATTTCAACCCCACAGGATTGCTCTCTTTCGCGTCCTTTGTGTACCTTCGTGTCCTTTGTGGTTGATGCCTTTAGAAACTTGAACCACAGAGGACACGAAGCTTCACAAAGGAATGCGGACATCCTGCGAACCGGTCAGCCTGATTTGGAACAAGCGCGGTGGGTCCGCTACAATTATTGTTGCTTTCTTGACTGGCCATGACTCTGACCAAGCAGCAAGCTCTCGACCTGTTTCGTTCCGATGATTTGATTGGTATCGGAATGGAGGCGAATGCCGTGCGCCGCAAGCTCCATCCCGAAGGCGTGGCGACTTACATCATTGATCGCAACATTAATTACACCAATTTTTGTACTGAGTACTGCACTTTCTGTGCTTTCTACCGCCCGCTGAAAGGACCCAAGGCCAAAGAGGGATACATTCTCGACTTCGAAACCATTTACGAAAAGATTCGCGAGACTGTCGAACTGGGCGGGACCGGAGTGCTGATGCAAGGAGGCCTACATCCCGACCTGAAAATTGACTGGCATGAACAGATGCTGCGCGGCATCAAGCAGCGGTTCCCCAGGATTCATCTGCATTGCTACTCCGCTTCGGAAATTATTGCAATCGCTGAATACAGCGAACTGAGTATCCGCGACACGATTGCGCGGCTCAGGGATGCGGGCTTGGATTCAATCCCCGGCGGCGGCGCAGAGATTCTCGACGACGAAGTCCGTTACAAAATCGCCCGCCTCAAGTGCCTGACCGACGATTGGCTCAATGTGCATCGCACAGCACACCAGTTAGGGATGAGAACCACTGCGACCATGATGTTCGGCGTGGGCGAAACGTATGAGAATCGCGTGAACCATTTCCAGCGGCTCTACGAGTTGCAGGAAGAGACCGGCGGGTTCACCGCGTTTATCCCATGGAGCTTCCAACCTACGAACACGGCTCTCGGCGGTCGCCACTGGGACGAAGCCACCGCGGTTGAGTATCTGAAAGTGCTGGCGATCTCCCGGCTTTATCTTTCGAATTTCCTGAACGTGCAATCCAGTTGGGTAACCCAAGGACTAAAAGTTTGCCAACTGGGCCTGCAGTTCGGCGGCAATGACGTGGGCTCGGTGATGCTCGAAGAGAACGTGGTGCGAGCAGCGGGGGTGACCAACTGCACGACCGAAGAAGAGTTGCGGCGAATTATCCGCGATGCCGGGTTCAAACCGGTGCAGAGAGATACGCTCTACCGGACCTATTTTCTGAACTGACTGCCGCCAAGGCCGCCTCATCGTGGGCGCTTTTGAACCTTGCCAAGGCGCTCCAGTCCTCCCGTGCTAGAATCCGTTTCCACAGTTGGGATGTAAACTGTCCTCGGTTGGTGAGTCTTCTACCGGTTGGGAGGTCTTCCGCTATGATCCACAAGAATCGGTTGTTGTGCTGGTCCATGGTCGCAGTTGTGACGACTCTCACGTTAACGACGGGCGCTTCGGCAGCCACCAAGTACAAAATTCTTTATTCCTTCTCGATCTCCGGCGATGCTGGGCAAGAGCCCACCGCGGGCGTTGTGCTTGACAGCGCGGGGAATCTCTACGGCACGACCAGTTACTACTACGGGGCGGTCTTCGAGCTGACGCCTGGTTCTGGCGGGAAGTGGACTGAGGCTACCTTGTATGACTTCAAAGGAGGGAGCGACGCTTTTGCTCCCTACGCCGGGTTAATATTCGATCAGTCAGGCAATCTGTATGGCACGACGATCATAGGTGGCGGAACCGGATGCTACGGTGTAGGTTGCGGAACTGTGTTCGAATTATCCCCGGCCTCAGATGGCGGCTGGACGGAGACAGTGCTTTATAGCTTCACCGGCGGCGGAGACGGCAGTAGACCCCAAGCAGGGCTGCTCCTCGACTCAGCGGGAAACTTATACGGAACCTCAACGCAAGGAGGTAACCTTACTTGCGGTAGCGGTTCTGGCTGTGGAGTGGTCTTTAAGCTGACGCCCAAGTCAGACAGTTGGAGGGAAACCGTTTTATACAGATTTAAGGGAGGCATCGACGGAGCAGACCCATATACAGGAGTCCTCCTCGGTAAAGAGGGCAACCTTTATGGCACCACTGCGATCGGTGGAGGAAAAGGATGCGGGGGCACAGGATGCGGCACGGTTTTTGAGCTCACCCCGACGGCCGGCGGATGGAAAGAGAGAATACTCTACCGATTTAAAGGAGGTACGGATGGGGCCGGGCCAGTTGGCGCAGGCTTAATCCAGGACGCAAAAAACAACTTCTACGGCACGACCGGAGGCGGCGAGAACTCATCCGATTGGGGCAGCGTCTTTAAATTGACCCACCTGACGTCTGGCTGGAAGGAAACGGTACTTCATCACTTTACGGGGTCGCCCGACGCCGGACTTCCAGAAGGTGTAATCCTTGGCAAAACAGGGAATCTTTATGGTGCCGCATACTTTGGCGGCCGCAATACCGGGTGTTTCGGGGGCTGCGGCGCGGTTTTCGAGTTGTCGGAATCATCCGGCATGTGGAAAGAAACGATCCTCCATAACTTCGGAAACGAGGACGGGCGCTACCCGGCTAGTGGGTTGAGTGTCGATACGAAGGGAAACTTTTATGGCACGACTATGTGGGGTGGCTCCGACGGCTACGGCACCGTATTTCAGATCACGCCGTAGTGGGCTCTGCCCGGGCCAGGTCCTATGCGGTATAGGCTCGCCCCAAAGTGCGATCAGGTAGAATGGAGGTTTCAGATAGGCTTGCCATGAGCCACTGAAGATCTCCGACTCGAACTGCATGCTCTTTCCCTGTCAACTGTTAGCCGTGTTCGTCGCCCCGAAGGGGATTGGGCAGTACATCCGCCAGCATTTTCTCGATAAGACTTTCCAGGGTTTGTATCACGCCAACGCTTTTGACACGGCGTTGCTGATTCCCTATTTCATCGTGTTGATCCTGCTGGCTTCGTATGGCGCGCACCGCTACGTCCTGGTTTATCTTTATTACAAGAACAAGAAGAACCGTACCACCGACCCGCCGGCACATTTTCCGGAACTGCCGCGCGTCACGATTCAGCTGCCTATCTTCAACGAGCAGTTCGTAGTCGAGCGACTGCTGGATGCCATTTGCCGCATGGACTATCCGCTGGAGAAACTCGACATTCAGGTGCTCGACGATTCGACAGACGAAACCGTCGCCGTGGCACGCGGGCTGGTCAATCACTATGCCGCTAAGGGATTCCCTGTCAGCTACCATCATCGATCCAATCGCGAGGGATTCAAGGCAGGGGCGCTAAGTGAGGGTCTGAAGACGGCGAAAGGCGAGTACGTCGCGATCTTCGACGCCGATTTCGTTCCGCCAGAAGATTTCTTGCTCCGCACTATTCACCACTTCACCGATCCCAAGATCGCAATGGTGCAAACCCGCTGGACCCACATCAACCGTAACTATTCGTTTCTGACTGAGGTTGAAGCCATTTTGCTGGACGGGCATTTCGTGCTGGAGCACTCCGGCCGTGCGCGCAGCAACGTCTTTTTTAACTTCAACGGAACTGCCGGGGTCTGGCGGCGGAGCGCGATTGACGACGCCGGCGGCTGGCAGCACGACACCCTCACCGAGGACACCGATCTCTCGTACCGGGCCCAACTGAAAGGCTGGAAATTTATTTATCTGCAGGATGTGGAATGCCCGGCAGAACTGCCGGTAGAAATGACAGCGTTCAAGACCCAGCAAGCTCGCTGGGCGAAAGGGCTGATCCAGACCAGCAAAAAGATTCTGCCCCAGGTGCTCAAGAGCGATCAGAGGTTCCACGTGAAGCTCGAGGCCTGGTATCACCTGACCGCGAATCTCAGCTATCCCCTGATGATTGTGCTCTCGGTATTGCTGCTGCCCGCCATGATCATTCGCTTCTACCAGGGTTGGTTCCAGATGCTGTACATCGACCTGCCGCTATTCATGGCGTCGACCTTTTCGATCTCGAGTTTCTATCTGGTCTCGCAGCGCGAGTTATTTCCCGGCAAGTGGTTTCGCGCCCTGCTTTATCTCCCCTTTCTAATGGCTCTGGGCATCGGCCTCACCGTCACCAATACGCGAGCCGTGCTGGAAGCGCTGCTGGGAAAGCAGTCCGAGTTCACCCGTACTCCGAAATATCACGTCGAGTCCAAGAAGGACAAAGTAGGCGCCAACAACTATCGCCGCGGGCTGGGCTGGGTGCCGTGGGTAGAGCTGCTGATCGGCTGCTACTTCGCCATCACGGTCTACTACGCGATCGACAACGAAAACTACATCACCGTGCCGTTTCTGATTTTGTTCGTGCTGGGCTATTGGTACACGGGATTAATGTCTCTGCTGCAGGGACGATTTGCGGGTATCTCGCTGAGTGCGGAGACCCATACCAAACCGTTTCCGGTCGGGGTTTGAAATCAATTCGAAGCTTCAAGGAAACTTAATGCGCAAGGTCTTCGTCTTCGCGATTCTTCTCGAAACCTTATTTCTCACACAACTCGGCTCGGCACTCGATCGCCAGCCCAATGCCGACTACCGTGCCCGACGCCAAGCTCTGGCCAGCAAAACCAACGGAGGAGTGGTCTTACTCTTCGCTCCCACCGAAGCTGAAGGTCCGAATGCAGTGTATGGGTATCGTCCCGACAGCAACTTCTTTTATCTCTCTGGCTGGACCGAACCCGGTGCAGCTCTGCTAATTGCGCCGGCAGTCGAAGCCAAGGGCCAAGACCCCGCGCGTCCCTATACGGAGATTCTCTTCCTTCCGGCGCACAACTACACAGAAGAAAAATGGACCGGCCCCAAGCTCGGCCCGGAGAATCCTCAGGCCACCAGCATCACCGGGTTCGACCACGTCGAAGTTCTCGACAGCATGCGCGACGAACTGGTCCGCATCCTTCCCCAACCCAGGGCCACAATTTATACCGATGTCCCTGCTGCCGGCGAGAAGTCGAACTCTAGAACGCCAATGGAATGGCTGAGCCGCGGCAACGCATTTCCTCTGGGACTCTCTCAGCAGGATGTTCGCCCGCTGCTGGCTTCGCTCCGCACTTACAAAGATGCGGGAGAGATGGATCTGATCCGCAAAGCTGTCAATGCCTCAATCGCGGCGCATTTCGCAGCCATGCATACCATGAAACCGGGCATCAGCGAACGCGAGATCTCCGCCCTGATGCAGTACGAGTGGGGCAAGCGCGGCTGCGAACGTCCGGCCTATGTTCCCATCGTCGGCTCAGGATTCAACTCGACCGTTCTCCACTATTCCGACGATTCGGGAGTGATTCAGTCAGGAGACGTCGTCGTGATCGATGCCGCCGGCGAATACTCCCTGTACGCGTCCGACATTACGCGCACCCTGCCAGCCACGGGAAAGTTCACCGCGCGTCAGCGCGAAATCTACGACATCGTCCTGGGAGCGCAGCGCGCAGCCATAGCCGCATTCCAATCGGGGAAGTCTCATCTGCGCCGCGATCAGCCCAATTCCATCCACAACGTCGCATACGACTACATCAACACGCATGGCAAAGACCTTCATGGCGAACCTCTAGGAAAGTATTTCATCCACGGCCTTGGCCACTACGTTGGTTTGGATGTCCACGACTCCGGCGACTACGACGTCCCACTTGCTCCGGGGATGGTCTTTACCATCGAGCCCGGCATTTATATTCCAGAAGAAAAGCTCGGAGTGCGAATCGAAGACATGTATTACGTGGACGCCAGCGGCAAGCTGATCGAGCTGACCGCGGCACTGGCCCACACCGCCGACGAAGTGGAGCGCGCGATGGCCTCCAAATGAAAGCCGCACGGGCCTCCTGCTTTTGATATCCTAAGGCATTGTGCGGATGATGTGGTTATTTCTGATTCTCGCCTGCAGCGGCGGAGCCGTACTGTGGGCGGGCATAGCAGCTTATCTTCGTGTGCGCCGCCACATGAAGATCACGGCCGAGTTAAGAAAAAGTGGTGTCCACCGTGAAGTGGACAGCCTTTAGCACCAGTTTTCCTCCCGCAGCAGATCGGAGAACCGCAGCCATGCCCAAACCAGCAACTGCAACCATCGCAACTCAAGATCGCGTTCTCGACGTCACAAGCCAGGTCGCAATCGTGATTGGAGCCAGCCTGTTTGTGGCTCTGTGCGCCCGCATCTCGGTGCCTTTGCCGTTAACCCCCGTTCCATTGACTCTGCAGAATTTCGGCGTTCTGCTCGTGGGACTTGCGCTCGGTCCCCGCCGCGCCTTTGCCGCGCTCTTTCTTTATCTCGTGGAAGGCCTCATGGGCATGCCCGTATTCAGTCCGATGGGCCCCGGTGGAGTGGCTCAACTGCTAGGTCCCACCGGCGGCTTCCTGCTGGCCTATCCTTTCGTCGCGGGCATAGCCGGTTGGGTTTTCGAAGGATGGTCCGAAGCAAAGAACAAGAAAAGGAGCTTCGCGCGCGCGATCCTGGCCTGTGTTCTGGCCGAGATTTATCTGTTTGCCGGCGGCCTGTCCTGGCTGGCCATCCTCACCCATTCTTTCGCTCAAGCAATTCGCTTCGGCCTCTATTGGTTCATCTTCGCCGAGATCATCAAGATAATGTCCGCCGCCGCTCTGGCCAGCGGCTGGCAGCGTTTCCACAAGGTTCAATCATGACCCCAATCAGCGCCGCTTCCGAACACACGCCCACTCCCATCACCGAAGGCAAACGCGAAATCACGGTCGCTCACAGTCCCGACTCTGACGATGCCTTCATGTTTTACGGGCTTGCCACCAACAAGGTTCGCGTGCCCGGCCTGCGCTTTACCCACACGCTTTGTGACATCGAAACTCTGAACCGCAAGGCCATGGAAGGCGTCTACGACGTCACCGCGATTTCCTTTCACGCCTACCCCTACATTCAGGATCACTACGCTCTGCTCCCGAGCGGCGGCAGCGTGGGAGATGGTTACGGCCCGATGATCGTAGCCCCTCGCGCGTACTCGGTCAGCGATATCAAGCACAAGCGCATCGCTGTTCCCGGAACATTAACTACTGCATACCTCGTACTGAAGCTGTTCGCCCCCGGGATCGAAACCGACGTCGTCCCATTCGATCAGATCATTCCGCAGGTGCTCGAAGGCAAGCAGGAGGCTGGCCTCATCATTCACGAAGGCCAGTTGACCTACGACAAGTCCGGTTTGCATCGCATCGTCGATCTCGGAAAGTGGTGGCAGAAAGTCACGGGGCTGCCGCTGCCGTTGGGAGGCAATGCTATTCGTCGCAGCCTCGGGCCCGAACTGATGTCCAGCGTGGCCGCGGCATTACGCGAGAGCATCCAGTACGCGCTCGATCACCGCGAAGAAGCGCTGGCCTACGCCATGCAGTTCGCTCGCGATCTCGACTCCCAACTCGCGGACAAATTCATCGGCATGTACGTGAACGAGCGGACCCTCGACTATGGCCCCGATGGCCGGGAAGCGGTGCGCCGCCTGCTCGACATGGGCCATGCGGCGGGAATCATCCCGCAAGAATCCAGAGTGGATTTCGCGGCGTAGCTCTCAGACTCCGCCGTAACAATTCAAGTTCGGCCTTACGGACAGCGTCGATGAGTCCCTGGTTGTCGGACCCGAACCGTATTCCCCGCCGGAAGAATTCGGGAGTGTGTAGGGAACTATTCTGGGGAGGGACTACCAGTGAATAGGATAGTCGCTGCGGTCGTACAAGCCGGGTCCTGTTTGTTCGATACTCAGCGCACGCTGGACAAAGCCGCAACCTACGTTGAACAAGCCGCGCAAGCTGGCGCAAAGTTGGCCGTGTTTCCGGAAGCATTTCTTGGCGGCTATCCCAAGGGGTTTGACTTTGGTGCCCGCGTCGGCTCCCGGTCCGCCGCAGGCCGCGACGATTTCCGCCGATATTGGGAGGCTGCAATTGACATCCCTGGCAAAGAAACGGCGATGTTGGGGAAGATGGCCGCGTCGCATCGCCTCAACGTTGTTATTGGAGTGATCGAGCGAGAGTCTGGAACTCTTTATTGCACTGCCCTTTTTTTCGGAACCGATGGCGAGTTGAAGGGCAAGCATCGCAAGGTGATGCCCACCGCCATGGAGCGCCTGATCTGGGGATTTGGCGATGGCTCGACCATGCCCGCCGTCAAGACCGATTTTGGCACCCTGGGAGTCGCGATTTGCTGGGAAAACTACATGCCGTTGTTTCGGACGGCCATGTACGCCAAGGGTGTGACTCTCTGGTGCGCGCCCACCGTGGACGACCGCGAGTCCTGGCAGGCGACCATGCGGCATATCGCCCTTGAAGGCCGCTGCTTTGTCTTGGGTGCGTGCCAGTACTTGTTGCTATCCGATTGCCCTGACACTTATCATCCAATGCTTGCTGAAGCCACAGACACAGTCCTCATCAAAGGCGGCAGCGTAATCGTTTCACCTTTGGGACAGCTGCTCGCAGGCCCCCTACGCGATCGAGAAGGAGTGCTGACTGCGGAGCTCGATCTCGCCGACATCGCCCGCGGCAAATTCGACTTTGACGTGGTGGGACATTACGCTCGCCCGGACCTGTTCAGTTTGTCGGTGGACGAAAGACCTAAGAAAGCCGTTAGTCTGAAGCCGGCTGACGTTTGATTTCCGCACCCGGGATTATCTAACGCGCGACTCCTGGCTGCCTCGAAAGGTCGATGACATCCTCGCCGTCGGCGCTGACAGCTTCTATCCCGCCGCCGCTTGTTCCAGCAGCTTCACCAGACTATAGAGTGTCTGATTGACCGGCGTGGGCACAACCATCTCTTTGCCTCTACGAACCAGAAAGCCGTTCAGGGAATCAATCTCGGTGGGCTTTCCGCGAGCGATGTCCTGAGCGGTTGAAGACAGGGCGTCCGGAATCGCCTCGCTGCCGAGCTTCAGCGCAGCCGCGATCATCGAATCCGCGAACAAAGGAACTCCAGCTGCGTTGCCCACCGCCACGGCCTCGATGACGACACGCTTGATAACGTCAATCGAGCCGGCATCGCTGGCGATGCGCCCATATTTCATGCGCGCGAGCGCCGATATCGCGTTGTAGGCGCAGTTCATGATGAGTTTTTCCCAGAGGTCGACCGTGATGTTTTTTGAAATTCGACAAGGAACGCCAGCCCGCGTGAACGTGGCCGCTACCTCCACGAGCTCCGATTCACTCTCATCGTGGTCCGGCATAGGTTTTCCGATGATGAGATCGCCGCGGCCTGAGTGCTTGATCTGTGCCGCTCCGGTCATCGCGACCGCGATATAGACCACTGCTGGAATCACTTGGATACCCGCTGCGAAATCGATTCGCTCGGCGTTGTCCACCCCATTCTGAAGAGAAACTACGATAGTGTCGGGGGCGAGGTATGGCGCCAGCAGTTTCGCTGCGGCTTCCGTGTCCACAGTCTTCACCGAAAAAAGAACGAGCTGCGCATCGCGCACATCTTCCAACTCGGTAGACGCGGAAACTGAAATCCGTTCCTTGAAATGAATGCTGTCGATAAGGAGCCCGTCACGATTGATGGCTTCGACATACTGTGCGCGGCCGATAAGAGTAACCGGCGCCCCAGCACGCGCCAGCATTCCACCGAAATAACTTCCCACCGCACCCGCACCGACCACGGCAATCCGCGGCCATTCTTTTTCGGCCATACTTTTCCCCCAACGAAAACCGAAGGCTCTAACTCTTCAATCTGTGTTTTTGTTTGAATGATCGAGCAGAACTAACGAATTGATCGTCGATGCAATAGCTAGGAACCAGAAGCTAGAAGCTTTCCTTAAACGAAAACACCGGATCAATATCCACCGGTACGGCGGCCGCCGACTTCAGGGAAGAACGCAATTCCCCCGGCATCGCCCCATATTTCTGGAACCAGTTCTCGGCCCGGGCCCGGTCGCCGGTCGCTTCGATTTGCAACAACTCTTTCGCCAGATCTCGTATGGCGCCCGGCATGCGCCCATAGTCGATCGTATATCGGCTCGAGGTTTCGCGAGTGATTGCTCCTCTCTCGACGAGGTAGTTGAACTCCATCATTTCAGCCTGTCCGTGAGCCTCGGCGACGCCGAAGCGAACCGTGCGAAAAATACCCGCGACATAAGACGCGTAATATTCCTGCAGCTTATTCTTGGGCAGAACGTCGTGGTCGACCAGCCATTTCAAACCGAACATCCCAACCACATCCGCTTTGGCTTCCTCGAGAGCGCTGTAGATTGGTCCGATGGATTCGCGAATGTCCACTTTGCCCGCAGGCGTACGCGCAAACGCCGGTCCCAGGCCGTGCGCCATCTCATGCATAATCGTCGCCAGAAGATAACCCTCGCCGGATGCCTGAGCCGCCTGCGCCGGCAACATGACATTCTGTGCCACCGGCAGAACCACGTAATTCACACGCGCATCCATGAAGTTTTTGAAGAAGAGCTTCTTGCTTCCCTTCTGCTCGTGTACGCGCGGATCGTTGGGCAAGTTGTCAGCGACCGCTTGATAACCGTGTGTGAGATCGCCTGCCCGGAATGGAGTGTCCATCACTTCCATCGGAGTCTCGAGGCCATGTTTTGAAGGCCGGTCCTCCGGCGCAAGCGGAAGCGCATCCTGAATATCCGCCACATACTTTCGGAACATTTCGAGCTTGGCGCTCTCTTCCCCGTTGCGAATCATCACCGCCGCACCGTAAGTTGCTTTAACGCCCAGCAGGCCGTCGTCATAGGTCTCGTCCGGAGCAAAAGCTACATCGAACTTGGGGTTCTTCAAATCAAGCCATGCCAGGTTACTCTTGAAATAATCGTCGGTAAGTAGCGCGTCCGCACGTAGGCGGAGGAAATTCGCGAAAGCCGGATCGTCGCTCAAGTCGGCGGCCTCACGCAGGTCCTTCGCCGCAGGCTCGAGAAATGAACGGTAGGCAACGTGGTACGGTAGCCCTTCAAGCTGATCGCCGTTCCAGCGCACCACGGTGAACGAACTGTAAATCTCTTCCTTCTTTTCCGGATGAACTTTCAAGTACTGCTCAATCTGTTTACGGGTCAGATTTTGTGGATAAAATCCTCGTCCAGGCGGCGCCAGAGTCGTACCGACGAAAGGTTTGTTATCGTCGAGAAGATCGAATCGCGAGGCGTTGATCCAGAGGTAGCGACGCAGCGCTTCATCCTGTGGATTCTTGCTCACCGCCAGCGACTCGTACAGCGTCAATCCGTCAGGATCGATCTGTCGCCAGTAGATTTCCTCGAGAAAGCGCGAAGCGTCCACCAACTTCTCCACCAGCTTCACCTCGCGAGCCGTCAGACCGGCGGTGTTGAAAGGCATTTCTACGCGGCGGAATTTGGCGAGCCGCTGATCCAGATCAGGAACAACTTGCATGTTAACTGACACTGACCCGTTAGCGGCGGGAGCCGTCATCGGCAGATGGCCTTTCTGTGCTGAAATCGTAGCGGGAAGAATAAATAAAGCGGACAGCAGTGAAAACCTGGCCCCCATTTTTGTGAACATGAATGATTTATTTTAACAGAGCATCGCGTAGTTAATCGTTTTACATTTCGCGGATCAACACTAACACCGCTATCATGTTGAGTAATGTCCCAGGAGCTTAATTCGAACCCGCAGACGTTGCTCATCGATGCCGATGACACGCTCTGGGAAAACAACATTTATTTCGAACGCGCGATCGCGAATTTTATTTCGTTTCTAAATCATCAC
>Ga0210403_10003548_pt1 | contig 13680 bp, 10 predicted proteins | sample IncBWC19MmetaG_FD_150863 | JGI IMG/M metagenome (GOLD analysis project Ga0210403, IMG submission 150863) | Forest soil microbial communities from Barre Woods Harvard Forest LTER site, Petersham, Massachusetts, United States - Inc-BW-C-19-M | ecosystem: Environmental > Terrestrial > Soil >... | reverse complement strand
TCGCAAAGATCTCCAGCCCGCCAAGCTTTCTGATTTCAAGGTGGGCGATTTCGTGATGGCCAGCGGCGATGAAAATTCCGACCACTCCGTAACCGCGCAGTCGCTCAGGGGCCGCTCCGCAAACGGCGGCCCCGGTGGAAGTGGCGCAGGGCCGGTTGGCGGCGCGGCGTTCGGTGAAATGGGCAAGGACTTTGTTGCCGGCGTGGTGAAATCCGTCGATGCGCCAAAGCTGACCGTGCTTCGCATCGACAATATCACGCAGACCCTGGAGCTCAACGAAGACACATCGCTGCGTCGCGGCCGTGAAAGCATCACCATGGCCGACATACAGCCCGGCGATCACATCGTCGTCCGGGGCGGCTTGCAAAATAACGCTTTTGTTCCGAAAGCCGTCATTCTTCTTTCCGCCGATCAGTGGGAGCGTATGCAACAATTCGCGCAAGGCCGCCCGGGCCAGGCTGGCAGCGCGCCAGCCACGGCGCCCGCCGGAAATCCGCCGCAGCCATAGCCACCGGAGGGATGGTTAGTTGAAGCCAATGCCTCGCGGCGTCCATGCTCTTCTCCTGCTCGCGCTGTTCCTCGCTCTGCGCGCGCAGGCGCAAGACGCCGCGCCCGCCGCGCCGCCGCCCAGCCCCGTGCCCGCCGCCGCACCGCAAGCCGAAACTCAAACTCCGCGTCCTCCGTCCTATCAAATCACGGGCACGGCCCGTAGCGGCAAGACTCCACTGCCCGGCGCCACAGTAACCGCTTCGAACACTCTTACCGGCAAGAAATATTCCGCTGTCACCGACGCGGAGGGCAAATTCACTTTTGAAGGCATCGTTCGTGGCCGCTACGTCCTCCGCATCGAATTCATGGGCTTCTCTCTGTTCACCCAGGAGGTGGTCCTCAATCCCACAAATCCCTCTGGAAAAATTGATGCCGAATTGATCTTGGCCTCCCGTGAACAACAGCAGTCAAACAACGCCAATAACGCCGGCGTCGCCGCAGGTCGCGGATTTCAGAGCCTCGCCCTCGACAGCGCTCTATCCTCTATTGCCGGAGGTAATGCCGGGATTGGCGGCAACAGCGCTGCGCAAAATTCCGGCGATTTCTCCTCGCTGCCGCTGAACGGCACCGGCGCCGAAGGCCCCACAGAGTCCATCAGCATCAGCGGCGCGCAAGGCCGCACTCAGGATTTCGGCGGTGGCAGCGAACAGGATCTCCAGGATCGCATCCAGGAATTCCGAGACCGCATGCAGCGCGAAGGCTTCGGCGGCCAGGGTGGCGGTCCCGGCGGTGGTGGCGGCCAGGGTGGCGGTTTTGGTGGTGGCCCCATCGCGATCGGCCGCATGGGCGGCCGCGGTTTCAACATCAACCAGCCTCACGGCGTTCTCTATCTTTCTGATGACACTTCTACTCTCGACGCCACTCCTTTTTCGCTCAGCGGATTTCCTATCGCCAAATCGCAGTACAACCAGGCCCGCTTCGGCGCAAACGTTGGCGGCCCTTTGAAAATCCCCAAACTTTTCGATGGCGGCAACAAATGGTTTTTCTTTGCCGGCTGGAACGGCTCACGCGGTGATACTCCCTATGACGCCTTCTCTACCGTACCGACGCTCGATGAACGCACCGGCAATTTCTCAAACGCCACCTACAACAATGGCGCGCCCGTCCAGATTTTCAATCCCGCAAACGGCCAGCAATATCAATTCAATGGCGTTCTCAACGCTATCGACCCAACACTGTTCAGCACCGCTGCGAAATCGCTTCTTCAATTTATTCCGCTGCCCAATATTCCGCTGACCTCCACGGGTCAGAACTTTCATTTCGTTACCTCCGACGCCAGCAACTCCGACGCAGTCATCTTCCGGCTAGTCCACAATTTCGGTTCCAGCACTGGTCCGGGCTTTTTTCCCGGGGGTGGAGGCGGAGGAGGCCGCGGTGGCGGGCGCCGCCAGAACAACATCAATTTCGGCATCAACTGGTCGCGTAATTCCATCGCCATCGTGAATCCCTTCCCGTCGCTTGCCGGCGGCACCAGCACGCAGGGTCTGAACGCCAGCGCCGGCTGGGTTTACGGGAAAAATCGCGCCACGAATAATCTCCGCTTCAACTACAACCACAATCACGTTTCCACGACCAACCTTTTTTCCAACGTCACCGACGTTGCCGGCCCCGGCGGCGCCGGAATCACCGGCATCTCCAACGCTCCCTTCGACTGGGGCTTGCCGGGCATCAGCTTCACTTCGTTCGGTGGCTTCAACGATCCCACGCCTCGCCGTGAGCTCGATCAGACCTACTCCATCTCCGACACTCTCAACTGGAATCACGGCAAGCATTATTGGCGCTTCGGCGGAGACTATCGCCGCATTCTCCAAAGCTTCCAGTCCGCCAGAAACGCCGAAGGGAGTTTTGTCTTCACCGGTTTCGCCACTTCGCAATACGCTTCCGGCAGTACGCAACCCGTCGTCAACAGCGGCTACGATTTTGCCGACTTTCTGCTCGGCTTCCCGCAGCAAACCTCACTGCAGTTTGGCGCAAACGCTTACAACTTTCGCGCCAACTCCTTCGACTTTTTCGCACAGGACGACTGGCGCATCCTTCCGAGCCTTTCGCTGAATCTTGGTCTCCGCTACGAATACATCGGCCCCTACACGGAAGCGCAGGATCGTATCGCCAATCTGGAAGTCGGCCCGGGTTTCACAACGGCCGTGCCCATCGTCCCAACCGGCGCTGTGTTCCCCGCGGGTCCCGGCACGTTCCTGACTTCCTCCAATCCCGCTCTCGTCAATCCCGACCGCAACAATTTCGCTCCGCGCATCGGCATCGCCTGGAAGCCCGCCCCAAAAACCGTTGTCCGCGCCGGCTACGGCATCAACTACAACCTCGCCCAATACGGCGCGATCATTCAGAATTTCGCGTTTCAGCCGCCCTTTGCCAACACCGCGACGAACTCCACCGACGTCACCGGTCTAACCAGCCCCACTCCCCTGACTATCATCAATGGTTTTCCCACTGCTTCGCAAACCACGGTGAGGAATAATTTCGCCGTCAATCCCGATTACGCCCTCGGCTACGTCCAGATCTGGAATCTGGACATCCAGCACGAATTCCGCGGCAACTTGGTTCTGAACGTCGGGTACAACGGCGCCAAAGGCACACGTCTCGACTCCGAACGAGCCTTGCTCGTCGCCGGCAACCAGCCCTTCATTTACGAATCCTCCGAAGGAGATTCCATTCTCCACGCTGCATCGGTTCGCGTTCGCCGCCGCATGTCCAAAGGTCTCGGGCTGGGAGCACAATATGTTTTCTCGAAATCTCTCGACGATGCTTCTTCCATCGGCGGTGGCAGCGTGATCGTCGCCCAAAATCCTTTTGATCTTCCTGCCGACCGCGGCTTATCCAGTTTCAATCAGACCCACAAATTCACCGGCAACTGGATCTACGATCTCCCCTTCGGCGAAAACCACCGCTTCGCGCAAAAAGGAGCATTGGCGCACCTGCTTTCCAACTGGCAGTGGAGCGGCGATTTCACCGTTGCTTCCGGCCTCTATTTCACTCCCAGCATCCTCGGCGGGTCCGTGGACATCGCCCGCGGCGTCAGCGGTTCGCAGCGCGCCAATGTCGTTTCCGGCCAATCCATCTCACTCCCGAATCCCTCTGCGCTCGAATGGTTCAACACCGCCGCCTTTTGCGTTCCGGGGGCGACCTGCGTCAATCCAACCGGTTCCACCTTCGGCGACGCCGGACGGAACACCATCGAAGGCCCCGGCAGCATCATTTTCGATATGAGCATAAACCGCTCGATTCCCATCAAGGAATCGCGCAACCTCGATCTGCGTTTCGCGGCCAACAACGTATTCAATCACGTCAATTTTGCTTCCATCAACACCGCCGTGAATTCCCAGGCTTTTGGCGAAGTCACTTCCGTCGGCAACATGCGCCGCATCACGGTGCAAGCACGTTTTCGTTTTTGAGAACTGACGATTATGCGAGCAACGCACAAACTTATCGCGATCCTGACGGCCATGGCACTGCTCCTGCGGGTCGGCCCCGTCATGGCTCAGGAACCCCAAAAGCCTGACTCCGCCCCGGCCCCCATCCGCGTCTCCACCGAACTCGTTCTCGTCAACGTCGTCGCCCGCGACAAAAAAGGCAACCCCGTCCGTGACCTGAAGCAGGCGGACTTCACCATCTACGAAGACGGCAAAAAGCAGCAGATCTCCACCTTCGATTTTGAGGATGTGGATCAGTTGCCGATGACCGCCGGCGCAACCGTCACCGGCGCTGCCCTCGGCACTCTCCTTCACTCAATCAAAAAGGCTCCTCCAACGCTCGAGGCCCGCGACCGCCGCCTCATCGTCCTCTTCTTTGATTTTTCCGCCATGGAGCCTGAACAAGTCGAACGCTCCGTCGACGCCGCCAAAAAATTCGTAAGCGCGAAAATGCAACCTGCCGACCTGCTTGCTCTCGTCTCCCTCGCCACCAACATGCACGTCGATTGCGACTTCACCGACGATAAAGACAAATTGTTGGCCCTGCTCACCAGTTACAACTCCGGCCAGGGCCAGGGCTTTGACAACGGCACAACCGGTAGCGCCGAAGGTACCGCCGAAACCAGCGGCTCCTTCACCGAAGACGACACCGACCTCAACACGTTCACGGCCGACCGCAAACTTCTCGCGCTGCAATCCCTGATGCAGGTGCTCAGCAAACTCCCCCAGAAAAAAAGCATCGTCTATTTCAGCAATGGCATCACGCAAACTGGAGTGGACAATCAATCCGCCCTGCGCGCGGCCACGGCCGCCGCCGTCAAAGCCAACGCGTCCATCTATTCGCTCGACGTCCGTGGCCTCCAGGCCTTTCCTCCGGGAGGCGAAGCGCAGAACGCCAGCCTCCACGGCCAATCCGCCTATTCCGGCGCATCAATCCTCAACGATCTCAACGGCAACGCGGCATCGCAGGACACGCTCGCCACACTTTCCTCAGACACCGGCGGAAAGGCTTTCTTCGACTCCAATGATTTCAGCGGCATTTTCTCGCAAGTGCAGAAAGACAGTTCCGCCTACTACGTTCTCGGTTTCACCAGCAGCAATCCCGCGAAAGACGGCCGATTCCGCCATCTGAAAGTCACCATCAATCGCCCTGATCTGAAGCTCGATTTCCGCTCCGGCTATTACGCCGGCCGCGACTTTGTCCATCTGGATCGCGCCGACCGCGAGCAGCAACTCCAGGACGAGCTAGCCGCCCAGTTGCCGAGCGTCGATGTTCCTGTCTACGCTGGCGAATCTTACTTCCGGAAGGACGATTCCCACTACTATCTAGCCGTCTCCCTCGTCATTCCCGGCTCGCAGATTCCCTTTGTCACGGAGAAAGACAAAGACAACGCCACCATCGATATCATCGGCCTGGCGCTCGAAGGCGGCAAATTCCCCGTCGGCCATCTTCGCGACACCGTGAAACTCGCCGTCGAAAGCTCTCGCGAAGTCCGCCGCAAAAATGTCCAGTACAACACCGGCTTCGTGCTCGCTCCCGGCAATTACCATCTTAAATTTGTGGTTCGGGAAAATCAGACTGGCCGCATGGGTTCGTTCGAAACTGACGTCCACATTCCAGATCTACGCAAATCTCCGCTGAAGATGAGCTCTGTAGTTCTCAGCAGCCTGCGCGTCTCTGCCAACGGGAAAAAATCAACTGCCAATCCACTTGTGCGCGATCAGGTGGAACTCGTTCCAAATATTACGCATGTCTTTACACCCGATCAGCATCTCTATCTCCAATACGAGGTTTACGATGCGGCAAAAGGGAAGAACGCCCCGCAAGCGGCTTCGCCCCAAGCAACTGGTCAAACTGAAGCTGCAAAATCTCCAGAGCCGGCAAAACCCTCCGGTAATTTCGTGCGTGTCCTCACCAGCATTGAATTTCTCCAGGGCGCTACAAAAGTCTATGAATCCAAGCCCGTCGTCGCGAACGAAATCACCGCCCCCGACCGTAAAGCCGTCATCTTTCAGATTGACGTCCCGCTGCAATCCCTGAAGCCGGGCCTCTATCTCTGCCAGGTAAACGTAATCGACGACGTCGCCGGCAGTTTTTCTTTCCCGCGCTTCCCCCTGCTCATTCGCGAGCAAGCCGCAAAACCGAATTCACAAGCCGCCGCATCCCCAGCCTCGCCGAACTAACCGTTACTCTTCCCCAATATCTTCGTTCCACACAGCCGGATTCGCCCTAATATATTCAGCCAGCATCGAAACGCACACGGGCGAGTCCAGATCGATCACATTCACTCCCAGCGAACGCAACCACTCGATCCCTCCCTGGAAATTCCGGCCCTCCCCCACAATCACGGTGCCAAATCCAAATTGCCGCACCAGCCCGCTGCAATACCAGCAAGGCGCCAGCGTCGTCACCATGATCAATTTCCGATAGCTCTTTTGCCGCCCCGCCTTTCGAAATGCATCTGTCTCCGCATGTATCGACGGATCGCCCTGTTGCACGCGACGGTTGTGTCCCGCGCCAATCAGTTGCCCAGTCGCATCAAAAATCGCCGCCCCGATCGGAATCCCGCCTTCTTTCAATCCGACCCGCGCCTCCGCCAGCGCCACCGCCAGCATTGACTGATAGTCCAGTTCAGCACTCATTGCTTGTTCGCTCTTGTTCCTCTTCTGTTGGCTATTGCTTCCGCTGCAATCGCGTCAGGGCCAGCATCGCCATCCCAAAAGCCAGCAGCGCAGCGCCCCACCACACATTCATGTTCGCGCCCAGTGAATGCTCCGCGTACATCGCGCTCCCATTCGTGGCCGCGCCATACCCGATAAGCAAAATTCCGAACAGCGTGAACAGCATCCCGATCGGCATCCGGATATCGAATCCCATCGCTCCTCCTTCGTTGCTCACCGGCGGGCGTCTTTACCAGAAAACCAGGTTCAAGCCCAACAGCAGCACTACGACAATCAACGCCAGCGTAGCCGGCTTTTGATACCAGTTCAGGCCGCCTTCTTCCGGTTTCGCCGTCAGCGAATACACCAACCCTTTCAATTCCTCTTCCGGGCGCGGCGCAGTCAGCAAGGAAATAAGGACTGTAAGCGTAAAGCATCCTACCCACGCGAAAATCGCCGTCCAGAAATTCTGCGCCATCTCGCTCGGATACACGTGCAGGATCGGTCCCAGGTAGCCGCCCTTTACTCCCGCAACCGCGCCCCCCGGCAGCGTCAAGCCATAATGCGTTGCCGCGGCCACAGTTCCCCCCAGCAGACCCCAGAACGCGCCATGACCTGTTGTGCGTTTCCAGAACATCCCCAGCATAAACGTCGCAAATAATGGCGCATTCACAAACGCGAACACCAGTTGCAGCACGTCCAGGATGTTGTTGAATTCCTTTGCTACAAACGCAGCCATTAGCGAAATCCCGAGCCCGAAAATCGTGGACGCCCGCCCCATCCATAAATAGTGCTGGTCGCTCGCCGTTTTGTTGATGTAGCTCTGGTAGATGTCGTACGTCCACACCGTGTTGAACGCCGTTGTGTTCCCCGCCATTCCCGACATGAACGAAGCGATCAGCGCGCACAGCCCAAGTCCCAGCAAGCCAGAAGGAAAGTAGCGCACCAGCATCATCGGCGTCGCCAGATCGTAATCCAGAACCACTTTTCCATCAGCCATCAACGGCTTTCCGGCAGGGTCGTATTTGGGCGGAATGATCCCCTTGCCACCGGTAAAAAAGGACGATTGCCTCCAAGCGCCTGCGACTTCGCTTTTTTCCACCATCACGCCATGCACTCTGGGACTTGTGGCCACTCCCGCGATCATCCCCGGCAAGATCACCAGGAACGGAAACACCATCTTCGGAAACGCTGCGATCACCGGCGTCCGCCTGGCCGCAGTCATCGAATCCGCCGCCATCGCCCGCTGCACCACGAGGAAATCCGTGCACCAGTACCCGAAGGACAGCACAAACGCCAACCCCATCAGCATCCCGAACCATTCCACTCCCATCGGGTTCGCCTTCGAATGGCCCATGTACTTCCACGAATGCACCATCGCATCATTCGCGATGCGCGCCTTCAATCCGTCCCACCCGCCGACGTCTCGCAGGCCCAGGTACACCAGCGGAATAAATCCCATCACAATCAGGAAGAACTGCAGCACTTCGTTGTAAATTGCGGAGGTCAATCCGCCGAGAAACGTGTACGCCAGCACAATCAGCGCAGAAATCAGGATCGCCGCCGTGAAATTCCATCCCAGCAACAGTTGCAGCAGCTTGCCCATCGCATACATCGAAACGCCGGAGGAAAAAACTGTCATCACCGCGAACGAGATGGCGTTGAACCCGCGCGTCTTCTCGTCAAACCGAAGTTTCAGGTATTCCGGAACCGATCTGGCCCGCGACCCGTAGTAAAACGGCATCATGAACACCCCGACGAACAGCATCGCCGGCACCGCACCAATCCAATAAAAATGTGAAGTGGCGATTCCGTATTTCGCACCGCTCGCCCCCATCCCGATCACTTCCTGTGCACCCAGGTTCGCCGACAAAAACGCCAGCCCCGCAATCCACGCTGGAATCGAACGCCCGGACAGGAAAAAATCCGTGCTCGTCTTCATGTGCTTCTTCAACACGAATCCGATGGCCAGCACGAAGGCGAAATACAGCAGGATAATCGTGTAGTCGATCAAATGGGGTTCTGGTCGCACGTAAAAACCTTTCCATGCTGTTGCTGTCGCCGCCCAAATACATTTCACGGCAAATCTAAAATGGCCTGGCTTAACCGCCTTAGCAAGGCCCAATCTGCCAGGGGGTTATCGATTCACACATCGCAGAGTTCAACCGCTTCCTGCAGTGACCGCAACGGATCCCGCGCAGGAAGAAACTCGTGTGCCACATAACCCTGATATTTCGTCGCCGCGATCGCCTGCATCACCCCGGCCCAATTCACCTCCTGCGTATTGTCCAACTCATGCCGCCCCGGCACGCCGCCCGTGTGAAAATGTCCCAGCCACTCGATATTTTCCGTAATCGTCCGGATCAGATCCCCCTCCATGATCTGCATGTGATAGATGTCATACAACAGCTTCACCCGCGCCGAATTCACTGCTTCCATCACTCGCACTCCCCATGCCGTGCGGTCGCACATATAGTCCCTGTGATCCACTTTGCTGTTCAGCAGTTCCATGCAGATCGTAACCCCGTGGTCTTCCGCGATTTTCTTCACCCGATTGAGCCCCGCAATCGTGTTCTTCACCCCCTCTTCGCCGGACATTCCGCCCCGGCTCCCCGAAAACGTGATCACATTCGCCACGCCCAGTTTTGCCGCCCGCGGGATGCTCTTCCGGAACGCCTCTTCAATCTTCGCGTGGTTCTCCACCCGGTTCATTCCGCTCTGAATCTCTCCCCCGCCTCCGTATCCCATGCTGCATACTAGCCCATACTGCCGCGGCACTTCCCACTCGTCCTCATTCAGCAGGTCGATTCCCTTCAATCCCATCGCCGCGCCCTTTTCGCACAACTCCTCCAGGGGAGTCTTCTCGTAGCACCACCGCGAAACTGATTGTCGGATGCGCCCCTTGCGTCTTGTAGTTTGCAGCTCTGCAGTGGAGGAAAATACAGGAGTCGCCGCCAGGGTAACGGCAGCCGCTTCCGAAGCAACCTGCCGGATCATCAAGCGTCTGGAAATTCGAGGCATCTGGATGGGAAAGTCTAAGCGAAAATTGCGAATCCAGCGAGCAATTGAATCGCATTGCTGCGGCTTTTGGTTCCGCTTCAATTCCGGGTAAAATAAAATCTGGCAGGCAATTGAACAAGACCCTGGTGGGCGCCATGATTCCCGAATCTTCACCCGCTCCCAAATCCCCCTTCAAGAATCCATTTCTCTACTCTTCACTGCTGATTCTTGGCGTCCTTCTCTACCTCTCTTACATTCTTTATGCGCGCCACGAATCTAACAAACAATATCAGCAGAAAATAGAGAAGCGCCAGGCAGAGCAGCGCCGCGAAGAGGACCGCGCGGCTGTGGAACAACTTGGCGGCTCCGAACTGGCCATCCGCGGCCTCTACGTTTCGCCTCGTGTCATCCACGCCGGGGAAACCGCGCAACTCTGCTACGACGTCGCCAATGCCAAGACCGTTGAGCTCGATCCTCCCGCTGGCGAGGTCTGGCCCTCCCACTCCCGCTGCCTGAACATCTCCCCGCGGAAAACCACCACCTACACTCTTAGCATTAGGGACGCGGCCGGGAAAACGGTATCTCAAACCGTCGACTTGCTTGTCCGCTGATCATCTTTTAATCCAGGATAAAGTATTGAAACTAAGCACCTTAGCGTGCTTCTCGCAAGGAAGGCCTTCCTTTGCCTCTTGTCGAGAGAATTCTCCCCCATCTATAATGTTCGGTGCGGAGTCCGGCCTAGCCGGATTCCGCATCATTTTTCTCTGACGCGGAAAACTTATGTCTGACCCTCTTGCCAAAATTAAGAAGAAGCTCCAGCAGGAAATCGATTCCTTGGAGCACGAGCTCAATGTCGACCTCCCCAAGGAAATTGCTATTGCCCGCGCGCATGGTGACCTTTCCGAAAACGCAGAGTACAAATACGCCAAGGAGCGCCAGGGCTTCGTCAACGCCAAAATCGGGCACCTCAAAAAGCGCATGGGCGATCTCGGCATGCTGAACCTCACCAACATTCCAAAAGACCGTTCCGGGTACGGCTCACGCATTGTCGTGATGGACGTCCAGAAAAGCCTGGAGATCGAATACAAGCTCGTAAGCACCGAGGAAGCCGACGTCGAAAAGGGATTGATCTCCACCACCTCCCCCATCGGCCGCGCGCTTCTCAATCGCAAAGTCGGCGACGAGGTCCAGGTGCTCACCCCTGCGGGCAAAAAAGAGTTCGAGATCGTTCGACTTTTCACCATTCACGAAGAGGCTTAGAATAGTTCGGCCGCCCGTCCGGCGGCGAGGTGCCATGCTTTATTGGGGTTCGGGTCCGGCTCTGGGTTTGCTGACTTGTCTTGGCTATGGTGTTTTCCTGCTCGGCTCTCTCTATCTATGGCGTTATCGCGACGAACTCTCCACCTGGATGGAAAACGAGTTCTCCGCCTTCCGCCGCAATCTGTCCCGCTATGAATCTGTCGGGCCTTTCTACCTTCCGCGCACCGAATCCCGCCTCCGTGTAATCCCCGCCGGCTTCCTCAACTCCGTCAGCCGCCTTCCCCAGCGCCGCTTCTCCCTCGGTGCCTTCCTCCTCATCCTCGGCCTGCTCCTCTTCACCCTCGACTTCTTCATCTAGCTCAAGTCTCCTGATCGCTGGCATCTCTTCGCTGATCGCCTCTTGCTCATTCCATTTTTCCAATTCTGCTATTCTGCTTCCCTATGCAACCTTCTCTCATTGTTCACGGCGGCGCCTGGGACATCCCCGATGACTCCGTTGATACCTGCAAATCCGGCTGCCTCCGCGCTCTCCATGCCGGCTGGAGAATTCTGGAAAACGGCGGCCACGCGCTCGACGCGATCGAAGCCGCCATTATCGTCCTCGAGGACGATCCCGTCTTTGACTCCGGCTTCGGCTCCCATCTCACCGTCGACGGCCACGTCGAATGCGACGCCATCGTCATGGACGCCTCCACCCTTCGCGCCGGTTCCGTCGCTGGCCTCCGCCGCGTGAAAAATCCCATTCAAGCCGCCCGCGTGGTCTTCGAAAAATGTTCTCACATGATGCTCATCTCGGAAGGCGCAGAGCACTTCGCTGCCGCGCACGGCGTCTCGCTCTGCGATCCCGAAGACCTCATCTCGCCCGCCGAACGCGAAGCCTGGCTTCGCTGCAGCAAGGATTCCCACGCCGCTGAAAATCATCGCGGCCACGAACAGGGAACTGTCGGCGCCGTTGCTCTCGATCGGCATGGCCGCCTCTTCGCCGCCACCTCTACCGGGGGCACTTGTTGCAAACTCCCCGGCCGCGTCGGCGATTCTCCTCTGATTGGTTGTGGTTGTTACGCTGACATCGAAACAGGTGGGGTTTCTTCCACCGGCTACGGCGAAGCCATCATGCGCGTGGTGATGGCAAAAACCGCTTCCGATTTTCTCCGGCCGGCCGGCTCAACGGCCTCGCGCGCTGCTCAAGCCGCCGTGCAACTCCTCGCCAATCGCGGCAAAGGCACCGGCGGCCTCATACTTCTCGACAAAAACGGCCATCCTGGATTTGCATTCAATACCCCGCGAATGGCCTTCGGTTACGTCAACGACGATTCAGACTTCTTTACTTCCGTCTGACCCTGCCAGCTTCCGCGCAGAGTCCGGCAAATAATAGGGCGCAGCTACGGTATAAATCTGTTTCGTTCCCCGCGCCAGCAGCACCCACTGCAGCAGCCGCGCCCGCTGGTTGTGCAGGAAATATTCGTACCAGCGGTCTTCCACAAATTCTGGAATCACAACCGCAATTTTCCGCTCCGGATATTTCTCCGCCAGCTTCAGCACATACTCCACAATCGGCACCACCACGAATCGGTAGGGCGAAGGCACCATCACCAGTTCCGGCGGTTCCTCACCGGCCGTCCGATAGGGCTTTACCACATACCGGTCCCAATCCTCCTCCAGCAGCGCAGCGTGCTCGCCTGGCTCCACGTGGACCGCCGTCACATTGGGCGACAGTCGCGCCGCGAACTCCAACCCTTGTTTTGCGATCGCGCTCCAACGGTCAATCGGAATCACCACCATCGGCGGCTGATCGCGCGCTGGAGGCTCCATAGGCAGCGTGGACCGAGTAGCCATGGATATGCCGTGGTAATGCGCACGAACCTTGTGAAACGCCATGATGGTCAGCGGAATAAACAGCAGCGTCAGCCACGCTCCATCCACAAACTTCGCCACCAGCACCACCACGACGGTTACGCCGGTTACAAACGCACCCAGTCCGTTCACCATCGCGAATTTCACCCAGTGCGGCCCGCGCGCTTTCCACCAGTGACGCACCATCCCCGCCTGCGAAAGCGTAAATGCCAGAAACGCCCCCACCGCGTAGAGCGGAATCAGCCGGTCGGTTACGCCTCCAAACAGAAACAGTAGCACTCCCGCCAGAATCGCCAGCACCACGATCCCCTGCGTGTACACCAGGCGCCGGCCTCGCTGCGCAAATCCGTGCGGCAAATAATTATTTTGGGATATGGCGCGGCAGAGCCGCGGGAAATCCGCAAACGCCGTATTCGCCGAAAGCGAAAGCACCAGCAAGATCGATCCGATTGAGACGTAATAAAACACTCCCTTCCCGAACACGGCTGCAATCAACAACGAAAGAACGCTCTGGTATCCCGGTTGCCCAGGGTCCGTGGCCACAATGCCGTACAACTTCACCAGGTACGAAATCCCCGCCAACAGCACGCCTAGGATCGCGATAATGATCGTCAACGTCAGTTGGGCATTCTTCACCCGGGGCTCCCGGAAAGCCCGCACTCCGTTGCTCACCGCTTCCACGCCGGTAAGTGCCGTGCAACCGCTCGCAAACACCCGCAACAGCAGCCAGTAGGTCACTCCCTGCAATGCCGCGGGCGGTGGGGGCAACGGATTCGCCGGCAGCGGATGCCCGCCGCTCAGCAAAGTGCGCACGATGCCTCCGGCAATCGTAATTACGAGGCAGCCGACAAAAAGATATGTAGGCACAAGAAACGCGAATCCCGCGTCCTTCACTCCCCGCAGATTCACGATCGTGATCACCACTAGG
>Ga0210403_10003546_pt1 | contig 13687 bp, 9 predicted proteins | sample IncBWC19MmetaG_FD_150863 | JGI IMG/M metagenome (GOLD analysis project Ga0210403, IMG submission 150863) | Forest soil microbial communities from Barre Woods Harvard Forest LTER site, Petersham, Massachusetts, United States - Inc-BW-C-19-M | ecosystem: Environmental > Terrestrial > Soil >... | reverse complement strand
AACCTGTTCGCGCTCATGTGCGTGGCGCTGCCGACCCTGGTGCTGCCGCGCCGCGCCATCCTGGAGGTGGTGCGATTCTGGGCGCGCAGCAACAATTGGCTGTTGCGGACCATTTGCGGCATCACCGTCGAATTGCGTGGTCTGGAGCGGATTCCGCCGGGGGCGTTGCTGGTCGCCTCCAAGCACCAGTCGCTGTGGGAGACGTTTGCGCTGGTGCCGCTGTTCGCCGATCCGGCCTTCATCCTCAAGCGCGAGCTGATGTGGCTGCCGCTGTTCGGCTGGTACGCCTGGAAGGCCGAGATGATCCCGGTCGATCGCGGCGCGCGCTCGCAGGCGCTCGCCGCCATCAGCGCCCGCGCCCAGATCGAGCTCGCGCGCAACCGCCAGATCGTCATATTTCCGGAAGGCACCCGCCGGCCGCCCGGCGCCGCGCCGAACTACAAATACGGGGTCGTGCACCTCTACGTCGAGAGCGGGGTTCCGTGCCTGCCGGTCGCGCTCAATTCCGGCCTGTTCTGGCCGCGACGCTCGATCCGCCGCTACCCCGGCACGATCGTTGCCGAGTTTCTCGATCCGATCGCGCCGGGGCTCGACCGGCAGGTCTTTTTCGAGCGCCTGCAGCAGGTGATCGAGACCGCCACCGCGCGCCTGATCGAGGAAGGCGAGCGCCAATTGGGCGCAAAATCTGTCGCTCCGCCCACCACACCGCCGCCCACGGTCGATCAAGGCTGAGCGGCGCGATCCCTTCAGGATGCCGCGCCTTCGTGCGTTCCCTTGAGTCGCTCCGCCAGCAGATGCAGCTCCGTCTCACGCAAGCCCAGCGCTTCCATCGCGGCGACGGTCGCAATCACATAGTCGCGGTTGGGCCCCGATTGTCCATGGCCCTGGCGGATGTGATGCAGTTGCTCGGCCAGCGGGAGGCGGCCGGCATATTGGACATGGCTGCGGTCGACCACGTAGCACAGCGCCGGGACCTGGCGGGCGGGCTCGCCCCTGAGCGAGATCCGACGCACCGATTCGCGATAGACGCCGGTGACCTGCTCGCGCTTGCGCAAATAAGCGATCGTCTTGGCCCGGTCGGCGGATGCGACCCGGAACGCGATCCCCTGGCAGGCACCGCCGCGGTCGAGACCGAGCACCAGGCCGGGTCGCTCGGGGGTGCCGCGGTGAACGAACGAATAGACGCAAAGCGCCCGGTGCGCGCCCGTCAGGCGAGCCTCGACGCGCTCGCGGAAATCGAAGCCGGGCCGCCACATCAGCGAGCCATAGCCGAATACCCACAGGTCTTCGGCGGCATGTTTGGGGTCGGGGTCCATGGCGGAGCAAGGAGGTCCAGTCCGGCCGCTGCCGGCGCATCCTGGTGAAACCAGCGCATGCGCCGCGCGCAACGGCCCCGCCGGCAAATTAAAGCATGAGTCGGACGAAGTGAAACCGGTTCGCCGCCGCGCGCACGCAGCCCGTTGGACCGAGCGCTGCGGGCGACTTGGAAACGCCGCAATCCGCCGCTTGTGAAGGCCCGGGCTCCAGGGAGCGTTGCCGATGCGTTACACCGCGAGTGCCGCGCGCCGGCGACGCTGGCCGATCTTCCTGCCGTTTTTCCTGGTGGTTGTGCTTGCCGCGCTGTGGACGGGCGGCTGGTTCTACATCGCGGCGCGGGTGCCGGATGCGATCGCCGACTGGCGTGCGCGCGAGGCAAGGGCAGGCCGCGTCTATGACTGCGGCTCCCAGTCGATCGGGGGCTTTCCGTTCCGCATCGAGGTGCGCTGCTCCGCTCCGGGCGCGCAGCTTTCCGACATGGCGCCGCCGCTTGCCCTGAGGGCCGCGGACGCTCTCGTCACGTGGCAGGTCTATCAACCGGGCTTGTTGATCGGCGAGTTTGCCGGGCCGCTGGCGGTCGGCGAGGCCGGCAAGCCGGCGAGCTTCCTCGCCCATTGGCGGCTCGCCCAGGCGAGCCTGGGGGCGTCGCTGGCGGGCGTGGAGCGCGTCTCGATCGTATGCGAGGGCCCGCGCATCGATCGCACCGATGGCGGCCTCAATCCCGATGCATTCAAGGCCGACCGCGTCGAGCTGCACGGCCGCCGGGTGACGGGCTCGCCCTCCGACAATCCCGCCGTCGATCTCGTCCTGCGGCTGGCCGCCGCGTCCGCGCCGGCGCTCCATCCGATCCTGGCGGAGCCGCTCGATGCCGAGGTCACCGGCGTGCTGAACGGGGTCGCCGATGTCGCACCCAAGCCCTGGCCCGTCCTGTTCAAGCAATGGCAGGCGCATGGCGGCAGCCTCGACATCAGCAAGGCGCGCGTGCAGCAGGGCGACGTCATCGCGGTGGGCGAAGGCTCGCTCAGCTTGACGCCGCGCGGCGGCCTCAACGGCCAGATGCAGGTGACCGTGGTGGAGCTCGCCAAGGTGCTGCAAGCGCTCGGCATCAATCAGATCGTCTCCCAGGGCGACCTCGGCTCCGCCCTCGACGCGCTCGACCGGATGCTGCCCGGGCTCGGCGGCCTCGCGCGCCAGAACGCCGGCGCCGGCATCGTGGCCGGGCTCGGCGCCGTCGGCCAGAGCACCACGCTCGAGGGCAAGCCTGCCGTCACGGTGCCGCTGCGCTTCGACGACGGCGAAGTGCTGCTGGGGCCGTTCCGGGTTGGCCACGTGCCGCCGCTGTTCTGATCGTCACTCCTCGTCCGCCGCATACGGCCGCGGCAGCGGCGCGTGCGGCAGCCCGGGATGGGGACGGCCGAAATCCGGCGCCGGCGAATCCTGCCCCACGGCGACGATGCCTTTGCGGATGGCGCGGGTGCGGGTGAAATGCGCGAACAAAGCCTCGCCGTCGCCGCGGCGGATCGCCCGGGTGAGCCCCGCGATGTCCTCGTTGAAGCGGCCGAGCATTTCCAGCACCGCGTCCTTGTTGGCGAGAAAGACATCGCGCCACATGGTCGGATCGGATGCCGCGATGCGGGTGAAGTCGCGAAAACCGCCGGCCGAGAACTGCAGCACTTCCGAGCGCGTCACCTGCGCGAACTCGTCCGCGGTGCCGACGATCGTATAGGCGATGAGATGCGGCAGGTGGCTTGTGACCGCGAGCACCAGGTCGTGATGGTCGGCGGTCATGATCTCGACATTGGCGCCGAGCGCGCTCCAGAAGGCGGCCAGCCGTTCGACCGCGGTCCTGTCCGCGTTCTCGGGCGGCGTCAGGATGCACCAGCGGTTCACGAACAGCTCGGCGAAGCCGGCATCCGGCCCGGAATATTCGGTGCCGGCGACCGGATGCGCGGGCACGAAATGCACGCCCGCCGGAATATGCGGCGCCATATCGCGCAGCACCGCCGCCTTGACCGAGCCGACATCGGACACGATGGCGCCCGCCTTGAGGTGATGTCCGATCTCCTTGGCGACCGCGCCGCTTTGACCGACCGGGATCGAGACGATGACCAGATCGGCGCCGTCGGCGGCGGCGGCGTTGCTTTCCACCACCTGGTCGGCGAGGCCGAGCTCGGCCACGCGCACGCGCGTTGCGGCCGAGCGGGCCGTGGCCACGATCGAGCGCACCACGCCCTGGGCGCGCGCCGCGCGCGCAATCGAGGAGCCGATGAGCCCGACGCCGATGAGCGCGAGGCGGTTGAAAAGCGGCTGGGGGCTGGTCACGCCGTGCTTCCGATGAACTCGGCCAGCGCCGCGACGACCAGGCGGTTGGCCTCCTCGGTGCCGACCGTCATCCGCAGCGCATTGGGCAGGTGATAGGCGGCGACCCGGCGCAGGATGAGACCGCGGCGGCTGAGAAAGGCGTCGGCGTCCGCGGCCGTGCGGCCTTTGGTTTCCGGGAAATGAATGAGCACGAAATTCGCGACGCTGGGGGTCACGGCAAGTCCGAGCTTGCGGATTTCCGCGTTGAGCCAGGCCAGCCACTTTTCATTATGGGCGCGCGCGGCCTCGATATGGGCGCTGTCCTCGATGGCGGCGATGCCGGCCGCCATCGCGGCCGAATTGACGTTGAACGGTCCGCGGATGCGGTTGATGGCATCGACCACATGCGCCGGCCCGTACATCCAGCCAAGCCGCAGCGCCGCCAAGCCGTGGATCTTGGAGAACGTCCGGCACATGACCACGTTGTCGGAGGTGGCGACCAGCTCGATCCCCGATTCGTAGTCGTTGCGGCGGACATATTCCGCATAGGCCGCGTCGAGCACCAGCAGCACGTGGCCCGGCAGCCCGCGATGGAGCCGCTTGATCTCGTCGAACGCGATATAGGTCCCGGTCGGATTGTTCGGGTTGGCCAGAAAGACGATCCTGGTGCGCTCGCTCAGCGCCGCCAGGATGGCATCGACGTCGGCGGTGTAGTTCTTTTCCGCCGCCGCGACCGGCTTGGCTCCGGAGCCGAGCGTGGCGATCGGATAGATCAGAAATCCGTGCGTCGTGTAGATCGCCTCGTCGCCGTCGCGCAGATAGGCGTCGGCGAGCAGGTTCAACAAATCGTCCGAGCCGGCCCCGCACACGATGCGACTGGGATCGAGCCCGAAGGCGCGTCCGATGGCTTCGCGCAACGCGGTGGCGGCGCCGTCGGGATAATCCTGTAGCCGGTCGGCCACCGCCCGATAGGCCGCGATGGCGTTGGGGCTGGGGCCGAGCGGCGTCTCGTTGGACGACAGCTTGAACACCCGGTTCGCGCCGGGCGCGCTGCTCTTGCCCGGCACATAGGGCTCGATGGCCAGCACGCCGGGACGAGGTTGCGGACGCTGCATCGACATGAATCTGTTCCGATAACGATGTCATCGCCGGGCTCGTCCCGGCGATCTCGACAGGGACTTACAGTGCCATCCTCATCGAGATGGCCGGAACAAGCATGCCCTCGGACTCGATCCGAGGGTCCGGCCATGACAAAGGGAGAAGTCAACCTAAACGAAAAACTCTCTAACGCCCAGTCTTGGGAGCTTTTGGACCCGGCGCCGAAAGCCGGTAGCTGGCGGCGTGGCTGCCGACGCGCGCCGAGGCCCGCACCGAGGCGCCGGCCGCAATCAGCGCTTCGGTGATCGCCGCGATGCTGCCGCCCTGCGGCACCGAGATCAGCAGCGCCGCCCCGTCGAAGGCCCGGTCGGGCGCCGCCACCACCTCGGCGAGCGGGCCCAGCGCCTTGGCGGCCGTGGCGCTCCAGCCCGCCACCCGCATGCTCCAGACCTCGACCTCGGTCACCATGGCGTCGTCGGCGATCCGCGACAGCACGAATGCCGGCAGCGCGGCTGGGTGATCGGCGCGCTCCACGAAGGGCAGGCGGGCGATGATCTTGGGCGCGCTGTCGGGCTCGAGCGCGTTCCACCAGGCACCGGCGCCCGGTACCCCCAGGGCCGGCACCAGGCCGAGATCGCCGGCGGAATCCGCGACCGCGGCCACCACCGCGGAGGCCCCCATATGGGCCACGAACGGCACGGTAAATCCGAAGTGAAAGCGGGTGGAATCGCGCATTTCCGCCGCCCCGGCCGAAAGGTCGGCATGGACCGAGAACGGCGCCTGCACATAGGTGAAGGTCGAGATGATGACGCGCCAGATGCTCTCCACGGTATCGAGCGGCAGGATGCCCTTATGGCGATCGACCAGCCGCCGCATCATGTCGGCCTCGCGCGCGGGACGAAACGCGGAACCCTGCTCTTGCGTCTTCTTAACCTTGATCAGACGATCGATGATCTCGCTGCGCTCGATCAGGAGACCATGCATCGTCTCGTCGAGGCGGTCGATCTCGCGCCGCAAATCCGCCAGTGACGGCGTGTCGGAACGGGGAGATTTCGTCATGGCGGCCTGGTCAAGCGAGCGGATCGGTCGCCGCATTGATAGGAGCCGGAGGCCGCGAAAGCAAAGAAAACATTGACAGCGGCGAGCGGCGGCCTATCTAAGCCCGTTCCAGCTGCTACCATTTGCCGGTTGCGCCATCGGCAGCAATTCCGCCGCGCCGGCGCGGAGTGAGAGATGGCCGAGATGGCCGAGATGGCCGAAGTGAGTGCTGCGCTTGGCACGGCTGGGCGCGATACCGCCGCCGGCGATACATCGCATCGGGCGCGCGAGGCCGACGAGCCGCGTTCACCGGTCGTGAAGTTCGACGCCGACAAGCCGCTGCGGCTCGATGCCGGCGTCGAACTTGCCCCGTTCCAGATCGCCTACCAAACCTACGGCACGCTCAACCCCGAGCGCAGCAACGCCATTCTGGTGTGCCACGCGCTCACCGGCGACCAGCATGTCGCCAACATTCATCCGGTCACCGGCAAGCCCGGCTGGTGGGAGACCATGGTGGGACCCGGCCGGCCGATCGACACCGAGCGGTATTTCGTGATCTGCCCGAACGTGCTGGGCGCCTGCATGGGCACTACCGGCCCGGCCTCGACCAATCCGAAAACCGGCCAGCCCTGGGGCCTCGATTTTCCGGTGATCACGGTGCGCGACATGGTCCGGGCGCAGGCCATGCTGCTCGATCACCTCGGCATCGACTCGCTGTTCTCGATCGCGGGCGGCTCGATGGGCGGCATGCAGGTCCTGCAATGGGCCTCAAGCTATCCGCAGCGCGTCTATTCGGCGCTGCCGCTCGCCACCGCGACCCGCCATTCCGCGCAGAACATCGCGTTTCACGAGGTCGGCCGCCAGGCCGTGATGGCGGATCCCGAGTGGCGCGGCGGACGCTATTTCGCCGCCGGCACCAATCCGCGGCGCGGCCTGGCGGTGGCCCGCATGGGGGCGCACATCACCTATCTGTCGGACGCGGCGCTGCACCGCAAATTCGGCCGCCGCTTCCAGGACCGCGACAACCCGACCTTCACGTTCGACGCCGATTTCCAGGTCGAGAGCTATCTGCGTCACCAAGGCATCAGCTTCGTGGAGCGGTTCGATGCCAATTCGTATCTGTATCTCACCCGCGCGATGGACTATTTCGACCTGGCGGCGGATTTCGACGGCGTGCTGGCGAGCGCGTTCAAGGACACGCCGACGCGGTTCTGCGTGATCTCATTTACCTCGGACTGGCTGTTCCCGACCTCGGATTCGCGCGCCATCGTGCACGCGCTCAATGCCGGCGGCGCGCGCGTTTCGTTCGCCGAGATCGTCACCGACAAGGGCCATGACGCGTTCCTGCTGCAGGAGCCGGAGCTGTTTGCCATCGTGAGCGGCTTTCTCGATGGTGCCGCCAAGGCGCGCGGCCTGCCGGCAGTGCGGCGATGAAGGTGCGGCGATGATGATGCTCTCGCGCCTCAAGCATGATCTCACCATGGCGGAGGCGGCGCGCATGCCGGGCGGCGCGCGCGTCGACCTGATGGTGGTGGCCGACATGGTCGAGCACGGCGCCAAGGTACTCGATGTCGGCTGCGGCGACGGCGAGTTGCTGCGGCTCCTGGCCGAGACGCGCAACGTCGACGGACGCGGCATCGAGCTGTCGCGCGAGGGCGTCAACGAGTGCGTCGCCAAGGGTCTTGCCGTCATCCAGGGCGACGCCGATACCGACCTCGCGGATTATCCCGACGACGCCTTCGATTACGTGATCCTGTCGCAGACCCTGCAGGCGACGCGGGCGCCCCGCGTCGTGCTCGAGCACATGCTGCGCATCGGGCGCCGCGCCATTGTGTCCTTCCCCAACTTCGGCCATTGGCGCATCCGCGTGCAGGTCATGTTCCGCGGCCGCATGCCGCGCACCGACAATCTGCCCTATGCCTGGTACGAATCGCCCAACATCCACTTCTGCACCATCAAGGATTTCCGCGAGCTGTGCGTGGCAGCCGGCGCCAAGATGGAAAAGGCGGTGGCGCTCAATCCATGGGGCTCGCCGCTGCGCCTCAACGCGCCGTGGTGGTTCTGGAACATGCTGGGCGAGCAGGCGGTGTTTCGGCTGAGCAGGAATCAGGAATCAGGAATCAGTAGTCAGTAATCAGTAATCAGATTCGATCCATCGTCTTGATTACTGATCCCTGATTACTGATCCCTGATTACTGATCCCTGATCCCTGATCCCTGATCACTGACACCCGGTCGCCGCCCGCGACCTCGCCCGCGGCGACCACCTCGGCATAGATGCCGCAATCGGCGTGGCCGTAGGCCCGCTGCAGCGCGTCCGGGATCGCCAGATCGCGAATGCCGGTTTCCGGATCGACGTTGGTGGCCGCGCAACGCACGATGCGCTTGACCACCCGCAGGCGGGCGTCCGCTCCGAGCGCGATCTCCCGGCCGACCAGGTCGAGCTCGTGCCAGGCCGGCCAGCCGGTCACATAGAGGTTGCCGCGAAATCGCAGCGGATCGACAGCCGCGCCGATCACGTCCTCCAGCGCGGCCACAGACGCGAGATTGATGATCGACACCACCTTGCGGGCGACGTCGGAAAAGCTGAAGCCCGGCGCCTGCAGGAGCCGCGGCGGTCCGCGCAGCTCGTCGCGGCAGAAGTCCGCGAAAAAGCCCTCGATGGCGGCGCGGCCCGCCGCGGTGCCGAGATCGCCGCGCACCGCCTCGCGTCCCTCCGCCGCGATGACCAGGGTTCGGCTCGGCGCGTCGAAGCGGGTCCTGAGCACGGCCAAACGCTCGTTTCGCATCAGCATGAGATAGTGCGTCTTGGGTTGATAGCGCGGCTCCGCCGGGTCGAAACGCGACGGCCCGTTCTCGATGGCATAGCGCCGGTCGCCCGGCAGGGTCGCGCCCACCTCGAGCGAGACATGCCGCATGGGCTCGGGGGTCAGCCCTTTCACCGGATAGCGGTAGATGGCTTGGATTTTCGCCGCCGTCATCCTGGCTTCCCGTCCCGCGAATGGCCGCTCGGTCGATCAGCTTGGACGCTGTTGTTAGTCGTCTGATCGCAGGCGCGCAATCGGCGCCGGGGTTCCGGCCCGCGGGACGCGGGATTTCCGCCGGCCCCTCTTCCGTCCGCGCCGCTCTGCCACCACATGAGAACACGGTGGATGCCGCCAGGGTCCGCCGCCGAACGAACTTACCCCAATGACGATGACCTTTCCGCGCCTTCGGGGCGGGGAGGCAGGCCGAGGGAGTTTATCCATGGACTTCGAAAAGTTCACCGACCGCGCCCGCGGCTTTGTCCAGTCCGCGCAGTCGTTGGCGCTGCGCGAGGGCCATCAACAATTCGCTCCCGAGCATCTGCTCAAGGTGCTGCTCGACGATCCGGAAGGGCTGGCGGCCGGGCTGATCGACCGCTCCGGCGGGCGCTCGCGCGAAGCGCTCGCCGCGGTCGAGAAGGCGCTGGCTGCGCTCCCCAAGGTGACGGGCGGCGGCGCCGGCCAGGTCTATCTCGCGCCCGCGCTGGCGCGCGTCTTCGACCAGGCCGAGAAAGTGGCCCAGAAGGCCGGCGACAGCTATGTCACGGTCGAACGGCTGCTGCTGGCGCTGGCGCTCGACAAGGACAACGAGGCGGGAAAAATCCTCGCGCGCGTCGGCGTCACGCCGCAGAACCTCAATGCCGCGATCGAGGCTCTGCGCAAGGGCCGCACCGCCGACACGTCCTCGGCCGAGAACGCCTATGACGCGCTCAAGAAATACACCCGCGACCTCACCCAGGCCGCCCGCGACGGCAAAATCGACCCGGTGATCGGGCGCGACGAGGAGATCCGCCGCACCATCCAGGTGCTCTCCCGGCGCACCAAGAACAATCCGGTGCTGATCGGCGAGCCCGGCGTCGGCAAGACCGCGATCGTCGAAGGGCTGGCGCAACGCATCGTCAATGGCGACGTGCCGGAAAGCTTGACCGACAAGAAGCTCTTGGCGCTCGATCTGGGGGCCTTGATCGCGGGCGCCAAATACCGCGGCGAGTTCGAAGAGCGTCTCAAGGCTGTGCTGCAGGAGGTGATCGGGGCGGAAGGCGGCATCATCCTGTTCATCGACGAGATGCATACGCTGGTCGGCGCCGGCAAGGCGGACGGGGCGATGGATGCCTCGAACCTGCTCAAGCCGGCGCTCGCGCGCGGCGAGCTGCACTGCATCGGCGCCACCACGCTCGACGAATACAAGAAGCACGTGGAGAAGGATGCGGCACTCGCCCGCCGCTTCCAGCCGGTGTTCGTCGACGAGCCCACGGTCGAGGATACGATCTCGATCCTGCGCGGCCTCAAGGACCGATACGAGCAGCATCACGGCGTGCGCATCACCGACAGCGCGATCGTGGCGGCGGCGACGCTGTCGCACCGCTATATCACCGACCGCTTCCTTCCCGACAAGGCGATCGACCTGGTCGATGAGGCGGCGGCACGCCTCAAGATGCAGGTCGATTCCAAGCCCGAGGAGCTGGACTCCATCGATCGCGAGGTCATACGTCTCAAGATCGAGCAGGAGGCCTTGAAAAAGGAGCACGATCCGGGCTCGCGCGCGCGCCTGAAGGGGCTCGAAACCGAGCTCGCCGCGCTGGAGAAGAAATCCGCCGACCTGACCGCGCGCTGGAAGTCCGAGAAGGAGAAGCTTTCGGAGGCCCAGAAGGTCAAGACCGAGCTGGACCAGCTGCGCGTCGAGCTCGCCAACGCCCAGCGCCGGGGTGAATACCAGCGCGCCGGCGAATTGGCCTATGGCCGCATCCCCGAGCTCGAAAAGAAGCTCAAGAGCATCGAAGCCGGCGAAGGCAAGGGTGCCGTGCTCGAAGAGGCGGTCACCGCCGATCACGTCGCGCAGGTGGTCTCGCGCTGGACCGGCATTCCGGTCGACCGGATGCTGGAAGGCGAAAAGGAAAAGCTTCTGCAGATGGAGCACGCTCTGGCCAGGCGGGTCATCGGCCAGGCCGAAGCCGTCAAGGCGGTGGCGACCGCGGTGCGGCGGGCCCGGGCCGGGCTGCAGGATCCGCACCGGCCGATCGGCTCGTTCATGTTCCTGGGTCCGACCGGGGTCGGCAAGACCGAGCTCACCAAGGCGTTGGCCGAATTCCTGTTCGATGACGAGCAGGCGCTGCTGCGCCTCGACATGTCGGAATACATGGAGAAGCATTCGGTCGCCCGCCTGATCGGCGCCCCTCCGGGCTATGTCGGCTACGAGGAAGGCGGCGCCCTGACCGAGGCGGTGCGGCGGCGGCCGTACCAGGTGGTGCTGTTCGACGAGATCGAGAAGGCGCATCCGGACGTCTTCAACGTGCTGCTGCAGGTGCTCGACGACGGACGCCTCACCGACGGGCAGGGCCACACCGTCGATTTCCGCAACACGTTGATCGTGATGACCTCGAATCTCGGCGCCGAGTTCCTGGTCAATCAGCCCGAGGGCGAAGACACCGATGCGGTGCGGGACCAGGTGATGGCGGTAGTCCGCGCAAGCTTCCGGCCGGAGTTTCTCAACCGGGTCGACGAGATCATCCTGTTCCACCGGCTCAAGCGCGACGAGATGGGCAAGATCGTCGACATTCAGATGCAGCGCCTGGACAAGCTGCTGGCGGAGCGCAAGATCGCGATCGTGCTGGAGCCTTCGGCGCGCGACTGGCTGGCCGAAAAGGGCTGGGATCCGGCCTATGGGGCGCGGCCGCTCAAGCGCGTGATCCAGAAATCCGTGCAGGATCCGCTGGCCGAGATGATTCTGTCGGGGCGCGTGAAGGACGGCAATAAAGTGGTCATCTCGGCCGGCAAGCAGGGGCTCGCTTTCAACGGCAAGCTTGCCGCGGCGGCATAGCGCCTGTCCCGGGCTTGGCCCGGGACAAGTGGCTCTACTTGTCGGATGAAGCCGTCTGCGCGCCGCGGGGCGCCTGCGCGACGCGCGCGGACGGCGCGGCGCGGGCCAAGACCTGCTCGAGCTTGTCGCGCTGCTCGTCGAAGCTCGCCAAGAGCGGGCCTTCCAGGATCCGGCCGCGCGGCAGCTTGACCTTCATCGGATCGATGAAGCGGCCGTTGATCAGAATTTCGTAGTGCACATGCGGACCAGTGGAGAGGCCGCTCGATCCCACATAGCCGATCACCTGGCCTTGGCGGACGTGGCTGCCTTCCTGCAAATTGCGGGCAAAGGCCGACATGTGGCCGTAGGCGGTCTCATAGCCGTTGGAATGTCGAATCCTGATGTACTTGCCGTAGCCGCCTTCCGGGCCGATCGACTCGATCTCGCCGTTGCCGGACGCGAAGATCGGTGCTCCATAGGGCGCGCCCCAGTCGACCCCGGTATGCAGCCTGAAGATGTTCACTACCGGATCTCTGCGGTCGCCGAACGGAGAGGTGATGATCCCTTCGGAAACCGGCTTGCGCACCAGGAACTTCTTGGCGCTCTTGCCGGTCTCGTCGTAGTAGTCAACCACATTGTCGTCGGGCGATTGATAGCGGTAGAACTTCTTGTTTTCGCCGCCGGTAGTGAGCGAGGCATAGAGGACTTCCGGCTTCTCGTTGCTGTTCTCGTCCTCGCCGGCGAACAGGAGCTCCATCGAATCCCCGGGCTGAACCTTGCGCTGGAAGTCCACGTCGTAGGAATAGATGCGAATGAGATCCGCGATCACCTGGCGCGGTACTTGGCTGCGCAAGGCCGTCTCGTAGATGCTCTGGTAGAGCCGCACGCCGGCGCCGTCGTCGGCGTCGCTCTCGCTGGTCTTCGCCATCTCGGTGTCGGCCGCCTGCACGTCAATCGAAACGTATTTACCCAAATCCGACAGCGCCACGATGACATCGACGCCGCTGTCGCTGGCGACCACCACCCGCAGCGGCCGCCGCTTGGGGTCGCTCGGGTCCAGCAGCACGCGCAGCCTCTGGCCCTCCTTCACGCCGCCGTCGCGGCCGCGCGCGCCCAGAGCCGCGGCAATATCCTTGACGTCTTCGGGCCGGGCGCCGAGATCGCGCAGCACCGAGGTGACGGAGTCGCCCTTTTTCAGCGTAATGCTCCGCTCGCTCCACGGATTGCCGCCCGTGGCTTGCGCGGTCGTCTTGGGCAACAGAGTGATGTTTTCCGGCGCGATGCGGGTCTCGAAGCCCGAATAGGGATAGGGGTTGGGGGCCGCTTCCGCCGCATAGGCCATCTTGACGCTCACACCCGCGTCGGCCGGCAGCGACCCCGTGCTGGCCACCCGCAGCGCAGCGTCGCGCACCCCCATCACCACCTCGTCCATCGCCAGCACCGTCGCCAGCTTGGCTTTCGGCAAGACCGGCGCCAGGTCGCGGGTGACGAAGGACACTTCCGCATCCGGCTCGGCGCCGGGGTCATCGGCCGCCGCGGCGCCGCCGGGGGATTCGGCTTCCGCCAGCATCTTCTGCGGGTTGAAGGGCGGGATATTGGCCGACAATTCCGTCACCGACATTGCGAGGTTGCCGGCGACCCGCACGAATGGACGGACCCGCACGAGCTCGCGGTTGCCCACATGCGTGGTGGTGCTCACCCGGATGACCTGCCGATGGGTGTTGGTTTCGCCGGCGGGCGGCAGCCGATTGCCCTTGCGTAGCGAAGCGATGTGATCGGCCAGGTTGCCGACTGCGCCGCGCAGTGCGACCTCGACCCGTTCCGGGACCGTCGCAAAATTGGTCTGCCCGTCGAGCGCCGCGAAAACGGCGCCGCCCATCAGGGCAGCGCCGCAAAGGCCGGTCAGGATCGTTCCGCTGAACCACTGCACCGAAACCCGGCGGCGGTCGATCGCGCCGTGCGTCTCGCCGTCCACGGAAAGCGGCGCTTCGTTGCCGAGCTCCAAGCGCTCGGCGTCGAAGTTCCGGTATATGCCGCGCCGGTTGCCGTGTTCCAAGACTGACGTCCCCTCCGCCCCGCGAATGCGAGCCCCCTGCCGCAACAATACGCAAGGC
>Ga0210403_10003545_pt1 | contig 13690 bp, 7 predicted proteins | sample IncBWC19MmetaG_FD_150863 | JGI IMG/M metagenome (GOLD analysis project Ga0210403, IMG submission 150863) | Forest soil microbial communities from Barre Woods Harvard Forest LTER site, Petersham, Massachusetts, United States - Inc-BW-C-19-M | ecosystem: Environmental > Terrestrial > Soil >... | reverse complement strand
GTTGCGTCAGCCTCCCGGAGGCTGCTCACGCAGAACTTCTATAGCCCGAATCTGCTGGGCAATCCCAACTTCACCTCCGGCAAAGGGCTCTATCTAACAATCAACCGCGCAAGTGCCGACTATCAGTCCCTCCAGGTGCGCTTTCAGCGATCGCTGGCGCATGGATTTCAAGGTCTGCTTGCCTATACGTGGTCGCACTCGCTCGACAACGCCAGCACGAACTTTACCATCTACGAGTTGGAACGCGGACCTTCCGATTTCGACATCCGCAACAACTTCCAGGCGGCCCTCTCCTATGACATTCCAGGGCATTACAGCAACGAGTGGGTATCGTACGCTCTGAAACACTGGTCGCTCGACACCCGCATCTCCGCGCGCTCTGCTTTACCCGTCGACATCTTCTCGAAATCAACCATTGACAGCGCTTCCGGGCAGGGACAGCATTTTCATCCTGACAGGGTCCTCTCCCAGCCGCTATACACTTACAATCCCATCGCCCCGACAGGACGACAGATCAATCCACAAGCATTTCAAGAGGTGGACGACGCGAACGGCAATGTCATCGAAGGCAATGCCGGCCGCAACTCCGCCAGAGGCTTCGATGCGGTGCAGGCCGATGTGACCTTGCTCCGGGACTTTCCATTCACAGAGCGAGTTGGCCTTCAGTTCCGCGCCGAAGCCTTCAACATCTTCAATCATCCCAGCTTCGGCTCCATCTACAACTCGCTGGACAACGGGCCGCTCTTTGGCCAGGCGTACACATCGCTCGCCAGCCAACTCGGAGGGCTCAGTTCCATCTATCAGCTGGGCGGAGCGCGTTCCATGCAGCTAGCGTTGAAGCTGTATTTCTAACTCTCCTCCTGCAGTCGGGCGGCGAACCTTAACCAGAACGCCCGCTCAGAATGCTCCGAAGAACAGCGTGAACATGTGGAGCAGGAACTGCAAGCATAAATTGCAGAAAGGAATGGGTCTCGGTTTCGGCGCACGAGCCGCGAAATTGCTCTCGATGCGAATCTCACGAACAGGTTAGGGCAGGCTTTGAGATTCCGTTAGCGGTGTGTGTTCGATACCATTGAACGCATCGCGGCTATCGCTGTATCTTTGCCGCAGCGGCCACTTTGCACATCGAGTATCTTTTGCCATTTGTAGCTCATCCCCTGCGAGCGGGCGGCCGAAGGGTTCGACGTTGTACCGGGTGAAATACCAATCGTGAGTCTCACTTCCAACGCAGCGAAGCTAGACACCCCGAGAATGCTTCTGCTCTGCCTCGTCTTTCTTTTCTTCACCATAAGTCCAGTGGGCGCACTCGATACGAGTAGGCAGCTCACTCAGTATGGGCACACCGCATGGCGGATAGAGGATGGAGTTTTTGCTGGTACGCCAAACGTGATTGCCCAAACCACCGACGGATATCTTTGGATTGGTACGCAAGCCGGATTGACACGGTTTGATGGCGTCCGGTTCGTCTCATGGAGACCGCCGGAGGGAAAGCAATTGCCCTCATCCCGCATCAATTCTCTGCTCGGAGCGCGGGATGGAAGCCTGTGGATTGGAACCACTATGGGGCTAGCGCGTTGGCAGAATGGAAATCTGACCAACTATAGGGACCCGACTGGAACTATTATGGCGATCCTTGAAGACCGCGCCGGTACAATCTGGGTCGCGCGGGCGAATATTTCCGATACGCAGGGTCCTCTTTGTAAAGTCATAGACACAGGACTCCGATGTTACGGAAGAGACGATGGAGTTGCAGTTCCTTATGCGGTGACACTGGCCAACGATAGTTTCGGCAATATCTGGTTGGCCGGTGGCCCCATGGTTTCCCGTTGGCAAACAAGTTCCGCTGACACCTATGTCTCGCCCGGGCTAGACCCAGCCGAAATATTCAACGGAGTACTAGCACTTGCAGGCAGACCAGATGGGTCTCTTTGGGTCGGCCTGGTGCACGCCGGAAAGGGCGGTGGGCTGCAGCAACTCGCGCAGGGGGCGTGGAAACCATTCGTCACTCCGGAGCTCGATGGCAGTACGCTCGAGGTCACCGCGTTGTTATTAGACCGGGACCACTCTCTCTGGGTCGGAACTCTAAACCAAGGTATCTACCGCATTCAAGGAAACAAGGTAGATCACTTTCGCAGTTCGGATGGCTTGTCAGGCGATGCTGTGACCCGCCTGTTCCAGGATCGCGAAGGGAATATCTGGATTGCGACATCCAGTGGGATCGATAGCTTCCATGACCTTCGAGTGGTTAGCTTTTCCACGCGGCAGGGGCTGAGCTCGGATCAGGTTAATTCCGTTCTCGCTTCGCGGGACGGTACTGTGTGGGTTGGAAATTATGGTTTGGATGTTCTCCGGTCGGGCAAGATCACTTCCATTCAGCCACGGAGCGGTTTACCAGGGCGGGCGGTGACATCGTTGCTGGAGGACCGAGCCGGTCGGCTTTGGGTCGGCGTCGACGAAGAATTGTCAGTGTATGAGGAGGGAAACTTTAGAAAGATTCATGCGCCTGATGGCAAACCCTTAGGCGCCGTTCGCGCAATGACCGAAGATGTCGATGGCAGCATCTGGGCCGCAACCAACATCAGCGCAAACCCGCATCGGCTGTTTCGCATTCAGGATCTCAGAATCCGTGAAGAGGTCTCCTCCCCTCAATTGCCAGCCATAAACGTGCTTGCTCCTGATCCGCACGGTGGCTTCTGGTTAGGTCTTACCAGCGGCGGCCTGGCACGATTCCGAAATGGCCAAATGGAATTCTTCCCTTTCAGTAGCCCTCATGATGGCCCAGTCTACGGCCTTCTCGTAAATTCCGACGCTTCGATCCTGGCAGCGACGCCGTCGGGACTTGTCGGATGGCGAAACGGGAGTTTGCGGACTCTAACGGCGCGGAATGGCCTTCCTTGCGACCTCATTTATAGCCTCATCTCTGACAGAAAAGCTACCGTTTGGCTTTACGCAGCATGCGGAGTAATTGCCATCCCAAATGCGGAGCTGCAGCGATGGTGGCAATCGCCCAACGCGACGGTGAAGTCCAGACTCTTTGACGTGTTTGACGGCGCCCGGCCCATGTCTACTCCTTTCCAGCCTAACGCATCCCGGTCTCCGGACGGACGGTTGTGGTTCGCCAATCAAAACGTCGTCCAGATGATCGACCCAGCTCACTTGGACAACAATCCCATACCCCCGCCAGTGCACCTTGAAGAGATTATTGCCGGCCACAAAAACTATGCGCCGCGAGATGGTCTTCGTCTTCCCCCCTTAACGCGTGACCTCGAAATCGAATATACGGCCCTGAGCTTCGTAGCTCCTCAAAAAGTGCGCTTTCGCTACAAGCTGGAGGGTCACGATTCGGAATGGCAATATCCCGGAACACGGCGCCAGGCTTTCTACGCTGATCTTCGTCCGGCAAACTACCGGTTTCGCGTGATGGCGTGCAACAACGACGGCGTCTGGAACGAAGAAGGCGCGACTCTGGCCTTCAGCCTGGCCGCCGCCTGGTACCAGACCTGGTGGTTCCGTGGAGCCTCTCTGCTCGTCTTTCTGGCATTGCTCTGGGCGCTGTATCAACGGCGCATTCAGCAAATCCAGCGCCAGGAAAAGCAGTTGCGGGATGTGATTGACACAATTCCCGCGATGGCGTTTTCCAACTCGCCCGACGGGAAGAATGAATGGGTAAATCGGCGTTGGGTGGAATATTCAGGTTTGTCACAGGAATCCAATTCAGGATCAGGTTGGCGAGCTACGGTTCATCCAGACGATCTTGATGAACACATGAAAAAGTGGCAGATATCCCTGGCGACCGGTGAGCCGTACGAAAATGAGGCGCGGCGCCGGAGCGCCAATGGTGAATACCGCTGGTTTTTAGTTCGGGCTGTGCCCCTGCGCGACGCCCATGGAAACATTCTCAAATGGTATGGAACCCTGACGGACATTGAAGATCGCAAAAAGGCAGAACAAGAACGCGAGAGATTACGCAGGCTTCAGGAGGATCTCGCACATGTCAATCGCGTCAGCATGATGGGAGAGCTGACCGCGTCGCTGTCTCACGAGTTAAAACAACCAATCACGGCGGCAATTACAAACGCAAACACGTGCTTGCGTTGGCTGAAGCGCGACCAGCCGGATGTGGAAGAGGCACGCGAGGCGACGATGAGAATCGTGAAAGATGGAAATCGCGCGGCCGAGATCATCGATCGTTTGAGGTCCTTCTACAAGAAAGGCTCTCCACCGGAACATGAGCTGGTCGATGTGAACGACGTGGTACGTGAAATGCTCGTCCTGCTGCGTAGTGAGGCCAACCAGAATTCAGTTTCGATGCGCGCCGAGCTTTCCTCCGGCCTTCCCAAAGTTAAGGCAGACCGCGTGCAGCTGCAGCAAGTGTGTCTTAACCTTATGCTTAATGCAATCGAAGCGATGAAGGACAAAGGCGGTGAACTTACGATCAGCTCAGGGCGGACCGACGATGGTCAGCTCCTGATTTCCGTCAGCGACACCGGCGTGGGATTACCGGCCGAGCAGGAGGACCAGATCTTCGCCGCATTTTTTACTACTAAGCCCGATGGCTCCGGAATGGGCTTGACGATAAGCCACTCGATCATCGAATCACATGGCGGTCGGTTGTGGGCCGGCGCAAACGCCAAGCGAGGAGCAACGTTTTATTTCACCCTGCCGAGCGCGCGCGCACACTCAAGATTAACTGCATGACCGGGAGCAGCACGGGCGTCACCTGAGACTTTCGGGCAAGTCCATTCTCAACCACGCGCACCACACAACGGACCCGAGTATCCCACGCTCCTTGTTGAGGATCGGGCCACGTCCTCGCTAGCTTCTTGTTCACAACGTTATCAACAACGCTTCCCCCGTGAAGCTGCCAGCATCAAGCAGCAGTATGGTCCCGACTCGATTGGCGTGATTGTCCTGGTCAGTTGCCGTGGCAATGGTAAACTGCTCGAAAGCTGAGACCCGCACATGGCCGAAAACCTGAATTCCTCACATCGGATTCTCCGGTTTGGCACCTTCGAAGTGAACGCGCGTTCCGGCGAACTGCGGAAGGGCGGAGTGAGAATCAAGTTGCATGGGCAACCATTCGAGGTTCTGGCCATGTTACTCGAGAAGCCAGGTCAGGTGGTCACGCGCGAAGAGCTGCGACTGCGGCTCTGGCCGACTGACACATTCGTGAACTTTGACCACGGCGTGAACACGGCTATCAACAAGCTGCGCGAGGCGCTGGGCGATTCGGCAGATAATCCTCGCTTCGTCGAAACCCTGCCGCGCCGTGGCTATCGCTTGCTGCCTGAGGTGGGAGGGCTAGATGGCGCAACCGAGGCAGCCCTGCCAGTCGGACTAACGGGCAGGCGCGCAGTTGCCGTGTTGCCCTTCAAGCTTCTGACTCCGAACCCGGAGGACGACTACCTCGGCGTCGGCGTCGCCGATGCTGTGATCAACCAGTTAGGGGCCAACGGCGGGTTGCTCGTGCGACCTACCGGTGCCGTAGCATGCTACGCAAAGCAGGCTATTGATCCCTTGACGGTCGCGCGCGAACTGAATGTCCAGGTGATTGTGGAAGGCAGCATCCAAAAATTCGGTCAGCGGCTGCGGCTCCACGCTCAGGTATGGAACGCGGCCGACGGCTCCACGCTACTCGCGACGAAGCACGACTCCGAAATGACAGGCTTGTTCGGGCTACAAGACAAAGTCGCCCATGCGGTCGAGCAGGCTCTGGGTGCGACGCCAACGGCGTCGTCGCAAGCCGCTGCGGCTGGTCACACAAAGCATCCATTAGCTTGCGAGTTATTCTTGCGTGCGGTCGAGCGGCTTTCGCGCGTGAATCTCTGGGACACCCACACCGCGATTGAAATGCTGGAAAAGGCGGTCAAACTTGACCCAGGCTTTGTCGACGCCTGGGCACGTCTAGCGCAAGCCTACGTGGTGATGGCCGTGACCTTCGAGCCGAGTGTTCGCTGGATTCGGCTTGGAGATCAAGCGATTCGTCGCGCTCTGAAGCTCGACCCGAGCAATGCGCAGGCCTATTGTGAGCGTGGACGCGTCCTGTGGACCCCGGCAAGAAATTTCCAGAACCGTGTCGCCTTACGTGCGCTCGGTACCGCTTTACGGCTCAGTCCCGGCTGCCAACCCGCAAAGATCTGGCAAAGTGTAATCTTTCTTCATGTCGGTATGTTGGAAGAAGCCAAGCAAGGACTGCTCTCGGTGCTGAACGCAGACCCGGGGAATACTTTGTCACTTGTTTTTCTGGGTCAAATCGCAATGTACCGTTGGGATTACGATGAAGCGGAGGAATACCATCTCCGCGCGTTTCACGTCGATCCAACCAACATCTGGGCCCACCTTTTCTATCCAACGATCGCGGTTTATCGAGGGCAGTTGGAACCCGCGAGCGAGAGAATTCGGGTTGCTCGCCAGCTGTTACCAGACGATCCCTGGCTGCGGAGTTGTGAAGCTTTGTTGTGGGCCAAGCGCGGCGAGACCGGAAAAGCAAACCAGTTGGCCCACAGCGCCCTGCGAGGCGGCAAGCCGCTCTTGCACTCGCATCATCTGTTCCACACGGCCGCTGCAGTCGATGCGCTGGTTGGGAACCCGGCCCGGGCGATTGCATTGTTACGCAAGGCGGGCAGTACGGGTCTGCCGAACTATCCGCTCTTCCGCGAGGACCCGCACTTTCATTCGCTGCGCGAACGACCTGAATTCGTCAACTTAATGGCCGAGCTGAAGCGCGAATGGGAAGGTTACCGCAAGGAGTTCGGTCGCCACTGAACTTATTCAAGATCGGCATCGTGGTCGTCGACGAGCAGATTGTAGAGGCTGAAGAAATTGCGCGTTCCGAAGGTCAAGTTCACCAGGCCAGCGGATTCGGCGGGTTGAACTTTGTCAAAACCCCATCTTTCATGCACTACAACTGAGCGGTGTGGTCTGAGACTGGCGAGGACGGTTTCTTTCTTGCCAGCAACCGCGCCTTCGACCTGATTGTCCTCGACGTCATGCTGCCTGGACGCGACGGCTTAGAGGTGCTTGCCGCGCTCCGCAAGCAAAGTATCTCTACTCCAGTCCTGCTGCTCACCGCCAAAGATGTGGTCGAATCCCGGGTCGCTGGTTTAGATGACGGAGCCGACGATTATCTGGTCAAGCCGTTCGCATTTCCAGAGTTGAGCGCCCGTATTCGAGCTCTCTCGCGCAGAGGTAAAGCTGAGCCTATGACTCTGATCAGAATTGGGACCTTTGAAGTCGATCCAGTGACCAGAACCGTGCTGCGCGAGGGTATTCGCCTGGAGCTTACAGTCCGAGAGTTCGAATTGCTCGAATACCTCGCGCGAAACAAGGGCAGAGTTGTTTCCCGCGAAATGCTGGCGCGGGATGTATGGAAGGAACCTGGACGGGCCACGCCATTGGACAACGTAATCGACGTACATGTAGCGCGCCTGCGAAAGAAACTGGACGACCCATTTGCAATCAAGCTGCTCCATACCGTTCGTGGTGTCGGATTCCTGCTTAGCGAGGAAGCTCCATGAAAAACCTCCTGGGGAAGAGTCTGCGCGGCCGACTAACGATTCTCTATGGGCTCTTGCTCACGCTGGCTTTGGTATTTTATGCCGGCGGTACCTCGGTTTACTTCCTGCACAATCTCAGGCATCAACTTGACCTGAGCCTAGACCGCGACATCGAAACTGTGGAAGGGCTGCTCTCGCTGGCACCGGACGGTCATTTGGAAAAAGGCTCGGAAGAAGGCGAAGCGAGAGAGGGCGACCTTGGCCGAGGGTATTTACTCGAAGTGTGGTCGGGCAACGGCGTCCTGCTCTATCGGAGTAATGAACTCAATGGCGCTGCCATGGGTCAGCCTGTCTACTTGAACGGCAATCGCTGGCGCGAAGCGCCACACACACTTCGGCTGCCGAATGGTATGAGGGTTCGCGTAGCAAGCCGTTTCCATAGGATTGAGGGACAACCTTTAGTCTTACGTCTCGGCGTCAGCGAAGAACCGCTATGGCAACAATTCTGGGAGATGGTCGGCGTAATGAGCATCGGACTGCCGATCACCGTTCTCTTGATCGGTTTGACCGGATACATGGTTGCCGGTCGTGCGCTTCGCCCCGTAGACCTTATGGCGCGTCATGCCGCCAAGATCAGCGCCGAGCGCCTGGACGACAGACTGACAATCTCAAATCCTGATGATGAACTCGGCCACCTTGGACAGGCCTTTTAACATGACTTTAGGCAGGATTGAGGAATCTTTCGACCAGCTAAGACGGTTCACAGCCGATGCATCGCATGAACTCAGAACCCCCTTGACCGCTATCCGTAGCGTCGGCGAAGTGGCAATTCAGAAAGCTGGAAGTGTCCCTTACTATCGCGACATTATCGGCAGCATGCTTGAAGAGGTCAACCGGCTTACGCGCTTGGTGGACAGCCTCCTGACCATAAGCAGAGCAGATGCCGGACAGATCGAACTTCACCAGACGACCGTGAATGCCCTTGAACTTGTGCAAGAGGCCGCAACTCTCCTCGAGAGTTTAGCTGAGGAAAAGCAACAGACGGTCGTGGTGGAGGGAAACCCAATTCTCAAAGTTTGGGCTGATCGCTTGATCCTACGCCAGGCAGTAATAAACCTGCTGGATAATGCGGTCAAGTATTCTCCGGTCGGCGGAAGAATTCACGTCGATGTCAGTGTCGATACCCATACAGTGCTAATTGCCTTTCAGGATAGCGGGCCCGGTATCCCCGTTGAGCACCGAGACAAAGTATTTGAGCGATTTTACCGAATTGACAAAGCACGTACACGTGCGGAAGGCGGAACGGGCCTCGGCCTGTCCATCGTGAAGTGGGCCGTATCTGTCAACAGTGGCAGCATTGACTTCGATTCTGAGCCTGGACACGGTTGCACTTTTACAATGCGCCTTCCTGTCAGCAAGATTCAGGACGCCACAGAGAGGCTCTGAAGATCGTGCGCCACCCCGAGGGCACACCAAAATCAAGAGACACGCTCTTCTTCTGAAGACTCCTTCCGGCCCAATTTTTTACGATGTAGAAGCAATCGTCGGGACTTGAGCTTTCGTGACGGTTCAATATCCAACCGTTTCACAAAACAAGGACTAACAAATTTTAAGACCATCTGACAAAACTCTTAATTCAAAGTCAGAAACTCTTCAGGAACACTTCAGAGGTAAAAGCTCTGATCGGGTTTACATATAAGAAGGGGCAAAGAAAGTCAGGATGCATTTGTACAGATCCATCAGGTTCAGTAGCGTCACTCTCCTGCTATGTCTGGTTTCGGCGCTGACAGCGCTGGCCCAAGACACGCCGCTGCGGGGACGGGTCAGCGACGAGACTGGCGCCGTCATCCCAGGTGCGACGATTACTGTCACAAGTGCGACGGGTAAAACCTTTTCGACAAAATCCTCCTCGGATGGCTCCTACTCCCTGAGCGCCATACCGCCCGGAACCTACGTTGTTGAAGCGAAGTTCGTTGGCTTCTTCATGAAGCAGCCCGTCCCCTTCCTTGCACGAGGCCAGGCGGCCAACTTGAATCTTGTCCTCAACGTGAATCCCGTGGTTCAGCAAGTGACGGTGAAGGCCGACGAGTCTGCCGGGGTCTCGGTTGACTCCTCGAACAATGCGGAAGCTGTCGTCCTCCGAGGCTCTACTTGGATTCGTTGGCAGACAATCCTGATGATCTGGCGTCAGACCTGCAAAATCTTGCCGGGCCATCGGCCGGGCCAAGTGGAAGCTCCTTTTATATCGACGGCTTCAGTACGGGAGAGATGCCGCCAAAGGAATCCATTCGGGAGATCCGCATCAACCAAAATCCCTTCTCGCCCGAGTTCGACAAGCTCGGCCTGGGACGAATCGAAATCTTCACTAAACCCGGGTCCGACAAGTTTCATGGAAACGCCTTCTTCAATATCGGCACCTCTTCCTTGAACTCGCGCAATCCTTACGCAAGCATCAAAGCGCCGTTTCTCCTCAGGGAATATGGAACCAGTATTGTCGGCCCGTTGAACAAGCACGCTACTTTTACCCTGGACGCTCGCGGTGATGCAACCGACAACGGCGCCGTCATCAATGGCGCCATCGTGGATCCCGTCTCGTTGGCGATTATCGACCCCTACTCTAACGTCTTCAACGTTGCCCAGCATCGGGTGATGGTGACTCCCAAAGTGGATTACCAGATCGGCCAAAACAATACAGCCTCAATTCGCTATCGCTTTACGGACTCGGATATTCCGACCTCAGGGCTTGGGGCCTTCAATCTGATCGAGAGCGCTTACCACGCACACTCTCTCGCGCAGACGACGCAGTTCGTCGAGACCGCTGTTCTCGGCGCCAATGCGGTCAATGAAACTCGCTTCCAGTTCTTCAATGTGAGCAGCTCAAACATTGCGCCGAACACGGGTGCCTCCATCCAGGTCCTGAACGCATTCACCGGCGGAGGATCTCCAGTGGGCAGTTCCTCCGACGTGCAGAGGAACTGGGAGCTCCAGAACATCACCACAATGACTCGTGGAGCGCATGTCTGGCACTTCGGAACCAGGCTGCGCGCCACAACGGACCAGAACGTCTCGCGCCTGAACTTCAATGGAACCTTTACTTTTGGCGGAGGGACGGCGCCGGAGCTCGACGCCAACAATCAACCCGTATTGGATGCGAACGGCAACCCGATCCTTGTGCCCATCACGTCCATTCAGCGATACCAGAGAACTCAGGTCCTACAGAACGCAGGATTGAACTTTGCTCAGATAAGGGCCCTGGGAGGCGGGGCGACCCAGTTCACTCTAAGCGCCGGAAATCCCCTTATCTCTGCCTCTCAAGTCGATCTAGCTCTATTTGTGGCAGACACCTGGAAGATGCGGCCCAACCTCACGCTCGATCTAGGGTTCCGATACGAAGTGCAAGACAATATCCGAGGGCACGGTAACTTCGCGCCCCGGGTCGCCGTTGCCTGGGCTCCGCAACGGCTCCACCAGAAGCTGGTGCTTCGGGGCGGGTTCGGCATCTTCTATGACCAGTTTGCTCTGGCAAATACCATCAACGCGTTGCGCTACAACGGCGTCACCCAACAACAGTACATCATTAGCAATCCAAATTTTTATCCGGTGATTCCGTCCCCATCCGCTCTCGCCTCTGCGAATTCGGGACAGGTAATTCAACAGAACGCTCCCAACGTACGTTCGCCCTACCTCATGCAAACGCTACTGAGCGTAGAGCAGCAACTCCCCTTCCATACTGTGGTCGCCCTCAGCTATTCGAACACTCACGGTTTACATCAGCTCCGCTCCCGAGACCTAAATGCTCCGCTTTTTCCCGGAGGTCCTTATCCTTTAGGGAACAACAACCCGCTCTTCGTAGTGGAATCCGAGGGGCTTTACAACCAGAATCAGTTCATCACCAATGTGACTTCTCACATCAACAGCAACATTTCTCTGTATGGCTCATACACGTTAGGCCGCGCGAACAGCAACACCGATGGATTGACGACCTTCCCTGCGAAGCCCTACAGCATGGTGGGAGAATACGGTCCCGCTTCGACAGACGTACACAACTTCGCGACGTTCGGCGGCTCAATCCAGTCGATTTGGAAGACGACCTTCAGCCCCCTGCTCACGGTCGCCTCTGGCCCGCCGTTCAACATCACAGTCGGGCACGATCTGTACGGTACGACTCTTTTCAACGGCAGGCCGGGAATGGCCAGCGACCCGAACAAGCCTGGGTTGATCCAGACCTCATATGGCTTGTTGGATCCGAATCCGACGGCCGATGAAAGTACCTTGTCGCGCAACTCTGGCCGCGGTCCCGGCTCTGTTCAGTTCAACCTCCGCGCGAGCAAGGCGATTTGGTTTGGGTCTGTAAACAGTATGGACGGGGGAGGAAGGATGCCGGAAGCAAAACCGCGCTACAGCCTCATTCTGACCCTGCAGATTCGAAATCTGACGAACCGGAACAATCCGGGACCGATCATCGGGAATATCGCGGCCCCTCTGTTTGGTCGGGCGAACCAAGCGGCAGGATCGCCGCCCCAAACGGGAACCATGTTTTCAGAAGCCGCCAACAACCGGAGGCTCGAGTTTCAGACGCGCTTCACGTTTTAGAGTTTTTCAGCGAAAGGAAGTGGGTGAGATTAGAGACAGCGAAGCAGATCTACCTATGGAGCCGCGACGCGTCGAAATCAGGTCACCTCGTGTCGGCATGAAGACATCATTACACTTGGTATCGCCCATCGCGATTCCTCGTCAAACTTGAGGATCGTCCAAGTCAGCCTTTCTGCGAGGGGCGGGCGCGCTCGTCCGGTGCCAGCGGAAATCCATCGGAAATGGTATGACGCATGCAGTGCTCTGGTCGACTAGGAATGTTTCGGGGCTCCGTCACCGTCAAGGTCGAATTGGTATGGCTCAATATGAGGAGATTTATGACCAAGTTTCTTGCAGTATGCCTTCTTGCAATCTTTGCCGGTTTCGCGAACCAGGCATCTGCCCAGGAAAAACAGGCCCTCAGGCTGGTGCAAACGATTCCGTTGCCGGGGGTCACAGGCCGCCTCGATCACATGGGCGTGGATCTGGAAAAGAAGCGCCTGTTTGTGGCCGCCGTTGCAAACAATTCGTTGGAAGTTGTGGACCTGACCGGTGGGAAGGTCATCAAGAGTCTTGCGGGATTCAAGGATACTCAGGACGCGTTGTTCTTAGGCGGTGACGTCAACAAATTATATGTGTCCAGTCTCGATGGCCATGTGAGAGTTTTCCAGGGTGAGAGCTTCTGGCCGGTTGGAGACTTCAAAATCGAGCCGGATCCGAACCGCCTCTTCTTTGACCCCGCTACCAAACTCATCTACTTCGGCTACGGCGGCCAGAATGCAGGATTCGATGCGTATGAACGTGTGGGTATCCTGCAGCCGAAGCCGGCCGCGGGATACGACCAGCTTGTCGCCGACATGATTGCCCCAACGCCCCGTCCCGGTCATCTCGCCGAAATGGCGATGGACGATAACGGTATCCTTCTTGCTTGTGACTCGCGCGCGGACCGAATCTATCAGTTCGACACTCGGAAGCGCGAACTCATCAAGAGTTGGCCCGCCAGAGGCGACGGTGCCGGAGACATGGCGCTCGACCGGAGCCACCACCGCTTATTTGTTGGCACGAGAACTCCACCCGAGATGACAGTCTACGACAGCCAGTCCGGCAAGGAAATTCAAAGTCTGTCGGGGCCGGAAACGATGGACGGGGTGCACTTCGACGCCAACCTCAAGCGCGTCTATATGACGGGTGGACGTTGGTACGAGACGCCAGACGCATCACCGGGCTGGGTCTACGTCTACCAGCAGAAGGATCCCGACCACTACGACCTGATCTCCAGAATCAAGACCAGACCCGGTTCGGGCACTTCGCTCTTCGTACCCCACTTCAATCGTTTTTATGTCGCCTCTCAGGCGCTTGGCGATCAAGAAGCCGCGATACTCGTATTTGAGCCCGTGCCGTAGAAGATTGTTGGATGATGATCTATTGTCAGCTGAAAGTTATAGGCATTCTCGACCGCCGGGCAATTCGGAAGCAATTTCCCAACTGCCTCAAAAGTCCGGTTTTCGGAAACTTCAGTCACTCCAAACTGCTCCACTACGCACATTCACCCCAGTCCTTGTCGGCGTCGTTTCCCACCAGCAAAAATCCACACAAGAACCATGCATTCACCACAAATTGTC
>Ga0210403_10003544_pt1 | contig 13692 bp, 11 predicted proteins | sample IncBWC19MmetaG_FD_150863 | JGI IMG/M metagenome (GOLD analysis project Ga0210403, IMG submission 150863) | Forest soil microbial communities from Barre Woods Harvard Forest LTER site, Petersham, Massachusetts, United States - Inc-BW-C-19-M | ecosystem: Environmental > Terrestrial > Soil >... | reverse complement strand
CCGCCGTTCTACGTTCCACCGAACTGCCTCTGCCCCCGGCAGCAGCGAACCCCGGTGAAGCCGCCGCAGCAATCCCGCCCGCTCACAACGCCGGCTACTGGACCGAACAGACCGCCGGCTTCGATTTCAGCTCCGAAGACCGTCTCGATTCCGAACGGTTCAACCAAGTCCTGTGGAAGGGACTGAAAGGCGAGGAAGAACCCTATCCCACGGAACGTAGCGGAGAGGACATGAGCAAGGGAAGAGGCAGATTTTTGCGGGGGAGATAGGCTTTCAAGATCGGGTAATCGGGTAATTTGTAATCGGGTAATTGAAAAGCTTGCAGGTGAAACACTCTCTCAACTGTCACGCCCCATGGGCAAAACTGGCAATTGATGGCTGGAGATAATTGGGTAATCGAAGGACTGTCACCCGCGGCCTTTCAATTACCCGATTACAAATTACCCGATTACCCGATCTCCGGCTATCTCTGTTCCCAATGATAAAATCGCAATTCGGAGGAGTCCTCATGCGCCGCGCCGTTCTTTCCGTTCTGCTGCTGACCGCGTTACTGCTCCCGGCCACCGAACGCCAGAAAAATTCCGACTACCGCGATCGCCGCGTGGCCCTCTCCAGATTGCTTCAAGGCGGTGTCCTGGTGCTGTTTGCGCCCCTGGAAGCCGAAGGGCAGAACGATCTTTACGGCTTCCGCCAGGAAGACACCTTCTACTACCTCACCGGATGGACGGAACCCGGTGCGGCCATTCTGATTGCACCGGCCACCGGCTCGTCTCCTTACACGGAAATCCTCTTTCTCGCCGAGCACAACCTGACGCAGGAAAAATGGACTGGCCCGAAACTTGGCCCGGAGAATCCCGAAGCCCCGAAGATCACAGGCTTCGACCAAGTAAGGTCTCTCGACCAGATACACGCGCTGCTGCTGAAGACTCTGCCCCAGCCGCGGGCCACAGTCGTGACCGATCTCGGGCAGGAGGGTCAAACCGCCCCTTCAAGCACACCCATGGAGTGGCTACGGCGCTCCAATGCTTTTCCCAACTACGTTTCTTTCCGTCCGGCTGCACCCCTGATTGCCCATCTGCGCACCGTCAAAGACGCCGGTGAGATCGCCCTCATTACCCGCGCCACAGAGACTTCAGTAGTGGCCCATCTGGCGGCGCTCAAGGCCATTCATCCGGGGGTGAACGAGCGGGAGATAGCGGCGCTCATGCAATATGAATTTGGCCGCCGCGGATGCGAACGGCCCGCCTATGCGCCCATCGTCGGTTCCGGGTTCTATTCCACGGTGCTGCATTATTCCGATGACTCGCAAATCATGAAGAGCGGCGGCGTAGTGGTCATGGACGTAGGCGGTGAATACTCGATGTATGCCACCGACATCACGCGCACCGCGCCCGTCAATGGCAAGTTCACCCCACGCCAGCGTGAAATCTACGACATCGTGCTGGGCGCGCAGGAAGCGGCGATGAAGGCCTTTCAGGCAGGCAAGTCCACGCTGGGCCGCGATGGGCCGGATTCACTGTACAAAGTCGCCTACGATTACATCGACACCCACGGCAAAGACCTGCACGGGCAGCCGCTGGGCAAATACTTCATCCACGGCCTGGGACATCACGTAGGTCTCAACGTCCACGACGCCAATGATCCCACGCTGCCGCTTGACCGGAACATGGTCTTCACCATCGAACCGGGCATCTATATTCCGGAAGAGAGTCTGGGCGTCCGGATTGAGGACACGTTTACCGTCGATCAGAACGGTAAGCTGGTGCTGATGAGCCATGGGTTGCCACGGACGGCGGAGGAAGTGGAGAGGGCCATGGAGAAGTAACGACGCGCCGGTGTTATTGCGAGATAGCCTCTTCTTCTAGCATCGGTCCTAAGTCCCTTAAATGTTGCAGCGCGTCATCCACGGTCCGCAATTGGGGCGGCGTGGCTTCCGCTCGGAGTGCGGTTTCTCCTCGCATTTTGAGCCGGGCTGCTGTCACAATACTCGTCTGGAACTCACTCAGAGGCAACTGCCGCGCGCGCGGGTCGTTGGTGGCTTCCCAACTCTGTTCCGGAGTTGGAATCTCAGGGTAATCGGTGCGCGGATTGGTGATTGGGCCGACCGGATTTTCCGGCAGTTGCAGAGCCGGGGAAAGATCAGGCGCGGCCTGGTCCCGCGGGGTGAGGCTGTCGGTCGCCGAATTGTAACCCGAGTAGAAGAGTTCCATCACCGTCTTGATGATGGAAGTGTGGTCGAAATTCTGGCCCGCAGGAGCGCGGAATACCTGGCCAACCTGTGTGTAAGGCGAAATGACCAGCGTTGGAACGCGTACGCCCAGCCGGTTAAACAGGAAGCCTTGTTCTCCGGGTCCATCCGGTGGGACGGCCTTGGGCGGTTCCACGTGGTCGTAACACCCACCGTGCTCATCGTAGGTGATCACCAGCATCGTCTCGTTCCACTGCGGGCTGGTGCGGACCGCTTCGTAGACTTTGCGCATAAGCGCTTCGCCTTTGGTGATTTTCTCGGCGAACGTCGGGGGGAACGTAAACCTGCCCGGATGCTGATCATTGTGGTCAAGAATGAACCGTGGTTCGATGAAAGAGTATGCCGGCAATCGGCCGTTCCCGGCATCGTCAATGAACCGGCCCATGCTGAAGAAGTGGCTTCTGAGGCCTTTGAGTCGATCCTGTGCGAGCCATGCGAGCGGGCCGACGATGTCTTCGTGGTCCCAGTAGATCGCCCAGTTGACACCCTTGCTCTCCAGTACATTGAAGACCGTGGTTGTGTCGTTGGGAGTGGGGATCCGCGCGCCCGGCTTGTTGTTGTTGATCATGCCCGAAGAGGTGGCGGCATGTACAAATGAGCGGTTCGGCCAAGTCTGGCTGGGAACGGAACAGAACCAGTGGTCGCAGATGGCGTAGTTGCGCGCCAGCGCACTCAATACCGGCAGGCTTTCCGCGCGAAAACATCCCATAATGGCTGCCGGCTTTGTACATGAACGGAAGATGCGGCCCTGGTTATGCTGCTTGATTGCGCGCGAGTAATCGATGACGAAGCCCTTCATCGGCGCGAGGGGCGAGCCGTAGATTTGATTAGTGACATAATCAAACTCTTCGCCGGGATCTGGCAACGGCGCCTTCACATCCGTTCCGTGAAAAACTGGGACCTGCTTTCCCGATGCGTCAGGGCACGACTCTGTGCCCGTCAGCCCTTCGAAAGGATCGCCGTTGGGCGATTTGTTAGACGGGGCATACAGCCATCCAGCCATCCAGTCGAACGACCGGTTTTCCATCATCAGAACTACTACGTGCTTGATCTTCTTAAAGTTGTCAGGGCGCATTAGATATCCGCCAGCGAATTATAGGGTCTCGAAGACGCAAAGAGTCTATATTAGATTGAGGGGCAGGTCAAAGAACTGAATCATTTATCAATCATTTATCAAATACAAAATGACCCACTTACCAAATCCTATATTTCCTTACCCTTGCATGGTCCCCGTATAGATAGCCATCCCCACCACCGCAATGACCCGCACTCCCTCTTGGTTCTCCTTAGCGTCCTTTGCGCCCTTTGCGGTGAAAAGATTTTCAGCCGCGCGCGTCGCATCGATCTCACCACAAACGTATTTCCTGGTTTTCCTCCGTGCCTCCGTGGTGAGCTTTTAATTTTGGCCGGCAGGCTTGGCATCGATAGCCACGATCACCGCCTGCGACCCAAAGCGTGAGGCAATCTCTCCGATCAATTCCGGGGTGGCAATAGCACAGAGCCTCGATCTTGTGATGGCTCGAGCGTCCGTAGAGCACGCGCAGGTGGACGTTGGCCCTCGCCCCCGGTAAAGCCTTCGAAGAAGTCATAAACCAGTTCGGCTTGCAGGTCGCCGACCTGCCGGGCGGTGACGCGGGTATTGATGACGGCGGCGGTGCGTCCGCTGAAATTGACAGCCGCCAGGCCCAGCGTTTCATCCATGGGCATGAGGAAATACCCGGCCCGCAGAATGCCGCGCTTGTCACCCAAGGCGCTGTGGAATGCCTCGCCCAGGGCGATGCCCGCATCTTCCACGGTGTGGTGCTGATCGACATCGAGATCGCCTTTGGCTTTCAGCTTCAGGTCGAATCCGCCATGCCGTGCAAAGAGGCTCGAGCATGTGGTCGAGGAAGCGGATGCCGGTGGAAACCTCGTAGCGTCCGCGGCCTTCAATGGCCAGCGTGAGTTGAATATCGGTTTCGGTGGTCGAACGGTCGAACGATGGAGCCGCGCTTTTCTCATGGGACAGCCTGCCGCGCTTCCGTTCGTGTTTTCATGAATTGCTGCACGGCAGTGATGACGCGCTGCATCTCCTGCTGCGTTCCGATGGTGATGCGGATGCATCCGGGAAGGTCAGGACGTGGCCGCAACGCGATGCCCTCGCGGGCCATGGCGGCCAGCAACGCTTCGCAGTATCCTCCGAAATCCGCCAGAAGAAAGCTGGTTTCACTCGGCCAGCATTTCACGCCCAAGGCTGTGAGTTCCTGCCGCAGCCATTCCCGTCCATGCCGCGTCTGCGTGACATACGCCGCCACCGTTTCGCGGTCGGCGAGGGCTTCGCTGAGGCATTCAAGCGCAAAGACGTTGAGGTTGAACGGTGACGGGATGCGGCGAATCTCTGAAATCTGCTCCTGCGCTCCCGCCAGAATCCCAATGCGCATTCCGGCCAGGCCATAGGCTTTCGAAAACGTCCGGGCCACAAACAAATTGGGGATGCGTCCGATCTGGTCGATCAGTGTTTGGCCGTAAAAATCGAAGTAGGCTTCATCTACCAGCACCGCGGCGTCGGGCGCGGCTTCGACCACCCGCAGTATGTCGTTGCGGTCGGCCGCCACGCCCGTGGGGTTATTGGGATTGGTAACGATCATCAGCCGGGTGCGCGGCGTGATGGCCTTCAGCAAGCCTTCCACAGGGAAGCGAAACTCCGCGGCCGCCGGCACGCCGACCAACGTGGCGCCGGTGCTCTGGCAGAAGACTTCATACATGTTGAAAGCCGGAGTGACGATCGCCATCTCGCCCTCCGCGTCGAGATAGGCCCGGCACAGCAGGTCGATGCCTTCATCGGCCCCGTTGGTGAGCAGGGTCTCCTCGGGCCGTAGGCCCAGGAAATCGGCGGCCAGCTTTTCTCCCGGCTCCCGTGGGGCATAGAGCGCGATCTTTTTGGCATCGAGGTTGCGCAGCCGCGCCAGCACTCTCGGCGAGCAGCCGCTGGTATTCTCGTTCAAATCAAGGCGCACCGGCAGCGATGGATCGCCGCTCGGTGAAGCATACTCGGGCATTTCCCTGATGCATTGGCGTGTCGTAAGCATTAGGCGCTCCTTACGCGAATGGATTCGGCATGGCCTTCCAGACCCTCGGCTTCCGCCAGGCAGGTGATGGCGGCGCCGATCTGGCCGATGCCCTGGCGTGAGAGTTGCTGTAGCGAAATGGTTTTCAGGAAGTCGGTAACATTCAGCCCACCGCGATAACGGGCCACGCCGCCTGTCGGTAACACGTGGTTGGGTCCCGAGGCGTAGTCTCCGGCGGCCTGTGCCGAGTAATCGCCGACAAAAATTGAGCCGGCATGGCGGACCAGTGGAACATCTTCTTCCGGAACGGTGATGTGTTCGCAGGCGATGCGGTTGGCAAAATCCATGGCTTCGGCGCGGGAGCGGGCCAGCAGAATCGCCCCATGTTTCTGGAGCGCGGTCCTCGCAATCGGGTTGCGGGCTGCGGCCCGGCTGGCTTCGGCTGCCACCGCCTCGGCCAGCGGCGCCGAGGTGGTAATGAAGACCGCCAGCGTGTCTGGGGCATGCTCCGATTGGGCCACCAGATCGGCAGCGATGAATCGTGGCTCACCGCCGTGGCTCACGAGGGCCGCCTCCGTTGGCCCTGCCAGGAAATCGATCGAACAGTCAAAGGCCACCATCTTCTTGGCGGCCGTTACGTAAAGATTTCCAGGGCCAACAATCTTGTCAACCTTGCGCACGGATTTTGTTCCGTAAGCGAGTGCGGCAATCGCCTGCGCGCCGCCCACAGCGTAGAGTTCGCGAACGCCGAGAAAGAACGCCGTGGCCAGTGTCTGCTGTACCGGCTTGGGCGATGTTACACAAATGCGTTGTACTCCCGCCACCTGTGCGGGAATCACGGTCATGAGCATGGTGGAAGGCAGGGGGTAGCGGCCGCCCGGCACATAACATCCCACAGAATCGAGCGGACGAAGCACTTGGCCAAGACTGATGCCGGGCAGGGAAGTGCGCCGCCATTCCTGGGGCTTCTGCCACTCGCAATAGCGGCGGATGTTCGAGGCCGCCATCTGCAAGGCCGCGCGGAATTCCGCCGGGACTGATTTCCAGGCACGCTTCAACTCCGCCGTGGGTATCAGGAATGGAGAGCGAGGGGCGAGGCCATCCAATTTTTCCGCATAGCGGCGTAGGGCCCGATCGCCGTTCTTGCGTACATCGTCCACGATGCGCCGCACCGGCTTTTCCACTCGCGCGAGATCGGCCGGGCCGCGTTGCTCCAGCTTCTTTACGTAGGCCTCGGCCTGTCTTCCCGACAACGTTTTCATTACAGCACCACCTTATTCAGGGGATACTCCACAATTCCTTCGGCGCGCGCGGCCTTCAGTTGCGGCATGATCCGCCACGCCGTGCTCTCTTCAATGATAGTATTCACCGCCACCCAATGCTGGTCGCTCAAAGACGAGACCGTAGGTCTCTGCAACGCCGGCAGCACCGCCAGCACACCGGCCAGATCGTTCTGGCGGACGTTCAGCATCAGGCCAACACGTCCCTGGGCGTAAATTGCGCCATGCAGCATCAGCGACAGGTTCTCAATCTTCTGGCGCTTCGGTGGATCCGCCCACGAATTCTTATTGGCGATGAGCTGGGTGGCCGATTCCATGATGGTATCGATGATGCGCAGATGGTTGGCGCGCAAAGAGCTGCCGGTTTCAGTGATCTCGACAATGGCATCGGCCAGCATCGGCGGCTTGATCTCCGTTGCGCCCCATGAAAACTCGACCTTCACCGGTACGTTTTTTTCCGCAAAGTAGTTCTTGGTGGCATTCACCAGTTCGGTGGCGATGATCTTGCCGGCCAGGTCTTCAGCTCTCTGGAAGGGCGAATCCTCGGGCGCCGCCAGCACCCAGCGGACTTTGCCCAGGCTCTGTTTGGCGTAGTTCAGTTCGGCGGCGGTCACCACTTCCAGGCCGCTTTCCACCACCCAGTCTTTGCCGGTAAGGCCGCAGTCGAGCACCCCGTGCTCAACGTAGCGTGACATCTCCTGCGCGCGAATCAGCATGCATTCGATTTCCTGGTCGTCGGTCTGGGCAAAGTACGACCGGCTGCTGGTGTAAATGTTGAGTCCGGCGCGCTTGAACAGCGCCACCGTAGCTTCCTGCAAACTGCCTTTGGGGATTCCAACACGCAGCTTCATCGGGCCACCATTTGCGCGGGCGCTGCGGAAAATGCAAGCGCCTGTGTAAAACAGGATTTCGTCCCGGTGTGGCAGACCAGGCCGTCGCCTTCCACGAACACGCGCATCAGAATGGTATCCTGGTCGCAGTCGGTGAACGCCGAAATAATGCGCAGCCGGTTGCCGGAAGTCTCGCCCTTCGTCCACAGCTTCTGGCGGGTGCGCGAATAAAACGTAACGTAGCCGGTCTCCAGGGTCCGCGCGTAAGACTCGGCATTCATAAACCCGACCATCAGCACGTCGCCGGTAGAATCTTCCTGCACAATGGCCGGGACAAGTCCTTCCATTTTCTCAAAATCGATCTTCATACGCCTTCCTCCTGGGTGTCGTCTGTGTTTCAAAAGCTTTGTCAGCGCTCAAAAAACAAAAAGCCCGCCGATTTTTATCGGCGGGCTCAATCGTATGATTGCGCTGGATTATTTCGTACAAGCCCCCGCCGGCACGTTGGTCATAGGATGGTGATGGCGATGGCTCTGCAAAAGCATGGGATGAATATTATCGTGGGGAAAGTGGGGCTGTCAAGCAAAGTTGCGGCGGTCGTGTATGGTATCGGGCGCCATTGCCTGCGGCGGTTGCGCGGCGAGCTGGGGGGCGGGCTGGCGACTTCTGCGACACTCTCTCAAATTTTGTCATTCCGAAAGGCCGCGCACGCGCGGGTTTAGCGCGGGCGTGGCCTGAGGAACCGGCTCCGCTGCGTTTTAGGACAACGACGCATGTGCCGCCAGCATTAGCAATTTCAGCGACACCCTTGCGACGAGGAACCGGCTGCGCCGCGTTTGGATGTTAACGATGCGAATGGCGGTTGACCCACAGATGTTGTCGTGGGTGATTGGGTAGTCCTCAAGCCGCAGCGGAGCTGGTTCCTCGGCCCTGCGCAAAATGCGCGCAGGCCCTTCGGAATGACATCGCCGGGAGAGAGGTTGGGTGAATCGGCAAGTCGGCCGGGAGCGTCGGCAACTTCCACGATGCTCTTTCAACGCGAGGGCCCACCGAAGAAAAGATTTGCTTTACGCCTACTTGGGCTGAGACTGGAAGCCAAGAAACTTCCCGTGGAGGTGCTGGTCATCGATCATGCCGAGAAGCCCGCGGAAAGGCCTGCGGAGAAGCAATGGCACGTTGCGCCTTCAGCGTTTTTGCATTCCCGGCGGCACGGCTCGAAGAGCTTGCATTTTTTCGCAGGCTCTAAAGACCCTGAACCTTCCGCTGTAACTCCTGCGCAATCTCTTCAGGGTTAGCATCCGGGGAGAACGTGACCGGCGTCCCGATCCTCACCTGGATCGCGCCGGGCGGGGCATAATGCTTTTTGTCGCGCTTGAAGGGAAACATGCCATCGATGCGCATGGGGATGACCGGCAAGTTCAGCCGGGTGGCCAGCAATCCAATGCCTTTGCGGAATTCCGCCATCTCGCCGGTCTCTGTGCGCAGGCCTTCGGGAAAGACCAGCACGTTGTATCCATGGTCGGCGAGTTGGCCCGCATAGCGGAAGCTTTCGCGGTAGCCCGCCTTTTGCGGCAGCGGGAAAACGTTGAAGAGCGCGGTCACCAGCATGTATTGAAGCTGCTCATACCAGCGCCGCCGAAAAGACCACTCTTTCGGTGGATGCCTCATACTGCGCAGCGTCTCGCCTTGCATGGCCGGGGCCAGCCGGTGGCGGAAGCGGACGGGCAGCGCTGCCAGGATAAATCCGACATCGATCTGGGCCACATGATTGCAGATCACCAGCGCCGGCCCTTTGAGGCCAGCGAGATTCTCACGTCCGATAATTTTGGGGCGCGCCATGATCATGGTGTAGGTCCAGACCAGCGTGTAATAGACGGTGGTGCGAATCCATGTCATCGGCCAGCGCTGCGCCCATGGCGAATAAGGATAATCAAGCCGCGCGACGGGCGCGGAGGAGTTCTTCACCAGTTCTTCCAACTCGGCAATCGTGGTTACCTGTGAAAACTCGCGATCGCTCAGGTCAATCTGATAGCGGTCTTCCAGGGCGCTCATCAGCTCGACGCGATCGAGCGAGCTGAGATTGAGATTGTCTTCGAGCCGTGCCCCTTGCGGAACTTCGGCGCGCCGCCGGAGCACGCTCTGAATCAGCTCCTGCATGGTGCTGGAAGCTGCCGCGGCTGCCGCCGGCTGGCCAAGTTGGGCTTCCACGGTGGCTCGAATCGCCGCCAGCTTCGGCTTCTGTGTGGAGGTGCGGGGAAAATCTTCGTCAGGCCACACAAAAAAGCTGCGAATCTTCTGGAAATCCGCCAGCGCGGTATTGGCCCTGGCGACCACTGCTTCGCCCGCGCCATTCCGTAGAAGCAGCACGGCGCAGGCCTCGGCGTTGCCGCCCTGGGCCACGCTGAAGACTACGCAATCCTGGACCTCGGGTTGACGCCGTAGCGCCTGCTCCAGGTCTTCAGGATAGATCTTCAGTCCGCCGGGCGTGACGATTACGTTCTTGTTGCGGCCCTTGAAGTATAGATTGCCCTCTTCGTCCAATGCTCCGAGGTCGCCGGTACGAAACCAGCCTTCTTCGCCGGTCACCGGTTTCAACTCTTTTCCCTGCCAGTATTGTTGCGCCACGTTGGCGCCGCGCACCAGTATCTCTCCGCTCTCCGGATCGAGCTTCATTTCCCGCCCCGGCAACACCTTGCCGATCGACCGCCTTCCCACCTTGAAAGGATGATTCAGGCTGATCAGCGAACTGGTCTCCGTGAGGCCATAGCCCTGGATGACGACATATCCGAGCCGCCGCCAGAATTCTTCAGTGCCGGAATCGAGCGCAGCGCCGCCCGAAATCGCCGCCCAGAACTTCCAGCCGAATTGCCGGTGTATCTTGCGGAAACGCCACCAGCGCCGCAGGAAGCGCTCGTTTTCGGCATCGTCAAATTTCTCGCCGAATTCGCCGGGGAAGTCCCGCTCCAGTTTTTGTTTGACTGACTCCATGGCCCGAGGCACCGCTACCAGCACCGAGACCCGGTTTGCGCGGATGGCCTCAATGACTTCGCGCGGGTTGAAGCTCTCCTGAAAAATCACCGTACCGCCGATCAACGGCGGAACAAACATGCCCATGTACTGCCCAAAGACGTGGCTCAAGGGCAGCAGATGCAGAAAACGTATGGGATGAAAAATACGTTCGTACTTAAGGTATTTAGGAATCTCGCGCGCAATCGGTCCCAGGCTGGCCATGAGGTTGCCGTGGGTCAGCACCACGCCGCGCGGTTCAGCCGTGGTTCCGGAAGTAAAGACGATCTGCGCAGTGTCGCCGCCGGTCAGAGCTGCTGCCGGATAGGCGGCTGAGGAGTGACGCGCCAGGGTCGAACTCATCTCTTCGAGTTCCAGATGCGGCCACTTGCCGCAGGCTTCCACCAGTGCTGTAGAGCACAGCACCAGCTTGGCCTGCACATCATCGGTCACGCGCTGCATGAAGTCGGGAGAGGCGATGCGGTCCATGGGCACAGCCACGGCCCCGCGCAACATGATGCCGGCGAAGGCGGCCACCCATTCCGGGCCATTGTCGCCCCACAGCAGGACACGGTCGGCCTTGCCGATGCCGCGTGCTTCAAGCTCCCGGGCAAAGCGGAAAGCCAGTTCAGCAGTCTGCCGGTAGCTCCAGCGGAGCGTGCGGTATCCGCGCCGGGAGGCAAAGGCCGTGTCTTTGGGAAACTTGAGATATTGCTGCGCGAGGTCAGCCAGCGTGTTCATGGGTTACAGCTCGCTTACCGTCTCCGCCTCCAGCGCCTTGAAGAACTTCCCGGCCATCATGCTGGCCGTGGCCTGGATCATCCTCTGGCCGACGCTGGCCAGCATGCCGCCGATGTTGACCTCGCCGGTGTATTTGATTTCCGTGCCGCCATCTTTATCCGCCAGGTCCAACTCTCCGGAGCCTTTCACAAAACCCGGCTGGCCCTTGCCTTCCACGACCAGCTTGTAGTGTGAGGGCGCAATCATATCTTGCATGGTGACGGTGGCGGTGAATACGCTTTTGATGGTGCCCACGCCGGCGGAAAGCTTGGCGCTGTATTGGTTCTCACCGGATTTCTCCAGTTGCTCGCATCCGGGAATGCACTTCTGCAGAATAGAAGGATCGATAAGCGCCTGGAAGATGCGCTCACGGGGAGCCGGGATTTGCTGGGTGCCTTCGATCTTCATAGGGAATTTGGTAATTGAGTAATTTGGTAAGTGGGTAAATCTGATTTGGTAATTGGGTAATTTAGTAATTGGGTAATTGAGCTGCAACCGCCACAGCAATTACCCACTTACCAAATTACCCACTTACCCAATCTGATCTTACTTGGCTCTCCCCACCGCCACCTCAATGGCCCGTCGCGTATACACCGTTGCCAGTTGTTTGCGGTAATCGGCGGAGGCCGCAAGGTCGCTGTTGATCTCTACGCCGTCGGCGGCGTGGGCTGCGGCTGCGGCGATGGTTTTGGCGTCGAGCGTTGCTCCTTTGAGGGCGTTTTCCACTTCGCTGGCGCGATAGGCCTTGGCCGCCACGCCGGTCACTCCAACGCCCGCGGATTGGCACTTACCTGCGCCATCCAGGACCAGGTTGACGGCGATGCCGACCATGGCGAATCCCGACGCAGGATGCCGTACCTTCATGTATGCCTGCCCGACTTTGCCTTTCGCCGGGGTGATGCGGATTTCCTGAAGTATCTCGCCCGGCTGTAGCTCGGTGGTTAACAGATCGACGAAGAATTTGTCGGCGCTGATGGAGCGTCCGCCTTTGGGGCCGGCTGCGACCATCTCTCCGCTGAGGGCGATGATGGCTGCCGGCCAATCGGCTGCCGGGTCGGAATGGGCCAGGCTGCCGCCAATCGTGCCCCGGTTGCGCACCTGGATATCGCCCAGGTTGGTTGCCGTTTCCGGCAGCAGTGGACAAATCTTTTTCAACAGCGCCGATGATTCCAACAGGTAGTGCGTGGTCATGGCCCCGATGCGAATCTGGCCGCCTTCCTCTTTGATGTACGAGAGGTCTTTGATGCGGCTGATGTCGATGAGGAGCTGGGGCTGGGCCAGGCGCAGCTTGAGCGAAGGAATCAGGCTGTGTCCGCCGGCCAGCAGCTTGGCGTTGTCTTTGTGCTTGGCCAGCAGCGAGAGCGCTTCATCGAGGTTCTTGGCAGCGACGTATTCAAATTGATTGGCAATCATATTAGTTCTCCGATTCAGCGGCCCAGTCTATGCCGGCTTCTTCTGGCTCTGTTGAATGATGCGCCACAGGTGTTCCGGCTTCACCGGCATATCGAGATGGCGGATGCCCAACGGGGCCATCGCATCCACCAAGGCGGCGACAATGGCCGGGGTTGCGCCGATGGTGCCCGCTTCGCCTACGCCCTTCACGCCCATAGGGTTCACGTCGGTGGGCGTCTCGGTGCGGTCGAGCTCCATGTGTGGGACCATCTCAGCTTTGGGGATGGCGTAGTCCATGAGCGTCCCGGTCAGTAGCTGCCCCTGATCGTCATAGACGGCTTCTTCGTACATCGCCTGGCCCAGGGCCTGCACGATGCCGCCATGTACCTGTCCATCGACCAGCAGGGGATTGATGACCTTGCCGCAATCGTCCACCGCCACGTAGCGCTTGAACTGGATTTCGCCGGTTTCGCGGTCGATTTCCACCACGGCGATGTGCGTGCCAAAGGGGAAGGTGAAATTCTTAGGCTCGAAGAAGTACGTTGCAGAGAGGCCGGGTTCCATATCCGGCGGCAGCGTCTTGGCCACGTGGGCGCCCAGCGCAATTTCCTGGATCGTCGTTGACTTGCCATTGGGGGCGGTGAACTTGCCGCCGGCGAATGTGATCTTAGTGGCGTCGGCTTCAAGAACGTGGGCCGCCATCTTGGTGGCCTTCTCTTTGAGCTTTTCCAGCGCGTAGTAAACCGCGGTGCCGCCGACGGCCGTAGCACGGCTGCCAAAGGTGCCGATGCCATACTGCACAATCGACGTATCGCCGTGGATGACGGTGACCGCATTGAGATCGACGCCCAGATGATCGGCGGCGATTTGCGCGAACGATGTCTCTTGTCCCTGGCCGTGGGGCGATGAGCCGGTGAGCACGGTGACCGCCCCGGTGGGTTCAACCCGTACTGTGGCGCTCTCCCATCCACCGGCGGGCATGGCCTGTGACGGGCCCAGGGCGCAGATTTCTACATACGTCGAAACGCCGATGCCGAAGAAGCGGCCTTCCTTGCGCGCCTTGGCCTGCTCTTCTCTCAGCTTTGTGTAGCCGACGATGTTGAGCGCCT
>Ga0210403_10003543_pt1 | contig 13694 bp, 12 predicted proteins | sample IncBWC19MmetaG_FD_150863 | JGI IMG/M metagenome (GOLD analysis project Ga0210403, IMG submission 150863) | Forest soil microbial communities from Barre Woods Harvard Forest LTER site, Petersham, Massachusetts, United States - Inc-BW-C-19-M | ecosystem: Environmental > Terrestrial > Soil >... | reverse complement strand
GCGGGCCCGGGCCACTGGAACGACCCCGACTACCTGGGCCCCGACCAGGGCCTCTCGCCGGCGCAGTTCCGCTCCCAGCTGAGCATGTGGGCGATCCTGGCGGCGCCGCTGATGATCAGCGACGACCTGACGCGGATCTCGACGCCGGCTCTCGCCGCGGTGCGCAACACGGATGTCATCGCCGTCGATCAGGATCCGCTGGGCAGGCAGGGGACGCTCCTCTCAAGCGCCGGCAGCGGCCAGGTGTGGGTCAGGCCGCTGAGTGATGGCTCGCGAGCGGTGGCGCTCCTCAACCGCGGCTCCAGCGGCCTTCAGATACACACGAGCGCTCGCGCCGTGGGCCTGCCCGAAGCGGGCGGCTATGCGCTGCGTGACCTGTGGACGCACACCACCCGTACCACTGCCGGCGCGATCTCAGCGGAGGTGCCCGGCGACTCGACCGTGCTGCTGCGCGTCTACCCGCGCTAGTGCGCGCCCTCAGAGACCCGCGAGGAAATCGAGCAGCGCCGCGTTGACCGCCTCAGGCGCCTGCTGCTGCACCCAGTGCCCCGCTCCCGGCACCACGATCTCGGCACGCAGATCGGTGACCCATCCGCGCATGGCCTCCGCCGGCATGAAGCTGCGCACGGGGTCGAGCTCGCCGGTGAGGAACAGCGCGGGCTGCTCCACGCGGCGCTCGGCCACGGGCGCCGCGAGCTCCCAGTTGCGGTCGATGTTGCGGTACCAGTTCAGGCCGCCCGTGAAGCCGGTGCGCTCGAAGGCATCCACGTAGACGGCGAGATCCTCCTCGCTGAGCCACGGCGGCAGCTTCGGGGGCTGGGGGTCCTCCTCGGCCCATTGCGCGGTCCACTGGCGCGAGGTGGTGAGCGTGCGGCGCACGTCGCCGCCGAGCGCCGCGTCGGCGATGCCCGGCTCCTGGAACCACACGATGTAGAAGTCCTCGCCGAGGTGGCGGCGCATGATCGGTAGCGGCGGGGCGGGGGCGCGCGGCACGAACGGCACGCTCAGGCCGGCTACCGCGCGCACGCGCTCGGGATGAAGCCTCGCCAGCTCCCACACCAAGCTCGCGCCCCAGTCGTGGCCGACGAACACCGCGGCCTCCTCGCCGAGCTCATCGAGCAGGCCCGTGAGGTCGCCGCACAGGCTCACCGCGTCGTAGGCCTCGACCTCCGCCGGCGCGGAGCTGCGGCCGAAGCCGCGCATGTCCGGGGCCACCACGCGGTAGCCCGCGGAGGCAAGCTCGGGGATCTGCGCGCGCCAGGAGTACGCGAGCTCGGGGAAGCCGTGGCAGAGGACCACCAGCGGGCCCGTGCCCTCCTCTACGGCGTGGAGCACGATGCCGTTGGTGGCGATGTCCCGCTCGGGCATGCCGGGCACCTTACGCACTGGAGGCTTTCGCGTCATGCCCGAGGACGCCCCAGCGCGGGCACCGCCTGCCTCATACTGCTCCTCACACCAGGAAGACCCGATCGGAGGCTGTGAGATGGCGTGGGATTTCTCGACTGAGCCCGAGTTCCAGGAGAAGCTCGACTGGATGCGCACGTTCGTGCGCGAGGAGATCTGGCCGCTCGAGACGGTGGTGGGCGAGCTCGACCAGGCCGGCCTCGACCGCGTCTACGCCCCGCTCCAGGAACGCGTGAAGGAGCGCGGCCTGTGGGCTGCGCACCTCGACCCCGAGCTCGGCGGCCAGGGCTTCGGCCAGCTCAAGCTCGGGCTGATGCACGAGATCCTCGGCACCTCCGCCTTCGCGCCCAACGCCTTCGGATGCCAGGCCCCTGACTCGGGCAACTCCGAGATCCTCGCGCTCGCCGGCACGCCCGAGCAGAAGGACCGCTTCCTGCACCCGCTGCTCGCCGGCGACCTCAAGTCGGCGTTCTCGATGACCGAGCCCCACACCGCCGGCAGCGACCCCACGCAGCTGCAGACGCGAGCGGTGCGGGACGGCGAGGACTACGTCATCAACGGGCGCAAGTGGTTCTCATCCAACGGCTCGATCGCGGACTTCCTGATCGTGATGGCGGTCACCGACCCCGACGCGAGGCCACACCAGCGCGCCACCATGTTCATCGTCCCCACCGACACCCCCGGGGTCAACATCCTTCGCGACGTGCCCACCATGGAGCACCCGCAGGAGGAGTTCGGCAAGCTCGGCGGCCACGCCGAGATCCTCTACGACGACGTTCGCGTTCCCGCCGCCAACCGGCTCGGAGCCGACGGCGAGGGCTTCCTGATCTCCCAGCAACGGCTCTACCCGGGACGCATCCACCATTGCATGCGCTGGCTCGGCGTGGCCAACCGCGCCTTCGACATGCTCTGCGAGCGCGCCACCTACCGCTACACGCACGGCAAGACGCTGGCCGAGCATCAGACGGTGCAGAACTGGATCGCGGACTCAGCCGCGGAGATGCAGGCGGCGCGCCTGATGACCCTCCACGCGGCCTGGGTGATGGACACCCAGGGCACCGCCGCGGCGCGCGTGCCGATATCGCTGATCAAGTTCTACGGCGCGGGCGTGCTGCACGACGTGATCGACCGGGCGGTCCAGGCCCACGGCTCGCTCGGCTACTCCACCGACCTGCCGCTGGAGGCGATGTACCGCTTCTCGCGCGCGTGGCGCCTATACGACGGGCCCGACGAGGTCCACCGCCAGTCGGTGGCCCGCCAGATCCTGCACGGCTACTCCCCGCCGCCCGATGAGGTGCCCAGCGAGCACGTGCCCACGCGCCGGGCGCTCGCGCGCGAGAAGTTCGCCGAGATCCTGGAGACGGTCACAGCGAACGACTGACCTCCCCGCCCTGCAGCTCGGCCGCGAGGTCGGCCACGGAGTCCACGATCCGCGAGGGAAGGTAGGGGTAGCGCTGGGCCAGCTCGCGCGTGCTCACGCCGGTGAGCACGAGGATCGTGTGCAGGCCGGCCTCCAGGCCTGCCACCACGTCGGTGTCCATGCGATCGCCAATCATCGCGGTCTCCTCGGAATGGGCCTCAATCGCGTTGAGTGCCGAGCGCATCATCAGCGGGTTGGGCTTGCCCACGTAGTAAGGCTCCACGCCCGTGGCGCGGCTGATCAGCGCCGCCACGCTGCCCGTCGCCGGGAGCGGGCCGTCGACCGACGGCCCGATGTGGTCGGGGTTGGTGGCGATGAAGCGCGCCCCGCCCACGATCAGGCGGATCGCCTTGGTTATGCGCTCGAAGCTGTAGGTGCGGGTCTCGCCCAGCACCACGTAGTCGGGGCTGCGGTCGCTGAGCGTGTAGCCGACGTTGTGCAAGGCCGTGGTGAGGCCCACCTCGCCCACCACGAATGCCGAGCCGCCCGGGCGCTGGGCCTGCAGGAACTGCGCGGTGGCCAGGGCTGAGGTCCAGATCGCGTCCTCTGGCACCTCCAGGCCGCTTAGGCGCAGGCGGGCCGCGAGGTCGCGGCGCGTGTACATCGAGTTGTTGGTCAGAACCAGGAACGGCGCGCTGCGCGCGCGCAGCGCGGCCAGGAACTCGGCGGCGCCCGGGACGGCCTGGTCCTCGTGGATCAGCACGCCGTCCATGTCCATCAGCCAGGAGCGGATCGTGCGGCGGGGCGACGGCGCGGCGGAGGTCTCATGACTCGGGCCCACGGTCGCCACTGTAGTCGCCGGCGCCCTCCGCTCCCGCCCGTGGCCCCATCGGGGATACTCGGTGGCGTCTCCGTCCAGCAAGCTCGAGCAGAGGAAAGCAATGGGACTTACCGACAAACTCAAGGACGCGGCCAAGAAGGCCGAAGATGCTGCCGCCGAGCACAAGGACCAGATCCGTGACGCCGTGCACAAGGCCGAGGCGGCCGCCGACCAGCGCACCGGCGGCAGGTACAGCGAGCAGATCCAGAAGGCCGGCGCCAAGGCGGACGAGGTCGTCGATCGCCTGAAGGACCCCGCCGAGTAGGGGAGGGCCTGCGACGCGCCAGGAGGATGATCGAGCGCGCCGCAAGCCCTATAAACAAGAACCGCCCCGTACAATCCGTTTCCGAGAGGACCCTCGGGAGGGAGTGCGCGTAGAGGGGGTTGTGGACGATCCCTGCTCCGCAGATCCGCTACTCAACAAACGGAAACCCTGCGTGGCGCTTGTCTACCCGCCTCGCGGCGACTCAAACGCGCCCGGGTCGGAAATTGCACGAATGGCGGATGCGGGCTTGCGAGGGCCGATTGCTGGGCCGGCGCGCGCGTCCGCGTTCGGAACCTACCGGGCACGACAGCGCTAGCCGACTGGACCTCTCGCCTCGCGCACGATCCGGCGCATGCCCTTCAGCCAGCGCTCTGGGTCTGCGCCCTTCAGCGCGAGGAAGCCGGCCACGTTCTCGTGGGGCAGGATCAGCAGGCGCTCCTCCTGGATCCCCTCCACGACCGCATCGGCCACGTCCTCGGGTTCGATCAGGCCACCCGCGGTCAGCGCCGCGGCGCCCGCGGGCTCCTCCATGGCGAGGTCGAGCATCGGCGTGCGCACTCCCTGCGGGCAGATGCAGGACACGCGCACGCCCGCGTCGCCGTACTCGATCGCAAGCCACTCCGCCAACGCCACCGCGGCGTGCTTGGTGACGCTGTAGACGAGCGATGAGACCTGCGTGAGCAGGCCCGCTGCGGAGGCCGTGTTGATGAGGTAGCCCTCGCCACGCTGCACCATCTCAGGCAGCAGCGCGCGCGCTGCCCACACGTGGGCCATCACGTTGACCCGCCACGCCTCATCCCAGGAGTCGTCGCTTGCCTCCGGTCCACCCATCGATCCCGGGACGCCGGCGTTGGAGACGAAGATGTCGATCGGCCCGAACGCAGCGGTGGCCTGCGCGATGAGCCCGCGCACGCTCGACTCCGATCCCGCGTCGAGCTTCACCGCCAGCCCGCCGACCTCATCGGCGATGGCTCGCGCTCCATCGAGATTGCAATCGGCTACCACCACTGAGCGTGCGCCCTCGGCATCGAAGCGCCGCACCAGCGCGCGCCCGATGCCGCCGGCCCCTCCGGTCACCACCACGTTGCGATCTGCCAGCTCCATTGCCCTACTCTATGTCAGGCATGTCCGGGGACGCCAGCGCTGCGGCTCTGCCGCCCGCGCCTTTGTGGGGAGAGCTGCGCTACAGCGCAGAGCTGGCCTGCCTGCTCGCCGACCGCACGCTGCGCTCGCCGCGGCGCCGGGAGGACGCGCCGCCCGTGCTGCTGATCCCCGGCTTCATGGCCGGGGACTCCTCACTCGCTGTGATGAGACGGTGGCTGCGCCGTCGCGGCCATCCGGTGGCGATGAGCGGGATGCGCGCCAACGTCGATTGCGCCGAGCGCACCGTGACGCGTTTGGATACGCAACTTGGCCGCCTCATCGACGATCACGGAGGCCCGGTGGTGCTGATCGGCCAGAGCCGCGGCGGCGCGCTGGCGCGTGCGCTGGCGGTCCGCAACCCCGGCCGCGTCAGCGCGCTGGTGATGCTCGGCTCGCCGGTGCGCGACTCGCTGGCGGTCTCCGCGCCGGTGCTGCGCACCGTGAGCTGGCTGGCCCGTCTTGGCGACCTGCGGGTTCCCGGCCTGTTCTCCAGCAGCTGTCGCGACGGCGACTGCTGTGCGGCCTTCCGCGAGGATCTCGCTGCGCCACTGCACCCTGCCCTGGACGTGGTCTCGTTCCATTCGCGCAGCGACGCCATCGTCGACTGGCGAGCCTGCCTGGACCCGCACGGGGAGCAGGTCGAGATCGACTCCAGCCACTGCGGCATGTCCGTGCACCCCGCCGTCTACCGGGTGCTCGACCGGGTGCTCGACTCAACGGGGGAGCGCGCATGGAGTGGATGAGCGCGATCGACTCCTCCTTCCTGCACGTGGAGAACGACGCCACGCCCATGCACATCGGAGGGGTGAGCATCTTCGCCGGGCCGCCGCCCGCTTTCGAGGAGCTGCGCGAGATGGTTCGCGCCAAGCTCGGCCTGGTTCCACGCTACCGCCAGAAGGTCCGCTTCGTCCCGCTCGGCGCCGGCACGCCGGTGTGGATCGAGGATCCGCACTTCAGTCTCGACTATCACCTGCGCCACAGCGCGCTGCCCGCGCCCGGCACGGAGTCTCAGCTGCGCCAGATGGCCGCGCGCGTGTTCTCGCAGCACCTCGACAGGAACAAGCCGTTGTGGGAGCTGTGGATGGTCGAGGGGCTGGCACAAGGACGCTGGGCGCTGCTCTCCAAGGTCCACCACTGCATGGTCGATGGCGTGGCCGCCACGGACCTGATGTCGGTGATGTTCTCTGACACCACCGATGTGTCCTCCGCTAGGCGCTGGGCTCCACCACCCGAGCCCAGGGGCGTCGAGATCCTGGCACGCACGGTCGCGCGCCTTGCCAGCCCCGCCGGCCAGCTGGAGGCGCTACGCAGTGCGCTGCGCAGGCCGCGCGAGACCCTGCGCTCGTTTGCCGAGATGGCGCGGGCCACGGTGGCGGCCGGACCGAGCATGCGTCCGGTGGCCTCTTCTTCGTTGATCGGGCCGATCGGGCCACACCGGCGCTGGAGCTGGGCCGACGTTCGCCTGGCGGACGTCAAGGCGGTCAGGTCCGAGCTCGGCGGGACCGTCAACGACGTGGTCCTCACGCTGATCACGAACGGCTTCCGCGAACTGCTCGAGTCGCGCGGCGAGGCGCTCGAGGAGGATCGCGTGATCCGCACGATGGTCCCGGTCTCCGTCCGCCGCCGGGGCGAGCGCGGTGTCTATAACAACCGCGTCTCCGCGGTCTTCGCCGGGCTCCCCGTCGGGCTCCCCGACCCCGCGGGGCGGCTCGCGGCGATCCGTGCGGAGATGGACGGCGTCAAGCAGTCAAAGCAGGCAGTGGCCGGCGACGTGCTGACGTCGCTGTCGGGGTTCGCGCCGCCCCTCCTGCTCGCGCTCGGGAGCCGCCTGGTGACGCTCTCACCGCGCCTGAACATGCACACCGCCACCACCAACGTCCCGGGGCCACAGCAGGCCGTGCTCACGCTGGGGCGGCGGATGCTCGAGTCCTATCCCTTCGTGCCTGTGGTCGGCTCGATCCGCATCGTGGTCGCGATCTTCTCCTACGACGGCGGCCTCTACTTCGGCGTGACCGGCGACTACGACGGCGCTCCCGAAATCGACGTGCTCACCACCGGGATCGAGCGGGGCATGCAGGACCTGCTCGCGCTCACCTACCCGCCGGCGCCTGTGGCGCGCGCGAGACCGCGGGCCACTCGCGCGAAGGCCTCGGGCTGATCGCGCACCGCCCGCTGTAGGCCTTCTACTGCGCTCAACCCAGGGCGGCTAGCATCCGCGCGTGGCCAACGCCGACGAAATGCTCGAGGTCGCAGCCGCGCGCGCCGAGCAGCTGGCCGCGCCGGGGCTCAGCCCGCGCCCGCGCCGCAAGGTGGCGGTGCTGGCGTGCATGGACACGCGCATCGACCTCTTCCCCATGCTCGGCCTCGAGCGCGGCGATGCCCACATCGTGCGCAACGCCGGCGGCCTGGCCACCGACGATGCCATCCGTTCCCTGAGTGCCTCACAGCGGCTGCTGGGCACGGAGGAGATAGTTGTCGTGATGCACGAGGGCTGCGGCCTGCACGGCGCCTCCGAGGATGAGTTCGCGCAGGCGCTGGCTGCCGACGGCGCGCTACCGGCATGGAGACTGGGTGCCTTCGAGGACGTGGACGCCGCGCTGCGGCACAGCCTCGAGCGCCTGCGAGGCAGTCGCGAGCTGCCCGCGCGCGATCACATCCGCGGCTTCGTCTTCGAGCCTGAGACAGGTGCGTTGCGAGAGGTCTAAAGAAGGGCCAGAATTGGATGGTTCCAGCAAGCTCGAATCTCTAATCTTGAGCTGTTGGAAACCGACCATCCGACATAAGCGGGTCGCCACCTTGCCGAAGCCGGGAATGCGTCCGATACGTCAGGAGCAGATCTGTCGTGCAGCCGCAAGGGTGATCGCCCGCAAGGGGTTCGCCGGCACGACGATGCGGATGATTGCGGAGGAGGCGGAAGTGAGCACGGGGCTGCTCAACCACTACTTCGCCAACCGTCAGGACCTCCTCACCCGCGCGCTCGAGCGTGCTTTCGCGCGCGCCGAGGCGCGTGTTGGCGCCGCCGTCGTCGGCCTGCCGCCCGGTCGCGAGCGGCTGACGGCGCTGCTCGACGGCGCGCTGGCCGAGGACGAGGAGGCCGCCGAGGCCTGGCGGGTGTGGATCAACGCCTATGGAGAGGCGGTCCGACTGCCGGAGCTGCGCAGCACGATCGAGACGCACCGGCGCTCCTGGCACGCACTGATCGAGCACGCGCTCGAGGGCCTGCTGCCGTCCGGCGGTGCCGCGATCCCATGGAGCTGGCGCGTCGAGGCGATGCTCAACGGCTTGATGATCCAGGTGCTCACCGCACCGCGCGCGCCGCGCCGTGCGCAGGTCCGGGACGAGATCATCGGGATGCTGCTCCCCGACCTCGCCTCGACCGGCGAGGCGGGCTCGCGTTTTGGCAGGCGCATCGTCGTGCACGGCTGACGGGTAGTCTGCGGCGGCGATGAGAGCCGTCACCTTCCAGGCCCCGGGCGTGGTGAGCGTCGAGGAGCGCCCCGAGCCCGAGCTGCTCGACGACGAGGACGCGGTGGTGCGGATCGAGGCGACCGGGGTGTGTGGCTCGGACCTGCACATCTTCCACGGGCGCGTGAAGATCGAGCCTGGCTTCACGATCGGCCACGAGTACGTGGGCACGGTGCTCGCGGTCGGTGACAGGGTGAGGAGCGTGGCGGTTGGCGACCGCGTGCTCGGATGCTTTCACACCGCCTGCGGCTCCTGCTGGTTCTGCCGGCGCGGCAACTACCACGGGTGTGTCGAATCGCGGACGTTCGGTCACGGCGCCACGCTGGGTTCGCTCCAGGGCACGCAGGCCGACATGGCACTGGTCCCCCGCGCCGACCTCGTCTTGCGCGTTGTGCCTCCCGATATGAGCAGCGACGTTGCGTTGTTCGCTGGCGACGTGATGGGCACCGGCTTTCACGCGGTGGACGCAAGCGGGCTGCGACCCGGCGACGTGGCAGCGGTGCTCGGCCTCGGGCCCGTGGGACTGTGTGCGGTGCAGGCCGCGCGTGCAGCGGGTGCGGCGCACGTGTTCGCGATAGACACGGTCCCCGAGCGCTTGGCGGTGGCCGAGTCGCTGGGCGCTCAGCCCGTGCACGCGCTCGAGCAGGACGCGCGCGCGCTCGTGCGCGGCGTCACCGAGCAGCGCGGCGTGGATGTGTCAATCGACGCGGTGGGGCACCCGGACGTGCTGGAGAGCGCCATCCGCCTGACGCGTGCGTGCGGCGCGATCCAGTGCATCGGCGTGTACGCCGAGCGAGCCCAGGTCCACATGGGCCTGCTGTGGTTGAAGTCGCTCACTCTGCGCGGCGGCCAGGCAAACGTGATCGCTCATGTGGACCGCGTGCTGGCGATGATGGCTGCCGGTGTTCTCGACCCCTCGCCGTTGGTGACGCATCACATGAAGCTCGAAGATGCGCCCGAGGCCTACGCCGTCTATGACCGGCGCGAAGCGCTGAAGATCGTCCTCACGCCCTGACCCAGCCCAACGCGCGCTCCACGGCCTTGCTCCACTGCGCGTGCTCGCGGCGGCGCACCTGCTCGTCCATGCTCGGCTCCCAGCGCCGCTCGGCCTGCCAGCGCGCACGCAGCTCGGCCTCATCGGCCCAGAAGCCCACCGCGAGCCCGGCCGTGAACGCCGCGCCGAGCGCCGTGGTCTCGATGACCTTCGGGCGCACCACGGGCACGCCCAGCACGTCGGCCTGGTACTGCATGAGCAGCTCGTTGGCAGTCATGCCGCCGTCCACCTTCAGCTCGGAGAAGGGAACGCGCGCGATCTCATTGACCGCGTCGAGCACCTCGCGCGTCTGCCACGCGGTGGCCTCCAGCACCGCGCGCGCAATGTGCCCCGCCTGCGCGTAGGCGGTGAGGCCGGCGATCAACCCCCGGGCGTCATCCCGCCAGTAGGGGGCGAACAGGCCGGAGAAGGCGGGCACGAAGTACACACCGCCGTTGTCGGGCACGGTGCGCGCGAGGTCCTCGATCTCGGCGGCGCTCGCGATCAGCCCGATCTGGTCGCGCAGCCACTGCACGGCCGCGCCGGTCACCGCGATCGAGCCCTCGAGCACGTAGCTCGTGGGCGCCTGTCCCACTTTCGCCGCCACGCTCGTGAGCAGCTTGTCCGAGCGCACGATCTGTGCGCCGGTGTTGACGAGCAGGAAGGAGCCCGTGCCGTAGGTGTTCTTGGCCTCCCCCTGGTCAAAGCACGTCTGCCCGAACAACGCTGCCTGCTGGTCGCCCACCATGCTCGCCACCGCCACGCCGTGCAGCGTCGTGCCCGCGCAGGCCTCGCCGTAGACCTCGCTCGAGGAGCGGATCGTGGGCAGCATTGCGCGTGGGATCCCCATCAGCTGCAGGCTCGGCTCATGCCAATCCAGCGTGCGCAGGTCCATCAGCATCGTGCGGCTGGCGTTGGTCACATCGGTGGCGTGCAGCCCACCCTCGCTGCCGCCGGTGAGGTTCCACAGGACCCAGCTGTCCATCGTGCCGAACGCCAGCTCGCCACCCTCGGCGCGCTCCCGCGCGCCCGGCACGTTGTCGAGGATCCAGGCGATCTTGGGGCCGGAGAAGTAGGTGGACAACGGCAGCCCCACGCGATCGCGCAAGCGGTCCGGCCCAAGCTCCCCGGCCAGCTCGCGCACGAGTCCGGCGGTGCGCGTGTCCTGCCACACGATCGCGTTGTGTACCGGCCGGCCGCTCTGGCGGTCCCACACCACGGTGGTCTCGCGCTGGTTGGTGATGCCCACCGCCGCGATCTCCTTCCCCGCCAAGCCCGCACGAGCGAGCGCTCCGTCGATGGCCTGGCGGGTGCGCTGCCACACCTCGAGCGGGTCGTGCTCCACCCAGCCCGCGCGCGGGTGCACCTGCTCGTGCTCCAGCTGCTCGGCGGCCACGATCTCCCCGTCCACGTCGAACACGATCAGACGCGTGCTGGTGGTCCCCTGGTCGATCGCCGCCACGTAGCTGGCCATGGCGCTCACCCTAGTTTGTGAGCACTCGGGACCGTCGAAGAGCCGCTGCGGCGTGTGTATGGTGGGGCCGTGCCCTCCTCCACGCAACGGGGCGCGGCGCCGGTGCGCCCCGGGCGAGCGGCCGCCCCCGCCGCGCGCCTGCGTGCGGTCTTCGCCGCCCACACCCAGCCGGTGGCGGCTGCCCTGGTTGCGCTCATGCTGCCCTTGGGAGTGGTGGGGACGACGAGCGGCCGGACGCTTCGCACACCGCCGGCAGCGAGCGTGGCCGGCCCCACTACCCGCCGCGCGGCCCGGGTGCCGCTGTTTCGCATCGTCGGCTGTCGCAGCCATGGCAGCGCGGCCTACCGGCAGGGGCCCCACGTGCGCGAGGTGGCGATCGGGTTCGACGACGGCCCCGCCGGCGACACCCAAGCGTTCGTGGCAATGCTCGAGCGGGCCCGCGCGACCGCTACGTTCTTCATGATCGGCAGGCAGTTGGGCCCCCCCTACAGGCGGCTGCTGATGCGGGAGCTGCGCGACGGCGACGCCCTCGGCGACCACAGCTTCAGCCATCCGGACCTCACGCGTGCGAGCAACGTGCGCGGGCAGCTGCGGTGGACGATCGGCGCGATCCACTCGCTCAGCGGCTACACGCCTTGCATATTTCGCCCGCCCTACGGGGCCTACGACGACGCCGTGGTGCGCGAGGCGCAATCGCTCGGCTTGGCCACGGTGCTGTGGAACGTGGACCCACGCGACTGGGCGCTTCCCGGTCGCGGGGCGATAGTGAGCACGGTGCTCGCCCAGGTGCAGCCCGGCTCGATCATCATCTCCCACGACGGCGGCGGCCCGCGCGGCCAGACGCTGGCGGCGTACCCCGCGATCATCGCCGCGCTGCGCGCTCGCGGCTACCGGCTTGTGACGATCCCGCAGCTGCTCGGCTTCCACCCCGTCTACCGGCCATGCGTGCAGCCGTGCGCCGGGCTCGGGCTGCCGCGCAGCGCGCTGCCCCGCAACGCTGTCATCGAACGAGCCACATAGCCACGGGCGCGATTCCGGCACCTGCGCTCGCCCGCGCGGCGGGCGTGCGTAGAATAAGCTCCCGTCAGAAAGCGTCGACTTTCAAGACGTCTTAATACGCGCCCGTAGCTCAGTGGTCAACGGTTCTCTTCGGGGAGCCAAAGAGCAGCGGTCTTTCAAGCCGCAGGCCGAGGGTTCGATTCCCTCCGGGCGCACTGCAGGGGTTTTCTACCCATTTCACCCCGGAGGCGCCCACCATCGCCGCGCTGCTCGCGCCCTCCAAATCCCGCTGACTGCCTGCCAAAGCGCCCGAAATGAGGCCGCGGACGATTTCTCCGTGGGTGTTTCGCACTGTTGACAACCTGTCCAATTAGTGGTTTATATGTTCGAGCGGGGACGCTCCCGCCCACTCGCGGAAGTCACGGACGAGTGGTGTGACGCAGTAGGACACCGGAGGATGGCTTCGTGGGGTCGAGCAGGATGCGAGACCAGGGAACGGGCGGACGCGTCGGTCGCTTTTTGCGGCTGGGCGCTGCTGCCGCGAGCGCGCTGAGCGGGACCTGATGGGAATGCGCACCATCAGCTGTCACGAGCAGCGCATGCTCCGCGCCCTGCACGGACGCTGGCCCTACCGCCGCTCCCATGGGCGTCATGACCACCATTGGCTCGTGCGAGTGCGACCGCCCCAGCGTTGCTGGTGCGCGAGCGGGCGCAGGTACCCCCAGGCTGGTCTGCGGGCATGCAGCCGCCGACCCCAGGGGGGCTGAGGAGGGAGGGAGACCTATCTCTGCAGGCCCGGCACGGTGGGGCGGGTCTGCAGGGGTGGGTGCTCGGTGCGGGCCCGATCTGCGCGTTTGGCGTGCTCGGCGATCGCGTCGATCAGCTGCGGCCACGCCGCGCGCGGCAGGTCGTGACCCATGCCCGGGATCAGCATCAGCCGCGATCGCGCGATCGCGCGGGCGGTTGCGCGACCTCCCGATGGCGCCACCAGCCGGTCGGCGGTGCCGTGGATCACGAGGGTTGGCGCGGCGATGCGCTGCAGTTCAGCGGTGCGATCGCCGGAGGCGAGGATGGCCGCCAGCTGGCGTCCCGGCCCGTCCGGGTCGTGGTCGCGGTCATAGCTGAGCGCGGCGAGCGAGCGGATGTCGGCGGCGTCACGCGGCAACCCGGTGGAGCCGATCGTCTCGAACACGCGAACCATCTGCTCGATGAACGCCTCGCGCCCGCGCGGCGCCCTGCGTAGGAAGATCGAGTACACGCCGAGGGACGGCTGGCCGCTGCGCATGCTGCCGGTGTTGGACATGATCGACACCAGCGAGCGCACCGCGTGCGGGTACCGCGCGGCGAGCGTCTGGGCAATCATGCCCCCCATCGAGGCGCCAATCACATGGGCCGGCTCGAGCTCCAGCTCGCTGAGCAGCGTGGCCGTGTCCTGGGTCATGTCCGCGAGCGTGTAGCGGGCCGAGCGCGTGGAGCGCAGCAGCAGCTGGGGGATCGTGGGGGGGCGTCCCTCGAGGTGGGTGGAGCGTCCGATGTCGCGGTTGTCGAAGCGAACCACGTGCAGCCCCCGGCCGGCCAGCTCCAGGCAGAAGTCCCCATGCCAGCCGACCATCTGCGTGCCGAGACCCATGACCAGCAGTGCGGTGGGATCAGACGGGTCGCCGAACGTCT
>Ga0210403_10003542_pt1 | contig 13696 bp, 10 predicted proteins | sample IncBWC19MmetaG_FD_150863 | JGI IMG/M metagenome (GOLD analysis project Ga0210403, IMG submission 150863) | Forest soil microbial communities from Barre Woods Harvard Forest LTER site, Petersham, Massachusetts, United States - Inc-BW-C-19-M | ecosystem: Environmental > Terrestrial > Soil >... | reverse complement strand
CGGCAAGTGCTCGATTTTCTTCGTCATCGAGGCGCATCGTTTTTCGCGGACATCGTTCGCGGCACCGATAAGCTAAAAGCTGAAATCGAAACTGCGCTCTGGGAACTGGTCGCTGCGGGAGTTGTCACCGCCGATGGCTTCGACAATCTGCGTTCGTTGATCGATCCCAAACGCCGCGCGGGACAAGGCAATGGCCGCAGCACCCGTCCGCGCCACAGTTCCGGCCGCTGGGCGCTGCTTTATACGAATCACACGGTCGAACGCAATCGCGCAGTGGAAGCTACCTGCTGGATGCTGTTAGAGCGTTACGGAGTCGTCTTTCGCGATGTGCTTGCCCGTGAAACCAATCTGCCAAAGTGGCGCGAACTGCAGGTTGCATTCCGCCGTTTGGAGGATCGTGGCGAGATCAGGGGCGGCCGCTTCGTCGATGGCTTCATCGGGGAACAATTCGCGCTGCCTGTTGCGCTTGAATCCCTGCGCGCCACCCGCAAAGTGCAACCGGACGGCCAGGTCATCACGATTTCGGCCGCCGACCCTCTAAATCTTGTTGGAATTCTCGTTCCTGGCGACCGGGTTCCGGCGATCTCTGGAAAAATCGTAAGATTCCGTGACGGCGTCGCGCTTCAGGAAGGACCGAAAAATCTGACAGATGAGATAAATACTGCTTACCAGGCCGCCGGATAGCACCGTGATGAGGGAAACTAAAGAATCGGGAACCCTCCGAGGGGGTCTCTAGGCTCCCGATTGGCTCTGTCCCGCAAACCGCTGAAAAGCGCTTCCCCGGTCGCTTTTGCTGACAGCGCTTTCAGCCTTTTAGCATGTAGGCAAACCCCATTCACAAATTCATATTCTTGTTACGAAATCCGAACAAAACCTCCTTACGGCACCGCAAGCTTAAGCAGGATCGCCGGATCCAGGTACATCCCCTCCCATCGCACAGCAACGTGCAGATGTGGCCCAGTGGCCCGGCCTGTGCCTCCGCTAAGTCCGACGATCTCTCCTCGCGCGACGTGCTCGCCCTCTTTGATCTTGAATTCCGAAAGATGCATGTAAATGGTCAACAAACCCTGACCGTGGTCGAGCACAACACAATTTCCTTCAAAAAACATCGGCCGCGCCACCAGCACGGTCCCGCTATTTAGCGCCGCAACTGGAGTTCCTTCCGGCACTGCATAGTCGAGACCCTGGTGCGTGCTCTGAACTTGCCCGTTGAAAGTCCGCTGCGTGCCGAATACATCCGAAGTTCGCGCATTTGCCGGGGCTGCAAATTTTCCCGACCACTCCCGCAGCGGATTCACCCGATTGATCACATCTTGCTTAAGAGTCTTATCTTCCGCGATCTTTTGCAATTGCTCCGCACTCGGTTCCGTGAACTGTTTCGGTACCGTCACCGCAATACTGGGATAGCTGGCACGCCCAACGGCAATTTTCCTTTCAAACGAAAGCTCCGTGCCACGGCTAGTGATTCCAATGAGTGTCGCTAGGTAGGTCCCGTCTTTCGTTTCCAGACTGACGCCCGCGATCCCATACCACTTCTTTATATGAGGATCAAACGCAAAATAAACCTCATGGTCCAGCCACTTTCCAGAAAGACTCTTCAAATGAACTGGCGCCGCAACCTCAAAAACTATTGGGGACCCATTCACCAATTGCGAAGGTTCCCACCGCATCGACCATGATTCCTCGGCCGAAACAAATGGAACGAGAAAAGCACCGCTCAAGCAAAGTAATAAAAGGGATTTGGAGACAAATCGAATCATTCGCAAATCAGACTAGCATTATTCGGACAGTGTGGCGCGGGCGCCCCTTCGACAAGCTCACGGCAAGCTCTCGCCCGCGAAGAAGTGACCGGTATGGCGGTGCTGCAATAGCCTACAAAAAGGCGAGTCAGGTGCGCTCAGGGAGATGTAGAAATGCCGCCTTTTGTTGAAGGCGGCATTTCTGTTTTTGCTAATGTTCCATCGAACGGCACGAGAATCTACTTGCCTACTTGAACGAAATAGACCCAAACGTGCCCGCAAGATTGTTGCCTGGTCCGGAGGTAAAGAACAGCTCATTAGTCCTGCCATTGTTTGCTGTGCCGCCACCGAAGTCAATGCCCCAAAGCTGGTCAATGTGGATCGGCTTGCTGTTAGTGTCCTTAATTGTACCCACGAATTGCCCAGTCAAGGCATTGAAGCCGTTGATGGTCCCGCTGTTGGTATTGTTCGAGACCAGGAGAGTACTGCTCAACGGCCCAAAATTCTTGGGTGCGATGGCAAGACCCCAGGGTTGATTCAGGGGCGCGCCACTCACGAGCTGCTTCACAAAAGTACCACTCTCGGTAAAGACATCCACAAACCCGCCAGCGCCGCCGGTCGAACCGGCAAACGTCACGTACAGCAATCCATCGATGTCTTGAATGCCAAACGGCGTAAAGCCCGCAGGTAGCGTCGTATCGGTAAACGAGCCTACGAGGTTAAAGGAGCCATCGAACATGTCCACTTTGCTGGTTGCTATGTTGGCGGCGAAGAGGAAATTTCCTGAAGCCTTGCTGGTGATCGCTAGACCTGTATACGAAGCACCGGTGCTTGGTACCGCGATCTGCGCGTTGTTACGGTCGACCGCAGGAGCCCATGCGCAAATGGTTCCGTCCAAGGTTGCAAAGATGAAGACTGAGCCTTTTCCCTGTACCTGAAAATCTGACGAACCGTTGAACACCACTCCGGTAGGCGAACCAGTTCCGGCGCCGTTGGCGGAGGGAATCTCCACCTCGAGGCCTTGTTTCACTCCCTTACCGTCGTAAAGTGTGGACCACCCCGAGCCTTCATCGCTGACCCAGATTGGGCTGCCGGGCGTGTGAACCAGCCCCCAGGCGTTTACTGACAAAGGATCTGTGTTTTTTGTCTGCTTTACCTGATTGGAAACCAAGTTGGTGAGTTGATATTGCGCCAGGGCGGCGGTTGAAGCTAGAGTCATTACTAATCCCAGGCTGAATGTGAATGCCAGAGTGCGGCGCTGCATGAGTATTCTCCTTGAAAGGGCGAGGTAAGCGGGCTCGTATTGGATGTCTCTGCGGATCAGAAACGATAAATTGTTTGCCTGCTTTCCAATGAATGCTACGAGGCGAGGGTATTGACGATTGTCAAAGCGGTGTCATCAATTTGTATAATTTCTGGCAGTTCAGTGATTTCCAGCGGGCACTTCGAAGTCTGATGTCCGAGAATCGCCGATTGCATCTATAATCTGTTTACTCTTTTCAGGAGGGGATATGTCCGGCGCAATCCCAGATAAATATAGAGACCTTTTCAGCAAGCGCGCATTTGCAAGCCTGGCTACGTTAATGCCAGATGGCCGTCCTCAAGTCACCCCCGTGTGGACCGATCTTGAAGGCGACTATGTGATCTTCAATTCCGCCAAAGGACGGCAGAAAGACAAAAACGTCCGGCGGGACCCCAAGGTGGCGATGGCGATTATCGATCCTGACAATCCCTATCGGTATCTCGAGATTCGCGGTCGCGTGGTTGAAATCGAGGAGGCAGGCGCCGACGCCAACATCGACAAGCTGGCCAAGAAGTATCTTGGTGTGGACAAATATCCATACGGCCAGCCCGGTGACGTCAGAGTGGTGTACAAAATCAAGCCGGAACACGTAACCATGATGGGGTAGCAGTCGGGTTTACTCTCCACCCACAGTGAGGCCATCGATCCTGATGGTTGGGCAGGCCATGGAGCCTCGAAATTCGAGGTCATTGCCGATCTCGGAGATATTGAAGAAGAGTTCTTTTAGATTGCCTGCCACCGTGATTTCCTCTACGGGAAATGCCAACTCTCCACCGGAAATCCAAAGCCCGGAAGCGCCGCGAGAGTAATCGCCTGTGACCAGGTTCGCGCCATGCCCGAGAAACTCGGTGACGTAAAGCCCTTCCTTGATTCCCGAGATAATCTGTTGCGGAGTTTTGCTGCCGGGCTGCAAGAAATAATTTCCGGGGCCAATTCCTGGGGTGCCCGCGAGTCCTCGCGAAGCATTTGCCGTCGTCTCAAGCCCCAGCTTCTTCGATGTGTATGTGTTCATGAGATACGACTTGAGCACTCCATTTTCGATAACCACCGTCCGTCTCGTCGGGACGCCTTCTCCGTCGAAAGGGCTGGTGCCAAAGCCGCCGGGAATAGTGCCATCGTCAATTACGGTGACTTGATCGCCCGCGATTTTCACTCCCAACTTTCCCGCCAAAAATGACGCCCCCCGGTAGACCGAATCTCCATTGATTCCCTCGAAGATGTGATCGAGGATGGAATTCCCGACCATGGGATCGAAGACTATAGGCACCTGCGCGGTCTTTACCTTACGGGCACCAAGTCTGCGCAGGGTTCGTTGAGCGGCGATCTTTCCGACTTTCTCAGGAGAATCCAGACGACCCAAGCTGCGTGCTACGGAAAACCAGTAGTCCCGCTGCATCGCCCCGTTCTCCGATTGCGCGATCGGGATGGCCGCTATCGAACAATAAGAGCGCTTATATTCGCCAACGAAGCCATGAGAGTTGGCGAGGATTCTGTGGCCGGTGGCGGCGTCGAAAGAACCACCTTCCGAATTCTTGATACGTGGATCAAAGTCGATCGCCGCCTTCTCGGTGCGGCGTGCGTAAGAGATGCGCTCTTCGCCCGGCAAAGAGTAGACATCAGAAGAATACAAGTCGAGGTCACCCGAGAGAGAACCGAGTTGCGATGGTTCTGGAATCCCGGAATAAGGGTCTTCAGACGTGATTCTCGCAAGTGCGAGGGCGGAACTAAGCATCCGATCAAGCCCTTCGCGGGAGAAGTCGCTGGAGTAGGTGCTGGCGGCCCGCTTGCCATGAAACACGCGCACTCCAATGGACTTCGAACCTGATTCTTTCAGTGTTTCGACCTGCCCAAGACGAACCAGCGTCGAAAATTCATCGCCTTCGCGAATAACGCACTCGGCGGCGGTAGCGCCTCCCGCCATGGCGCGGCGAACAATGTCTTGAGCAAGATTGCGAAGATCAGTTTCGAGTTTTGGGTTTTGCTTTTCGAGTTGAGTTGATGACATTAATTCCTTTGATTCGCTTTCTTGGATTGAGATTCAGCAGCCGGACCGTTGCTACCTGACTGCGAGTAAATCTACGATAGCACCGATGATAAGGCCGTACTTCCGCTCAGCTCTTCGAGCAGCTTCTGCAACTGTTCCAGGATTTCTGCGGTTTGGTGTGCCTTCAATGAAAATTTCAGAGTTCCATCTGGAGTGAATTGCGCGCCGCGGTGTGTTGAAACGAAACGCGCCAGTTTTTCCGGATCGATGACGGCATCCTGCCGAAACTTGATGATCACGACGTCGCGCTTTCTCTCAACAGAAATCGCACCGACCTGAACGGCAAGTAGTTTGAGCGAAGCGTAGTCCAGCAGGTTTCGCACGGCTGGCGGAGGTTCTCCGTAGCGGTCTTGTAGCTCCGCTGCCACATCATTCCGCTGAGATTCAGTTTCCACTGCGGCGATGAGTTTGTACATCCGCAAGCGTTGGTTTTCTTCGGAGATGTATTCGACCGGAATTCTGATATTCATTCCTAGATTGAGTTGAGTTTCAGGCTCGTCCGCAGAAGCTTCGCCTTTCATTTCGCGAACTGCTCGGTCGAGCATCTGCGTGTAAAGCTCGAACCCTATGGCTTCAATGTGGCCGCTCTGTTCACCGCCCAACAAATTTCCCGCGCCGCGCAATTCAAGGTCGAGGGCAGCAATCTTAAAGCCCGCTCCCAGGTCAGAAAATTCTTTCAGTGCCGCCAACCTACGTCGCGCGATCGGGGTAAGCTCGATTTCCGACGGAAGCAGCAGATATGCATAAGCACGTCGATTAGAGCGCCCCACGCGGCCCCTCAACTGATAAAGCTCCGAAAGTCCCAGCCGCTCCGCGCGATTGATCAAAATCGTGTTGCAGAGCGGGATATCAAGCCCATTTTCGATTATCGTTGTGGCCACAAGGATGTCGGCCTCGTGATGCATGAATTTCAGCATCACCTTTTCCAATTCGCCCTGGGACATTTGACCATGTCCTACAAGAACCCTGGCTCGGGGGACAAATTCCTGAAGCTTGGCCGCAATTTCCCAAATCGTGTCAACACGGTTATGTACGAAGTAGATTTGGCCACCGCGTTCCAGTTCCTGTTCGATGGCCGATTGGATCAGTTTCTCATCCCAGTTCGCGACCACTGTCTGGATGGCGATGCGATCTTTAGGAGGTGTTTCAATAACGCTCATGTCGCGCAATCCCACGAGCGACATGTGCAGCGTGCGCGGGATCGGTGTGGCCGACATCGTCAGGACGTCCACTTCTTTACGCATCTGCTTCAGGCGTTCCTTATGGCGGACGCCGAAGCGCTGCTCTTCGTCGACTATGAGCAGTCCGAGGTCGGGAAACTTAACGTCCTTTGACAGAAGACGATGCGTTCCGATCAAGATGTCTACCTTCCCGGCTTCAACTTTCTGGAGAATTTCACTTTGCTGTTTAGCGCTGCGAAAACGGCTGATCATCTCGATGGAGACTGGGAAAGCCGCGAACCGCTGTTTAAAAGTCTCGTAGTGCTGGAAAGCGAGAACGGTCGTCGGCGCCAGAACCGCAACCTGCTTATTGTCGCTAACTGCCTTAAACGCCGCGCGCATCGCGATCTCAGTTTTTCCGTACCCAACATCCCCGCACAACAGACGATCCATGGGTTGGGACGATTCCATGTCGCGTTTCACATCCGCAATCGCGTAATTCTGATCGTCAGTTTCGTTATATTCGAACGCATCCTCGAACTCGCGCATCCATTCACTACTTGGCGGGAAAGCATGACCTTGCGCCGCCTTGCGTTGCGCATATAGCTTGAGCAGTTCGTCGGTCATATCCTTCATGGCCTTGCGAACTCGAGCTTTTGTCTTTCCCCACGCTGACGTGCCCAGATGGTTCAAGGCAGGCTTGGCGCCCTCCGACGAGCGGTATTTCTGGATCAGATCGAGCCGAGTTAGAGGAACGTAGAGTCGCGCGCCTTCTGCGTATTCGAGCAGCATGAATTCGGCATTACCATCGCCCTGATTGATTTCTTTTAGGCCTTGGTACTGCCCGATCCCATGTTCGACGTGAACCACGTAATCGCCGACCTGGAGATCGCGGAAGTCAGACAAGAACGCTGAAACTTTCGACCTCTGCTTCTGTGGACGCGTAACAACCGATTCGGACTCATCGAATAAATCGCGCGCGCCGAAGATCGCGAGATTCGCGTCTGGAAGCACAAATCCGTCGGGCACATAGGCCTTGGCTAGTGTGGCCGCGAGGACTTCTCCGGCGAAGTAGGCAGTTTCGTCGGCATAGCTCTCGCCGCCCCGGGTGCGGCTGCCCAAACGGAAAGAAACACCGTATTCGCTGAAGAGGTCGGCGAGCCGTTCAACTTCACCGGTGTTGGGAACCGCAATTAATACTCGCTTGCTCTCCGCGATTTGTTTTTTTACTTCGTCCAGCATCGCGGGAATGGATCCGTGAAATCGCTGGGCCGGCTGCGAGTGAAACGCAACCGAGGGCTCCTCCTCGCCAGTCGCTATTGCGAGGTGTTCAATGTTCGCTCCGGGCAGTGATGCAACCTCCCTCCACCAATCTTCCGGCGGGACGTAGAGATCGTTGGGACGGACCAGCGAGCCGACACCACTGGCTTCGTGAGCAATCTCGATGCGGGACCAAAAATGTTCGAATTCGCGGTGGAGAGTCTCGGGCTCATCCAGCAACACCGCCGCTTGCGGCATCATCGCAAAGAGACTGCGGTTTGATCCGGCGACAGCCGCGTAGGACTCCCATCCAGGGAAAGTCGTAACACCTGAGGACGTGACGGCTTGTTCCACGACTTCGCCGATTCCGGCAATGCGTTTTCCCGAAAGGCGAGAATGAATCGCGCCCAGCAGTTCAGAAGTGACAGGAGTTTCCGTCAGAGGCAGCAGTTGCGCTTCATCCACTGTGTTCGACGAACGTTGAGTACCCGGGTCAAATTTACGAATCGATTCGACTTCGTCGCCGAAAAACTCGATTCGCATGGGCCGGTCCGCTTCCGGCGAGTACACATCCAGGATGCCGCCCCGCAGTGCATATTCTCCGGGCATTTCGACCACATCGGTCGCGGTATAGCCGACCGTGTTCAAGTGACCTAGTAAAAGTTCTATGTCAAAATTCTCTCCCCGCCTGATGACGCGTGCCAAATCCCCATAGTTCTCCGTTGAACGCAAGCGTAGGGCGGCTGCCGCTATTGGCGTCACTACGATGGAAGCCGCGCCAGTCGCAATCTTCCAAAGCGCGACTGCTCGCTCCTCCTGAATCTCGAGATGTGGAGAGAGGTTCTGAAACGGCAATACATCGCTCGCCGGCAAGGAAATCACCGAATTCGGATCGGCTCCGCCAGTAAGCTCACAAAAAGCTTGGAACACCGGGACAAACTCATCCGCGCTTTTGTTGTCCTGAACAACCAGGACTAAGCTACGTCCGGTAACTTTTTGAAGCAGAACCGCGATCAAGGCTTTGGCGGGAGAGTTGAGGCCGGCTACACTAATCCGCCCCGCGCCCTCTTTAATGTGGGAGGCAACACGCTTGAACTCGGGCAGATTTTCTACGTCCGCAAAGAGATCGCGAACGAACGGTAAGACCATTGCCCAACTATTTTAACAGCAGGTGCAGGTTTGGCAGAGACGTGGCTCGCTAGGCCTGCTTCGCCAAAAACGGGAGGGCCCGACTTTTAGTCGGGCCGAAAAACGTCGCGACCGATCTGCGGCCTCGACCGAAGTCGGGGCCTCCCGTTTAGCAGCTGGAACGATCGCGCCGAAGTTTCTAGTTAGCCCCTCGCTCGGCCCCCGAAGTTGATCCCTCATCCAAAGTCAGGGCGTACTTTTTGCCGCCAAAGCGTATCTGTGCCAACGAACTGCTGCCATCGTTATTTTTCTGAACAACGGCGGCATCATCTGCGGTCGAGCTGTTCAAAGTAACGATGTGAGCAGGCGCTTGCGCGACCACGTTTTTACCCTTCATAATGCTCACCTGCACATCAGGACCATTGCCCTCCCATTTCACTGAGTATTCCCCTGGTGCTAATTGCTTACCGTTAACCATCACCGTAGTGCCAATTTGCAAAGAGCCTTTGTTGGAGCCAAACGCAGTTACGGCCAGCAACAAAGCCAATGACAGCACCAGACCCTTGTAAACGCTTGTGATTTTCATGAATCTCCATTTCTTCCCGATGACCGGTGGGAACCGATTTTCGGCGGCCAGGGCTTGTTTGCCCGGAAAGATTTACTTTTTACGCCGTTGGAACGAATACAATGCTGCCTCGGGGTTAAGCGAGAAAAGGTCGCGAGACCAACTCTGCGGTAGGGAATGACGTCACCTGGCCGCCAAACCGAGAGTGACACATTCCCTTTACCCCGGGAATTCTTTCGAATCGCAACAAACCCCAACAAACTTTTGCTGCGATCCTTGTGCTTATCTGAATACGCAATTCCAGCCCACAAGTTCCGTCTGAGCGCGCGTACCTTCTTTGACGGGGAGCGGGTGCTGGGGTTAGCAGGAATGGTTGAATGAGCTAGTAAGAGGGATGAGTCACCAAACTGATGCCACGAGAGGGACAAACTTGGTCATGGCGTGCGTTTTCATTTAGTTCTGTCGCGAGTTGTTTTGTTAAGAGATTTAGGTTGGCTCGAAATGAGTAGGACGCAGGCCTGTGCGATGGCCGCATTGTCAGTCCCCATCCCTTCCGGTGTTTTCGCTTTAACTCCGACGCAATCTTCCGGAATTCTTAGTAATTCCGCAAGACGAGTACGAACGGCGGCAGCGTGGGGGCCGATTTTCGGTGCCGCCAGAATCAACGTGCAGTCGACGTTACCGACAACATAACCCGCGGCCTGGACCCTTCTCAAAGCTTCAGCCAGGAAAACAGCCGAGTCCGCTCCTTTCCAGCGTGCGTCGGACGGCGAAAACAGCGAACCAATGTCAGGCGCGGCAACCGCTCCAAGCAGCGCATCGGTAACGGCGTGCAGCAATACGTCTCCATCAGAGTGGCCACCCAATCCCTTGGAATGATGGATAGTAATGCCGCCGATTTTGAGGGGAATACCGCTTTTGAATTCGTGGGAATCCCAGCCGAAACCAATGCGAATTGGTTGTTTCAACTTTTAATCCCATTCTTGGATTTCAACTATTTATCCTCGACGGTCTTAGCCGATTGTGATTCGTGTCTCAAGTAAAACTCCGCAAGCTCCAAATCAGAAGGATTTGTAATCTTTATGTTTTTTGGGGATCCCATCACTACGGCTACCTCATGCCCGGAGCGCTCAACCAGGCTGGCTTCGTCGGTTCCTAGAAAGCCGTCCGCAGCGGCCTCATCAAATGCTCTCTTGAGGACATCATAGCGAAACCCCTGAGGGGTTTGCGCCATCACTAGTCGCTCCCGCGGCATTGTGGCACTGACAATCGCGCCGTCCGCAGTTCGATCTACTTGCTTTACTGTGTCTACAGCGGGCATCGCGGCGATTGCGGCTCCATGTTTCTGTGCAGCGCGAATGACATCCTGGATAATCTGTTCCGTAACAAAAGGTCGAACCGCGTCGTGGACAAGCACAATATCATCAGAGGATGCAGTAACTGCCGCGAGGGCGTTGGCCACAGAGCTTTGGCGGTGCTCTCCACCTTCAACCAGCTGAATCGTTTTTTGTGTGACATCGGCAGACTCTTTTGAGAGCCGAGCCCGAAACGGGGCAATCTCGTTTTTCCGCAATGCAATGTATATCTCAGAAACGAGCGAACTCGTGCAGAACTTGCGAAGAGTGTGAATCAGGATCGGAGTTCCACAAAGCTCGGTGAATTGTTTCGAGGTCCCCGCTTTTACTCGTTTTGTGCCGGGAGGAGCCATTCTCGTACCCAGGCCAGCTGCGGGAATAATAACAATCACCTTCATGAGGGGCGATCAGTATACGAGCTTCCGGGGACCGCGCCAAATGCGCCAATTCGCGACGTCAGGGTTTGCCTCCACTTCGCATTTGTGAGCTCAGATATACAGCAATTTCCCGAGAGCCCTACATATCGGCAGCGATATGCCGATAGACAATCATGGGTCATACTTATCGGGGTTGGATACGAGGCACTATGTACCAGCGAAATCGTTCATGGTTTGAGCTGATCGGTTATTGCACCATTGCGGCGTTCGGAACCGCCTTGGGTCTAGCTTTATTGTTTGCCGGAGCGTCGGTCGCATTCGCCAGCGGAGAACCTCCCCAGGTTTCCGCCTCGGGTGCTGAGGCGAGCTTTACTGGTATGGTGACTGATGAACGTTGCGGAGCTAAGCACGATCGATATCCCGGAAAAAGCGCGTCAGAGTGTGCTCGATTGTGCGCCGTCAACGGCGCTAAATATGTAATGTTGGACGGCGACAAGGTTTACACCCTAGCCGGGAAGGACTTGGTCCTCGACAAACTTGCCGGCCAAAGGGCGACCGTTATGGGAACACTCGAAGGAGCAGTCATCACCGTCAGTTCCGTATCTGTGGAGCATCCCTAAATCGCAAAACGGTTATCCCTGCTCAGCCGGTCGAACCGCCATAATGGCCGGGGCAGGCTTGATATCGCTGCTGGAACCGGAGTTTACGGCTGGAACCGCAGCAATTGAACTCCTGGAGTCGATGCGGGGCGCAGATCGTTCATCCCACTTTCCGAAGATCATTTTTCCTGCTGTAGTTTGCAAGACCGATGTAACCGATACATCGATAGTCTTTCCAATCATTTTGCGCGCATTGTCGACGACTACCATTGTTCCATCGTCGAGATAGGCGACTCCCTGGTTGTATTCTTTTCCTTCTTTCAGCACGAACACTCTCATCGTCTCGCCAGGCAGAACGATCGGTTTTAGCGTGTTTGCCAGTTCATTGATGTTAAGTACTTCCACGCCCTGGAGCTGCGCCACCTTATTGAGATTGAAATCGTTGGTGATGATTTTGCCTTCGTAAAGCTTGGCCAGTTCGATCAGCTTTAAGTCCACTTCGCGAACGGCGGGAAAATCGTCTTCGACAATCTGAATTTGTACGCAAGCAATTTTCTGCAGCCGTTGCAGGATGTCTAGTCCGCGGCGACCGCGATTACGCTTCAAAGAGTCGGCGGAATCGGCTACGAGTTGAAGCTCACGCAACACAAACTGCGGAGTAAGAATGATTCCATCAAGGAATCCAGTCTCCGCAATATCGGCGATGCGGCCGTCGATGATGACGCTGGTATCGAGAATCTTGTAGCTTTTTTTGCCCTGCTTCTCTCCGCCAAATATTCCGCCCAGCGCTGAAAGATTGAGCATGTCGCCCTTGTTAGCGCCAACCACGAGACCCACGTACGCCATCAGCAGCATTACGATGATTTGCAGAAAACTCTGGGTTGGACCTGGCGGGATGCTGTCTCGAATCACCAGGGCGAATAGATACGCACCAAAGATGCCGAGGATGCTGCCAATCGCAGCCCCGATGAGTCGAGTAAGGCTGGCAAGGCGCAGGCGCCACTCAAAAATCACGATGAAGGCGCCGATCAGCGCGCCAATGCCAGCGTCGACCTGAGCGGAACGACCGAAGGGCGCAACGAGATAGCAAGTGATTGCTACAAAGACTATGAAGATAAAACGAATGAGTGCCAAATCCACAAGGACCTCCCCGGAACCCCTCGTAAGTCTTTCAGACATCGGAGTTCCCGCGCCAGCCGCAAATTTTAGTGACACTTCCGGCGTGGCAGTATTTATGCGGAGCCTATGAGCACTATGAAATTGCTCCGCTCCGGATCAGAACCGACCCGGGCTGAAGTTGCCACAGGCAGTATATACCTGAGGCAATGAGTCTGGCATCCGGGCTCAACTTCCGCCTTAGGAGTTCCAGTTCCAGCGTCGGGCCGCAGGGCAGGAAAAGAAGAGCTGCCATTTATGGCCGCGTAGAGTCTCACGACGCGATACGCGGCTCTGAAGAGCCGCTCTTCCACGCTATGCTCTTGACAGTCAGGACGAAAGATATTGGTCCCAGACGTTTTCGCCTTTTGGATCCGATGAAAAAGCCATTAACTATAGTTTACTAATTCATGTATACTGGGACTAATGCTCGCGAATCGCCTTGTGCGCATCGAGCTCATGACCACCAATGATGACAACTGGAGATCAGGCGTGGCGCATTGGCACAACCAGTCCCAGTCTTCCTGAAGTTCACGGTAGCCTGCACGTCCCCCGTTCCGCCAGCTTCATTCCTAAGCTTCTAGCCTTTGCCGGACCCGGATTCCTGATCGCGGTCGGTTATATGGACCCGGGAAATTGGGCGACCGACCTGGCTGGAGGTTCTAAATATAATTACACGCTGCTCTCAGTCATCATGATTTCCAATTTGATGGCCATTTTGTTGCAAGCGCTGGCTATCAAGTTAGGAGTGGTGACAGGACGAGATCTGGCACAAGCCTGCCGTGACCACTACAGCCGAGGAGTCGCCTTTGCGCTCTGGGGAATTGCGGAAATTGCGATTGCGGCTTGCGACCTTGCCGAAGTGATAGGGTCAGCCATCGCCCTGAATTTGTTGTTTCACATTCCTCTTTTGCTAGGCGTGTGCCTCACCGCGCTGGATGTTTTGGTCATTCTATTTTTGCAACAAAAGGGGTTTCGCTTTCTTGAGGCGCTAGTGATTTCCCTCATCGG
>Ga0210403_10003541_pt1 | contig 13698 bp, 9 predicted proteins | sample IncBWC19MmetaG_FD_150863 | JGI IMG/M metagenome (GOLD analysis project Ga0210403, IMG submission 150863) | Forest soil microbial communities from Barre Woods Harvard Forest LTER site, Petersham, Massachusetts, United States - Inc-BW-C-19-M | ecosystem: Environmental > Terrestrial > Soil >... | reverse complement strand
TCGCCCGGCGTTTGGACTGCGATTCGGATTGAGAAAAGGCGCCACTGACGGTGAAAAAACCGGCCACCACCAAGATGGCTGCAAGAACGGTTATGCGACGATTCATAAAATCCTCCATTGAGTAAAGTCATTCTGCCGACAGGGCCGCGAGTCTAGACCGTGAAGGGAAAGCGGGCAAGCGGAAAGCGGGTTGCCGGGTGGTCGAGTCTGACGGGTGTTGTGGTCGGTCCGGTCGAACAAGTGAGTTGGAAATCAGAGCCGCGCAGAGCAACCGGCCGCCAGGATCTAGAGAAAAGACGAGACCTTTGGCCCAGAAACACAGCACCCACACTCAATGTGGGGTTTGCACTGGGGGCAGTTTTCGCTCTGTGGCCGCGTGCTGGCGAGCGGCGACGACGATGGCATCGAAGCGAGGATCACCGTGCAGAGACTTTAGGTCGGAATCGGATTCAATGCCCAGGGCTGTTTTGAGGGGCAGTCCATGGTCCAAGGACTGGCGGAGAAAGGAAACAGCCTCATCGCGGCGACCCTCGCGGGCCAAGATACAAGCCAAATTGTAAACGGCCCCAGTGGTCAAGGGGTGATCAGGTCCAGAGAAGCGTGTCCGCAGGACGATGGTCTCGCGTTCCAGTTTCTCGGCCTCCGCATAGCGCCCCAGCTCGGAAAGTGAGTTCGCCAGGTTATCCATGGTGCGCAGAGTATCAGGATGCTCGGGCCCAAGGATTCGGCGTTCTGTATCCAGCAGTTCTCTCTCTATTTTTTCTGAATCCGCCCAACGGCCCGAGTCATCGAGAACAACTCCGAGATTGTTCAAGAAAAGCAAAGTGTCCGGGTGTTCGGGACCAACAACCCGCCGCTGAACTTCCAAAACCTGCCGCAACAGCTTTTCGGCCTCCGGATAGTGGCCAATGCCAGTTTCCACGGAAGCCAAGGTGACCAAATATTTGACCGAATCGGGATTTTCGGAACCAAGAAGACGTCGAGCTATGTCCACTGTTTCACGAGCAAGGTTTTCGGCCTCCGGATAGCTCCCTTCGTCAATCAGGATACTCGCAAGTGTATTCATTGATTTGAGTGTGTTCGCATTCTGTGCTCCGAAGGTCTGACGTGCAGTGGCGAGGGTTTGTCGTGCCATTTTTTCCGCTTCAGGTAACCGCCCTTCCCGATCGAGACACCCGGCCAATGTGTTCATTGAGCCGAGAGTCTCCGCGTGCGCGGATCCGAGGAGGTTACGCTGGATTTCGATGGCACGTTCCAACAACGACTGGGCCTTACGGTAAAGTCCGAGGTTCTGGTAGACCGTACCCATGACGTACATCATCCTGGCGCGAAGCTCAGGGTCCTTCTCCAGCGATTTGTCGATCTCTTGGGAAGACTTATCCAAAATCTCGCGGGCGGTAATCGTATTTCCACGCGCTTCACTGGGGTCAGAGACTTTGAACATGTTGGTCATGAACTGCGAGACGCGGTCGGCCCGGTCGCGCTCGCGAGTGATGCGGCGGAGTTGTACGGCCTGGTTGATTGCGAAAGCGACGAGCACGATGGCCAAGCCCGCCGCGACACTGACTCCTACACGATGGCGACGAATGTATTTGCGCACGCGATAGGCCGTACTGGCCGGACGGGCGTTAACGGGTTCGTGGCGCAGGTACCGTTGGATATCGGCCGCGAGTTCCGAAGGAGTGGCGTAACGGCGCGCACGATCCTTCTCGACAGCCTTCATGGTGATCCAGTCGAGGTCTCCGCGAAGGAGACTTACGAGCTGCTGCGGCTCCGTCTGGCGGAATTCAGCGGTGGCCTTCTGCGTTTCACGAGAAGTGCTGATCTTTGTGCTTGGCCTGGGAGGATCTTCCTCCCGCAGCTGTCGAAGAACCTCATGCAAAGGCTTCTGTTTCCACAACCTGGGATCAAAGGGCAATAAGCCAGTGAGGAGCACATAGAGCACGACACCCAGAGAGTAGACGTCTGTGCGGGTATCCACGTCTTCTATAGCCGGATCTGCCTGCTCGGGGCTCATGTAGCCGGGTGTGCCGACGAAGCCGCCGCCGAACTGAGTCAAGAGCGTCTCTCCCGCGGGCTTGGAAGAAACAACTTTGGCGAGTCCGAAGTCGATGATGCGCGGCGTGGGCTTGCCATCCACCTCGACAACTAGGATATTTGCAGGCTTCAGATCGCGATGGATGACGGCTCTTTGGTGAGCGTGCTGAACGCCTTCGCAGACCCTGATCAACAGCTCGAGGCGCTCGCGGATTTTCAACTGTTTTTGGTCGCAGTAGTCGCTGATAGGCGGACCGGAAACGTATTCCATCACAAAATACGGCTGACCTTCCGGAGTAGCGCCAGCGTCGAAGACCTTGGCAATGCAGGGGTGGTTCATGATAGCGAGGGACTGGCGCTCGGCTTGAAATCGCTGAAGGAGCGCATCGTCATACATACCTGCGCGAATGAGCTTGATAGCAACCAACCGTTGAAATGGAGCGGTTTGTTCGGCGAGCCAGACCTGCCCCATGCCGCCTTCGCCGAGTTTCCGAACCAACCGGTAGGGGCCGATGGCCTGGATGTCCGTTGTTTGTCTTTCTCCGCCCGCTGTTGTGGATGACCCGGTATCCAGTGTTGCTTCGGCATCGGAGGTCGGCCCCTGACCATCGCCAGGCGTGCGGGGTAGAGGTGGAATGCCGCGCTTTGGAGGTCCGTCCGGTTGGCTCATCTTTTCCTCATCGGGTGGGAGACTTAAGATGGCCAGAGTCTAACATGGAGAACAGAACGTTCAGGACAACTCCTGATAAACGCGGTTACCGGACAAGTGAAGTAATGGTACGGTACTTATACGGTAACCTAATTATCATCCAAGTGAACTCAGTCCCGTGCCGCTTTTGCTGGCAACGGCAGCTTCCGACTACGCGGTCTGTCGCAAAGACCTCGCGAACGGAAATCAGTAAAGCGTGCAAAACTTTCGGCGGAAACCAAGCTGTATGCCAGATGCAGGAGTCCGAACGAGAAAGAGGAAACGGAGCCGAGTCGGTCGGATCGGCTGATCATTCGTTCTTGCTATTCCGTTCTGAGTGCCTCCACCGGATTGATCGAAGCAGCCCGAATCACCGGAATTACCGAAGCCGCCATCACGATTAAGATCAGAGTGACGGCTGCGAACGCCAGCACGAACGGATCGAAAGCGCTGACCTGAAACAACAAAGAGCCCATCAGCTGCGAGACGAGAAGCGAGCCAAGCACGCCGGTCACACACCCAAACGTCGCTAGGCGCACCGCGGAGCGAAGGATCAGACGAACGATTCCTTCGCGCTGCGAACCGAGAGCCATGCGAATAGCAATTTCCCGGACTCGCAGTTCAACCGAGAAGGCGATAACGCTGTAGATGCCGAGAACGGCGAGCAGCACGGCCGCGGCGGCAAAGGCAGCAATCACCGCAGTGTTGAAGCGACGCGGAGCTTCACTATCTGACACAGCTTGCTCCATAGTCTGGATCTGAGCCAGTGCGAGTTGCGGATCCAATGACCGCACTGTCGAGCGAAGGGCATTCTCCATTTTTTCTGGCGGGAGTGAAGTGCGAAAAGCGATGTAGCCGCCCGCTCCGACAAGATCGGTGGGCGCGCCAAGTGGGCCAAGGGAGGTCTCGTACTGTTCCACGGGCTCGTAATATTGTTCCTGGGTATCGATATCAGGCGAGTCTTGTTTAACGTCGGCTACCTCGCCAACAATGGTCAGCCAGGGGCTTTTCATGTCTCTTGTACCCAGGCGAAGACGCCTGCCGATGGGATCCTGGCCCGGCCAGTAGTGCTGCGCGAGCTTGTGGTTGATCACCACGACGAGCGGGGAGCTTTCTTTGTCCCCTTCGGTGAAAACTCGGCCGCGCAAAAGCGGAATCTTCATGACAGCAAAGTAGTTGCCCAGAGTAAGTGTAACGGCTGCGAGTGTCATAGCGGCGCCCTGCGCGGGAACATATCCGTCGGGAACAAAGGCAGTGGCGTTCGATCCAGACATCGGGAGTACCGAAGTGAGGCCGACGAATTGGGCGCCTGGAAGTTCGTTGAGCCGCCGCAAGAGTTCGTCATTGAATCTGTTCACGGCAGATTGCGAGGCGTATTGCTGCCGCGGCAGTGAATACGACGCGATCACGACATGCTCGGGGCGAAAGCTCAGGGCGACGGCGCGCATCTTTTCAAAGCTGCGCAGCAGTAGGCCGGAGGCGGCGACAAGCACCAGTGCAATAGCGATTTCCACGACAACGAGCGTGGAGCGAAGACGGGCGTGCCCGCCACCCGCGCTGCCACCACGGCCTCCTTCCTTCAGGCTCTCGTTCAAGTCGGTGCGAATCGCCGCGAACGCGGGAGCGAGGCTGCAGAGAATGCCGGTCATCAGCGCGAGGAGCAGCGCGAAGGCAACGACGGTCCAGTCGATGCCTATCTCGGAGATGCGAGGTAGGGTCTCCGGCAATTGGCTGACGGATACGCGAATGGCAATAGCAGCGAGGCCGATGCCCAGCACGCCCCCGGTCACGCTGAGAGCCAGACTCTCCAGCATGCTTTGCCGCAACAGCGCGACAGTACTTGCACCCAAGGCAAGGCGAACGCCAATTTCGCGGCGGCGACGGATGGCGCGCACAAGCAAGAGCCCCGCGAGATTGGCACAAGCAATTAGTAGTACAACCCCTACAGCAAGGAAAAGAATCCGGATAAGAGGGCGCGCGTCCGCGACGGTGTCTTCCTGCAGCGGATGCACAATCGCGCTGATATGTATGCTTGCTAGGGAGGAAGGGAAGTTGCGCATAGTCTCGCGGGCCACGTGATCGGCGTCGGCTTGCGCCTGCGCCACCGTAACCTCGCTTTTGAGCCTGCCGACCATCTGGAAACCCCAGGATCCGACGCCCTGGGTGAGTTCGGCCTGCGTAAGACTCATCGGTACCCACAGCTCTGAGCGATTCAGATGACCCGGCAGCAGTGGAAACTCGAAATTGCGCGGCATCACACCGATCACGACGTACGGCTTGCGGTCGAGTCGGATCTCCGCGCCCAGGACGTGAGGATCGCCATGAAGCCGGCTCTGCCACAACGAATAGCTGACCACTGCGACTTGCTGACTATCCTCATCCTCTTGCTGCGTGAAGACGCGACCCATGAAAGGCGACACACCGAGTGTCGGAAACACCCCGGCGCTTAGCCGCGAGGCGTTGACTTGTGAGGGCTCGCCGGCTCCCGAAAGTTCATAACTGACCGACGAGTAGCCACCGAGGTTCTTAAAAGTTTGCGTGTCCCCCGTGTAGGCGCGAATTTCAGGCGCGGTGACCGGGGGCCCGCTACCGTTCCCAATGTCCGTTCCCTCCAGAACGTCCCCAAGCGAGACAAGCCGGCCGGGATCGCGGAACGGCAGTGGACGCAGCAGCACACCCTCGACAACCGAAAAAGTAGCTGTAGTCGCAGCGATGCCCAGCGCCAGCATCAGCACGGCAGTCGAGGAAAATCCCAGTGACTCGCGGAATTGGCGGAAGGCGTATCTTATTTCGCGAAGTACTTTCTCCATACGACAGTCCTCCGCCGAAAGCGTGCACCAGCTGCTCTTTCGAGTCAATCTCGCACATTTTACTTCGTTTTAGATGATTCGCGCCGCTGTTTTCGCCATTTCCTTGAAGCCTCTAGTGGATGGACGCGAGAAGTATGTTGCTCACGGAGGGAGATGACTACAGATCAAGAATCGTCGGAAATTCACGAGCGAGTCGTGGGCGGGATTTCGCTCAAGGACCAAGTCCCGATAAACGCTGCCAGCTCAACCGGTCGATGCAACACCTTCTAATCAGTTGATCCGGCAATACTTCCCCACAAGAGAACCAATCTGCCCGGCTGTACTCAATCAGACCCTAGCCAGGGTGGTGTTCCGCTTGAATCAAACGCTCGCGAACGACCCTTAGCTGCGGAAAGCCCTGCGCTTGAGTTTCGATCCGTGTTGCGTCGACCCATTGAGACCGCCCGGGTTACCAGAGATAAGTCGGGTTACCAGACACGTCCCGTACCAGGACTTCAAATGTCCCGTAAGCGCGTTCCACCAGCCACTGAGTCTATGTTGTCAGCAGGAATTGCCGGAAACTAGGGTTCGACGTGGGGGGCTAGCCGCTGTCCCAGGAGTTCATAGCGACCTCAAGAACTCGACGATGGCTTCCTGGTCATCCGTTTTCAGTTTTTCGAATTGCTTCGTTATTTGGGCCGCTTCGCCGTTATGCCGCACAATGGCGTCGCGAAATGTGAGGGATGCTCCGTCGTGCATCATTCTCGGTCGCAAGCGGACTCCCCATAAAGGAGCGGTGCGTATTTTGTTTCGACTGCTCTCGAAATCCTGTTTCGAAAGATACCCCGACATCATTTGAAAAACTTTGTTCCCGTAGTGCTCCCTGGTTGCCTGCAAGATTCCGTCACCCGTACCAAGGTCATGCATCAAGAAATCCCCATACGGATGAAAAGTGACTGACCCGAGCGCGGCTGGAATTGTGAACGTTCCTCCGTCGATCTTTGTTCCCGCGGGAGCAGTGGTCAATGTTGCGACATGGCACGTCACACAGCCGATTTTGTCAAAGAGACCAGCGCCCTTCTGTACAACCGTGCTGTTCATGAGCTGCGAATCGCGCGAAGGCGCCTTCGTGGCGCGAATAAACCGGGCGAAGTGATCAATGTCGGAGAGGCCGTCCGGTCCTGGCGTATCATTGGGCTCCGAAACAGTATTGCAAAGCTTGGTTATTTCATCCGGTTGAAGGCGGTTTGTGATGCCCATCTCGTTGAGGTAAGCGTCGCCGGAGAACGATAACAGACTCGCGTGCTGATCTTTCCATCCGAAGCGACCTACGCTCATCTGTCCAGGCGCTTCCACGATAGGGACCTGGAGGACCTGGCCGCAGATTTTCCGATGCGAAGACTTGCATTGTTGCTGGGCGAGATCGATCAGGGTTTGATCGGCAACGGCCTCGACGAAACCATCGCCCAACAGATTCAAGGAAAGGCGAAACGTTCGGATCGTTTCTGTCTCCGGAACGCGCTCTTGAATCTCGTTGTTAGGAAAAGCGGCGTTGGGGCAAATCGCGCGATCATTCACGAGAGACCGGCCTGCGATTACTTCGGTTCCGAGAGCAATTGGGATTTCCGGATTGCGGAAGTGCCGGTCTGGCCCCTGATGGCCGACGCGTAATTCCGTGACCTGGGAGGCGGCACCTGAAACCGGACTTTGGTGGCATTCACGGCAGGACTGCGCGTTATATAGGGGTCCAAGGCCGTCGCTTAGCTGCTCAACCTCCTCGAATTTCGTTTGATCGGCCTGATGAGTTGCATCGTCCGCGACCCCGTTGCTTTTGTTATCAAAACCGGTGGGTGCTTCCGTTGAATGCGGGACAGAAGAGACGAGGACAAGGCCCATAGCGCCCAGAGAGATCAAGAGTCGCATGGCATATTCCCTTCTTTAGGACGGCCTCGCGACAGGGGCTCTTGCACAAAGGACTTATCTCCGGTCGCGCAATAATCAGGCTGGGTTTATCTTCGTCGCAGACTCGTGAGCCCGTACGCGAGCCGAGAGGACGGACCATCCTAAGTCGTGAATACTCCCGTTCCGGTTTCTGTCCAAATAAAAGAACAAATGCAGTGTCTAAACCGTGACCGTCGATGAAGAATTTGGACCGGACATCTGACGAGCCAGCGATTTCACTTGTTCGATAAGCGCGGTTATCAGTCATCTGGGTCGGTCGCACATCAAATTTGCCGACTCATCGCCCACAGCGGTAGCATCGAGCGAAGGCATGAACACGCCAGATCTTGCATCCGTATTGTTAGCCGTGTGGCAGCAGACGCTGATCGACAACGCCCGAAACGTCACAGTCGTTGGCGAGACGTTCCCCGTTCGCACCACTTCGAAGCAGAAATTGAAGCAGATCGATTTCCGTTTTGATGGTCGGGAAATACGCGGTCTGGAGCAAAACCTTGCAACCAAGTCTCGCTGGGCTGCAATGGCGCGAAAGGGTTCGAAGAGCATGCAGTTCTTGGAGCACGGAAGATACGTGGCAGCAGTCGTTGACGGCAAAGTTCATAGCTACCGAAGGGCCGAGTAAGTCTGGGAAGCACCGGATGCTTTGGCAGGATTTCACTTGTCCCGTAACGGCGTGTATCAGGCCTTCGGATTCCGCAGCTAGACGTGGTTTCTCGATTGCCGACCATCCAAGATCAGTTTACTCGTAACGACCTCTCGCAACCTTGGGTGCAGGGCAAGAAGGCACTCCTTGGGCCGCAAAGCTGACTCCCAGGCGTGGTCATCCGCCTCATGCGCCCGGTAGGTGGGACGGCCACCATGGCGTGTGACCTCCCGGCCCACCGTCGAAGCCGCTCGATCCAGGTGTCTGGCGATCTCACGAATCGACGAGCCGGAAGCAATCCCGCGCGAGATGTCCTCGCGCTCGGTCCGAGTGAGGGCTAGCCGGGAGCGTCGGCGCGCTTTAGGAGGAATCCCTCCACGCGGCAACAACAAACAGCGAAGGGAGCTATGTGGCTTGTCAAAGGCGCGCCCGATCTCATGCAGCGTCTGCCCGGCCTTCCATCGACGCCAGATTTCGTTCTTCTCGATCGCAGAAAGTCCAAACCGTTGTCCTGGCCTCACATCACACCACCTTTAGAGAGCAGCCTTACATCAGATGGTGTTGCATCGACCTATTGAGGCCACCGCGTTAATCAGGAGTTGGAGATTATGATCTGCCACCGCACCCCCCACTAGTCACCAATGGAGCGGGCTCATCTCCCCCGTACATGCCGCTCAACTCGCTTGTTAAACAGGTACCGCTCAAGGCACCAAAGACCGCTGAAGAAACCAAAGACAAATAGAGTAGCGCTGATTAGGACCAAGAACTCTGCGCTTTTACCAGGATCGTAGATCGTATCTTGTAAGAGATACGCCGCGAGTGAAACCGTTGAGATCGAAATGAGAATGCCAAACTTCAACGTGCGACCGCTCCCCAGTCTTCAGGCGGAAAACTGATTGGCCAGAACTTAGCGGTGGGTTCGTCAAACTCGAAGGCGACCGTAACTAGTTCCGAAGAAGTCCGCTCCGCTCGTGCTACCCTGCACACGACTTCCTTGCCCGTATTCGGGTTGACGAGAGTGATTCTTTGATTGGCTACTGCTGTCAACGGCGACTCCAGCAGACCGCCGTGGGTGTTCACGACTAGCGTGAGTCCTTGCACTTGCCTGTGTTCCCCGTTGGGCATATCGGCCTTTACCAGGATAGGGACTTGAAGTACGACTCTCTGGCTTCGCCTTCGATTGCTCGCATTTGTCGCGTCGTCCATAGAAATCCGTTCTCTGATGCGCAGCGCCCTTTTCGGAGTTCCTCTTGTTTAGATACCCTCTTCTTTCCTTCGTTTTGTCAGTTGGAGGACGAAGGACATAAGAACTTCTCTCTCGTCTTCATTCATCCGGGCTAACAATCGCCGAAGTTTGTTCAAATAACGGGCATGTTTGCCTAGATCGCCCCATTCTCTGCCGAGAGAACGTCCATTCGACCCCGTCTTCGCGCTAGGCGGCTCTTCGCCGTCATAGAGAAGCTGATAAAGGGGCATCTCCAAGGCGCGTGCGAACTTTTCAAGCGTCTCGACAGCCGGAACGGTGTGACCGTTCTCGACGCGGGAAATGTAACAGCGAAGCAGACCTGTGCGTCTTTCGAGGTCACCTTGCGATAATTCTTTCTGTTCACGAATAGCCCGCAAACGGTCCGCGATAAGCATTTGGTTTCGACCTCCTTACTTCGGAAACGAAACGGCCAGGCCGGCGACTATTACTGCCAACTCAGCCGAGCCGAAGCACTTGGACAAGGTAAAATATCTCTATATTATCTAGAGATAACAGTATCTTGAATCTGAATTGCCTGTCAAGATTAAGTGTCTGATATGGCACTACGCGGACGCGAGCCGATTGAGAAAGCGCCTAATCGGTTTTTTGTCTACCCGGACACCGATCTTACAAAAACGCCTGGCCAAACAAAGAACAACGCGGCTACGTACGACAATGCTACAACCCTGGCACATGCCGTTGCTCGCGTACAGACTGTCGCGACTCCCGCACCTTAAGCAGCCGAAGTCTTCGAAGTAGTAGCGCATCTTCGCCAGTTGGCTACTGGGAAGAAGTCGCCGAAGCGCGAGGTACGTAGGCTTTGGCAAGAACCTTGAAATCCCAGATATATTCTCGCTGCAAGCGCGAAAATTTCGATACTATATACCAGCGAAGGTGGGACGTAACTCAGGCACAAGATATTGGAAATCCAGCGCATGGACGCGCTCTTCTCCCCTGTAAGCCTTAAGGTATTTCCCGCAATGATTGTCTTAGCACTCGGCATCACATTGAGCCCTGTGGTCATAACGCAGGACAAGGGAGCCATCCCGCCGCGAACGCCCCCTCAGGAACCGGCGGCGGTTCTGAAGGTCACCACTCGGCTGGTGACAGTGGATGTGGTTGCGAGAGACCATCATGGAAATCCAGTGCGCGATTTGAGGCAGGACGACTTTCAGATCTTTGAGCAGGATGGCTCACGCAAAACGGCACAGCACATCGCCTCCTTCCGCCTGCTAGATCGCTCGCTTTCCAAAACTCCGGAGGCTCAGCGCTCGGCGTTGCAGATTTCCACTGGCGCCTTCACGAATTTTGTGACTACGCAGAAGCTCTCTGCGCCCCCCACAATCCTGCTAGTCGATGGCCTGAATACAGATCCTACCACGCAGATTCAGGCTCGTCAGAAGATGGTGCAACTATTGGTGTCGGCCCCGAGTGATATTCCCGTAGCCGTCTTTCTGTTAGGGCGAGAGCTGCGCATGCTTCAGAACTTCACGACGGACGCCAAACTCCTTCGGGAAGCCGCGCAGCGTGCGATGTCTACCGACGCATCGAATCTGCACGTGAAGGATCCTCGCGACGATCCCTTCAGTAACACTTCGCTGCTGGAGGAAATGGCGGAAGCAGAAGGTCAGAATGATATCCCCGGTGGCGCACCCTCGGGGGCCGGTTCTGCCGCTCTGCTAGCTCTAAAAGCCAGGAATCTGCAGCAGTTCGAGAGGGAAAACTACGCAGAATCCACGGACATCCGTGTGCAGTTGACTCTGGACGCGCTACGAATCATTGCTAGCCATCTCAGCGGCTATCCGGGCCGGAAGAATCTTATCTGGATTTCGTCGGCGTTCCCTCTGGTGATTGTCCCAGACGTAGACGTAAACGCGCCGTTTTACGTCAGGTTTAGCGGCTTGCGAAGCTACGGCAATGAAATTTCCAGCGTTGCGAGCGCTCTCACCGACGCACGAATAGCGATTTATCCGGTGGACCCCGCGGGAATCGAGACCCAACAACAGTTCAGCGCAGCCTTGGCCCGAAGAACCGCAAACCCGTTTTCCGATGGAGCCACGCTCAATCGCGAAAGCAGCGTCCGCTTTCTCAACGAGCAGTCCATGCAAGATCTGGCGCAACAAACTGGCGGCCGAGTCTGCCTTAACAACAACGACCTCTCGCAATGCATCAATCGGGCGATGGATGATGGCTCCTCCTACTATGAACTCACATACTATCCAGTAGACAGGAATTGGCACGGTGAGTTTCGCAGGTTGAGCGTGAAGACCCGCCGCTCGGGCGTGCAGTTAGCGTTTCGCGAGGGCTACTTTGCGCGTGCCTCCTATTCTAATATTTCCGCCGGTGAAGCCAAGGACATGGATACCCGGGTGATGCACGCTGCATGCAATGATTTCCTGAATGCGACGTCAATCCTGATGTCCGCTAAGCCCGTTCCTTCCGATAGGCCAGGCCAAGCCAAGTATTTCCTGGCTATTGACCCCAATGCTCTTTCGTTCGGTTCTCCGGAAGGTGGGGTTCGTACACTACACCTCGAACTTAGCGCCTGCATGTTTAACGTCCATGGCTCACCTTTGCAATATTTCCGTCAAAGCGTCGACCAGAAATTCAACGAATCTGAATATCAATCCACAATCGCGATCGGCGTAACGCACACGATGTCGATTGTGCCAAAGCCGGAAACAGCACGCGTTCGCCTGCTGGTATGCGACACAGCGACCGGCATGATTGGCTCTGTCGATATTCCCTATTCTTCCGAGGGAACGTCAGGAACGACTCTTGAGGCGGAAAATAAATCGGATGCGGCTTCCTCAGCGCAAACCTCATCGTCAACGGCTGCCCCGAAGGTACGCGAACCTGCGGATCCTCCCCACATTATTAAATTTCACGATAAAGGAGGCCGCACTGGCATCCTCGAATGGGACAGCCAAAGACTTTTCTATTCAGGGGACCTCTCTCCAGACGCTAGCGCTCGTGGGATGTTCGATTCTTTGTGGGGGAAGTCTTACAGTTGCCAAGCTGGGAGGCTAGTCTCGGTGACTGACAACCACACACCAGCGCAGCAACCACTTCACTTTAAGAGCGAGAACCATAGCGTGGACGTATACCTCGATGATGGGAGCTTCGTTAAATTCTCGGGAGATTTGCTCATCGATTCTAGTGCCAAGCCCTTATTTGAAGCGTTGCGTATTCTATATCAATGTAAGGCCCCCGCCGCAGCCGTTCAATAAGGCCTCAGCGGACGTAATCCACGTGCCCGCTCGATAAGTCCGGCAGCAAACCAATGAGGCACCGCGTGTGCCACGGTCAACTCCTGATTAGTCGGGTAACCGGACATCTGCCGTACCAGGACTTCACTTGTACGGTAATCGCGTTAATCAAGCACTTGAAAAGATTAGTGCGACCTGACCTAGAAAGTTATCTGATCGCCGGGGAGCAGGACCAATCTCAAGATGTCTCCGCTGGATCGATCAAACTCGATCGGAATTAGACGGCCCTCAAATGGGCGAAGAACTCTTAGCGAAGGAGGCGGCCCAGCTTCCGTGTTTTCGAGATTGAGTACTTCTTGAACCATACCTCCGACCCGGACGAAAGCGTCCTTCTGATTCAGGCGCACGCGAAGTTCCGGGCTCACTCCAAAATTCTTCGGCAGAATAGTACAGTTCACGTCGGTGATGGAAAGGGTAGTACAAAAATCCTCTGGTCGATTCCCGCGACGCGCGATTGCTTGGGCCAGTTTGGTTTCGTCGGGCGCCGACAACAGAACGGCGCGAGTGATGCGCTCGGATGTCGTCTCATCTGTCATAAATAGCAACCGAAAGTGCGCCGGAGACTTGGAGAAGGGTAGTTCGTTGTGCAACGTCCGTTTTTCGATAGGTTCGGCACCGATGAGAACTTCGGTCGCAGACGCCAATCGAAGTCGCGTCCGGCTATCGGGCCCTTCGCGAACGAACGTGTAATTGGCAGTCTCGTATCCCAACAGAGTTTTGGCCGAGCGCTCCACGCCCTTTGGATATATCGGGCTTGTGATCTGTATGCGGAAATCGGGAGTGAGGTCGAAAATAGCCGGTAATGTCGTAGCTACCCATTTGCAGGAAGTACGCAATGGCAGGTGGCAGAGGAAAATCCTCGACGATAGCGCGGCGGAGGCGCTCGTTTTCGGTTGCTCGCAAGCAACCTCTAGTACAAACGGGCTTAAGCGGCCGGAGATTTCTTTGGAAACTCTCTAATCGACTCCCCAATGAATTCGAGATAACTGCGGACGTGGCCTTCCAACTGACCCGTGAAATGGCTGGATATCTCGGCAGCTCTTTCTTCCAGGTTCTTATTGCCTTGG
>Ga0210403_10003539_pt1 | contig 13700 bp, 11 predicted proteins | sample IncBWC19MmetaG_FD_150863 | JGI IMG/M metagenome (GOLD analysis project Ga0210403, IMG submission 150863) | Forest soil microbial communities from Barre Woods Harvard Forest LTER site, Petersham, Massachusetts, United States - Inc-BW-C-19-M | ecosystem: Environmental > Terrestrial > Soil >... | reverse complement strand
TCCACTGCCTCAGGAGAGCCGAGGGGCGGAACATCGTCATAGTTCAGATCCAAGCTGATCTTGGCCGCTGGAACCGGAGGATGCTTGCCCAGATACTCCGAGCCCAACAGACCCTGCTCCTCCGCCGTGACCGACGCAAACAGAATCGATCGGTGCGGCCTCTGCGCCGCTTCCGCGTAAGTACGGGCGAGCTCCAACAAAATCCCGCAACCGGTCGCGTTGTCGTTGGCGCCGTTGTAGATGTTGTCACCAGGCATATCCGGACGAATGCCGAGGTGATCGTAGTGGGCGGTATACATCACAGCTTCGCTTTTGAGCTTGGGGTCAGATCCCGGCAGCATGGCCAACACGTTGTTCGATTCAAATGGGCGGATCTTGCTGACCATGTGCGCCTTCAACTTCACGGACAGCGTTACCGGGTGAAAGTCGCGGGAGCGCGCATCGGCCATCATCTTGTCGAGGTTCATGCCGGTGGTAGTGGCCATCTGTTTCGCAACATCGAACCGAACCCATGAAGCGACCTTCAGCTTCGAAGTGCCATCCAGCCTGAGATAAGACTTCTCTCCCGAATTCGAGTTGCGAACCACTTCCCAGGGATAGCTGGCCATGTCGGTCTGATGAATGAGAATGGCGCCCACAGCGCCTTTGCGGGCCGCCTCTTCATACTTGTAAGTCCAGCGTCCGTAGTAGGTGAGCGCTTTCCCCTTAAAGAAATTCACATCGTCGGAGGGTGGCTCATTGACCAGCATCAGTAAGACCTTGCCGCGCACATCGATACCCTTGTAGTCGTCCCATTTATATTCAGGAGCTTCGATTCCATAGCCTACATACACGATTTCAGCGTCTACATCGGACTGCGGTTGCTGCGTCTGGTCGTAGGCAACGTAGTCGTCGAGCGGCGTGAGATTCTTGGCATCATCGTGTCCCGACACGAATGTGAACGTGGTCTCTGGCTGGGGCGTGATGCCGACCATCGGGACCTTCTGCATGTAACTGCCGTTGTCGCCGACGGGTTTCAGGCCATAGAGCGCAAACTGTGTCGCGATATACTCTGCCGCGATGTCACCTCCCCGCTGCCCCGTTCCGCGGCCTTCGAGCAAGTCATGAGAGAGGTAGCGTACGTGTGCCCGGATGCGCTCTGGATCGATTTTCTGCATGGCTACGAAGGCTGCGCCCGGCAACCGCACGGAATCAGTTGAGCGGGCGTGCTTATGCGACGACTGCGCCGCGGAAATATTCAACAACCCAAGCACAAAAAGCACAATGATGCTAGCGCGCATCCTCAGGGGCTCCCTCGAGAAAAATGATGTCGGATAAGGTTTTTATTGTACGGGAAAGACTCAGAATGGCGTTGTTACCAGTGGCCTGACCCTTCGGTTTCGCCCGCACTTTGGTTAGCTGATTTGTTCGGCTCATCCCGCGACCGCGGGCTAGTTCTTGGAGCTTCAACCGGCTCGGAAGTCTGGTACCTGTTCATCCACGCGGAACACCGGCTTTGGTCCTTCGCCAATGAACGTCGCAGCCTTCCGGTTAATTTCTTCGATCTCTTTCCGATCCCAGCCCACGCAGGAGATCTCGATCTCTCCGTCCTGCCCGATCCAGAATATCGTGGGCACGTTGGTCAGGCCGTAGGCGTTCGACACGGGATAGGTATTCGTGTCGTCCAACAGCACCGGAAAAGTTACCCCATACTCTTTGATAAACCCAGCCGTGTCTTTCTTCGAATTCTGAGAGACACCAACGATGGTCACATTCTTTCCACCATGGGCTTTGTAGACCCGCTCAAGAAAGGGCAACGCATATTGGCACACCGGGCAGGAGATTTTGAAGAAAGCTGCCACCACCGGGCCGCGTTTGAGCGCATCGCTCAAGGAGAAATGACTTCCATCCATGGTTTGTAATTTGAAATCCGGCGCGGATGTTCCCGCGGTCAGTGCAGCCATATTGTTTCCTCCGAAGATGTTTCGCAGCCACTTCACCCGTGCTTCTATTCTAGATGATCTTCGCCGCGCGCAGAATCTTCCGCGCCAGACCCGTCAAGGGTAAGGTCGCGACGCGGGACTTCTGTACCCAACGTCCCTCAAGACCCTTGGAGGCTTGGCTTCGCAGCACGCGAACCACATAGTCGGTTACTGTGATGGAATGCCGGAGAGTAAGCCAGGTTGCGGTTGATCCGTCCGCGCTAACCGTTTCCGGCAACTCCCACATGCCTGGCATGAGGGTCGCAGTCTTCGGGCGCTGGACCATGAAAATCGAACCATTCCGGCAAGCGAACGCGTAATGGATTTCCTGCTTCGTCTGGCGAGGTCCCTTCCCCGGTCGCTGCAACTCTCCGCGCGTCGCGCACAGATCACAGACCGGGCACAAAAGACATTGGGGCTGCCGCGGTAAGCATACGGTTGCACCCAGTTCCATCATGGCCTGGTTGAAATCGCCCGGACGCCGCTGACTGAGCAGGTCTCCGGCGGCTCGCCACAAATCCTCGCCTGCAAGATTTTTTCCGCGCACCCGCTGTAATACGCGCTCGACGTTTCCATCCACCACGGCGACCGGCTCAGCAAAGGCAATACTGGCAATCGCCGAGGCGGTATATCGGCCAATCCCGGGCAGAGCAAGCAAATCTTCCGCCTTCTCAGGAAACTTCCCCCCATGCTCCTTCACAATCTCTTTCGCCGCCGCATGCAACATGCGGGCGCGCCGGTAATATCCGAGCCCGCTCCAGGCTGCCAGCACCGTCGCCTCCCGCGCGGACGCCAGCTTTTCGATGCTTGGAAACCGCCGCAGAAATCTCACGTAGTGATCCGTGACGGCAGCCACCCGAGTCTGCTGCAACATGATTTCCGACAGCCAGACACGATACGGGTCGCGATCGCGGCGCCAGGGCAAGTCGCGTTTATGCTGGTCAAACCAAACGAGCAGACGCTGCTGAAAATTTCTCAGCTCCGCCGTTTCCGAAGTGTCCTGTTCCGGGGTCATCTTTGCTTCCATACAACCTTCGCGCAGTCTAATACCACAAACTATGGGACGATCCCGGAGGACGCCGCATGGCGCGATTCTACCGCAATCAGCCTGAGCTGCCGGAAGTGCTGCTCGCGGCTCTTTCATCACCCGGGGAGTATGACCCGGGATGCCTCCCCGTTGACCTTCCCTGCGCGGCAGGAAATAATGGCTGAGCCTGGTGTCCGCAATCCACGAGTGCCCGTATACGCGCTCAAGAAATCGAGGGATTTCCATGAACGACTTCAACCGCAAGGTCGAGGAAGCATCTGCGCGTATCAACAAATCGATAGCCGAGGTAGCCGCTACCGTGGAGAAAGAGACGGCGGAGTTGGTTGCTCATCTAAACAACGAAGTGGTGCCCGCTGTCCGCCAGCACTCCACCAAGGCGTTGCGAATCGCGGCCGAGAAATTAGCCAACCTCGCGGACTACATGGAAAAGAATCAGCCTCCTCACAAGTGATGCGTTGTCATCGTGAGCAGTCTCGACTCAGCGCCGGTGTAACTTCTAAGAATCCCGTAGCGACCGCTATTCTTGTTTCACTTCTCTCCTTCCTGCTGACGGGTTGTGGCGGACACAAACAGGCGCGCGTCGATGTTCCGCCTCCTCCGCCGATCAGCGAGCCGGCTCCTCAGCCCGCTCCAACCACCAGTTCCGCGAATGCTGCACCATCAAAGGCGACCGTCCCTACGCGGCAAGAGGACGATGAGTTCCGAAATCTGCAGAATGCGAAACCCATATCAGTAGAGACTGGTCTCGCCAGCTGGTATGGAGGCCCGTATCACAATCGCCGTGGTTCCAACGGCGAAATCTATAACATGCACGCCATGACCGCTGCGCACCGGACGCTGCCGTTGGGCTCGATCGTGCGCGTGATCAACGTAAAGACCGGAGACGCAGTTCTGGTGCGGATTACGGACCGCGGTCCCTTCGTAGAGGGCCGCATACTCGACCTCTCGCAGGCAGCCGCCAAGAAGATCGACGTCATGCAAGCGGGCGTTGCCATGGTGCGCATCGAGGTTTTGAGTGCGCCGTCTCCCCTGGAAACCGGTGGGAGATGGGCGGTGCAGATCGGCGCTTTCGAGAAGGAGCACTCGGCCGACAAGTTAGCCGATCATCTTTCTCACCGTTATCAGACTGCGAAGGTCCAGTGTTTCAGCAGCCCGGTCGGCGACTGGTGGGTGCGAGTGCGGGTGCAGGATGACGATCGCAAACGGGCGGAAGAGGTCGCTCACAACACCCAGACTCCGCAGGGTTCGATTTTCCTGGTTAGACTCGACTAAAAGGTCGCTTAACGCTCCAAATCTGAGTTAAACGCTCGGAAATCGAATCACTCGGAACCAGATCCCGCACTGCAAAACTTTCTCTGATCGAGTATAGTGGGCACGCGCCTTCCCCGTCCTGGCGACCTCCGCATTGCAACGCGGCGTGTCTCCAAATCCCGAACTGTAAGACGGTGTCATGAACGACTGCCTGTTCTGCCGCATCATTCGCGGGGAAATACCCTCCAAGAAAGTTTACGAAGACGAGCATACCTACGCCTTCGACGACATCAATCCGCAAGCCCCGACGCACGTGCTCGTGGTTCCCAAAAAACACGTTCGCGGGCTGAAAGAAGCGATGGCCGAGGATGCCGAGCTCATCGGCTACTGCCAGCTCGCCGCCGCCAACATCGCACGCCAGCGCAGCATCGAGGATGGCTACCGAACCGTGCTCAACGTCGGGCCGCGTGCCGGGCAATCCGTTTTTCACCTGCACGTGCACCTGCTGGGCGGGCGAAATTTGCAATGGCCTCCGGGATAGGCTGCTCTCGGGCTATTTCGAGTTTGCGGCTTCGCGCTGGAGGCTGGCCCTCCGCTAACGCCAAGATCCTGATTCAACTGCACAAATTCTGGTGCATAATTTTGGTCCAAAAAGATCTCGTTTCGGCCCAAAATCTAGAAAACAAAGGGCCGAAATTTTTCTTGCCTCCTAGATCTATGGTTCTTAAGGTAGTTAGAGGCAAAATCCTGTAAACAAGGGAGTTATGGTGGTTCCAGAATACCTGCAGTTCCCCCTGTGGGACGTCTTCGCCTTCGCCATAACTGGTCGGTCCCAGCTGTCAGAACTGCCTAGAAGCAGAGTCGACGCTCAAGTTGTAAAAGATCGGAGATTATCTTATAGAGAACCAACGCTTTACAATGTTATCGTAGTTAAAGGATGAGGTCAAGCGGAGAGTGGCCAAACTGCGCAGGAGGTTCCAAATTGGGAATTTGGCGCCAAAGCCGTTAAAGGAATGGGTTTACGATGTGAACGCCATCGATCTCTCGCGCTTGCTGCATGTCTTCTGAGAAAACTACGCGACAGCCAGCCTGTTTGGCGGCCCGCAGGACCAGGGCATCCCAGAACGAAAACCCGTGGAGCCGGTGCAGGTCGATGGCGGCCAGAATGTCCGCGACCTCAGGTGCAGCAACATCGAACTCAGCCAGCAGTTCGACTTTGCGGCGAGCGACACGCGGATCAACGTGGAGTTTGCGAGTGACGGTAACGAAATACTCCTGGAGGACCTGCAACGACACGACGCCGGTGCTCGCACGCCGGTGCTCAGCAACCAGGTCGAGAGCGCGTCGTTGTTTCGCCGGTGCAGCTTTGTCGTCGGCGTAGACAAGAATATTGGTATCGAAGAAGCTACGAGCGCTCATGAATTTCGTTTCGATCGAAGCGCCAGCCGCGGGAGTGGCCTCGGCCAGAGAGTTGCTTGAACTCCTCGATGCTTCGTTCGGGGTCGTCCCCACCAGCCAGCTTTTGCAGGTAGTCGCGGATCAGCTGATTGAGACTCTTGCCTAAGGCATCCGCCTTCTTGCGCGCACGGGCGATGAGTTGTTCATCGATGGATAGCGTGACATTCATCAACACAGTATATGTGCGCATGTATTCTGTGTCAAGACTGCGTTGGTCTGAGGGTCGTTGGGAGTCCTTGGCTTTGCCAAGGACTCCGCTTCCTCAGGATGACGGCGGAAATGGGGACGCTCGCGCCTACATTACTCTGCCGTGGCTTCGTCTTCTGGGGCGCCATGGCGACGTAGCAATTGCGGCAGGTTCTGGGAGAATGCCGACCTTGGCAGAACCATGTCGCATCCCACTTCGTGGGCTTTCTGCTTCAGGTCGCCCTGCACGTGCGACAGGAAACCGATGATCGAGGTTTTCTTCAGCTTGCTCTTGAGTTTTGGAATCAGAGTCAGCGGCTTGGCGTTGACGTTATTCATGTCGAAGATGACCAGCGACGGTTTCTCTTCGCCATTCTGCTTGATCCGCTCCAGCATATCTTTTTCGTTTTTGACGAATTCGACTTTGACGTTGAGCTTGCGCGCCGTCTCCTGAATCTTGGCCTGGAAAAACAAGTCATCGACGAAGGCGAAGATTCGCGAGTTGGCATCCTCGTTCGGCGGGAGCGGTTCGGGCTCGACGGGAGCATACGACGGAGCGAAGCCGGGACGTCCGCCGCGGCCGCGCGGCCCTTTGTCTCCGCCGAGCGCGCCGCGATAGCTGTGATCCATGGGAGCGCTGTAGATACCGCCGAGTTGCTGGCGATCGCGACCGCCGGGCTGTCCCGAGCGATTCGATGGGCGACGTCCGCGTCGCCGTCTGCCTCTCCCTCCGCCTCCGGAGGGATTTCCGGGTCCAACATTCATATTGTTTCTCTTTGTATAGTTAGCGTTTCAGTCCCCGCAGCGGGGACTCGGTCCTGGTGCCTTGGTATTACCGCTATCCGGGTGGTGCCTCGCCTCGCACACAAGCACCGAGCGTGCGTGGAAACCCAATGCGGTTGGAGTTCATCCGTGAATGATCTTTGTCCGTCTAGGCGCCTGGAGCTGATGGGCGCGGGAGGCCAGCTAGAGAGCATGGCCGCTTGGGAACACTTTGATGGTATCTCTCATGCCGGATATAGCGCAAGTGCTAACTGGCCGTAGTTTTGCACAGAAGTAACCGTGGAGTGGCGTTCTGGCTTGAGGGTGTGGCTTGTCAGTACGGACCCGAGTGTCATCCAGCGGGCGATCGTTCGTCGCCTAGACTCCCGAACTGACCTGGCGGGCCCATTGCATGGCTTGCCAGTAACACTCCGCGACATCGCTTTCGGCGAGATGAAGTTGCGCGGCCAGATCACTGGCGGTTTTCCATTCGCCCGACTCCTGGGCCAGCATGAGTTGATAGAACGGGCGCAGACGGCTGGCCCCTCCGAGCAGCACCGACTTGCTTTCCTGATCGATGGGAACGTTGTCGAGTACCTGGGACATGGGAATCTCGAGAATGACGTCCATCATCGAGAGCATTCCCATCAGGAACAAGTCGGAGTCACCGTGCGGGATTTTCGGCGAGACCAGTTCACAAAAGCGGGCGCGAACCATGGCGGAGAGCACCAGTTCGCTGCTCTTGCCTTGTCCCGCGCCGAGCGTGGCCACGAGGCGGATCCAGCGGCGGACTTCGCGTTCTCCCAGAATCGCCAATGCGTGGCGGACGGAGTGAATCTCGTTGGCGAATCCGAATGCAGCCGAGTTTAAATAGCGCAACAGACGGTAGCACAGCGACGCCTCGCCCTTGACCAGGTTCTCGATCTCACGCACGTCTAACTCGACCTGCGAAACCGCCGTCAGCATTCGCAGGTAGTTGAGCTGGTTGGCGGGGATTTCGTGCGCAGTGAGTATTTCGGGACGGCGGAAGAAGTATCCCTGGAAGTAGAGGAAACCGGCTTTCTTGGCGGCCATGAATTCCTCGCGCGTCTCCACCTTTTCGGCCAGCATGCGACAGCGCCAGGGGCCGTAACGTTTTACCATAGCGGCGGCGTCAGCGGCGGAGGTTACACGGAGGTCCACCTTGATGATGTCGGCGACATCGGTCAGGGCTTCTCGCGGATCATTGATCCCGAAGTCGTCCAGCGCGATGGTGTAGCCGGTTTCTTTCAGCCGGTGGCAGGCTGCGATCACCAGATCGTCGGCAGGAACGGATTCCAGAATCTCCACTACGGCCTGCTCCGATGGCAGGAGAGTGATGTAATCCTTGAGCAGGATATCGCGAGTGCAGTTGATAAAGGCTCGACGCCCGTCGCAGAGGACATCAAGACCAAGCAACATAGCGGTGTTCAAGGTGCTTCGCGAAGCCAGGTCCGCATCGGTGTGGCGGAAGAAATCTTCGACGCCATCGCGAAACAGGAGTTCGTAGCCGAAAACCTTTTCGTCCGCCGAAAGAATACACTGCCGGGCGACAAACTGGGTTCCGGGCTTGGGTGCGGGCTTGCCTTTGTCGGGATTGAGAGCTGTAGACGGGGCAGTCACTCTTTATCTATCGGCACAAGCTTGCGGGAGATTAACCGAGGCAGATGACTCAACCGAAGTGTCACGCTTCGCACGCTTAACGGCGGGATTTCAACGACTTGTGCTTTTTATTCCTCGATCCATTCGATGCCGCAGGTGTAGCACTTCCAATTGTTTTTGCGGACGGGAATGGGAAAGGATAGAAGGAGCCAGAGGCCGTAGGTCCAGAAGCGATTGATTTTTTCGAATCCGATGTCGAGCGAATAACAGCGGGGACAGCGCGGCTGGGCGTAGGATTCGCCGAGCTCTTCTTCGCTGAACTCGGGCGGGATGGGCTCGTCCAGAATGGCGCGAGCCGCGGCGGCGTCTTGCTGGTGCACTTGCAGGCGAATGCCGCCGATAGCGTTTGAGAGCAGCCAGTCCATGCGAACCAGATTGCCGTCGGCCAGGGCGCAGGCGATTCCAGCGGATTCTAATTTACCTTTGGCCAGCAGGGCCTCGGGAACATCGCGAAAGTGCCGCAGGGTGACGAGTTCGGTCGCCATGGGATCCAGCCGCTGGGTTTGAGAGTTGGTCAACGCCGAGCGGCATTGGCCAGAATACTCCATTCGTCCAGAGCATTGGTTTGTCAGCAGTCTGAGGGCTGGCTTGGGCCAGCCCTGTTTTCCTATTGGATAGTCAGTGTGATATTTGCTTTATGGCTGAGGGATCCCGCTGTCGCCGTGAGGGTCACCGTGCTGGTGCCGGCTGGCGTTCCCGGATTGCTTGGAGTGCTGCTACCGCCGCCGCAGGCAGGCATCCAGAGGGTAGAAAGCGCCAGGACCGCGATGAAGCTCAACAGACGCAGGCCGCGCAGTGTTTGCTTTCGACTTCCCGCAGATACGACAAGTCCCAGAAGGCCGGGAAGAAGTAGCGCATAGAAGAGTCCTTTGCTCCGTCGCAAGGGGCTTTTGTCCATCCTTGCCGAGGGAGCCATGGTTGTGATCGTCAGCGTTCCTCCGGTTGCTGCGGTGGGGAACGTACATGCCGCTTCCGAAGGCAGTCCGGTACAGGTGTAAGTCACTGCCTGGCTGAAACCACCGAGTGGCGTGATGGTCAAGGTCGTGGTCCCGCTCTGTCCGGGAGCAGTCACGCTAACGGTCGTGGGATTGGCAGCGATCTTGAAATCCTGCACGTTGTAAGGAACGGCCGAAGAAGTCGATCCGGAAAAGTTCGTGTCTCCGCCGTATGTGGCAGTGATGGAGTATGAAGCACCGGCCAAGGTGCTGCTGGTGAGCGTGGCTACGCCTGAGCTGTTCAACGTCCCCGTACCGAGTTTGCCGATAACCGCGTCGGCGAAGGTCACGGTTCCCGTGGGCGTTTTGGTGGAGGTGGAAGACGGCTTCACCGTGGCGGTGAGGGTCACGCTTGTTCCCGCGTTAACCGGTGACGCGGGGGACATGGCTAGCGTGGTAGTGGTAGCAGTCTTGACGCTAAGCTGCGTGACGAATAGGTTGGCGTCTACGGAACCTATCCCGGTGACTTGGTCGTAGCCGGCGGTCGCGTTGTAACCATACTGGAAAGGGGCGGTTTTCGGGCACCCCGTAGTCCCAGGCTGGCACGGAACGATATTGTTGCCGGTCGTCACATCGTGAAAAATACTGGGCGCAGTCTGCGCGAGTTGGTAAAGGGTTGGATTGATGTTCCCCAGGCCTTGTCCCGTGCCCGTGTTTCCCAGAGACTGGTTGAGCAGAGTAATGATTCCGGCGAAGACCGGAGTCGATGCTGACGTCCCCCCGTAGATGGATCCGCTCGCGACCGCGGCGGCGATACCGGCAGCGTTACCAGTGGGGCAACTACCCTTCGTACACAAGATGTAGCCGTCGTGATTCGGAGACGCGGTCATCGAAACATCTGGCACGTCACGCACCTTGTCTTTGGGAGTAAGAGCGGTTTGCCACGAAGGTTTGGGAAAGCCTGCGCAACCGGTTCCACTGGTAATGGCGCAACTGCTCGCGCCGCCGCCGCCGGCTGTAAGCGTGCCGGTTAGAGACGTGTCGTTCCAGGCCATTTCCGGGATATAGGAAATCGCTGATTCGCCGTTTGGGTTATTGCTACTGTTCCAAAACTGGCTGGAGTTGTTCACATCGCCGCTGAATTCGTTGCCGCCCACGGCGGTGACCTCGGGGCTGCTGGCAGGGTAGTTTACCGCCAATCCCATGGTCGCGACGTTCTCCGACCCAGAGTCGCATGCGGCCGCTCCTTCATCACCGGAAGAGGCAAGAAAAGTAATGTTCTCAGTGTTCGCCATCACCAACAGTTGTTCAATCGCAGCAATTTCGGTGGGGGTCACCATGGATTCACAGAGGCCGTAGCTCATGCTGATAACCGGCGCGAGGTCCTGGTCAATGGCATTTTGCGCGGAGGTTATTACGTTCGTTGAATTGGCGTAAATGATGGTTGCGTTCCGTGCGACTGCGCCCGACCACTCCAGGTCGAGGTCAGCCTCCACCAAATCAGTCGTGGTCCCCGGATCAGTGCCGAAAAGCATGACCACAGGATCATTCTTAGGCAAGTTAAAACCGGCCCGGAAGTTTTCAATGTCAGCAATTGCGATGTCGGTTTGACCTACGATCACAAGCTTCGCGCCCGTCCCGTTGATACCGGCTTTGTACAGAGCAGAAATATCGTAAATCGTGGCAAAGTCGTCAGGAGCTAGAAAGTGGTTACCAAACCCGTCAGTGTAGAAAGAGCGCACAATGTAGGGGAAAAACATGTCGCCGCCAAGAGCAACACTTTTCAGTCGCATTGGCTTCGGTCGGAAGTCGTTGAGTCCGCGGAAGCCAAACACAATACCCACAAGGGCCTCGGGAAGCGACGGTTCGATCGCGTTGGCGAAATGTTTCTCTCCGTCGACCAGGTAGGTGTGAATCTCGGTTCGGAATACCTTCTCCACCAGCCCGGCGGTACCGCTGAAGGCGATCCAGTCACGTCCGCGGGCACCTTGCGCGATCGTGAAGCCTTGCGACAATAACCAATCTGTGATCTTGCTCATGTCGCTCTGGCTCAGGCCGAAATGATCCGCGTATTGCTCGGGCGTAAGCCCTTTGCGGTAGTTGGGTGACGATGGGTCTTGCTGCTCCTTAAGAAACCGCTTCAGTTCTGCCTGCTGACTAGTCGTGGGCTTCGTCAGCATCGTGATGTAGGGCAGCTTCATCGAAGGATCAACCCGCCCCTGGTCATACTGTTGCTGCGCCTTGGGATTAACATTGCCCTTCAACACTACAGTCTGGTTACTGTCAATTCGAGCGACGATCCGATCTGGTTGTGCCGCCCATGTAGTGACGGACAGAATCGCCGCAAGCAGAGACAGCAAAAAGAAAACTGCCAGAGAACGTTCAAGTGCGGCGTTGCGGTTCGGGGTTGCACGGAGCATCCGTTCCTCCAATCACTCCAATAAATTTCGACAGGGATATCGCTATCGCTGCGAGGGAAGGGTGCAGCGAATGGGCCGATTATCGTGGAACCCAAGATTAACGTCAAACACAATAGTCTGGTGTACCAAAAGAGTCTCGGGAAAGAATCCGCGCTCATCTTTCCCCGATTCCGGCGCAGAAAGTGTCGCCGCATACCTAGGTGATCTGGGTGAACTATCTCGCGATCCTTAGACTGGGGCTATGGGAGTCCGCGGGAAATTTCATCATCTTCTTCTTGCGATCTTAGTCTCTTGGGGCTTGATCTCTGTTGTCGCTCGGGCTCAAGTTTTGCCCGATGGACCGAGTGAACACCATTTTTGGGACACCGCGAACAAGCTGCTCTTTGCCAGTCACGGAGTGCTGGAGGCTTTGGACTTCGGCATCACTCATCACAATTTAAGCGATGGCGGAAGGGAGATGGATTCCATGGCTAAGGCATTGTGCGAGAGTGGAACGGCTTGGCAGTTGGTCTTTTTCGGAGGAAGAATGGCTGGTGTGGTTGGGATCAGCGATCTCTTGCACAGAACCGGGCGCCACAAACTGGTACGGGCTTTTCCGGTTTATGCCAGTGGGGATTCGGCGTATGGGGTGGGTTACAGCTTCGCCCACCGTTAGCGTTGGGGTTGGGCGGAGATGAACTGATCTCCCTGCGCGGCGCTGAAACAGCAGGTCCCTCCACTTCGCTTCGCTCCGGGCGGGATGACAGAATTTCTTGCTATCGTGCGCGGGCCAGGACCAGGGTTACGTCGTCGGGTTGTTCGTTGGCGCCGATCCAGTCGTCGACGGCAGCGGTCACAATTTCGGTAATGCGGGGAAGCGGCAAGTCGCGATTCTCGCGCAACAAGTCGATCAACCGCTGCTCACCGAACTCACCAAAATCATTTTCGGGTTCGGTTACGCCGTCGGTATAGCCGACGAATATTTCGCCACGGCGGAGCTCGACCGAATCCTCGTTGTAGCTTCTGTGATCGAACAGGCCGACCACGGTTCCGCCGCACTCCAGGCGGCGAATCGAACCGTCTTCGCTCAGGATGATGGGCGGAAGATGTCCTCCGTTGCTGTAGGTGAGCTTGCGCTCTGCGCCGTTGTACATTCCGAGGAACAACGTCGCGTACTTTTCGGGCGGCGTGCTTTCGTAGAGCTGATGATTCAGCAGGGAGAGCAAAGCGCTGGGGGAAACGTCGAGGGCGCGGCATCCAGGCACGAGGATCACGTCGGAATTGTGAGCCGCGCCGACAGACGCGGGTTCGCGAAGGACAGGGATGTCCTGCATGCTGAGAGCGCGAACGGCGGAGTGGATGGTCGCCATAAGCAGCGCTGCGGAGATTCCTTTGCCACTGATATCGCCCACGGCAAGAATGAGCCGATCCGCGTCCAGGGTGAGGAAATCGTAGTAGTCGCCGCTTACCGTGCGCGCCGGGCGGAAAAACCCGTGCACCTCCAGCGACGCGAGCTGAACGCTTTCCCGCGGAAACAACTGTGCCTGGACTTCCTGGGCGATGACCAACTCGTTTTCCAGCCGCTGTTTATCTTTCTGTTCCTCGATCAGCTTTTCCAGCGACGCGGTCATGGAATTAAACGAGTTCGCCAGCGCGGCGACCTGATCATTCGACTTCACCGGAATGCGGTGGCGGAAGTCGCCGCGATTGACGAGCTGAGTGCCTTCGTAAAGCTGGGCTACGGCTCCGGTCACAGTGCGGGTCAGGCGCGTGCCGATTACGATTGCGATAATCTCGATCAGACCGAAGATAACGGCGACGATCAAAAGTCCCCATTCGACGGCGGGCGCGATGTCTCCCAGGGAATTGAACAAACGCTCGTAGAGTTTGGACACACGCGTCTGTATGGTGATCAGGATGGGGTTCAGCCGGTCGCCCGTGTCCCAATCCACCACCGACACCGAAGTCCCAAAGGAGACCTGGCGATCCAGGCTGCGCGCCGCCGGGGGAACGGTTCCAG
>Ga0210403_10003537_pt1 | contig 13703 bp, 11 predicted proteins | sample IncBWC19MmetaG_FD_150863 | JGI IMG/M metagenome (GOLD analysis project Ga0210403, IMG submission 150863) | Forest soil microbial communities from Barre Woods Harvard Forest LTER site, Petersham, Massachusetts, United States - Inc-BW-C-19-M | ecosystem: Environmental > Terrestrial > Soil >... | reverse complement strand
CAAGTTTTTTGCCGGCCATCAAGCGAGCCGCCACTTTTGCTAGTGGAACGCCTGTCGCTTTGCTGACGTATGGGACGGTGCGCGAGGCTCGCGGATTCACTTCGAGGACGTAAACCGTGTCGCGCTGAATCGCGTACTGCACGTTCATGAGGCCGATGACTTTCAATGCGAGTGCGAGACGTTTCGTATACTCGCGAATGTGCTCGAGAACCGCGGGCGATAAGCTTACCGGCGGCAAGACGCAGGAAGAATCGCCGGAGTGCACACCAGCTTCTTCGATGTGCTCCATGATGCCGCCAATGACGACGTCCGTCCCATCGGCAAGCGCGTCAACATCGACTTCCGTGGCTTCTTCGAGGAACTGATCGATCAGCACAGGCCGCGCCGGACCCATCATCGCGGCTTGCGCGACATATTCTTGAACGGTGTTCACGTCGTAGGCGATGACCATGGCGCGACCGCCGAGAACGTAGCTCGGACGCACGAGGACAGGCATACCGATTTCGGCAGCGACGCGCGCGGCTTCTTCGGGAACCAAAGCGGTGCCGTTGCGTGGCTGGGGAATTTTCAGTTTGTCGAGCAGGCCACCGAAGCGGCGGCGATCCTCGGCAAGATCGATGGATTCGGGAGCTGTACCGATGATTGGTACACCGTTGCGTTTCAGTTCCTGTGCAAGATTGAGCGGCGTTTGTCCGCCGAACTGCACGATGACGCCTTGCGGTTTTTCGCGGTCGACGATGGCGAGAACGTCCTCTAGCGTGAGCGGCTCGAAATAGAGACGGTCGGAGGTGTCGTAGTCGGTGGAGACCGTTTCCGGATTGCAATTCACCATGATGGTTTCGAAACCATCTTCGCGAAGAGCGTAGGCGGCGTGGCAACAGCAGTAATCGAATTCAATTCCCTGCCCGATGCGGTTGGGGCCGCTGCCGAGAATCATAATTTTCGGGCGTTGCTGCACGTCGGATTCGTCTTCGTCCTCATACGTCGAATACATGTACGGAGTGAAGGACTCGAATTCGGCGGCGCAGGTATCCACGCGTTTGAAAACCGGAGCGACACCGTAACGCGCGCGCTGGAGCCTGACAGAAGCCGGAGTGCTTTTCCAGATTTGTGCGAGTTGTTCGTCGCTCGTGCCGTGGCGTTTGACTTCGCGCAAAAGATCTTTCGATGCGGTTTCGACAGTTACCGTGGCGGCGCGGCGATTCATCGCCACGATTTCTTCAATCTGATGAATGAACCAGGGATCGATTTTGGTGAGTTCGCAAATCTCTTCAGCGGGCAGCCCTTTATCGACGGCCGTGAGCAGCCAATGAATGCGGTCAGGGCGCGGCGTCGCAAGTTTTTCGCGCAGCAATGAATCTGGGGTTTCCGCAGGCGCACGCCAGGGCGTGTGCGGCTCAAGCGAGCGAATTCCCTTTTGCAGGGCTTCTTTGAACGTGCGGCCGATGGCCATGACCTCGCCGACGGACTTCATCTGCGTTCCGAGAGTGCTGTCAGCACCAGGAAACTTTTCGAATTGCCATTTTGGAATTTTCACGACGACGTAATCGATAGTCGGCTCAAAGCAGGCCGGCGTTTTCTTGGTGATGTCGTTGGGAATTTCGTCGAGCGTCATGCCGACGGCGAGTCGCGCGGCGATTTTCGCGATGGGGAATCCGGTTGCTTTGCTGGCCAGCGCCGAGCTGCGCGAAACGCGCGGATTCATTTCGATCACGGTCATGCGGCCGTTTTCCGGGTTGATGGCGAACTGAACGTTGGAACCGCCGGTTTCGACGCCGACTTCGCGAACAATTGCGGCAGCCGCGTCTCGCATGCGCTGGTATTCCTTGTCGGTCAGCGTTTGCGCCGGGGCGACGGTGATGGAATCGCCGGTGTGCACGCCCATGGGATCGAAATTCTCGATGGTGCAGATGACCACGAAGTTGTCGCGGTGATCGCGCATGACTTCGAGTTCATATTCTTTCCAGCCGAGGACGGATTCTTCGACGAGAGCTTCATGGACGGGGCTCATGTCGAGCGCGTGGGCGATGGCTTCGCCGAATTCTTCCTTGTTGTAGGCGATGGAGCCGCCGGTACCTCCGAGCGTGAACGAGGGGCGGATGACGAGCGGAAAGCCGAGCTGATCGCAGAGGCGCAAAGCATCTTGCGCGTTATTCACAAGCGCGGAGGCGGGAACTTCGAGCCCGATTTTGCGGCAGGCATCCTTGAACCAGAGACGGTCTTCGGCAACTTTGATGGCGCGGAGAGAAGCGCCAATCATTTCGACTTTGTGCTTTTCGAGAATGCCACTCTCAGCGAGTTCGACGGCCAGATTTAGCGCCGTTTGCCCGCCAACGGTGGGCAAAAGCGCGTCAGGTTTTTCCCGCGCGAGAATTTCGTTGAGATATTCCTTAGTCAGCGGCTCGATGTACGTGCGGTGCGCCAATTCCGGATCGGTCATGATCGTGGCGGGATTGGAATTGACGAGGACGACTTCATAGCCCTCGGCGCGCAGAGCTTTGCATGCTTGTGCGCCGGAATAGTCAAATTCGCAGGCCTGGCCGATAACGATGGGGCCCGAGCCGATAATCAGGATTTTCTTTATGTCTGTACGTTTGGGCATCCGGCCTCAGTGGTTTTTGACTTGCATCATCTTACAGGAAATCAAAAGCAGATTCCTCGCTACGCTCGGAATGACAGCTCTGGGGATTGGTAGGGGCATCCTTAGTCGACTGCTACGGTTTCAGTCCTTCGCAATTGAAGCTGGCCTTTCTCGAATACGTACAAAAACGCGGAGCACTGCGTGCTCCCCTTCTTACCTGGCACAAGACGTACCAATACTTTGTACTCCTTATTGCCGATCGTGGCGGCCACCCAATAATCGCCGGCTTCAGGCTTCTTAAATTGAAAAGTGCCATCGCGTCCTGTACTCGTTTCCGCAAGCGGTGTAACCATGTCGCAGCAATCGGTGCTCGGAGAAAATAGCCGAATTCGGACGTGCTCGAGCGGTTTGGCTTCCTGCTTGGGCGAATTCGTCGTTCCCTGCTGGGCGGCATTCTCAATGGAAACGAGCTTGCCGCAAATCCCATTGACGTCAACTGGGTCGGGATTGTCCGCCGAATTGACGGAACGCGAGAACCCGAGCAACAGAATAAGCGCCAGGAACTTCCACTTCACCTTGCGTGCTCCTTCATCATGTCGGTGAATTTCGTGAAGAGGTAGTGCGAATCGTGCGGGCCGGGCGAGGCTTCGGGATGATACTGCACGCTGAACAGCGGCAAGTTTTTGTGGCGCATGCCTTCGTTGGTGTGGTCGTTGAGGTTGATATGGGTGACCTCGACGTCGCTGGAGGGTAGCGATTCGGGATCGACGCAGAAACCGTGATTTTGCGCGGTGATTTCGACTTTTTTGTTCTGCAGATTTTGCACGGGATGATTCGAACCGTGGTGGCCGAATTTCAGTTTGAAGGTTTTGCCGCCTAGCGCGAGACCGCAGAGCTGGTGGCCGAGACAGATGCCGAAGATGGGGACACGGCCGAGAAGCTTTTGGATATTTTCGACGGCGTAGCCGACGGGTTCGGGATCACCGGGACCGTTCGAGAGGAAAACGCCATCGGGCTTCAGTTCCATGACGTCCTTGGCGGACGTCTGCGCGGGCACAACCCAGACATCGCAGTGGTGATCGACGAGAAGACGCAGGATATTTTGCTTGATGCCAAAATCGTAGGCGGCGACTCGGAATTTGCGTGTGTCGGAGACTCTTCCGGACTCGCCCATGGATTCGGACCACGGCGGAATGGTGAGTTCGATGGAGCTTTTCTCCCAGCCATAGGCGCGTTTGCAGGAAACGTGGCTGGCGAGTTCCTGGCCGGCCATCAGCGGAATCTGTTTTGCTTCATGGATCAATTGATCGGCGGGCGTGCCGTCAGTGGCTACAACGCCGCGAAGCGCGCCGACATTGCGAATGTGGCGGACGAGAGCGCGCGTGTCGATATCCCAGATGGCGGGAATTTTGTGGCGATTCAAATAAAGTTGGGCGGTCTCGGCTGAGCGCCAGTTCGAAGAGATTTGCGAAAATTCCCGCACAATCAAAGATTCAATGTAAGGGCGAGCGGCTTCTTCATCGTCAAGATTTGCGCCGACGTTGCCGATGTGCGGATAGGTGAGGCAAACAATTTGGCCGGCATAGCTCGGGTCCGTGAAAACTTCCTGATAACCGGTGAGGCTGGTATTGAAAACGACTTCGCCGCCGCGGCGCGTGATGGCGCCAGCCGCGCGGCCGTTAAATACGCGCCCGTCTTCCAGAGCGAGAGTGGCGGGTCGGTGCTGAACTTCGTTCAGTGTGTCCTCCAGGAATGGTCATGAAAGTTTGCCGGTCATCACATTTTGCAGACGGGGCCGCTGCGGTCATTTGGAACTGGCTTCCGTGGTGGAAAGCGAGCCGAAATGATCGACAGGCCAATAGGCAAAAACGGCGCGACCGTAAATGAACTGGCTGGCTACGGCGCCAAAGACGCGCGAATCATTGGAACTGATGCGGTGGTCGCCCATGACGAAATAGCTGTCTTTGGGGACGCGGAACGGGCCGTAGTCGCTCATATCTTCATACTGCGGAGGGACGTAAGGCTCGTCGATGGCGCGGCCGTTGACGTAGACGATGCCCTGGCGAATCTCGACATTTTCGCCGGGCAAACCGATAACGCGTTTGATGAAAGATTTCGAATGGTCGAGAGGATACCAGAAAACGACGACATCGCGGCGCTGAATGGGCTCGAAGCGATAGACAAATTTATTGATGAAGATACGCTCCTGATCGGAGAGGAGCGGCGCCATGCTGGTGCCTTCGACCTTAACCGGTTGATAGAGGAAAACGATGATGACGAGAGCGAGGCCGATGGCGATGAGAAGGTCGCGGGTCCAAACACGAATTTCGTTTCGCAGGGAATGGACTGTCGAAGGCGCCGGGGCTGGAGTTTCCGGAACCGAGGGAGCAAGCGGTTGGTTCTGGTCCGTGCTGTGCATTTTGTGCTGCCTTCTATTTATAGCACGGGGATTACAGGCGGCGCTAGATTGGATTTGCGCGCGCGTTGACGGATTGCCTATATCGCCGGGCCATTAGATAAGATTCGCTGGCGGTTGGCGGCGTTGCATACAGTTTTGCTGAGATTGCGTGTTGGAGCTTGGTGATTGGCTAGTCGCGGGAGAGGGCGTAGTTCAGTGAGGCCAGAGCGGCGATTACGGCGGTTTCGGTGCGGAGGATGAGCTGGCCTAGGGAGGCTTCCAGGAAATTGGCGTCGCGGGCGGCGGCCAGTTCGTCGTCAGTCCAGCCGCCTTCGGGGCCAATGGCCAGGGCGACAGTGGGGAGAGCGGAGGGCGAGGATTTTGCGTGATTCGAATGAGAGAGAGAGTTGCGGAGGGAGGGCGCGTCGCTGCGTTCGGAAAGCATGAGGCGGAAATCGGCGGATTGTGCGGCGAAGGCTTGCGCGGGTTTGGCGAGGTCGTCGAGTTGGGGGAGGCGGAGGCGGCGGGATTGTTGCGAAGATTCGAGGAGGATTTTTTGCCAGCGTTGCGAACGCTTTGCGGCGGCGGCGAGGAGACCTTTTTCGCTGCGAGCGGAGGCCAGAGGAATGACTTTCGTGACGCCGAGTTCGGTGGCTTTTTCGAGGGCCCATTCGAAGGCGTCGAATTTTACTATGGCAAGGAGAAGAGTGATGTCGGCAACGGGTTGCGGCGAGGGGAGTTGTTCGAGGAGGGCAAATTCGACGCGGTTGCGAGCGACGGAATCGATGCGGGCGAGCCAGGCGATGGAGCCGTCGCTGAGTTCGTAGAGTTGGCCGGATTGGGCGCGGAGGACGTGGCCGAGATGATGCGCGGCGTCGCCTTCCATGACGGCGGTGTTGCCTTCGAAATGTTCGATGAAGAAGCGGCGGCGCACGGGGGAATTGTAGCGCAGAAGGGAGGGGCGAGCCCCTCCCCTACAAGCGCTGGTCAGCCGAAGATGTCTTTCACTTTGTCGAAGATGGTGGAATTGCGGTCGGCGGGCTTGTTGTCCACTTTCATAGTGGCGCCGAGTTGTTCGAGGAGTTTGCGCTGCTCGCGCGTGAGCTTTGTGGGCGTCAGCACGCGGACGTGATAGTAGAGATCGCCTTTGCCGCCGCCGCGCGGGTCGGCGAGGCCCTTGCCTTTGATGCGAAAAACAGCGCCGCTTTGCGTGGCTTCGGGAATTTTCAGTTTTTCCTCGCCGTTGAGGCCAGGGACCTGGAGTTCCGTGCCAAGAGCGGCTTGCGTGACGCTGAGCGGAATCGTGCAGTAAAGATCGGCGCCGCGGCGTTCGAAGAAGGGATGTTCCTTGACGTCGAGGACGACGTAGAGATCGCCGGGCGCGCCGCCGTTGGGCGCGGGTTCGCCTTCGCCGGTGACGCGCAGACGCGTGCCGGAATCGACGCCGGGGGGAATGCGCAGCTCGATCGTTTTCTCGCGTTCGATGCGGCCTTGACCGCGGCAATCGAGGCAACGTTCCTTAACGATTTGTCCCGCGCCTTGGCATGCGGGGCACGTGCGCGTGATGGTGAAGAACCCTTGTTGATAGGCGAGCTGGCCGCGGCCAGCGCAGGTCTGGCATGCAACGATGCCAGTTCCTTTTTTCGCGCCCGTGCCGTTGCATGCTTCGCAGTATTCCTGACGCGGAAGTTTGATTTTGGTGGTGACGCCGGAGGAGGCTTCTTCGAAGGTGAGCGTCATGTCGTAGCGCAGGTCGGCGCCGCGCTGCTGGCGACGGCGTCCGCGGCCGCCACCTGCCCCTCCGCCGAAAAGATCCTCGAAGCCGAAGAAGTCGCCGAGAATATCGTGGAAATCGCGGAAGGCGGTGTTGTTGAAGTCCACGGCGCTGCCTGCGCCGGAAAGGCCCGCGTGGCCGTACTGATCGTAGATTTGGCGCTTCTGCTGATCGCTCAGGACGCTGTAGGCTTCAGTGCATTCGCGAAATTTCACTTCGGCTTCTTCTTTGTTTTCCGGGTTGCGGTCCGGATGCCATTTGAGCGCGGATTTGCGGTACGAAGACTTGATCTCCTCGACCGACGAGGTGCGCGAAACGCCGAGCACTTCGTAAAAGTCCTTTTGATTCCCCTTGGACATGCAATCCCCTCTTTATTTATTTTCCAGCTCAGCTCTGTTGGATCAGTTCGCAGCTTCCTTTGATGCGCCGCCCGGGTGAACCGCTACGCGGACCATCGCGGGGCGCAGAACACGGCCGTGAAAAACGTAGCCGGGTTGAAAGACTTGCAAGATTGTGCCGTCTTCGTGATCGACGGTTTCGGTGCGGTCCATCGCCTGATGGAGATGCGGATCGAAAGGCTTCCCGAGCGGGTCGATGCGCTCGACGCCGAGGCGGGTGACGTTATCGAGGAGCTGCTTGTAAATGAGCTCGAAGCCTTTGCGATAATTTTCGTATTCGGCTTCGCGATGAGCGGCGAGGGCATGCTCGAAACCGTCGATCACGGGGATAAGCCCTTCGACGACGCGAGCGGTGTGGCGCTTGGCATCATCGGCGCGCTCTCTTTCGATGCGCTTGCGGTAGTTATCGAAATCGGCCTGGCGACGCATCAGCGTTTGGCGCAGTTCGTTGAGATCGCTGGCGAGCTTGGCGACTTCGGCATCAGCCGCAGCGGAATCCGCGGCGAGTTTGGCCTCTTCAACCTGGTCCGCGGCGCCGCCCTGCGCGCTGCCTTCGGTATTGAATGGGGAATCCTTGTCTAGCACTTTGCTGCCTCTCCTCTGGAAGAAGTTCTTCACATTTTGCTCAAATTTTCGTCAGGGCTTCGCTGAACAGCTGCGCGACGTAGGCGACGGCGGTCATGGCGCGTTCGTAATGCATGCGCGTGGGGCCGAGGACGCCGAGCGAACCTTGCACAAGATCGTTGCGCGTGTACGGCGCACTGATGATCGCGAGATTGTCGCCGGCTTCCGAGATTTCTTTCACGCCGATCTGCACGTGAACCGGCTCGGGCGTTTCAATGCACGCGTTGAGCACCGTCACAAGGCGATGTTTCTCTTCGATGGCGGCGAGCAATTCGCGAAGTTGCGCTTGATTATTGAACTCGGCCGTGCCGACGATCTGTGCTGTGCCTTCGACGTGAACCTGACTGGCTTGGCTTTCGCCGAGCATCGTTGGATCCCACAACGTAAGAGCGTTGCCGATAATGCCTTCGTACTGCTCGCGGTCCGTGGCGAGCTTTTGTAATAGGTCGCCGCGGATGGCTTCGAGCGTCCAGCCGGAATAGTGGCGATTCAGGAAGTCGGCGGTGGCGTCGAGTTCGGTTTGACTGAAGGGCCGGCTTGGGCGAAGTATTTTGTCGCGCGTGTTGCCGCCTGGCGAGATGAGCACGACAACGACGCGGCCATCGGGCAGCAACCACATCCGCGCATGTTCGAGAACGGTGCGGCCGAGCGGTGGAGAAACGATGATACCGAGCCCGTTCGATACTTCAGCCAGGACGTGGCCGGCGCGTTCGGTAATTTCGGACGCGGTTTTCGCACCGCCCATTTCACGCTGGATCCAGTCGCGGTCGCCGATGGTCAACTTGGCCTGCGAGGCAATCTCGTGCGCGAAGAAGCGGTACGCGGCCGCGGTAGGTACACGGCCCGCCGAGGTGTGCGGCTGATAGAGTAAGCCGCCGTCTTCGAGATCGGCCATCACATTGCGAATGGTGGCGGTGCTCAAGGTTTCTTCGTACCTCTTGGAAATGGCGCGCGACGAGACCGGCTCGCCGGTCTCGATGTAGGCACGCACGAGATCGGCAAGAATCTGACGGTTGCGCCGTTCTTGTAAGGCTGGATTCCTCATAGCAGCACTCTACGCTAAGTGCTAGAGAGCGCTACCTATATTGTAGAAAGCGTGTCAAGCAGCGTCAATGCGCGTTGCATGTTCGTTTCGCTGAGACCAATGCGCGCGCTTAATTGTTGTCGATTTGCGCGCGTTGGAGCTTGTCGGAATAATCGATGTAGATGGTCTTCCATTCGGAGAAGAAATCGATGGCGGCGACCGCAGCTTCGCGGTGGCCGTTGCCGGTTTGCTTGGTGCCGCCGAAGGGCAAGTGCGTTTCGGCGCCGATGGTTGGGGCGTTGACGTAGACGATGCCGGTGTAGAGGTCGCGCGTGGCTTGGAATGCCTGGTTGACGTTGCGCGTGTAAATCGATGCGGACAAGCCGTAGGGAACGCCGTTGGCGACTTCAATTCCCTGCTCGAAGCTGTCGATGGGAATGACTGACACGACGGGTCCAAAGATTTCTTCCTGGGAGATGCGCATCTGGGGCGAGCAATCGCCAAAAACGGTTGGTGCGTGGAACCAGCCTTTGGCGTGAATGCCGCTATCGAGGCGATTTCCGCCCGTCAGGAGCTTCGCGCCTTCGTTTTTGCCAATTTCAACGTAGCTCATCACGGTTTGCAATTGCTGCTCGTTGATGCACGGGCCCATGTCGGTGCTGGAATCGAGGCCGTTGCCGACGCGGAGCGCTTTCACGCGATCCACGAAGCGCGTAACGAATTCGTGGTAGATGCTCTTGTGAACCGCAACGCGACTTGCGGCTGTGCAGCGCTGGCCAGTTGTGCCAAAGCCGCCCCAGACCGCGCCATCAACCGCGAGGTCCAGATTCGCGTCGTCCATGACGACAATGATGTTCTTGCCGCCCATTTCGAGGCTGCAATGTTTGAAGGTTGGCGCGCAGGCTTGCGCAATCAGGCGCCCAACAGCGGTGGATCCAGTAAAACTAACCACGGGCACATCTTCGCTCGCCGCCAAAGGCGCTCCAGCGCCCGGCCCGTCGCCGCTCACGATGTTTACAACGCCTGGCGGAATTCCCGCTTCGGTAAGAACCTGCACGAGGTGATACGAGGACAGCGGCGTATCTTCCGCGGGCTTCAACACCACAGTGTTGCCGCTGATGAGCGCAGGGGTCATTTTCCAGGATGGAATGGCCATCGGGAAATTCCACGGCGTGATCATTCCGCATACGCCAATCGACTGCCGTACGCTCATGGCAAATTTGTTGGGCAATTCTGAAGGAGTCGTCTGCCCAAACAGCCGCCGCCCCTCGCCCGCCATGTAATACGTCATATCAATCGCTTCCTGGACGTCGCCACGCGTTTCCGCCAGGACTTTGCCCATCTCGCGGGTCATGTCCTTGGAATATTCCTCTTTCCGTTGAACAAGTAACTCAGCCGCACGGAAGAGAATCTCGGCGCGCTTCGGCGCTGGCACAAGTCGCCACTTCTTGTAGGCCTGTTTGGCGGCGTCCACAGCCGCATCCACATCTTCCGACGTGGAAGATACGAACATCCCCACCAACTCATCGGTGTTCGCAGGATTGCGGTTTTCGTAGGCTTTCCCGCTACGCGATTCCACCCATTCGCCATTGATAAAATTTTTGAAAACTCGAGGCGCTACTGACGTAGCCATGCTCTCTCCTTGGTCGCTATGAAATTCCGGTCTGAATGTCTCATTGTGCCTGCGGGATTCGACACGGGGCACCACCGCGCGGAATCTAAATTCTACCGTCCGCGGCAACGACCGTCAAATTGGCCTTCCAGAGTTTTCTAAATTGTTCCATTTCGCACAGACGGTTAGCCCCCTCTTCTAGTCGAATCAATACGAACTAGAAAAGCCAAGCGAGCCCCACGCCATGGATGCAAGGCGCCTCGGAGCCATTCAGGACTGACATGAGCGGGAAAAATCTACGAACCGCACCAGCAGACCAGCGCACCAACGCCGAGGGGAAGCAAGTACTGAACAAAGTTCTGCTGGCCATGCCCGACAATGAATTCGAGTTGGTCCGGGCTGACTTGACGTTCCTTGATCTGCCGAGCCATCTCAGCCTTCATGAGCCCACGCAAAATATCGAATTCGTCTATTTCCCCAATCGTGGCATGGTTTCTCAAGTTGTGGTAACCAAAGACGGTCAAACCGTGGAAGTCGGCGTAGTTGGTAAAGAAGGCTATGTTGGCGCAGGACTGGCCGTCGGTTTGAGCAGGAGCTCCGTTCGCGAAGTCATCCAAATCGCCGGCGATGGCTTCCGAATAATCGGAAATGCGATCGAGCGCATTCTGCGCTCAGCTCCGCAGTTGCAGATGATATTGAACCGGCATACCGGACTTCAAGGCATGCAAGTCGCACAGACCGCCGCGTGCAACCGCCTGCACGGTATCCAGCAGCGCCTCTCACGATGGCTGCTGATGACTCAAGACAGAGTTGGCTCTGGAATGCTTCCCATCACCCACGATTTCATCGCGACCATGATGGGTACGGACCGGGCCACAGTGAGTTTGGCAGCGTCCCTCATGCAAAAAGACGGAATCATCGACTACGTGCGAGGCGCTGTGAAAATTGTCAACCGCAGGAAACTCGAAAAATCCGCTTGTGAGTGCTACGACGTAATTCAGCATCTCGAGGATGAACTTGGCCTGAGATAGTCCTCTTTGTCAGTGTTGGATTCCCCACAGACAGCAGCCCCTTCCTACCGCTAGTGTTTCGGCCTTACGTGATCACTTCGGTTTGGATGTGTGTTCAAAAAAAGGCGGTGACCGGGGCAGAACTTCGCCTAGAGTTCTGCAAAGGGCTGCTTTTGTCGTGGTCGTGTCGTTCAGCAGCAGTGCTCGGCCGTATTTCAAATCCACGGGGCGTGCCATGAGCGCGATGCGTCGCAATATGATTTGGATCGAAGACCGGCACTTTCAAGGCTGGGCTTGCTCGGAATGCGCATGGGTGTTCAAACCCCTGGGGCCGCTCGTTGACGAATCCATTGAAGCGATGAAGATTCACTACGAGCAGCAGCGCGACAAGGAGTTTTCATCGCACGTCTGCGCCCAGCACCCAAGACCCAAAAAAGACCGCCGGTAGCCACACCACTCGCGGGCCGCCAATTCCTCAGTGAATCGAGCTATTGAGGAACTGGCTACCGCGCGTTTCCCCCGACCTGAAAGGAAAAGAATTCCTCGGCGAACTGAAGTTGCGCAGGTACACTTTCGCAGGTCTCTATCCGTTTGCTCTCGGGACTCCTGGCTTATATCCTCCAGGTCTCGATCGGCAGCAGAGCCTTCTGCGATGAGGAGCCAGGATGAAAAGACTCGTTTTTGCCATTCTCTTGGCAATGGTTTCGAGCACGGCGCTTTTCGCGATGCCTGCCCCTTCTAAATCTGACCCGCTCGCCATTCTTCTTCTGGACGGCCAGAGTGGCGGCCCATATCACGCCTGGCAACTGACCACCGCCGTCTTGAAAAAAGAACTCGAGGACGCGGGCCTATTTACTGTCACTGTCGCGACTTCGCCTAAATTCGGCGAGGACTTCAGCGCATTCAAGCCGGACTTCAACAAGTATCAAGCCATCGTTTTGAATTACGACGCTCCCGACTGGCCTGCGGACTTGCGCGAGCAGCTTGAGAGTTATGTCAAAAACGGCGGCGGCTTGGTGGTCGTCCACGCGGCTGACAATTCTTTCCCCGATTGGCCTGCGTTCAATCAGATGATTGGCATCGGCGGCTGGCGTGGCCGCACCGAAAAGTCCGGCCCCATGTGGTATTTCAAGGACGGCAAACTCATCTCGGACGATTCTCCGGGCTCGGCTGGTTCTCACGGAAATCGCCTCCCCTTCCAAGTCGAGACTCGCGCTCCCGAACACCCGATTATGAAAGGTCTGCCGCACGTCTGGATGCACGGCGCGGATGAACTTTACGCCACACTTCGCGGACCCGGCCAGAACATGACTGTACTTGCCACCGCTCACTCCGATCCCGCGAATCATGGCACCGGGCACGATGAACCAATGCTGATGGTGCTGAACTATGGCAAAGGCAGGATTTTTCACACCACGATGGGACACGACGTCGCCGCACTAAGCTGCGCCGGCTTCATCACTACTTATCAACGCGGAGCCGAGTGGGCCGCCACTGGCCACGTGACGCAAAAAGTTCCCGCTGATTTTCCAACCGCCGGTTCCGTGAGTCTTCGTGTCGAGATTGCGAAGATGGATCCTGGCTTTCTGAATGGCCCGCCTCCCAGACCTGAGCCGTTCGACACTGTGGCGTATGCGGCGCTTTTTGCGATGAAAAAACGCGCGGAAGAACTCGGCATCGGCGGCGTCGCCGTGGTGGCCTACTTTCAGGGCGACAAGATTGAATCGTGGAGCTCGAAAATGCTCGTCATCGGCAGAATGCGAGACGAACCCTCCGACACGAATAAGGGCGCCAACCTCATCGGCATCGCCTACGCCAAAGCCGTGGAGATGGCCGATACACTGAAAGACAGCGGCAGCCAGGTGCGCCCGCCCATGACCGGCGAATTTGGATGGAAAGGCGGCGTCATCGTTCGTGGAAAAAACGGATACTTGATCGCGGCCTTCAGCGGCGGTAAATCCGAAGACGACGTCAAGATCTCCACAGCAGGAATCGAGCAATTGAAAACCGGACTCTAACAGCGCAAATCGAGTGCAGCCTTTCGCCTCGTTCCGCTCTGCAGGCTCACTTCGTCCAAACTTGCTGATTCGACCGGCTAACCACTTCGCAACAAAGACTATTAAGTTCGCTTTAGCGCAGAGGACGTGCTACACTGTGTTTGCGCTTAATACCTCGGTTGTGTTGTGCGGTCCCTCAAGTTGAGTTGTTGATCTGAGATTACCCGCCTGCAGTTTTCTCCGTACGTTTTCAGCGTAATCTAAAACAAGACTGGCAATGCGAAT
>Ga0210403_10003536_pt1 | contig 13706 bp, 16 predicted proteins | sample IncBWC19MmetaG_FD_150863 | JGI IMG/M metagenome (GOLD analysis project Ga0210403, IMG submission 150863) | Forest soil microbial communities from Barre Woods Harvard Forest LTER site, Petersham, Massachusetts, United States - Inc-BW-C-19-M | ecosystem: Environmental > Terrestrial > Soil >... | reverse complement strand
ACGTCCATACCGGCTGGTACGTAATTGGCGACGAGCGTCGGCATGCCTATGCCCAGATTGACGTAATAACCATCGCGCAGTTCCTTGGCAATCCGGCGTGCAATGCGTTCGCGTTTTTGTTCTTCAGTTAGAAGGCTCATTGTGCTGTGTGAAGCCTATATATCAGAACGAGTAAAGGTAAATAAAAAACTACCAGAGCGGGAAAAATAACTCCAATGAAAAGCAGAAACCTGTTCGCAATACGTCTTTGGGAACCCTTCAAAACTGCGATCTGTTTTACCAGCGTTACGATTACGGCTCCCAGAAACAAAAAAGGAAAGAGCCAAGCATGGGTCGAGAATAGTATGCGGGTTGGAAGCGGAAGATCGACTCCAATGCCTACAAACAATTGCGCAAAAACCGGAACCACCCTACCAAGGCTGAGGCAGAGCCCCGCGTAGTAAACACACCCAATGATAGCGACATACCATGGAACTCGGGAACCCTTTTGTGCGGAGCCCGGGTATGGGAAAAGAGCCATGTCGCTGGGAGTCAGCATGAAAACCTCGTGAAGAACGAGGGCTTTAATTTACCGTAAAGGGCCGAAATTGAATATGGGCGCAGGGCCGGTCCAAAGCCCGTCATCACACTCTTTGTGTGGTGCGTTTTTCAATGCGTTTCACGTAGTTGGCACCCTGGAAAATTGAGCTTACATAAATGCCTGGTGTGTGAACTTGATCTGGCGGCAAGTCACCCGCTTCGACCAGATGTTCGACTTCGGCGATGACGTAGTCGGCGGCGGTGGCCATTACCGGATTGAAGTTACGGGCTGTTTTGCGGAAGACGAGATTGCCCCAGCGATCGCCCTTCCAGGCCTTGATAAAGGCGAAATCGCCGCGCAAGGCGCGCTCCAGAACGAAGTGGCGGCCGTCGAATTCGCGGGTTTCTTTGCCGTCGGCGACCATGGTGCCGTAACCGGTAGGGGTGTAGAAGGCGGGGATGCCTGCGCCACCCGCACGCAGGCGTTCGGCTAGAGTGCCTTGCGGATTCAGCTCTACCTGCAATTCGCCGCTCAGCACAAGCTGCTCGAAAAGCTTGTTCTCGCCGACGTAGGTGGAAATCATTTTTTTCACCTGGCGATTTTGCAGCAGCAAACCGATGCCGAAATCGTCCACGCCCGCGTTATTGCTAACGACGGTCAGATCCTTCGTGCCTTTACCGCGCAGCGCTGCGATCAGGTTTTCGGGAATGCCGCACAAGCCGAACCCGCCCATCAAGATCGTCATTCCATCGCGCAGATTGACGATAGCGGCGTCGGCAGAAGCGATGCGTTTATCCATAAAATGGTTCCGATCGTTTTCTCGAGAAGAAGTGTACTCCAACTACTCCAGACGTGGGAGTGGACTTGGCACGAATCAAATTGCGGCCAGAATAATTAACAGACAGTGAGAGGTTGCGAGCGGAAAGCGTGGGGTGTGAGGCCGGTGATGCGGCGAAACTCGCGGGTAAAGTGGCTTTGGTCGGCGAAGCCGGTGAGCAGGCTGATTTCGGCGAGCGAGAGTTCGCGGTCGAGCAGGTAGCGGCTGGCAGCGCGGACGCGCAGGCGGCGGGTGTATTCCCCAATTCCTTCACGGTGGAGGCGACGGAAGACGCGCGAGAGATGGACGGGATGCACGCCTGCCGCGGCGCTCAAGTCGTCGAGCGTGAGGGGCGCGCAACATTCGGCGTGAAGTTTGTCGACGACGCGTGTGAGCCATGCGGGAGCGTGCTTCTTCTCCTGCAGGGGAAGCCGGGCCGTGAGGCCGGTTACTTCGGCCAGCAGGCTTTCCACGCAAAGTGAATCTACCTGCTCGACCGCGAAGGTTTCCCGAAACAACTGCATAGCCAGCCAGAACAGCGGGCCTCCGCGCGTGTCCTCGCATCCTTGGTCGAGTTTGCCGGAGCATTCAGCGAGCCGCGCTTTCCAGCCGGGCCGCAGTTCGACGTGAAAGAAACGCAACCCCCCCGGCGCAATTTCATCCTGGTGGGGAATCCCCGCGGGGCGAAACATGAGCGACATTGGAGAGAATTGTCTTAGTTGGCGGCCGTAGCGCTCGCCGTAAAAACCGCGCAGGAGCAAGCCGAAAAAGGGCAATTCGTGGGAGTGCATCGGCAGCTTCCGCGGCACTGGATGGCGCAGATCGCTGAAGACCGCCCCGGAGGATTCCAAGCGGTGGCGGACGGCGCCGAAGAATTGCCCGCCTTGGAGGCGAGATTCGGTGGGTATGAGTCGCGTTTCAGCCATGGGGATTCCGGGCGCGGAAAGATGTTGCTTTTGTTCTAGACGCGGCGCACTTGGATTCGTTAGTTTCGTGCACGAGTGGCTGAGACACCGATGGAGGAAATGAAATGTTGCGAATTGGCATGTTGTTGAGCATCTCGTTGGCGCTGTTGATTCTCGGAAGCGTGCTTCTCCCCGTGAACAAGGCGAATCCCGGCTCCGCGAACCTGCCTGAGTATACGGCGGACGGGCAACTGAAGTTCCCTGCAAATTACCGCGAGTGGGTGTACCTGAGCACGGGGATCGACATGAACTACCGGCCGAACGCCGGGATGAACCACTCCATGTTCGACAACGTGTTCGTGAGTCCGGAGTCGTACAAATATTTCGTGTCCAACGGCACCTGGCCGGATAAGACCATGCTGGTGCTGGAAGTGCGAGGATCGGAGACCAAGTCCGCAATCAACAAAGCCGGGCATTACCAGACGACCGAAGTGATGGGCCGCGAAGTCCATGTGAAGGACGAAAGCAGGTTCCCCGGAAAGTGGGCGTTTTTTGGGTTCGACGATGCCCCGACGGCGAAGATGTTTCCGACGGAGATGGAGTGCTATTCATGCCATGCGCAACACACGGCAGTGGATACGACGTTTGTACAGTTTTATCCGACGCTGATTGAAATTGCGAAGAAGAAGGGGACGCTGAGCCCGGCGTACGTGAAGGAAGAGGCGGCGGCGAAGTAGTCGCACGGGCTTAGCCTGGGTCTTAGAATTGCTTGCCAATCGAGTTTTCGGCGAGAGGCAGGCTAGCTTGGGTGGCTCACCGGCTAAAGCCTGTGCTACATGGACCGCAGGAGTTTGTAGAGTTCGTTGGCGGCGTCGAAGTCGGCTTCGAGTTCGCGGGAGCCGAGGCGTTCGCGGAGATCGTCGAGGCGGCGGGCGAAGAGGTCGAGGGCGGCGGAGAGCACTTCCCTGTTGGTGAGGACGATGTCGCGCCAGGTGGCGTAGGAACTGCCGGCTAGGCGCAGGGTGTCGCGCAGACCGGGACCCGCCAAAGTAATTGGCAATCCGTTTTCGTCTAACCGGTCATAAAGAAATGATCCCAGCGCGACAGCAGCCAGTTGTGGCAAGTGCGAAGCAAGGCCGACGGCATAGTCGTGTTGCTGCGCGCCGAGCCACGTGGGCCGCGCTCCCAACTTTTCCAGAATCTTCGTAAACGCAAAGATGCGCGGGTCGCGATCTTCCTCGGTTGGCCCGACGAGGGCGTAGGTGGCTTTTTGAAACAGATCCGCGTCCGATTGCCCGAAGCCGGAAAGTTCGCGCCCCGCCATTGGATGTCCACCCAGGAAAATTGGAGTGGATTCTTCCTCTTCGAAGAGCTCGACGGCGGCGGTGCAGATACGCATTTTCGTGCTGCAGCCATCGGTGACCAGGGCATGCGGAGCGGCGTTCTGCGCGACTTCGGGAAGAATGTCCAGAGTGACGCCAATGGGTAACGCGATGTAGATCAAATCGGCGCCGCGAATCGCGGGTTCGATGGCTCCCGAAAAAGTGGCATTGGCCACGCCTGAGCCTTTTAGTTGGTGCGCGACTTCCTCGCGGTCCCAGCCAGAGATGTGCATGTCGGGCGTGTATTTGCGCAATGCTTTGGCAAACGAGCCGCCGATTAGGCCGGTGCCGAGAATGGCTACGCGCTGGATCAAGTGGGGCATCGTTACGCGACGCGACGGCCAACGGCGGGCGCGATGATGCGGATTTCGCTCATGAGCTGCGCGAACTGTGTGGGTTCCAGCGACTGTGCGCCGTCGGAGAGGGCGTGGTCGGGGTCGTTGTGGACTTCGATGAGCAAGCCGTCGGCGCCGGCGGCCACCGCGGCGCGAGCCATGGCACCGACTTTGTCGCGGCGGCCCGTACCGTGCGACGGATCCGCAAAAATCGGGAGATGCGAGAGCTTCTGAATTACCGGGATGGCGGCGATGTCCAGCGTGTTGCGAAGGTACGTGTCAAAGGTGCGGATGCCACGCTCGCAGAGAATGACGTTGTAGTTCCCTCCAGCCAGAATATATTCCGAGCAGAGCAGGAGCTCCTCGATGGTGGCGGACATGCCGCGCTTCAGTAGAACCGGCTTCTGTACTTCTCCAAGCGCGCGCAGGAGAAAATAGTTTTGCATGTTGCGGGCGCCGACCTGAAAGATGTCGACGTAAGTGCTCATCATTTGGATTTGCGAAGCGTCCATCACCTCACTGACGACGAAGAGGCCAAATTTGTCAGCGGCTTCGCGCATCAATTGCAGGCCCTTCTCTCCCATGCCTTGAAACGCGTAGGGCGACGTGCGCGGCTTGAATGCCCCAGCTCGCATGATCTTCGCGCCAGCTTTGGCTACGGCTTCGGCGACGGCCATGATTTGATCGCGGGATTCTACCGAGCACGGGCCAGCAGCGACGACCACTTCCGGGCCGCCGATTTTCACTCCACGTCCGAGATCGATCACGGTGCCTTGCGGTTTGAAAGCGCGACTGGCGAGTTTGAACGGCTGGGTAATCCGCACCACTTCTCGAACACCTTGCAGCAGCTCAAAATCGCGGTGATCGAAGTCGCGGTGCACGCCGACGGCTCCGAGAACCGTGTGCGAGGCGCCGGTGGAACGGTGGACATCGAAGCCGCTGGCCACTACGCGGTCGATAACGTGCTGGATCTGCTCTTCGGTTGCGCCTTCTTGCATTACGATGACCATGTTTCGTCCTCAGCTCTCAATATTTTTTGCGCGGAACACTGCGCCCGCTTCAGAAAGCGGCCGCTACAAATTCGATCAATCACCTTGAGTTTTCTCATCTGCCGGACCGCCATGCATCGCGACGCGTTCGTCGCTGCGCGCTTCGTCAATGATGCGTTCGAAGAGGCGCCGGATGGCAGCATTCGTCAACGGGCCGCGGTTATTTCGCGCGGCGTTCGATAGAACTTCGTTTTCGCGCGCGGGCTGGTAGATCGGCATACCCGCCGCATGTTTCAACCGCCCGATCTCCAGGGCGCACTGAGAGCGCTCGTTGAGGAGCTCGACGAGCTTTTTGTCGATCTCATCCATGCGCTGGCGCCAGTCGGAGATGTTCATATCGTGGCCTCTCGCCGGGAGAGTCCGCGGCGGCCCGCTTCCTTAAGTATCTTGACGCGCTCGCGCAGCGCTGCCGAGGCGGTTTCGACGGAGGAGGCTTTCTCAATCTCGGAAACCAGCGCGGAGCCAACTACCGCGGCGTCGGCAAGGCCACCCAGCACCGAAACGTGGCCGGGCAACGAAATGCCGAAGCCCACGGCGACCGGCAGCTCCGTGAACTCATGGACCCGCCGCAGCAGACCGGGTAGATCGTCTGGCAGCGAATCTTTCGCGCCGGTTACACCGGTGCGGGAAATGAGATAGAGGAATCCAGAGGAGCAGGCGGAAATTTTCCGCAGCCGTTCGTCGTCGGACGTCGGTGCAGCAAGAAAAATGGTATCGAGGTTCTGTGTGTGAATAATGCGGCGATAGTCTTCGGACTCTTCCGGCGTCAGGTCGGTGACGAGCACGCCATCGGCTCCGGCCTGGGTCGCAGCGGCCGCAAACTTCTCAAGACCCATCTGGAGGATCGGATTGAAATAAGTGAAGAGAACTAGCGGCACCTGGCTGGTCTGCCGAATCCGCCGCACCAATTCGAGGACTCCCGCAAGCGATGCGCCGGCTTTCAGAGCTCGCTCTGAAGCGCGCTGGATCGTGGGCCCGTCAGCCACTGGATCGCTGAAGGGGACGCCGAGTTCGATTACGTCCGCCCCGGCGCCGGCCAGTGCGAGAACAAATTTGTGAGTGGCATCGAACGACGGATCGCCCGCCGTGATGTAGGCAACGATGCCCAGTTCTCCGGCGGCACGCAGTTCGGCGAAGCGCTTCGAGATGCGAGTCGAGTTTTCGTTGGTCATTGGCATTGGCATTGGCAGGCTAAAGCAGCCGCTTATAGGTATCCATGTCCTTGTCGCCGCGGCCAGAGAGGTTGAGGAGGACGAGGTCGCTCGACTTGAGCTGCGGCAGGCGTTCGATGAGGCCCGCGATGGCGTGGGCGGATTCGAGCGCAGGAATGATACCTTCGGTAAGTGACAGCAACTTGGCCGCTTCGAGCGCGGCCTGATCATCCACCGCGGCGTATTCGGCGCGATGCTGATCGGCCAGCCAGGCGTGCTCCGGACCAATGGCCGGATAGTCGAGGCCCGCGGAAATGGAATGCGTCGCCGCAATCTGGCCGTCTTCATTCTGCAGGACGTAGGTGTACGTGCCCTGAAGCACGCCGGGGCGCGCGCCGGTGAATCCTTGATGCGCAGCCAGGCGCGCCGCGTGTTCACCCAAACCATTGCCACGGCCGCCGGCTTCGATGCCGACCATTTTCACGTCAGCGTCTTTCAAGAATTCGTAGAACAAGCCGATGGAATTGGAACCACCGCCAACGCAGGCGTAAAGATGCGTGGGCAGGCGTTTTTCCGCGGCGAGGATCTGCTGGCGTGCTTCACGGCCGATCACGGCCTGAAAATCGCGGACCATCGTCGGGTAGGGATGCGCGCCGAGAACGGAGCCCAGCAGGTAATGCGAGTCGCGCACGTTGGTAACCCAGTCGCGCATCGCTTCATTGATGGCGTCTTTCAGAGTCTTGCTGCCGGACTCCACGCCGATTACTTCCGCGCCCACCATGTGCATCCGCGCGACGTTGAGCGCCTGTCGCGCCATGTCTTCCGTGCCCATGTACACAGTGCACTTCAGGCCCAAATGCGCGCCGACCGTTGCCGAGGCGACGCCGTGCTGGCCCGCGCCGGTTTCCGCGATAATCCGCGGCTTGCCCATTTTCACGGCGAGCAGACCCTGTCCAATGGCGTTGTTGATTTTGTGCGCGCCGGTGTGCAGAAGATCTTCGCGCTTCAGATAAATCCGCGGGCCGCCAAGTTTGGCCGTCAGCCGCGAAGCAAATTGCAGCGGCGTGGGACGCCCGGCAAAATTCTTCAGCAGGTTCTGGAATTCCGTTTGAAACGCAGCGTCACTTTTCGCGAGTTCGTAGGCGCGCTCCAGTTCGTAGAGCGGCACCATCAGCGTTTCAGGAACGTACCGGCCCCCGTAAGGCCCGAAGCGACCCGGCACGGCAGCGGGTATGGTGAGTTGGCTGGTCATGGTCTAGCCTTTTATTGTACTTCGAGTCGGGTATTTTGCGCTTTTCGCGCGCGGTAAATTGGGCGCTACAAGCAGATTTGCTGATTGGCGCGGGCAACAGCTTCAAAAAAGGCGCGGAGCTTAACGGGATCTTTCATCCCGGGCTTCGATTCGACGCCGCTGGTCACATCGACGGCGTAAGGACGAACGGCGAGGATCGCCTCAGCAACGTTTTCCGGGGTCAATCCGCCTGCAAGCAGAATGCGATGAGATTTCGCGGAGGTCTGCGCCACAGTCCAGTCGGCGGTGCGTCCCGTGCCGCCATATTGGCCGGCATGGGACGCGTCAAGCAGGAAGGCCGTGACGCCTCGATATTTGGAAAACGGCGGCGATGCGCTTCCCCTGCCCACGGGCAGCGCCTTGATTACAGGAACTTTCTTGGCAGTTTCGGCGACGAGTTTCGGCGACTCATCGCCGTGCAACTGAGCCGCTGCGAGGCCCAGAGCTTTCGCCAGGCTGGCGACGGGCGCGGCTTGCCAGTTCACGAATACGCCGATGGCCGAGACGAACGGGGGTAATTTCGCAATGACCTTGCTGGCCATAAAAGGAGAAATGCAGCGCGGGCTTTTCTCGTAAAAATTCAAGCCGATGGCGTCCGCCCCTAACTCGCAGGCGAGCAGAGCGTCATCGACATTCGTGATGCCGCAGATTTTAACGCGGACCATGGAGAATTATCCCCCGGAAGCAGGCGGAACGAGAAGCGCGCGCAACGCCGCTCCGGGATCGGGCGACAGCATCAGATGTTCGCCGATGAGGAACGCATCGAACCCCGCGGCTCGTAGCTTGACCAAATCGCCGTGCGAACGCAGGCCGGATTCGGCGACCGCAATGCAGGTTTCGGGTATTTGCTCGATCAGTTCGTACGAAGTTTCCGTTCGCACGTTCAGAGTCTTGAGGTCGCGATTGTTAACGCCAACGATGCGTGCGCCGGCAGCCAACGCGCGGTCGAGTTCTTCGCGCGTGTGGACTTCGACCAGAGGCTCCATGCCCAATTCGCGGCCGAGCGCGATGAGATCGCGGAGTTGCTCGTCGTAGAGAGCGGCCACGATCAGCAGAAAACTGTCGGCGTCGTTTGCGCGCGATTCCCATACCTGCCAGGGATCAAAGATAAAGTCCTTACGCAAAACGGGCAGCGCGACCTCTTTGCGCGCATCGCGGAGATTTTTCAGCGAGCCGCGAAAGAATTCGCCTTCGGTAAGGACGGACAGCGCCGCGGCCCCGGCTTCGGCCAGAGCCTTTCCGAGGGCTGGCGCATCAAATGGATCGCGGATGATTCCGCGCGAGGGCGAAGCAGGCTTTAGCTCTGCCAGGACGTTTATAGCGTCACGGGAAAGAGTCGCGATGAAATCACGGACTGGCGGCGCGGCCTTTACACCGTATTTCAGCGCGGTTTCTGGCAGCACGCGCTTGCGATGATCGACCTCCGCGCGGCGGGCTTCCAGAATGCGGTCGAGGACGGTGCCGGTGTTGGAGTGGGCGTTCATGGGGGCGAACTTGTATGCTAGGGAGTGCGGGCAAGCGTGTCAAATCAGGCCGCGGACATGGATTATTGTGAACTTTAACTTGCTGAATCAGCCTGGGCCACCTGAAGGTGGCCGCTACAATGGCGAGCGGGAGATCGGATGAGCTATAAGGCCAAATACGGGGCGTTGCTGGACGCCATCGCGAACGAGGCCGACGCGATGGCGATGAGCTATTTCCGTGGCGGAGCGATGGGCGCGGAGCGCAAGCGTGACGGAACCGTGGTGACGCAGGCCGACAAGCGCGTTGAGCAGATGGCGATCGCGAAAGTGCAAGCGAGTGGATTACCGATCGACATAGTTGGCGAAGAAACTAGCAGCGAAACGCCAAAGGGCCCGGCCACCAACGGGCGCGCGCGCATGATCATTGATCCCATTGACGGCACGGAGGAATTTACCCGGGGCATTCCCACGTTCGGGACACTGATCGGGATCGAGGAAAATGCCGAAATCGTGGCCGGCATGGTCAGCGCGCCGGCACTGGAAAAAGGCTCGCGCTGGTGGGCATATCGCGGCGAAGGGGCGTGGCGCGGAGAACAACGCCTGCACGTTTCCCAAATAAAGAATCTTTCCGAGTCCATGATCTTCACTACCGGCACCGGACCGAGCAAAGACGTGCAGGCGCGGGAACGCATGCGGCGGTTGTCCGACGCAGCGCGCAACAGCCGCTCGATGGGCGGATTCTGGCAACACATGCTGGTGGCAGAGGGCGCGGTGGAATGCGCCGTGGACTGGATTTCGAAGCCGTGGGACCTTTCGCCGCTGGGGATTATTGTGGAGGAGGCCGGCGGCAAGTCCACCACCGTGGACGGCGAGCGGACGATCTACAAAGGCCGCTTCGTGAGCACCAACGGATTCCTGCACGAGACTGTGCTGAATTTCCTGCGTTGAGGCGGCCATGATTCGCACAAAGCGCGTTTACGAAAAGCCTGCGAAGGATGATGGCTTTCGATTATTGGTGGATCGCCTGTGGCCGCGCGGCCTGACAAAAGAGCGCGCCGCGGTGGACCAGTGGATGAAGGAAATTGCGCCGAGCGATGCGCTGCGAAAGTGGTTTGGCCACGAGCCCGAGAAATGGCCGGAGTTCGAGAAGCGCTACCGGAAGGAACTGGCGGCAAAGCAGGATTTGCTGGGCGAGATTCGCAAATTGGAGTCCGCCCGCAAGGTGGTGACGTTGCTCTACGGCAGAAACGACGAAAAACAGAATCAGGCCGTCGTCCTTGCGGACGTGTTGAAGAGGAAGCGTTGAACCCTGACGCCGCGCTGAAAGTCGTTGCGGAAGAAGTTTGCGTATGCCGCAAGTGTCCGCGGTTGGTGAAATACCGGGAAAAGGTTGCGAAGGAGAAGCGGCGCGCGTTTCGCGAGTGGACTTATTGGGGACGCGGAGTTCCAGGCTTCGGCGATTCCCGCGCGCAGTTGTTCATCCTTGGGCTGGCTCCCGCCGCGCATGGAGGGAATCGCACGGGCCGAGTGTTCACGGGCGACCGCTCGGGCGACTTTCTCTACAAGGCACTGCACAAGGCGGGATTCGCTAATCAGCCTACCTCCCTGCACCGCGACGACGGCTTGCGCTTACAGAATGTGTATATTGCCGCGGCTGCGCGTTGCGCCCCACCCGCGAACAAGCCTCTGCCTAGCGAGATTCTTCATTGCCGTGGATACCTAGAGCGAGAACTGGAAATTCTGAGCCCCCGCGCCGTGCTGGCGCTTGGCAAGATTGGCTGGGATGCCTACCTGGAAATCCTCAAGCAGGGCGGGCAAATTGCCACGCGCTCCGCGTACCGCTTTTCCCACGGCGCGGAATGTACTTTCGCCGATGATCTGCCGCGGCTTTTCGGCGTTTACCACCCCAGCCAGCAAAACACTCAGACCGGGCGAGTAACCGAACCCATGTATGGGGCGGTGCTAAAGCGCATCAAGGCGTTTCTCGCTCAGGCCTGAACTCTTCTGGCCGCGACTTGATCGGGCTCGATTTCTCGGTTCTGGGACCTGACAGAAACTTGGCGGCCAATCTCCACAGCAGAAGCGCGGCAACAACGGCGCCATACGCCAGCGGCCTTAGCACCGCCGATTTCACAAGCCAATAATAGTGAACGACCCCCGCAATCGCGCTGATATAAATCGCGCGGTGGAGCAACTGCCAGCGGCGGCCGCCGAGACGCCGGATCCAGCCGGCCGTGGACGTGATCGCCAGAGGAAGCAGCAATACGAATGCGAAAAATCCTACTGTGATATAAGGCCGCTTGGCAATGTCCTTCCATACTTCTTTCAAGTCGAAGAATTTATCGAGCCAGATGTACGTGGTGAAGTGCAGGCAGCCATAGAAAAAAGCGAAGAGCCCCAGCATGCGGCGGAACCGGATCAATTCCGGCAGAGCAAGCAGCTTGCGGAGCGGCGTGAAGCAGAGCGTTAGCAGAATAAACCGCAGCGTCCAATCGCCTGTGGTATGCGTGATGAACTCAATCGGATTGGCGGTCAACCTATTGTGCAGGCCGCGCCAGAGAAGAGACGCCAGGGGGAGCAAACAAATCAGGAAAACGCCGGCTTTTGCCCACTTATTGGTCAGGAGTTTATGCATGAAGGCTTAACAGGTCAGTAGTATTTCTTCAGATCCATGCCTGAGTAGAGTGCGGCCACCTGATCCGAGTAGCCATTAAACATCAAGGTGTCGCGCTTGAGGAAATCGCCCAGGCGCCGCTCCTTGGCCTGGCTCCAGCGAGGATGGTCAACCCTGGGGTTCACGTTGGCGTAGAATCCGTATTCATTCGAAGCGAGTCGATTCCACGTGGTCGGCGGCTGATCTTTCTGAAAACGAATCTTCGCCAGGGACTTGGCACTCTTGAAGCCGTATTTCCAGGGAATCACGATGCGCACCGGCGCGCCGTCCTGATTCGGTAGCGTCTCCCCATACATCCCGACGCAGAGCAATGTGAGCGGATTCATCGCTTCATCCAGCCGCAACCCTTCCACGTAGGGAAAATCGATCCCCGCGTACATCGCCTGGGGCATTTGCTTGCGGTCATAAAATGATTGGAAAGCCACATATTTTGCCGAAGGCGTAGGTTCAACGAGCTTGGCCAGGTTGCTGAATGAATACCCGATCCACGGCACTACGATGGACCACGCCTCAACGCAGCGGTGGCGATAGATGCGTTCTTCGAGGGGAGCCAGCTTTAGAATTTCGTCAAGAGTGATCTGCCGGGGTTTGTTCACCTCTCCCTCAATGGAGACGGTCCACGGATACGTTTTCAGACTTTGAGCGTTTTTCGCCGGTTCAGTCTTGTCCACACCGAATTCGTAATAATTGTTGTAGTGGGTGACGTCGTCGTAAGTGTTTTGCTTTTCCGTGGTGCTGAACGGGCTTTTCGAGAGTCCGGCAAGTTTTGTTCCCGCAAAGGCGTGGGAGGCAGGTGAAGCGAGTTCCCAAAATTTCTGACCAGCGACCGTGGCGGCAACCGCCAGTCCGGCGTTGCGAAGAAACGTACGCCTATTTTGATAGACCGCTTTGGGGGTTACGTCGGCGTTCGTCAGTTCGGGCTTCTTGGTGATCAGCATGTCGCAATCATCTCCTATAGGTTAGGAGTACCAATCCGGCGCTTGGTTACACTCCAGTTGTCTTAGGTGCGGCCTTAGTGCGGCAGACGCAATTCTGGGGCATGCAAGGTTGGGCCGACGGCATTGGAGGCCACGGCAGACACATACGCCGCGCCACCCACACGTGTCGTCCTCATATCTCTCATTTTATCAATACTATAAGCTCGCGCTGGGATAGCTGACTTGGCCTTCGGAATGCTCCTTAATCACCGAACTTGATCTGGGAGGTTGGTAGATGAAATCTCAAGTCAAACGAATTCTAACGATTGTGGTGCTCGGAGTTGCTGCGGGCTTTGCATTGTCCACAAGCACGCCCGCGCAGGACGCTCCGGTCATTAGTCGTGACGAACTGCAGACAGAAACAGCTCCACCACGCACCAACGCTCATGCCGCCGACGGCGAACGCCACGGTTTGCCGGTGGAGACGTTTGCGGTCGTGCCCGGCACGCGCTTTCTGGTGAGTCTCGAAAGCAATCTCAACACTAAAGAGGTGCACAAGAATCAGCCGTTCCGCGTGCGCACGCTCGAGCCTCTCGAAGCTGGCCAGGGCAACTATCTGCCGCCCGGGGCCGTAATTGCCGGGCACATCAGCCGCGTCGACCCCGCCGGAACCACGGGACGCGCGAAAATCTGGCTGACCTTCGACGAAATTCAGACGCGTTTCGGCAAGCTGCCCATCGTGGCAGAAGTAGCTTCCGTGCCCGGCGACCACAGCATCAAGGCCGGCCTGCTGCAGGAAGGCGTTATCGAAGGCCGCAGCAGCACGCAGAAAGATGCCGCGCAAGCCGCAGCCGCTGGCGCGGCCATGGGCGCGATGCACGGGGTGAAAGACAAAAACAAGAAAGAAGCCGCCGAAGGCGCGGCCCTTGGGGCGCTGGAAGCGTACCTGATGGACGCCGGACGCGGCCAGGAGATCGACCTTCCCAAAGGCGCAAAGCTCGAACTGGAATTGGAGCGCGCACTGTATCTCACGCGCGAATAGAAAACAACCCGAACCGCGCAATTGGCCACTTCAAAACTCAGGGGAATGCCCAACTGTCACCCAGCTCTTGGCATTCCCCGGAGTGCTTGTTACAGTCGAATCACCCACCCAAAGTGCGACCATACAGTTGTGGTGTGAGGAGACGAGGCACAGGCGCATG
>Ga0210403_10003535_pt1 | contig 13707 bp, 14 predicted proteins | sample IncBWC19MmetaG_FD_150863 | JGI IMG/M metagenome (GOLD analysis project Ga0210403, IMG submission 150863) | Forest soil microbial communities from Barre Woods Harvard Forest LTER site, Petersham, Massachusetts, United States - Inc-BW-C-19-M | ecosystem: Environmental > Terrestrial > Soil >... | reverse complement strand
CCACTACCGCCGCGAGTATCTCGAAGACATCATCCCCGACGGCAAGAAGGGCGTTGCTCCGGGCGGCAACTGGTACGAACTTGTCGGCTCTGCCTACGATCGCACCATGTATGGCTTTGAAATTGAAACCACCCCGGCGCAGGACGAAGCTCTGATCCGCAAACTGAACTCATCGGTAAACGAATCTCACTTCCATCTCGCCAGCAGAAACTGCGCCGACTTTGCCAAAGACATCCTCAATTTCTATTATCCAAAATCAGTGCATCGCAGTCTGGTCGCCGATGTGGGCATGACCACGCCGAAACAGATTGCGAAAATGCTCATCAAGTTCAGTGATCGCCATCCGGAGATCCAGTTTTCGCGGCTGATCATCGCGCAAGTGCCCGGCAGCATGGCCCGCAGTTCCAAGGTGCGTGGCGTGGCCGAGTCGTTCTTCACTTCGAAAAAGTACATCGTGCCCAGCGCAATGCTCAGCCCCATCTTCGCGGGATGCGTGGGTGCAGTGTATGTGACCACGGGGGCAGGCCACTTCGATCCCGCGCGCAACGCGATGGTCTTCGTGGTCGGCGGCAACCCGGAACCCCCTCTCGACCGTGAAGATCGGCGGGCCTATCAACTGCAGCTAAAACATTTTCTTGCAGGCGCGTATCCGGAGAAGCACGAGCAGAACGTCGCCAAGGGATGGGAGAAACTGCAATCCAAGGCGAAGTCGGGCGTCGACGACCAGGGCAGACCGATTCTTCAACTACAGGTTGGGGAGAGCCCGGTTCAGATCGGCGCGTCGGCCGATAACATCTCGAGCCCCAACGCTTCTCCGCAACTCGTGCGACGGCTTCTTGAGGCGCGGCTTCAGTCGGAATTGCGGCCCAGGTCTGCGCGCGGTACTTCCGAAACAGAAGTTGAGCGCGACTGGATGCTTCTCTACAAAACCATGTCCGCGAGCGATCCTGCTATTGCGGCCCGCACTGCACAGGGTTCCACAAGTGCCCGTGGAAACCGGCCGTAACTCTTCCGCGCGAAAGAAACCGCGATAAAAAAAACAGAAGAGAAAGATGAAATGATAAAGGCCGCGCTGCCCGGCGCGGCCTTCGTACTTATTCCTGTGATTTTCTATTGTTCCTGCGGCGGCCGCTGCGGTGCGCCCGCGCCCGGAACCGGCGGTTGCCCCTGCGGTTGCTGCTGTTGCAGCATCAACTGCCGCTGCTGCATCTCCTGCAACATTTCCTGCGGCGTCTTCACCCCCGGCTGCTGATCCGGAGCCGCGACTGGCTGCTCCGCCTCCGCTGCCGCCTGGTCCGCGGCATCATCGGTGTTTTCCTCGGGCGCTTCCGCCTCAACTGCGTCCGGTCCCGGAGCCTGCTGCACGTACGCTATACTACCCGGCGCCACAGCCGGGCCACCCGGAGGATTCACGTTGTCCGGTCCCGTCTTTAATACCAGCACCACTCGCGTCAGCGCTGCCTCGTTCGCCGGAGACCCCATCAATACATAGTTGAACCGCGATCCGTTCAGCAGTTCGGCCACGACTTCCCGCGCCGGTCCTGGCCCCAGATGGGTCACAACCCGCTCCGTCGCTACCGGGATTTCAATTTCCGCCCCAGTCTGTTTGCGCACCGCGCGCAAAATATCGCCCAGCGTCGAGTTCGGCGCCACAATGGTGAGCTGCGCATTCTGGTAACTCACCTGCGGCGGCACCGGCGCCATCGAGTCGAGCGGAATCGGCTGCACTGGCCCGGTCGGCCCGTTCGGCAAGGGAGGCAGCGGAGCCGGCTTTTTCGCCTTCTTATGCGTCTGCGAAGTCGTCCCGTTCGCAGGATTCGCGATTCCCAGGCACCACGTGGCTGCGCACAGGACCAGAACACCACTAATTTTCCTGAACTTCAATCCCGTACACATAACCACATCCTCCACTAATTCGGCTTCTAGGAATGCCGCTGGCCCACCTTACCTAAATTCTAGACACGGGCACGGCGCGAGGCAACCGGCGGACCTGTCCCCTGCAAGATTGGAACTTCTTAAGCTTACTCTCTTGCACCTTTTCAAGGCTATGGCACGAAACGGCAGCCGACAAGTCGAATGTTGTCAATCATTTCCGGCCGAGTAAAATCTTATCCAGGGACGCTCAAGCAGGCGTAAACTCCAAGCGCGCTCCAACTCTATGAAAGTAAAGGCGGAATCTTTGCTCAGACTGGCACCATGCCGCCCCACCGTTGCCGTCCTCTGGATTCTCCTCTGGGGTCTTGCCCTTTCACCCCCTAGCGCCCGCAGCCAGAGTTGCCAGACGTCGAGTGAACTCGAGGATGCCGTGCGAACCTCCATCACCTCGGCCGGACAGCGCTATTTCGAGCTGGCCGCCAAGGCCGACGTCGCCTCCCTGAAGCAGAAGGCCATCCCCACGCTTGCCGCCGACTTCTCCGCAGTCGAGGCCACTGTCAAAGACCACCAGAAGGATTTCGCCGGCGCCCAGGGCACCGTAAAGTCCGTCTTTCTGCTCGAAACCGAGGGTGCTACTCCCGCTCCTCACGCCGAGTTTTACTGCGGAGTCTTCGGCAAGAACGGCCAGACCTCCGGCAGCGCAGTTTTCGCCTTCGATAATTTGCCCCCAGGAAAGTATGCCGTTGTTTTGCTCGACGCCACGTCACCGCCGGGACGATCCATGTTCTCCGTGATTCTCCAGATGATCGCTGCCGAGTGGAAATTAGGCGATCTGTACATCAAGCCGGCTCAGGTCGCGGGGCATGACAGCGACTGGTTCCTGGCGCGCGCCCGCGAATACAAGACCAAGGGCCAGACGCACAATGCCTGGTTCTCCTACGTGGTGGCCCGAAACCTGATTTCTCCATTGGCCCGCATGAGCACTCTGGCCACCGATAAGCTCTACGACGAATCGCAGAGTGTCCGCCCCGCCGACCTCCCGTTCGATGGCAAGACCGTGGATCTGGTGGCGGGCACTGCCATCTACAAAGTCACCGCCGTCTTTCCCGAAGTCGTGGGCAACGATCTGGATTTGATTGTGAAGTATCAGGCCGCCGACATTTCCAACACCAACCAGGCCTACCAGAACGACATAGCCGTGATCAAAGCTGTGGTGGCGAAGTACCCTGAAATCCGCGACGCCTTCGCCGCGGTTGTCGCCCGCGCCGTGGATCCGACGGGCCATGACTACGGCGCGATGCTTCCCATGAAAGACATCAAATAGGGGATGGAAGTTCTCGACTCCCGATTTTTCGTGGGTTCGAGCGCCCGCAACTAAATCTCTGCGTCCTCCAGCAGGCACTCTTTCGGATCTTTGTCATCGCGCAATCCCAAAAACACCGGGGCTCGCAATTTCGGACCACTTCCTTCGCCGGTCCCCCCAGTCCATTCTGCGAACTCGATCTCCGCGACTAGTTCCGGCTTGACCCAGAAAACTTTGCGCAGGGCCTCGACTTCTCCGAAGAATGGATTCTTCTTCGTCTCGATCTTCTTCAATACTTTCGAAATCTCATCCAGCGATTTCTGGTCGAACCCGCTTCCCGCCTGCCCCACATGAATCAAGCGCCCCTTCTTGTCGTACAAACCGAGCACGATCGACCCAAAGTGTGCGCGGCTGCCCTCCGGTTCGGTATATCCGCCGATCACACACTCGATGCGATGCCGAATCTTGATCTTCAGCCATTCCCGGCTGCGGCGCTCCTCGTAAAAACTCGCGCGCTTCTTGGCAACGATGCCTTCCAGCCCCTTCTGCCGCGCCATCTCAAACAGTGCCTTACCATTCTTTTCGTAGTGATCCGAATACCGCACCGCGTCGCCCGCCACCAGCAACGACGCAAGTTTTCGCTTGCGCACTTCGAGCGGCACGCGCCGCCAGTCGTAGCCATCGAGATACAGCAGGTCGAAAGCGTAATAAAGCACCGGCACATCAGCATTCCCCACCGCCCGCCGCCCGCCGGGACGAAATCCCGTACGCTGCTGCATCAAACTGAACGACGCCTTCCCCTCCTCGTCGAGCGCCACCACTTCGCCATCCAGAATCGCGGTCTTCGCCCCGATGAACTTAGCCATGTCCTTCAACTCCGGATAACGCGGTGTCAAATCATTCTGATTCCGCGACACCAGCCGCACCTTGCCGCCATCGATGAACGCAATCGCGCGATACCCATCCCACTTGATCTCAAACAGCCACTCCTCCCCGTCAAACGCCTTCTCCACAGATTCCGCAAGCATAGGATGAATCTTCAAGGGCAAGACCCGCTTCACCGGCGCGGTCGAAGCCCCCGCCGTCGAAGGAACGTTCTTAACGACAGAGGACGCAGGGGAAATAGAGGTCTTCTTCTTCGCTTTTCCCCTGTGTTCCTCCGTGTCCCCTGTGTTTAAAGCTTTTTTCTTCTCGACCCGCGCCACCGCATCCGCCAGCCACGCTGCCTTCAGCTTCCCGCGCCCCGCAGGACGGCTCTTCCACTCCGCCGATCCCGCATCTCCCGCAACTTGCTCCAGAGTCCGCCCACTGAGCACCGAAGTATCGAGCGCCTCGATGTCATATCCCTCAACCACATGGTCATCGTGCTTCTTGATCATCAACCATTCGTTGCCCTTGCTTCCCGGACGCCGCCCTCGCATCTTGACCAGCGCGAAATCGCCCTTCAACCGTTTCCCGTTCAGCCGAAACTTCAGATCTCCCTTGGCCAGCATGGCCGCCGCTTCGGCCTCCGTGCCCGCCGCATACTTCCCCTCCACTGCCACCGGCGAAAGCGGCGACCACGTTCCCACATCCCACACAATCACAGTCCCCGCCCCGTAATTGTTCTCCGGAATGTTGCCCTCAAAATCGAAATAAGAAACCGGATGATCCTCAACCTGCATCGCCAGTCGTTTGTCCGCCGGATCGAGCGACGGCCCCTTCGGCACCGCCCACGACTTCAGCACCCCTTCCATCTCCAGCCGAAAATCGTAGTGCAGCCGGGTCGCGTCGTGCATCTGCACCACAAAGCGATTCCCCGCCTTGGTCTCCACTTTCGGCGGAGGCTCCGGCGTCTCCTCAAACCGCCGTTTCCGTTTATATTCTTCGAGCGCCATGAGGAAGCTATTTTAAACATGAGCGATGGGAAGAGCGATGCGTAAGGGCGTTAATGAGTGCTATGGGGACTTATAGCCAGCCATGGGGCAGCGACCTACCCATCCTCGACCAAAGAACCCACTATCAGACCGCTAGTCCCGGGACTATAATCGCGGACCAGTTTGCTTGCATATCCCGGTTCGCACAGGAGTGATCCATGCCGGTCAAGCAGGGAAGTCTTGAACTGTTGCAGCATCCCGCATCCAAAGAGCTCCTGCAATCGACAATTCCCGCCCGTTTAGCCTATGTCTGGACGGACGGCAGTCCTAGAGTCGTCCCAATCTGGTTCCATTGGAACGGGCGAGACTTCGTGCTGGCAACCCCGTCGAAAGCTCCGAAGCTTAAGGCTCTGGCAAAAAATCCCAAGGTCGCCCTCACGATTGATGACAACAACTTTCCACATAAAGTGCTGCTGGTGCGCGGTACTGCGCGATTGCAATCCGTGAAGGGAATTGTTCCTGAATACGCTGTGGCGGCGGAGCGCTATTTCGGAGCCGAGCAAGGGAAAGCTTGGGTGGCGCAGCTTGCTTCCATGGTTCAAGATATGGTGCAAGTCACTATCACTCCTGAATGGGTTGGCCTTCTCGACTTTCAGACGCGCTTCCCCAGTGCCCTGCCCCTATAGCCATTGGATTAGAACCTGCGCCATATCTTTCGATCTTTGCGGATCAGCCGGGACGTCACATCTCATTGCGACTGCGCTGCCGCCTGTAAGATGTCGGCAACTTCGCCGGGACATTCGACATGGGAGTCGTGGCCGGTATTCAGTTCAGCGACCTGCCAGCCCAAAGCGCGAGCTTTTGCTGCAAACGGGGCAAAGAATGGCCGAGCGGGGTATTCTTCCGCAACGCTGGCAACGAAGGTGGCTGGAATGCTGGCCTTCCGATTGGCCGGAAGAGGCAGGGCCTCCTCAAAGCAATGCAGACTAAAATCACACAACCTCGCGCGGACAAAATCACGCGCCTTACCGGGCTTAAGTCCCCAGAGGTCAAGTTGTCCCTCCCCGCCCGGTAACCGCCAGCCGTCCCCATGGTCTCGCGCCACGCCGTGAAAGTGGATGCCAATCTCTGGCGGGAGCAAGTCCAATACGCTTTGCCCGTCTTCCGGAATGAACGCCTCCAGGAAAACCAATCGCCGCACTTGCGTTGGATTTCTCTCAGCCACACCGCTGATGATCATGCCGGCGTAACTGTGGCCTACGACGATCACCCGGTCAGGGGACTTTGATAACTCGACCAAAACGTCCTCTACATGTTGCTGTAGCGTAGTATCGGGAGACAGACGGCTGCGGTCCGTGCCAAGGCCAGTTAGGACGGGTGTTATCACCCGATGGCCATGCTTTTCCAGCAAGGGGGCCAACAAGTCCCACGTACCGTTTGACTGCCATGCGCCATGTACCAGGGCAAGTGTCGCCATGGCGGAGAGTCTAGCACTCTAGAATGCGGTCGTGTCAGCCCCTGATTTTGACTGTTGTAACCAGACCGTTACATCGTTAACCGTTCCCGTGGCCTCTTCTCCCTGAATTCGCTGTAGAATCCGTGCTCCGCACTTGCGCGAAATATGCAACGCGAATTCCCCGAAGTCCCGCTGGTCGGCGTCGGCGCCGTAATCATCGAAGAGGCCCGCGTTCTCCTGGTCAAACGCGCCCACCCGCCGCTGCAGGCGCAGTGGTCCATCCCCGGAGGCGTCCTCGAAGTCGGTGAACTGGTGCGCGATGCCGCCATCCGCGAGGCCCGCGAAGAAACCGGACTCATCGTCGAACCCGCCGACCTGCTCGGCGTCTACGACCGCGTCCTCCGCAACGCCGAACAGCGCGTGCAGTATCACTATGTCTTGATCGATTTTCTCTGCCGCCGTGTTGGAGGACAACTCCAGGCCGCCAGCGACGCCGCTGAAGTCCGCTGGTTCACTCGCGAAGAACTCCACACCCTCAAGCTCGCCGAAGATACTCAGGATGTAATCCGCAAAGGCTTCGCGAAGTCAGGTAATTGATTCGGGGGGATGCCGGGAACTCCTTCGTCGCAGCGCGAATTCCTCGAGCAAGAAACAGAACAGCCCGCAAGCCCGTTGATCTTCATCAACGCCGCCTGCGGGCCGCCCGGTGGACTGGTTGGGATTGACCAAGAGGTGGTCACTCTACGTGGCCTCTACGGCAACTCCCGGGTCGGGGATCGAACTCCCGCGGATCGACTCCGCTGACCGACCTGCGTCAGGGAATCAACCTGTGTTCACCGGTTAGTGTGCGGGCTGTAGCTTCGGCGCGAAGTGATTCTGTTATGCGTCCCGAAGCCCCGCTTAGAGCAACCGCTCTAAGTCTCAGCCACCTCACCTGGTCTTTGAATCGTCCAACTACTGCCTTCAGAACTTGTCATCCGACCACCTCCTTTCCGGTGTAATTCGCACATTAGTACGAAACCGCCCTGTGCGTCAACCGGCACGAAAGTGGGTATCGGAGACGGCAACAGAGATGTTTCGATCCCCGGTCAGCCGTGGCATGGTCACCGATTTCCGAGGGTCGCAATCTCTCCCAGGCCCAACAAGCTGGCATCTGCCGTCACCAGCGTCAGATCGAGCACTTTGGCGGTAGCTGCGAGGAAGCGGTCGGCGGGATCGCGGTGTGGCAGAGGCAGTTGGCGAGAGACCGTCACAATTTCATGAGTGAGCGGAGCTTCGCGAAAGGATCTGGTTGCGTCGGCAACCCACTCACCCAGATCGTCATGAAGGTGCAATCGTCCCTTTGCGTGCAGGATCAAGGCCTCCCATGTGCTGATCGGCGAGAGCCACAATTCGTTTTTCGGGTTCCGCAACTCGAACCGGGTTTTCTCTCCGAGACGAGCGGCGTCATCGAGACTCCATAGCCAGATATGAGTATCGAGCAGAAGTCTCAATCGCGCAGCACCTCCCAGTCGCTTTCGTCGCTGGCCGGGGACACGATGTCTCCTAGAATTTCCATCCGGCCCTTCATCGAACCGATCCAATCTCGGTTATTGGTCGGCGCCGGAGGCGAAACCTCCGCGATGGGACGTCCGCGACGAGTCACCCGGATGGACTGCTTGGTTTTCTGCACTTCATCGAGGATTGCCAAGCATTTGGCTTTGAACTCGGAGATGGCGATTTCTTTCATGTGACTATTTAATTAGATCATAGTCCAATAACTTGGTCAACTGAAACTTGAAACAATTAGTTTTTGCAATTGTTCGGTTTTGCTCAGACCGCTCACAGGTCCCGATTGTAATTTACTCGTATAGAGAGACGGGAAAAGACGTTTCCGTCCCGCGTCGTCCGTCTCCAGTGGCGCAGCCTTAAAATTGGCGCGGCCACCTTCTTCCCTTAGTTCGCAACCTGCTAGCGGGGCATGAGGCTCCCGGGCAGATGATTCTTGGAATGGTTAGGAAAAAACATGAACTCCCGCAGCCTTCGTCGCTTCACTCTCTCGTTCTTACCGCTCCCATTGCTACTGGTAAGCGCCTTTGCCAAGTCCGACAACTCCGTCACTCTGGGAACCGCCGGCAGCTATTCGGTACTGGCTGGCTCAACCGTGACCAATACCGGATCCAGCGTCCTTAGCGGAAACCTTGGGGTGAGCGCCGGTTGCGCAGTCACCGGATTTCCTCCCGGCAGCGTCGGCGGAACCATCAACGCCTGCAACGCATCCTCCAGCAAGGCCCAACGCGATCTCACCGCAGCGTACAACCAGGCCATGGGCCTGACCCGCACCGCCACCCTGACCGGTAAGAACTTGGGCGGGATGACGCTCACGCCCGGCGTGTATTTTTTCGCAAGCTCCGCTCAACTCACGGGGACGCTGACCCTCAACAACTTGGGCAACCCCAATGCCGTCTTCGTTTTTCAGATCGGTAGCACGCTCACGACAGCGAGCAACTCCTCGGTCATTTTCAGCAGTAGCCTGACCGACTCGAACGTATATTGGCAGGTTGGCAGCTCCGCCACGCTGGGCACAACCACGTCGTTTCAGGGAAATATTCTCGCGCTCACCAGCATCACTCTGAATAACGGAGCCAGCATCGGCTGCGGTAGCGCGCTGGCCATCAATGGAGCCGTGACGCTGAACAATAACGTCATCGGAGGCGGTTGCAGCGGCAGCACGTCGACTGTGCCAGAACCCGGTACCCTGGGCTTGCTGGGAACCGGACTCGCAATTCTGGCCGGCGCGGCACGCCGTAAACTGCGTGTCTAGCGTCGATCTTCACGGCAACCCGAACGCATGCACCGCATTGCCCGCCGCGATCGCGACATATTCTTTCCCATCCACGGCAAACGCCATGGGCGCGCGGCGTAGACCGCGCCACCCATCTGAAAATGCCAGATCGGCTTGCCCGACTCCGCATCGATCATAGTCGAAATCGATAGTCAATTCTGCCAGGTTCAGTGACGCCGGAGACATAGTCAAAGTCCCCCAACCCTGCTCGCAAGAACGCGAGCAGGGTGGGACACCCGTACCGGTTTTATAATTGCCAATGGCGATGGTTTGAGGAGGGATTGTGGGGGCCTGGGGAACGGGAAGTTTTGAGAATGACGATGCTGCAGATTGGTTGGCTGGTCTGGATGCGATTACCCCCGAGGAGTTGACGCGGATATTGGCGCATGCGGCGGATGATCCGGAGTATCTAGAAGGGCCGGCGGCGAGCGTCGCGGTCGCGGCGGCGGAAGTGGTGGCGGCGCTCCATGGGAGTGGGACTGATGGAACGCAGGCCAAGATTCGGGATTGGGTGGGGAAACATCCGCAGGCGTTTACGGCGGAGCTTCAGGCTGTGGCGATTCGGGCGGTGGAGCGGGTGCGGAAGAATTCGGAGTTGAAGGATTTGTGGATGGAAGCCGACGGGCTGAATGATTGGATTGCGGGGCTGCGGGAGTTGCAGGGGAGGTTGGCGGGGTAGGGGCGGGTACGCAGTGAGTGAAGTGGTGGTTACACCGGCGCGCCTCCAAGGCAAACGATGCAACCGGAGAGTGAATGGCCACTCATTGCTGAAATCCCATGAAGTGAGACGCTCCAGCGATGCAGTAAAACATCGCTTGATGCTCCTCTGCAACCTTCCTGCCGTTCTCTTCGAGAAACAGAATCCCAATAATTTGATTCTTCCTTTGTTTCTTACCGTAAACCTTGGTCTCTTTGGGTTCATAAAACAGCGTAACGACGGCACCCATTTGTACCTTCGATAACGGCATCGGCTGGGTCTTATTTTTGGTCGCTGGCAAATTGCATGGACCCGCGGCGTAGGCTTCGAACGTGTCCGTCTTGCTTCCGTGAACGTAGTTCAATGTGATGGTGTCATCGGTAGTCTGCACTACCCTTCCCGTGAATGTCGCCCCATTGTAGCCAGCCGGATAGTAGCCATTCGGGGCGGTCCCTTTTTGAGCCGCCCCTGTTCCGCTTAATACCAGCATGAGAAGCCCACAAGAAACGAGCCCGCGCAGATGGTCGTTAGGCAACATGTGGCCTCGAAGGCGGGGGATGTACATAAAACGCTCCTCAATACATCAGGCATTATAGCTCCCCTGTTGCGTTGCGCCAGCTGGGGACGGGGCTAACCGTTGAAACATCCCCATCACTCATCGACGAACTCATCCGACTAACTTTGAAAGTGATTCCGAATCGCCCTGATCCACTCCGATAACTTGGGGATGTGAACTCTGCGTCGAATCGGCGGCGCATTGGCAGCACTCTGCAGCAAGCGGACAATCTCGGCGGCTGGAACGCGGGTCGCGACCGAGTCCACCGAAGCGTAACGGACTACCTGGTTGGGATCAATCACGAAGACGGCGGGTTTGGCGATGCCGCCTCTTTCTCGCGCGTTGTAGATGTCCCAGTCCTTGACCACGCGTCGTTCCGTGTCGCACAAAATTGGAAACGGCAATGAGAGCTGAGTTCGCAAGGCCTCCGATGCTTCGCACGAATCCACCGAAACCGCCACCAGGCTCGCGCCTGCCGACCTGATTTCTGGATAGTGTTCGCGATAATCCGCCAACTGGCGGAGGCAAAACGGTCACCAATTCCCGCGATAGAAAAGCAGCACCAGGCGCCCCTGCTGGGAGACCAACTCGGACAACCGCCTGGGCACGCGTGTCGAGTCCAGCAACTCGAAGTCCTTCACAATTTCCCCAGCGACAGGAACTTTTGCCATGGCACCATTCTAGTCGCGTATTTACGGCGAGGCATTGTGGAGATAGGGTTTCGTTAAAGCGCGATCGTTGAAATATCTCGATAGCGCGCACCCTATGCCGGTTTTATAATTGCGCAATAGCGATTGTTTTAGGCTAACAGAGGACGTACCACCATCCGGCTCGAAGCCAGCATCAAATCTCCAAGTTGATTCGGTCGAGCTCGAAAGGACGAATCCCCAAGAGACTAGTCGTCCAAATTTTGTGCCCATTTCAAGCGCAAGCTGTAACAATCGAAGGATTCCAACGTCTTTAGTATTATGCGCACGGTTTTAGACATCTTTGTGCAAATCTTCCGCAATCTGTGGGCGCATAAGCTGCGCTCGTTCCTGACCATGTTCGGGATCGCATGGGGAGTGGGGTCGCTGCTTCTGCTGGTCGGAGTCGGGGAAGGGTTTCGCTCGGGCAACAAGCGTGAATTGGCCGAGTTCGGGAGGGACATTATGTTCATCTTCCCGGGGCGCGCGCCAGCGGTAAAGGGCAGTATGAACTCCGCGAAGCCGTATCTGCTGACCTACGAGGACTACGCTGATATTCGCCGGGACGCTCCCCATGTGGGCAATGCCTGCCCTTTGATCTCACGGAGCGATCTGCACGAAGTGAGCGAATTCGCCACGGCCGGAGTGGAAATTCTTGGCGCGGAACCGCAGCTCAACGAGATCAGTTATCTTCCGCTCGCGGAAGGCCGCTGGCTCAATGAAATGGACGAAGCGCAGAGCCGCAATGTGATCGTTCTGGGTAACGAGCTGAAGAAAAATCTCTTCCCGGGGAGGCCGTCGCTGGGAGCGTTCGTGCTGATCAACGGGTTGAGGTTCGAAGTGATCGGCAGCATGCCGCACCTTGGCCGCGGAGACAACACCTGGCTGAACATGCGCGGCTACATCCCTTTTCCGGTAATGGCCACGAACTTCCCGCTCAAGGGAGAGAACCATCAGAAGTCGATTTCTTTTGTGGAATATCAACCGCGAGTCACGGCGGAACATGCTCTGGCGCAGGACGATGTACACAAGATCGTCGCGCGGAATCACGGGTTCGATGCCAGCGACCAAAACGCGTTTGATGGGTGGGATTCGATCCAGGAATCGAAAATGGTGGGAACGATTTTCGACGTCATGAACATGTTTCTGGGAGCAGTTGGAATGGTCACGCTCGCTCTGGGCGCCATCGGAGTGATCAACATCATGCTGGTGGCAGTGAGCGAACGGACGCATGAGATCGGATTGCGGAAAGCCCTGGGCGCGACCAACCGCAGCATTCTGTTTCATTTTTTTCTGGAGGGACTGCTCCTCACGCTGGGCAGTGGCGTGATTGGGATGGGAATTGCGGCGGGCTTGATGGGAATGATGGGAACGGTACAGGGACCGGGCGGATTCGATCCGCCAAAATTGGTGCCGATGTCGGCCTTGCTGGCGATCGGCAGCCTGACTGTGGCGGGAGTAGTGGCGGGGCTTTATCCCGCGCGCAAAGCGGCGATGCTGCAACCGGTGGAAGCGCTCCGGCAAGAGGGATATTAGAACGGCACTCGTTAGTCGACGCAGAGAGGAAGCATGTTCCAGGATTTGTTCCAGGAAGCCTACGGGGCGATGCGCCACAACCGGCGGCGCACTGCGCTCACCATGCTGGGCATGGCCTGGGGCATTGCAACCGTGGTCATGCTGCTGGCGTACGGCGACGGCTTTGGGCAGGCCTGCGCCAACATCTTTGCGAATTTCGGGACCAAGTTGGTGATCGTGGTTCCGGGACGCACCTCGATGCAGGCGGGCGGGAAGAAGGCTGGAATGCTGGTGCGATTCACGCAGGATGACGTCGAGACGCTCACCAGCAACCTTCCGCAGATTACCCAGATCACTCCCGAGGTGAGCAAGCAGGCCAGCATTCAGTTCGATACCCGGATCTTCACGTGGGCGGTGACGGGCAATTTTCCGAATGTGTTTGACGTGCGCGCGCTCAAACTGGACCAGGGACGCTTCTATAACCCGGAGGACGAGATCCAGCGGGCACGGGTGGCAGTGATCGGTTCGGAAGCGAAGGAGAAGCTTTTTTCGGGACGCAACGCGCTGGGTGAACACCTTCGGGTCGACGGCCTCAGCTTCGAAGTGATCGGTGTGCTGAGCGCGAAGATGCAGGAAGGGAATGACGATATCAATCGCGTGGTGTATGTCCCGTTCAGCACCATGAGCGATCTGAAGAATACGCATTACCTGGACACGATCTGGTTCACCTACCAGACGCCGGAGTACGAGAGTCTGGAGCAATCGGTGCGCACCATCCTGGCGGCCGAACACAAGTTCAGCCAGACGGACCACCAGGCGGTGGAAGTATTCAACCTGATGACGCAGGTGCATCAGTTCGAAATCATCACACTGGGGCTGAAAGTCCTGATGGGATTTATCGGCACGCTCACGCTGGGGATTGGCGGCGTGGGGCTGATG
>Ga0210403_10003533_pt1 | contig 13713 bp, 11 predicted proteins | sample IncBWC19MmetaG_FD_150863 | JGI IMG/M metagenome (GOLD analysis project Ga0210403, IMG submission 150863) | Forest soil microbial communities from Barre Woods Harvard Forest LTER site, Petersham, Massachusetts, United States - Inc-BW-C-19-M | ecosystem: Environmental > Terrestrial > Soil >... | reverse complement strand
TATCGGATGGGGACGGTCGAGGTCGAGGGTCTCGACACGGCGTTGTCGCGAACAGTGACGGACATGTGGAAATTGCGGACGGGGAATCCTTACGATAGCAGCTATTCAAAGCAGCAATTTCTCACCACATTGGCCAAGTCAGGGATTTCGATTCCGCGAGATCTGACGATCGCAATCGAAGAAACCAAACAAGATGACAAAACCGTAAACGTAAAAATTATATTTGCGCCTAAGAAGTCGCCGTAGCATCCGATGTCGAGGCACTTTCAGTTGGCTGGCTGCATCAAATGACCAGCCGGAAGTTGCATTTAGTGCGAATTCGTATCCACATTACTTAGAAGTAAGGAGCAATCATGAAACGCGGTTTGACAAGAATCACAGTTTCCGGGGCCGCTTTACTATTTGCTGTCGCGTCTTCCGTGGCGGCGGACAAACCTCAGACGTACGTCGGCAAAGTCAGTGATGCGATGTGCGGCGCGGAACATATGGAAGCCGGCGCGACTGCTGCCGACTGCACTCGCGATTGCGTCTCCAAGGGATCCAAATACGCCCTGGTTGTGGGAGAGAAGGTGTACACCCTCGACGGCGAAGACAAAGCGGCGCTGGCTGAACTCGACAAGCTGGCGGATCAAAAAGCGAATGTCACCGGCACGGCCACGGGAGATACGATTCAGGTTAAGTTCGTGGCTCCCGCTAAGTAGGAATCAGATTGGATTCTTCAACCCTGCAAGCAACTTTTAATCGTTCCTTAATGACTCGCTATGTTAGATTTAACGGTCACCTACCATATCGAGGCGGAGGAACAACGAATTGGGCAAGGACATGGTCCCCAAAAAGATTTTTTTCACCAAGGGGGTCGGCAAGCATAAAGAACGCCTCACTTCCTTCGAGTTGGCGTTGCGCGATGCCGGCATCGCCGCGCAAAACCTGGTTCGCGTGTCGTCCATCTTTCCGCCACAGTGCAAGTTGATTCCTCGATCACAAGGGCTCAAGTATCTAAGCCCAGGTGAAGTAGTATTTTCGGTGGTTGCCGAGAATTCCACTCGTGAGCCGCATCGCCTGTTGGCATCCAGCATAGGAGTCGCGATTCCAGCGGACCGCAATACTTATGGCTATCTCAGTGAGCATCATTCCTTCGGAGAGTCCGAAGACGCTGCCGGGGATTATGCCGAGGAACTGGCGGCTGAGATGCTCGCCACTACACTGAATGTGGAGTTCGATCCTGATCGTTCCTGGGACGAAAAGAAAGAAATCTATCGGATTTCCAACAAGATCGTAAGAACCGCAAACGTTACCCAATCCGCAGTCGGTGATAAGCGAGGATTGTGGACGACCGTGATCGCTTCAGCAGTGCTGATCTTTGATTAGCGACTAACCTTCAATTTCTGACTGCGTCGTAGTTGGACAAATCATTTCCTGGCAGCAGCCTTTACCTTTGTTGGCTTATCTGGGCTCTTGATTGTGCCATTCTTGTGTTTTCCGATCCGCTCCAGAACCGCCGCTAAAATCAACGGTATGCCAACTGTTGCATCCACTGAAACCTCTGCAAGCTTCCCGCCTTCACTGGCGGGAACGAACTCCGACTCGCCATGAATTGCAGATGATTCGCCCGCACGCACCGGCTCATGACAAATATTCACGCAATAGTGATATCTCTTCAGGGGCAGATTCTCGCCTAGACGGCGACGTCGCAATTCAAGGAACGGTACGAATTGTTGGGACCAGTCCCACGGCACCCCGCCGCCAATCGCGAAAACTCCGAGCCGCGTTTGGCGCAATAGGGTCGCGGCAAAGTGTTCCAGATCTTCGAAAGGATCAAATCGCAGTTTGTGTCTTCCGGTCGACTCCCTGAGGCGAATATTCAAAGCGACGTCAAGGCCGAGTTCGGAATCGGTGAACGCAGGCACGAAAATGGGTACGCCCTTCTCGTACGCCGACTTGAGAATGCCGCGCCGATCTTTAGAACGCTTAGCGAGATGGGCTCCGATCGCATGATTCAGCTTGTATGAGCAGAGCACATCGTTGTGATCCCAACCTTCAAGAATCTCAGAAATGAGTTCTTCCATATCGTCGAGGTTTTGGTGTGGGGCCTCGATGAGCTCATGCGCCATTAATGCCCCGGTAGAAACGATAGCGTTCACGATGCCCCGGTCAATCAATTCAGAGATAATGAGGTCCTGTTTAGCTACGGTGATCGCCCCGGCCAAGGTCATCACGACAAAACAATCTTTGTCGCGGGCCATCGCTTCCAGGACATCGGCGGCCTCGCCAATCTCACGGCCGGTAAAAGCAGTCTTGCCCATGGCACGCACCAGATCATCGATGGAGCGCACACGATTAAGATCCGGTGGCTCGCCAGGAATCAAACCCGCTTCGACGGGATGCTCAAAACGCCGATGAATTCCCTTACCGTTGTGACTATTGTTCTGCACGAACGCACCTCCTTCGGGTTGGGTCGTACGATCTTTATACTCTACTGTAACGAGGAGGCTAGCGCCGGTCGGGGCTGGCATCAACTGAGAGAATTATCAGATCAACGGCAGGAAGGGTTTCGAATAAATTGCACACGGGGCCGGGGCGTAGTTCACAGGCTTTGCAGATCGTTATGAATCGGAGGGTGGTTAACGATTCCCGGACTCCCCTCTGTCGCGTCTATTTGTCGGGTATTCCACTGCCAACATCGGCAATCATCGACAAAAAGTGTTCGCGCCTCGCCGTCTTTTACCAGCATGTCCAGGGTTTCGATGACGCGCATCAAGGGATTCTTGTATCTGCGCAGTTGATAGGACCTTCGCCTGTTAATCCGGTCGTAAATCTGACCTGCGGTGGCAGGTTGTTCGGACTCCAGAAGGGCAATGCGGCACGCTCTTTCCAGCTTTGGCTTGTGCAGGTCGCCATCGGCACGGTGTAAAGGATCGACTTCGCTGGCACTCTGAGTGTCGATGGGCATATGGCTAACAGCATCGATGAATTTTAGCGGCAGCTCGCCAACGATCTCGTCTCCGAATAGGCTTGCCAACCCTTTGACCGTCCGCTTGACCGCCTTGACTTTCATGGTTATCGCCGTTCGCTGCTTCAACAGAGCCTCGAGCTCGTGCACGGCAACCTCCATGACCTGTTTCGCGTGATCTGAACGATAGGCTTTCTCTCCCATAAAATGCCGCCGCTCCGAATGGGCCGGTCACAAGTCCATGGTGTCTAACTGCGAACGCCAACATTATCTGTCAAGTTCTTGTCGCATTGTTTGTAGCTGGGACGAGTCATCACGAAGGGAAGATGAGTAAATAGTTTCTGCGTGCAATACCGGCTCGAAAAAAGCAGGGTGGTAATCCGGAATTGTCTGAACGGACAGGTATAGCAGCAAAATCCCATGATCGTTGTATCGCGACAAACGGATTCTTCAGTACGGACTTTCGCGGTAGATCGAAATCGAGGCGGCGGTCATTTCTGGGGACGAAACTGTGTTTTTCTTGTATACGGATGCATTAAACGAGGACGAATCGAAAAGCGGCAGAAATAGTCTTGATTGAGCGATAATACCCGTCGCTAGGAATACGGAATCGACACGATCATGGCCCATCTTGAAATGAAGAGTAGTTGCGAGAAATGCAAACAGCCGATTGCCGCCGAAAGCGAATGCTACATTTGTTCTTACGAATGTACGTTTTGTTCCAGTTGTGCCGCGGAGATGCATGGAACATGCCCCAATTGCGGAGGGGAGCTAGCGAAGCGGCCTTCACGAAGAATACGACTGGACACAGCGTCTGCTGGCCGACGCGATCGTTCAATTCTCAAAAGCAGAATATGGCTTGTCTGCGTTGCTAGTCTCGCAGCGTGGATGTTTATTGGAATCTCAGGTGGGGTTTCGATGTATGAGTTCGATCGCTCTCTTGGACACCCAGCAGACCTACGGATGGAGTTTGCGCTTCCGATCGTGAATTATCTGATTTTTGCGTTTTTGACGCCGTTTGTATTCTTTCTGGCGAGAAACCATCCGATCCAACGCAATAATTGGGGGCGTCGAGTATTGTCTTACGTGGCTGGGGGTATCGGCTTCGCTACCGCACACGTCGCGTTGAGGTGTCTTGTGTATCCCGTGTGGGATCCCAGAATTAACGGCTTCACGAGCGCAGTTTGGAACTCTAACACTCACGCTCCGCAGATCAAGTGGATTTTGGTGCAGAGACTTTTTTTATACAACACGGTGGACGATATTGCGTTTGTGTATTTGGCTATCGTGCTGATAGCTCATGCTGTCTTGTACTATCAGAACTTTAGGGAGCGCGAGGTGCGTGCGAGTCAGCTTGAGAGTCAACTCACCAAGGCTCGTTTGAAAGCGCTAAAGAGTCAGATGCAGCCTCACTTTTTGTTTAACACCATGCATTCAATTTCAGCATTGATGCTGATTGACGTTCCTGCGGCGGATAAGATGATCACGAGGCTCAGTGATTTTCTTCGCATTAATTTGGATAGCGATGACTTGCAATTCACCAGCCTCAACCGCGAATTGGAGTTTGCACACAGCTATCTTGAGATTGAAAAAGTTCGTTTCGAAGAGAGGCTGAGTCTGATTTTTAACATTGCGCCCGATACGCTTGATGCTCAGGTTCCACATTTGCTCCTGCAGCCGCTGGTAGAAAACGCCATTCAACATGGCATATCGAGACTTCCCAAGGGGGGCGAACTGCGTGTCACCTCTTCGCGGGAGGATAGCCGGTTGCACATCACGGTCAAGGACAACGGTCCTGGTCCTAGCGAGAGTGAGCGCAATCGGCTGACCGGGGGCCTTGGCCTAAGAGCTACTCGGGAACGTCTTCAAACAGTTTATGGGGACGACTACACCTTCGAACTCTCTAGTCCGCTGGAGGGAGGCTTTGAAGTGAGATTTTGGATACCCTTTCAGCTTGATAACCGTCCAATAGCTGGACCGGTGGGATCGTTTGTGACCGGTCGAGCCTCCTAGTGTTATGAACTCGATCCGAACCATTATTGCCGACGACGAAAAACTGGCACGTACCAAGTTACGCATCCTCCTGCAGTCAGAAGCCAGTATTAATGTGGTCGCCGAATGTTCGGACAGCGAACAAACTGTTCAAGCTGTGAATTGTTACAAGCCGGATCTGCTGCTGTTGGACGTACAAATGCCGGGGCCGGATGGTTTTCATGTACTGCGGGCGATTCCCCCCGACGAAATGCCGATAGTCGTTTTTACGACCGCTTACGACCAGTATGCGCTCCAGGCATTTGAGGCACACGCTTTGGACTACTTACTTAAACCGTTTGATCAGGAACGGCTTCACCGAGCGATTGAAAGAGTGCATACGGAGTTTGTGAAAAGCGGTGATCGCGAAATGGCGCGCCGGATCCTCGATTACTTAGCCAAGAATCAGGCTGATTCGCCGGCCGAAAGGCGACTGGTTATCAAGGCAGGAGGACGTGTCGTTTTCCTCGATGTCGACGAGATTGAATGGATCGATGCCGATGCAAACTACGTGAAGTTGAATGCGGGGAAAAACACTTATGTCTTACGCCAGTCGATCGGCAATCTCTCCCAGCGACTGAATCCCAATCAGTTCGTGCGAATCCATCGGTCTACAATTGTGAATATAGAGAAGATCAAGGAACTACAACCTTGCAACAGTGGAGAGTACATTGTCGTACTAAGAAATGGCAAACAGCTTTCCTGCAGCCGAGGTTATCGCGGCGGCCTTCAATCTCTAATTGATAAGAAGCTCTGAAGCTTTGATCAACCTCGATCCCCTCCCCATTTTCCATAGAGTGATCTGATACACCTACATCTTTTTGTATTCATGACTCACGGACGAAGATGCTACAGAGATTCCCCTGTGGCGGTTTACCCCAACAGGTCAACTTCTCGTACCTTCAACAACTGAAGTCGTCCCTACTAAGCGAGAACAGGACATCTCCGGGTACTCGAGTGCTCTCGTCCCTGTGAGCCGCGGAGGACTGTCATGAATACACACACGCCTGTCACACAACCGAAGAGAAACCACCCCTTCACACCAGTCGCAGACGTTGTTGTCCTGATTGCATTGTTGTTGGTGAGCGTTTCGGGATTTGCCCAACGCACAACCGGAACGTTGCGAGGCCAAGTTTTGGATTCGCAGGGAGCCGCCGTGCCGAACGCACAAGTGACAATAACTAACCAGGCTACTGGCGTTTCCGAGGCGGTTGTTACTACCTCCGCCGGTACTTACCAGGAGCCGAGCATTTTGCCGGGGAAATATACGGTTACTGTGAACTCTCCAGGTTTTAAGGAGTTCGTGGCGAAAGACGTTCCGGTATTGACCAACCAGGATAACGTTGCAGATGCACGCCTCGACGTGGGCAGCACATCGGAAACTGTCGAAGTCACTACAGGAATCGTCGAAGTACAGACATCATCCTCATCGCTGAATAACAACTTCGATTCGAACCAAGTTCTGAACGTCCCCGTCACGGGTGGTGTTGCGTTCAGCGCCTTGAACTTGGCGATGCTGGCTCCGAACACTATAGCTACGCCAGGCGGTACGCAGGGGACCGGTGGCGCGATCGGTGGAACGCGCCCGCGGGATAACAACTTTACGGTAGATGGGGTAGACGACAATAACTTAGGCACGACGGGCGCGAACTCGACCGTGATCTTTGACGCGATCCAGGAATTCTCGCTGCAGACGAACCAGTTCAGCGCCGAATACGGACACTCCGCTGGTGGCCAGTTTGACTTGGTAACTAAGTCTGGAACGAACAACTATCACGGCTCTGCCGAAGGATTTTTCCAGAATCGTAATTTTAATTCGCTGGATAACCTCACTAAAGCTGGCATTCTGGGCCACACGCCCGGTCTAACTGGCAAACCAGCTTATGATAACAACCGCTTCGGAGGCACGATTGGCGGCCCGATTATCAAGAACAAATGGTTTGTGTTTGGCGCGTACGAATATACCGACCTTCATGGCGCAGGTTCTCCAACAACATTGAACGCGCCAACGGCAGCCGGGATTGGCTTGCTTCGTGGCATGGCTGCCGATGCTGCGGTAACAAATGTTCTCACCAACTATCCCGTAGCTCCGTCAGCAAACCTGCCGTCTATAACAGTAAATGGCACGACGATCCCCGTCGGAACGCTAACCATTGTCAGCCCGCAATTGCAAAAATAACACGACGCGCAATTCAACACCGACTATTCATTGGGAAAGCATCAGTTGAGCGCACGGTTCCTGTTCAATCAAATAAAAGAAATCTTTCCTGTGAACTCGACGCAAGCGGCGTTTAACCAGAACCTCCTGATTCGTAACCGAAAGATTTCGGTGGGCGACGTTTGGAGCATTAATAGCAACTGGGTGAACGATATGCGCCTTCAATATTCGTACTTTGCCGAATATTTCCAGAACCCGTGTGCATCAGCTGGAGGAAGCCCGGGGGCGCCGTGCCCTCCGGACGTCACCTTGCTTGATCTCGGAAATTCAACCGTCGGTCCGGCCGATAACCAGTTTCAGAAGCAGAATACCTATCAATTCGTCGACAACCTCTCTTGGGCGCACGGTAAGCACAACTTCAAGTTTGGAGTGCAGTATATGCACTTCATCTATCCGCAGTTTTTTCTATCCCGTAGCGTTGGAGACAACTGGTATTCCTCCACGCAGGAATTCATAAATGATTTAATCCCGAGTCAACCGGGCAGGACCCTGAGAAACGCCGGTACGGGATTTTTCAACGGGACACAGAGTGCCATTTATGGATTCGTCCAGGATGACGTCAAAGTAACTCCACGCCTGACGTTGAACCTGGGAGCACGTTATGAGTTCTGGACGAATCCGGCGGGCGATAAGACCCAAGCTATGAATGCGATTTCTAGCGTCCCTGGAGTGATCACTTTCGGAGTTCCCAAGACGGACAAGAACAATATCGCTCCGCGTATCGGATTTGCCTACGATCCGACGGGAAGCGGGAAAACAGCAATTCGAGGAGGATTCGGCATTGCCTATGACGTTAAGTTCCAGAATTTTGCGTCGATCACTCTGCCTCCGCAATTACAGACTGAATTTAATCCCAATTCGGCTTGTAAGCTTCCCTCGCCAGCAGCGTGGTGTACGAATGGGGGAACGGGTTTCCTCGCAAACGGAGGGCTACCAACAACCTTCCCGCCGCCAGCCACCGCGGCGGCCGCGCGCAACCTCACAACCAGCTTTATTGACGATACGGTGATGCCAAAAATACTGACCTGGAGCTTTGGCGTCCAACGCGAATTGCGCACCAATTCCACGATCGAGGTTCGATATTTGGGAACTCGAGGATTGGAACTCCCCGTACAGTATCGCCGCAACTTTATCAGCTACTTCGATGGCGGCGGAACAGTGTTGCCAACATATCTAAACGCATCGACGATACCGACAACCTATACCGCAAATACACCAACCGACACTAACTTCTATAACTTCCAGCCCAACCAGTACGCGAAGTTCGGCTTCAACGGTATCGTGACTTCAGATCCCCCATTTGGGAGCAGCATCTATCACGCTGGATCTGTCGAGTTCAAACAGCGGGCTGGACATGGCCTGTCGTTCGACGCCAACTATACCTATTCGCACACCATCGACACTGCCACTAACGAATTCCACACCAGCGCGTTGAACCCGCGGCGGGCGCAGGATACGAACCAACTCGGCGCAGATCAGGGAAATTCCGATCTGGATGTTCCGCACAAGTTCGCACTCTCACTTTCGTACAACACCCCGAAATTGAGCACGGAAAATCATTTGATGAGAGCCCTGCTTAGTAGTTATATCTTTGGGTCTTCGTTCATCGCACAATCGGGACAGCCAGTAACTCTTCAATCCGGAGTTGATGCGAACGGAAACGGGGACTCGGCAGGCGATCGAGTGGTGTTTAACCCTGTGGGAATTGGAAATACTGGCTCGGATGTGTTCCCAGTATGCGAATCAACAACTGGAAGCGCCTCTGGGGTGCCGATAGGCCAGACCTATGTCGGCCCGCAAGCATTCACTTCGGCTCCGTTTAACGGGTGTGCGGTCAATCCAGCAGCGGCCAGCGGTTTCGGTTTCGATCCCGCGATTGGCTACACACCAGTAAATGGGGCGGCCAAGTATATCGTCGCTGGCAGTGGAGCACTTACAACAGTGGGCCGCAACAGCTACAGGTCCCCCGGTTTCTACACATGGAATGTGGCGTTCGGCCGGGACTTCCACATCACTGAGTCCAAGTATTTCCAGATACAGGCTCAGGTTTTCAACATCCTCAATCATCCGAACTACGCACTGAGCAATGGCAATGTGTTCAGCAATAGCGGCATAACCACCGCGCTGTCGACCCAAGGATACGTGCTGCCGACGGATCCAACGTTCCTGCAGCCGAAGCAGTTCGGCGGAGGGATTCGCAGCATGATTATCGCCGCACACTTCTTCTTTTAAACGAAGAACCTGGGGGGAACCAAGGGCCAACCTCAATGGGGTTGGCTCTTTTTTTATTCGGACCTTCAGTACTGAATTCTATCCGGGTTCAGACGGCAGGAATCGATTTGGGAGGCTTCATCCGCGGGCTCTCAGCCCGTTGCAGAATCCAGAGTGAAAGCAGCAATCCGCCGAGAGCTATTAGGAAGAATACGATCCCGCCTTGGTGGTGTAGTCTTCCGCTAAGAAATCCTGGATCGACGTACATTGCAAGCATCGTCAATGTGAAAATTCGAATCGCGTTCTTCGCAACCGAGAGAGGCACAATGATGAGAACAAATACGATTTTGCTCCACGTCGAGCGCAAAAAGAGATGAGCCAGGATGAGGCCCGTTATCAAGAGCATTATGCTCGACCGAATCCCGCTACACTCTCTTGCTACTTCGATCGAAAGATTTGGAAGAGTCAGCACGTAGCCGTTTCTGATGATGGGCGATCCTGTGAGGTTAAAGAGAGCAAACGTGGCGTCGGTAGAAGCTGTCTGAAGAAAAGAGACCGCTTTATCAACGAGGGACGCCGGAGGGGGAATCAGTAAGAATAAAAATAAAAACGGAAAGAGAAGAGACTTAAACACATTCCAGCCATAGCAGCCAACAATAGAGGCCGTCCAGAACATAACCATCGAAAAGATTGCCAGGGCTAAAGAGATACCTTCCGTGAAGTTGTAACTGTGTGTCGCTGCAAATCCGATTGCTATCGAAAATACTCCAAGCACTACTCCCGCCGCTGGCGCATAGGTTGCATTGCTTCGGAGCTTACCTCGCTGCAAATAAATCAACGTCAAACTCACCGGAAGGATCAACAGAATGTGGGTGTACTCGTCGACGTGCCAGGCAAGTTGGAATGTATCCGCGATTTGTCGCCAGAAAATGACGAAAGAGGCTGCGATCAGGACGCTTAAAAGTACGTCCCTTCGCTCCAGGGCGAGAGGACGAGAAGGTACTGAATTGATCTCGGCGGTTGACATAGCGGGCAACGACGCTCTCTTAATATTAGCAGTGAGGCCGCTCATTGGCCGATTGAAGGGCCTTACGATAGTCACAGTCTGTCGGGTGTCGCTGCCAACCCGCATTCTGCGATCGCTGAGCGGCCTTACATCTCTTAAAAAACGTTTTCTTAGACTTCGGCAATGCGTTCGGCAGCGTGACCATCCCAAAGTGGAGGAATGGTTCCCTGCCATGCATCTCCTGCATGTTCCCTAAACGGCAATGGAGGGTCTCGGGATTGCCGACGATCTGCCCTGGCACATGGTACGATGCCGGATGAAACGAATCAGCGCTTTTTTGCGATCTCTCGGCGCGGTTCTGATGGCCTTGCTAATTTTTCAAGGGTGTAACGCACTAAATCCTCTCTGCGGAAGTGCTCGTCCAGCCCCGGTCATGGGGTCACTTTCTGCAACTTCGATCTCGTTCTTTCAAGTCCAGCAGGGATTTCTCCTCATCGTGAATGGGAGCCACTTTGTTTCGTCTTCTGTCGTGGTCATCAACGGGACGACGCTAACCACCAACGTCACAAACAGCCAGCAGATGCAAGCCACAATCACGACTGCCTTAGTCTCAGCTCCTGGAGCGGTAAGCGTGACCGTTAATACCCCGAGCGGGAACTCGGGCAATCTGGGCTGCACGAGCGGCGGCACCAGCAGCGCGCTCGTATTGACCATCACTTAAGAACGGAACACGATCTCCTGGTTCCGACTTCCTCGCCAAATCCGGATTTACCCCCCGAACCCGACTTAAATACCGATACTTCCGTATTGTGCAGTTAAGCTCCGGGGCGCATCTTGATGAGCGAAGGAGACACTTACGTGCCGAATTCGGTCCTTATTATTGATGACAGTGCGGCCATTCGAAAGGCTGTGCGCCAACTCCTTGCTTCAAGACCTCAATGGGTAATTTGCGGAGAAGCTATAAATGGCGAAGACGGAGTTCAAAAGGCCCAGGAGCTGAAACCTGACGCGATACTTTTGGACATGGCCATGCCCGAGATAAACGGAATGGACACGGCCGGGATTCTGAAGCGCCTCATGCCAACAGTTCCCTTAATCATGTTCACAAACTTTTCCAAGGACCAATTCTTCAAACGAGAATTGTCGTGGGCCGGCATTCGACAGGTGGTCTCAAAGTCGGATGCGCAGGGTCTTGTTCAAGCATTGGAGGAGGCTTTCAGTTCGTGATGGCGAGTATCTAATGCAGTCGCGAATTTTCGTGAACTGGCGCGTCGCACACCCCCACTAGCCCGTCATCTCTGACCACCTGCAACAATCCTAGGTTGAAAACCTCGACCATCTACAGCCCAACCTGTAGTGACACGTAGAAGTTTTAATCAATTTTTAACTCTAGGGTCACATTCCCCAATTGACGATTCGACTAACCTTGGATGCTTTCGGCTCTGAAGCTTTCCTTGAGGGTCGAGGGCCTGCGGCATTCCACGACCAACAATTCGAGAGCGAGACGGAGGAGATATGATGTTCAAAGAGTTTCGAGCCACATTCGCCCCTAAGAAGATCCTGTCCTTATTTACGGCTGCGCTATTAACGATCGGACCAAGCGCTCCAGCATTCGCCGCGGACGGCGAGCCACAAGCTGCGACAGCAATCGCAACTGCAAACGCAACCTACCCCACTACACCGATTCAACATCTGGTTGTAATCTTCCAGGAAAATGTTTCGTTCGACCACTACTTTGGCACTTACCCAGTGGCGACCAACCCTGCTGGTGAACCGAAATTCAAAGGGGCGGCCAACACGCCCCCCGTCAATGGACTAAGCAGTGGATTGCTGACCAACAACCCCAACTTGAATCCCGCCAACGGCGTCGCGGCGTCGAATCCCTTTCGCTTAGATCGTTCTCAGGCGGTAACCGGCGATCAAGATCATGGGTACACGGACGAACAAGCAGCATTCGACTCAGGTTTGATGGACCTTTTCCCCCTTCATGGTGGCTTCGGCAAAAGCCAGGTTATGGGCTACTTTGACGGCAACACGGTCACGGCATTGTGGAATTACGCACAGTTTTTTGCCATGAGCGACAATTCGTATAGCACGACTTTCGGCCCATCGACCCCCGGACTGCTGAACTTGACATCGGGCCAAACCAACGGAGCAATAAACATTTTGAACGGATTGGGCAACGAAGTAAGCGGTGGCCCCGATGGCTCCTTCACGGTGATTGGCGATCCCGATCCAACTGGAGACGTTTGCTCGAACCCCACCCGGAATCAGGTGCAGATGAGCGGACCAAACATTGGTGCTCTGCTTACCACATCCGGCATCACCTGGGGTGGATTCATGGGTGGATACGACCTCACGATCACAAACCCGAACGGAACTACGGGTTGTAAGAGAAGCTCGACAGGTCTGGCGGGAACTACTGGAGATTACATTCCGCACCACGCGTTCTTCAATTACTACCCTTCCACGGCCAACCCTGCCCACAGACGACCCGCTAATATCGCTGAAATTGGCAACAATGGGCCGGCGAACCATCAGTACGATATCAACGACTTCTTCGCTGCGGTTTCGGCAGGCAACTTTCCTGCAGTCAGCTTCTTGAAGGCACCCGCCTATCAGGACGGCCACGCAGGGTACTCAGATCCGCTGGATGAACAAACTTTTATCGTCAACACGATCAACTTCCTGGAATTGCAGCCTAGCTGGAGCAGCACTGCAGTTGTCATTATGTATGATGACTCCGACGGTTGGTACGATCACGTGATGGGTCCGATCATGAACACCTCGACCGGGCCGGCCGATGCGTTGACTGGAGTTGGCGCGTGCGGCACTGCGGCAACTTCCCTGCCGGGCGTCAACCCCGCGGCCAACCCGCATGCCCTTGGTCGCTGCGGTTACGGCCCGCGGCAGCCATTGATAATTGTCTCTCCCTGGGCCAAGCAGAACTTCGTCGATCACTCTGTGACCGACCAGAGTTCGATCATCCACTTCATCGAAGATAATTGGCTGGGCGGTCAGCGTCTGGGCAGCGGTTCATTCGATGGCATCGCGAACTCCATCGATCAGATGTTCAAGTTCAACGCCATCAGAGCCAATGGCAGTTTGTTCTTGAGTCCGAGCACAGGCCTAAAATAGCGGGAGTTTAGTTTCGTAGAAGTCACACCGGGCACGAGCGCAGCGATGCACTCATGCCCGGTTCTTAGTTAGCCGGAGTTGGACGGTGACTCTGTTAGCCGATCGTCGGGAACTGGATGCCCGGCCGCTCCCGCCGAACCGCATCGTATGCTGGATGCG
>Ga0210403_10003532_pt1 | contig 13713 bp, 11 predicted proteins | sample IncBWC19MmetaG_FD_150863 | JGI IMG/M metagenome (GOLD analysis project Ga0210403, IMG submission 150863) | Forest soil microbial communities from Barre Woods Harvard Forest LTER site, Petersham, Massachusetts, United States - Inc-BW-C-19-M | ecosystem: Environmental > Terrestrial > Soil >... | reverse complement strand
GGTTACGGGACATCCAGTATTCGTTACAACGGACATCATGACAACTGAGCGATCGTAGCCGAGCAATCGTAACTAACGATCGAGGACACGAGCGACACGGAACTTTTCAGTAGTTCTGCTGCAATTGGCATCCGCGCCCGAGGGCGATGGAATGTCTGCGACGAGCACTGTGTTTGATTTGGATGAAGGCGGAGAACGCAACGTGAGATTAAGAGATCTGCAGGCAACGGCAGCAGTCTGTCTGGTATTGATGAGCGGGGGAGCACAACCGGGATTTGCGCAGCAGGGGGTGGGACAGACACCGCCGCAGACGCTCAGTGCACAGACAGGGAGTAACCCGACGGCGCCGGCGGCGCCGGCTCCGGTTCAGAACGATACGACCGGCACCGCAGGACTGCCGCAGGCGCCTGCGCCGAAGTTGACCGAGCCGTTGTACCTGCGGGACACCGGCAAGAACTACGGCAGGCCGAAGACGCATTTCTGGAACCCGCTGTCGCCGTATACAGCGACCAATGTGCCGCTGCCGCGGTTGGGCAATGCGCCGCGGCTGGGTGATCTGCTGCGGGATGGGAAGATCTATCTGAGTCTGGCGGAGGCGATTACGCTGGCGCTCGAGAACAACTACGATATCGGGATTGCGCGCATCAACCTGGATATTGCGGATGCGGATCTTCTGCGGGCCAAGGCGGGGGCGAGTCTGCGCGGTGTGTCGACTGGCCTGGTTACAAATACGATTGGCGGAATAACCTCGACGATTACGGGCGGCGGTGGACCCGGCGCTGGTGGGACCTCGAGCGGCTCGGGCGGGGGCGGTACCGGCGCAAATGGACTGGTTTTGAGCACAAATGGCTCGGGGCCGACGCCAGAGGTGCTGGACCCGACGGTGACGAGCGCGCTCGAGTATCAGTCGCAGAGCACGCCCTCGTCGAACCCGCTGTTCACCGGTGGTCTGCCTTATACCTATACGAACACGGGAACCTACAACTTCAATTACAACCAGGGCTTCCTGACCGGAACCCAGTTCACGGTGGGCTTCGATAATTCGCGGGTCACCACCAACAATCCGTTGACCAGCTACAGCCCGGCGATTACCACAAGCTTCGTGGCTACGGCGACGCAGCACCTGCTGCAGGGCTTCGGGACGGGGATCAACGGGCGGTTCATTCTGCAGGCGAAGAATAACCGGCGGATTACGGACTCGGCGTTCCGGCAGCAGCTGTTGTATTCGGTCAACCAGGTGGAGAACATCTATTGGGCGCTGGTGAGCGCGTATGAGGATGAGCAGGCCAAGGAGCGGGCACTGGCGCAGTCGACGCAGCTGGCGGCGGACAACCGCAAGCAGCTGGAGATCGGGACGCTGGCGCCGCTCGACGTAGTGAACTCGGATGCCTCGGTGGCAAGCGATAAGCAGGCGCTGATCGCGGCGAAGACGAATCTGGAGTACCAGCAGCTGATCATGAAGCAGGCGATTGCGCGGAATCTGAATGATCCGCAGCTGTCGGCGGCGCCGGTGATTCCGACTGACCGGGTGGGTCTGGATCGGCTGCCGGAGGAGGACATGGGGGTGGAGGACCTGGTCCGGGAGGCTTACGTGAACAACCCGCAGATCGAACAGGCGGTGTTGAACATGAAGAACAACCAGATCACCATCAAGGCGGAGAAGAACGCTCTGCTGCCGATTGTGGACGCGTATGCGTTCTACGGAGGAAGCGGGCTGGGCGGAGCGCAGAATTCCGATGCGCTGAACTTCAGTACAGGGAAGCTCTATCCGCCGAACTCTTTTCCGTCGATCGGGTACGGGTCGGTGTTGCAGAATGCGTTCAATAACAGCTCGCCGAACAAGGGCGTAGGTGTGAACATCACGATCCCGATCCGCAACCGGGTGGCGCAGGCCGACCAGGAGCGGTCGCAGATGGAGTATCGCCAGTCGCAGATGCGGCTGCAGCAGCTGTACACGCAGGTGCGGATCCAGGTGATCAATGGGCAGTATGCGTTGACCAACGATCGGGCTCAGGTGGCGGCGGCGCAGGCGGCTCGTGATTACGCGGTGCAGAGTCTGGACGCGGAGCAGAAGAAGTACAAGCTGGGGGCATCGACGACGGCGAACGTGCTGCAGCAGGGCAGGCTGCTGGCGATTGCGGAGAATACGTTGATCTCGGATACGGCGGCGTACGCACGGGACCGCGCGGCGCTGCTGCAGCTGCTGTCGAATACGCTGGAGCGGTACGGGATCAGCATCGAGGGTGCGGCGCAGGGCCAGATCACGCAGGCTCCGGTGATTCCCGGGTTGACGGCGCCTACGGCTCCGGTCGAGCCGAAGCCGATCTCGCCTCCGGCCTCTTAGGTTGTAGAAAAGCAGTTTTGGCCGATGTGTTGCCCCAGGTCTAGAAAGAGAGACCTGGGGCAACTCTGTTTTTGGACGGCCTGACGAGTGTATGCGGGGAGGGGTAGACTGGACGGCTATGGGAGCAGGGAGCGTTCGGGGCGAAGCGAAGTTGAACTCGTTGGCGGGAGCGGCGTCGGCGTATCTGCGGTCGGCGATGCATCAACCGGTGGACTGGCAGGAGTGGGGCGAGGCGGCGTTTCAGCGGGCGGAGCGCGAGGACAAGCCGGTGCTGCTGGATATCGGGGCGGTGTGGTGCCACTGGTGTCACGTGATGGACCGCGAGAGCTATGAGGACGCGGCCACGGCGAAGGTGATCAATGACCACTTCATCGCGGTGAAGGTGGACCGGGATGAGCGACCGGATGTGGATGCGCGGTACCAGGCGGCGGTGTCGTCGATCAGCGGACAGGGGGGGTGGCCGCTGACGGCGTTTTTGACGCCGGATGGGAGGCCGTTCTTTGGTGGGACGTACTTTCCTCCTGTGGACCAGCATGGGCGGCCGGGTCTGCGGCGGGTGCTGCTGACGATGGCGGAGGCGTTTCATCAGCGGCGCGAGGAGGTGAACGACTCGGCGGGCAGCGTGATGGCGGCGATCGAGCAGAACGAGACCTTTGGCGGGGGTGCGGCAAATCCTGGGGCGGAGCTGGTGGAGAAGCTGGTGGGGTCGGCGCTGAAGCTGTTTGATGGGCGCCATGGCGGGTTTGGGGCGCAGCCGAAGTTTCCGCACTCGAGCGCGGTGGATCTGCTGATTGATGTGGCTGGGCGGGCTTCGATTGGGCTACAGACGTCGAGCGGGATGGAGGGCGGCGTGGCGGCGAAGCGGGCGGTGCTGGTGACGCTCGAAAAGATGTCGAAGGGTGGAATCTACGACCAGCTGGCGGGCGGGTTTCATCGCTACAGCGTGGACGAGCGCTGGGTAGTGCCGCACTTCGAGAAGATGGCCTATGACAACAGCGAGCTGTTGAAGAACTATGTGCATGCCTACCGGAGCTTTGGGGAGCCGGAGTGTGCGCGGGTCGCGCGGGAGACGATGGCGTGGATGGATGGGTGGCTGAGCGACCGGGAGCACGGCGGTTTTTATGCGTCGCAGGACGCGGACTACTCGCTTGAGGACGATGGGGACTACTTTACCTGGACGCGGGGTGAGGCGGCAGCGGTGCTGACGGCGGAGGAGATGGCGGTGGCGGGGCCGTTCTACGACATCGGCGAGCTTGGGGACATGCATCACAGTCCGGCGAAGAATGTGCTGCATGTGACGCTGACCCTCGAGGCGGTGGCGAAGGGAGCGGGGGTGGGCGTGGAGCCGGCGCGAGAGTTGCTGCTCGCGGCCAAGAACAAGTTGTATGCGGCGCGGCTGGCGCGGCCTACTCCGTATGTCGACAAGACTGTTTATACGGGGTGGAACGGGATGTGTATCTCGGCGTACCTGGAGGCGGCGCGGGTGCTGGATGTACCGGAGGCGCGGGCGTTCGCGCTGCGGTCGCTCGACCGGCTGCTGGGGTGGTCGGGTAGGCCGGGGGCTTGGGACGAGAAGAACGGGATGGCGCATGTGATCGCGTATGGCGAGGGTGGAGAAGCGGGCGCGCGGGTGGCGGGGACGCTCGAGGACTATGTGTTTGCGGGGCTCGCGGCGCTGGATGCGTGGGAATCGACGGGCGAGCGGCGTTACTACGAGGTCGCCGAGGCGATTGCGGCGGCGGCGGTGGAGCGGTTCTACGATGCGGAGGGTGGCGGCTTCTTCGATACGGAGGCTGCGGCCGACGGGGAGAAGCGGATCGGGGCGTTGACGGCACGGCGGAAGCCACTGCAGGACTCGCCGACGCCGGCAGGGAACCCGGTGGCGGCTGGGTTGCTGCTGCGGCTGGAGGCGTTGAACGGCAGGGCGGACTATCGGGCAAAGGCGCAGGCGACGCTCGAGGCGTTTGCCGGGGTGGTCGAGCACTTTGGACTGTATGCGGCGAGCTATGGGCTGGCTTTGCAGCGGCTGATCCAGCCGGCGGTGCAGGTGTGCGTGGTGGGCGAGGATGCTCGGGCGCGTGAGCTGGAGGCGACGGCGCTGGCGCGGTACGCGGTCGACAAGACGGTGGTGCGGCTGCGCCGGGAGCAGATGGTGGAGCTTCCGCCGGCGCTGGGGCATCTGGCGGAGTTGCGGGAGGCGGGGAGCTTTGCGGTGGTGTGCAGAGGGAATGTCTGTCTGCCGGTGGTGCGGGAGGTGGAGGGGTTGATGGCGGCGTTGGGTGGGGTAGCGTAACGGAAGAGAAGCCCCACTTTAGTTTTCTAGGGTACGGCGGGGCTGAGGAGCGTGCTAAGGGACTCGGAAAGGCGAGAGGCATACCCCCAGGGGCTGAAGCCCCACGTTTTCTCTGGCGCACGATGCCAAGGCGAAAGCCTCGGCTTACCTAAAAGCGTGATTGTGCCGAAATTGCCTCGGCGGCTAAAGCTTTCGAGTAGTTTTCGGCGCCCTATGAAGCCCATGTCTCAAATGCGAGACATGGACACCCAGTTTATTGGTAGTACTTGGGAGCGACTAGCTGAGCAGGGGTGGTTGGTTGGGTGGGGCGGTGGGGTCGGTGTGTTTCATGAGGAGCATGTTGGCGGGCTCGGTGCCGAGCGGGATGGCGTCGCGCTCGAAGGCTTTGAGGATTCGGCGGCGGAGTTCGCGCAGGACGGCGTCTTTCTGGCTGACGCGAACGCGGAGGCTGATGGGGTAGATGACCTCGCGGCCTTTGATGTCTCCGAGGCCGGGGACGTCGGGATCGGCGAGGGTGATCTGCTTGAAGGCGGGATCGTTGCGGACCTCGAGGGCGACCTGGCGGAGGATGGCGAGGACGCGGTCGGGATCGGCGCTGGCGTCGACGCTGAGGTTGAGGGAGGCGACGGAGAAGTCACGGGAGAGGTTGGAGACGGTGGCGATCTGGCTGTTGGGGATGATGTAGAGAGTGCCGTCGCTGTCGCGCAGGGTGGTGCGGCGGAGGCTCATGTCCTCGACGGTGCCGCTGAGACCGGCGAGCTTGACGGTCTCGCCGACGTTGTACTGGTCTTCGACGAGGATGAGGATGCCGTTGAGCATGTCTTTGAAGATGCTCTGGGCACCGAGGCCGATGCCGACGCCGAGGACGCCGGCGGAGGCGAGCAGCGGGGTGAGGTTGATCTTGAAGACGGAGAGGATGTGCAGCAGAACGATGAAGCCGATGACGCCGTAGGCGGTAGCCCGAATGATGGCGGCCATGGTGCGCAGCTGCGAGGCGCGCTGCGAGTTGCCGATCTGTTTATTGGCCAGCGCGAGCATGCGGTTGACGAAGAACAGGACCATGCGTTGGAGCACAAAGGCAATGATGAGAACGATCAGGATGCGCGGGAGGTCGAACTGGATGAAGTCGATGATGTCGTTATGCCAGCCGCGTCCGAGCGCCCGCAGGGTGCGCTCCTCGTCTGAATGTGGCGCGAGCGCTTGCTGTGCGAGGTAGGTTAGGAGCATGATTTCGGTGACTCGTTTCTGAGGGTGCGGGACTCGTTGACAGGATAGGTCAGGTTGGGGGGTCGCTGCTGGGGTTGAGGAATGAGATGCGGCTCGCGGCGGGGAGATGGGGTGAGCGTATGAACTGGAGACGTATGAATTGGAGGCAAGGGGCGATAGGAGTGATGGGGGTGGGGATGATCGCCGGCAGTAGTGTGCTGTGGAATGCCCGGGGAGCGGCGCAGATGCAGTTCGGAGCAGACCAGATGCCATCGAGAATGCCGGTACCCAACAGCGGGCACGGGGCGGCGGGTTCCCTCGAGAGCCCGGCGGACCCCATGTCGGCGGCGATGGCGGCGAGGTCGAGGTTCGATCGGAACGTGGCCCGGCAGAAGAGGCTGGTGAGCGATACACAGCGGCTATTGGCGCTGGCGAATGAGTTGAGGACGGAGGTGCTCACCTCAGGTACGGAGACGATGACGCCGGCAATGCTGCACAAGATGGATGAGATCGAGAAGTTGGCGCGCAGTGTGAAGGACAAGATGCGGGACTGAGGTCGGAGGATCGTGTCATGGCGAGGATGGTGTATTTGGGTATGTGGCTGGCTCTGGCGGGAGGGCTGATTGGGGAAAGGGGCGTACGGGCGCAGAGCTCGGCGGGTGCTGGCTCTGAGCGGATTGCAGCGGTGAAAGGGACATCCGGCGCTCCGGGGAATGTCGCGGCTGGGCCGCAGACGGGGACGGCGGGGAATCCGCAGACTGGGCCTTCGGGTTCTGCTCAGACGGAGCGGCAGAAGACACTGGCGATGGAGACGGAGAAGCTGGTGGCGATGGCGACGGAGTTGAAGGTGCGGGTGGACAAGACGAACAAGGACATACTTTCGCTGCGGGTGGTCGAGCAGGCGAAGGCGATTGAGGAGTATGCGCACCAGTTGAAGCAGGAGGAGCCGAAGAAGTAAGGGCGAGCGGCAGGAGGCCTGTACGGCCAAAGACTCCTCCCGAACGGCACTCCGGAAAAGCGGAGTTCGGGTAGAAGGGTGCGAGCGGCGATTTGAGTGCAAAGATTCTCGGGGTCCTTCGACCCCGCTCAGGATTACGGTTCTTCTAGTTATCCGATGCTTACCGAAGGCCTATCGGGCGTTGAGGGCGGCGGCGTTGATCTGCGGAGCGGAGAGCGTGGTGAGGGGGGTGGCCGAGGATCGCATCGTGGGGATGACGGTGGCGGGGTCCCAGGTGGGGTGGGCGGCCCGGAGCAGGGCCGCGACCCGGCGGCGAGCGGAGTGGTGGCGCTGGTCCCCATGGCTTGGACGTATGGTTGGTGGCCGAGGTTGAAGTAGCCGTAGCTGTGGGAGCTGTCGGAGGGTGGGCCGTCGGTGGTGGAAGGTTTGCCGCTGCTGCAGGCTCCGCGCACCCAGCCGCTGATGGCGGTGTCTCCGCCTGCGGGCATGCTGCCGCCGGGTGCGGCGAGGCCGTCGAGCGGGTCTCCAAAGTCGCTGTAGTAGGCGAGGGTGATGGGGCCGGGGACACAGGCTGCTCCGGGAGTGGTGTTCTGGGCGCAGGCGGGGTTGGTGGAGGCGACGATGGCGAGCACGTCGCGGGATTGGGCGGGGATCATGATGTGTCGGGGGTCGGAGAGGTTGAGGGCGTCGTTGCCGGCGGCGGCGATGAGGACGGCAGACTGGGGCTCAGACTGGGGTGCCGAACGGTAGTTGCATTGACCCTTTCGGAGTGAGCATGCTCTAATTGCGCCTCTCAGAGATAAAGGGCCCCGCGACTACGTTGTGAGGAGATCTTTGCATGCATGAAGTGAGCAGTTTGCTGGTTTTGCTTCAGGGGCAGGTTGTTGATACGACAACGTATGGGGGCGGCGGGGACGGACGGATTTATCTCTGGATTGCAATGGGGGTAGGGGTTTTGGCGCTGCTGGCGGCGCTGCTGCTGGCGCGGTCGGTGATTGCGCACGATACCGGCACACCGGAGATGCAGGTGATCTCGAATGCCATTCGCGAGGGAGCCGAGGCGTTTCTGAAACGGCAGTACCGGACGATCGGGGCGCTGGCGGTGGTGCTGGCGATTGCGGTGTTCATTGGCTATCACCTGTCGGCGCGGACGGCTCCGTTTGCGCTGAAGACGGTGCTGAGCTTTCTGGTGGGGGCGATGTGCTCGGCGCTGGCCGGGTTTACGGGGATGTATGTGTCGATCCGGGCGAATATACGGACGGCGGCGGCGGCTCGGTCGAGTTTGAACAAGGCGCTCCAGATGGCGCTGCGGGGTGGGGCGGTGACGGGGTTGGTGGTGGTTGCGCTGTCGCTGCTGGGGGTGGGGGCGTTGTTCCTGTTCTTCGGAGGGCTGCAGCATCCGCAGGCGGTGCCGTATCAACTCGTAGGGTTTGGGTTTGGTGCTTCTCTGGTAGCGCTGTTCGCGCAGCTTGGAGGCGGCATTTATACCAAGGCCGCGGATGTGGGCGCGGACCTGGTGGGGAAGGTTGAGGCGGGAATTCCGGAGGACGATCCACGGAATCCGGCGGTGATCGCGGACCTGGTCGGGGACAATGTCGGCGACTGCGCGGGCCGCGGCGCAGATATCTTCGAGTCGACGGCGGCGGAGAATGTGGGTGCCATGATTCTGGGGGCGGCGCTGTATCCGGTCTTTGGGGTGAGGGGGATTCTGTTTCCGCTGATCGTGCATGCGATCAACCTGATTGCGAGCATCGCGGGCGTGGCCGTGGTGAAGACGACGGAGATGGAAGATCCGATGACGGCGTTGAACCGCGGGTTCTACCTGACCTCGGCGCTGGCGTTGACGGGGCTTGCGGTGGCGGTGCATACGATGCTGAATGGGCCGGGGGTGGAGTGGCGTTGGCTGCTGGGCTGCGGGGTGGTGGGGCTGACGACGGCGTTCCTGTTTGTGTGGATCACGCAGTACTACACGGAGGCGAGATACAGGCCGGTGAAGTCGATTGCGGAGGCGTCGCTGACCGGGCCGGCGACGAATATCATCGCGGGACTGGCGGTGGGGATGGAGACGCCAGCGGTGCCGGTTCTGGTGATCTCGTCGGCGCTGCTGCTGAGTTACTACTTCGGGGTGCAGGGGTTGGCCGGTGTGGCGGGGGTGAGCGACTACGCGAAGGGGATCTATGGAACGGCGATCGCTACCATGGGGATGCTGAGCTGCGCGGCGTACATCCTGGCGATGGATACGTTTGGACCAATCACGGACAATGCCGGGGGCATCATCGAGATGTCGAACCAGGACGAGGGTATTCGCCAGCGGACGGACAAGCTGGACTCCGCGGGTAATACGACCAAGGCGCTGACCAAGGGGTATGCGATCGGGTCGGCCTCGCTGGCGGCGTTTCTCCTATTCTCGGCGTATCTTGAGGAGATCCGCGAGATTGTGCTGGAAAAGGTTACACACGCGGGAGGCTACATGCCCGCCGGGTGGAGCTTCACGAACGTTAACCTGGCGGAGATCCCGGTGTTTGCCGGTGCTCTGCTGGGAGCGATGCTGACCTATCTGTTCTCTTCGCTGGCGATCAAGGCGGTGGGACGGACGGCGCAGATGGTGGTGAAGGATGTGCGCGACCAGTTCCGCGAGAACCCGGGGATCATGGCTGGGACCTCTAAGCCGGACTACGCCCGCTGCGTGAATATCGTGACCGGAGCGGCGTTGAAGGAGATGGTGCTGCCGGGGGTGCTGGCGGTGGGGCTGCCGGTGACGGTGGGGCTGATCTTCCGGAACTTCAGCTCGCAGTACTCGGCGAGTTCGGGGAGTCTGTTGCCAGGGACGATTCTGCCGGTGCCCGCGATCGCCGGAGTTCCGGTGAATCTTGCTGGAGCGCAGGCCGTGGCTGGGTTGTTGATGGTGGGAACGATCTCTGGCGTTCTGCTGGCGATGCTGATGAACAACGGCGGCGGGGCGTGGGACAACGCGAAGAAGTTCATCGAGACGGGGCAGTATGGCGGCAAGCGCTCGGAGGCGCATAAGGCGGCGGTGGTGGGGGATACGGTCGGCGATCCGTTCAAGGATACGGCGGGACCGAGCCTGCATGTGCTGATCAAGCTGCTGGCGACGATTACGCTGGTGCTGTCTCCCTTGTTTGTGTAGCTGGGCGGGCGGGAGGCCCGGGGCTGAAGCCCCTTGTAGGTTGCGGTGCTTGTCGCAGGGCTGAAGCCCTGCGCTCCCACCCGCGCTCTGTGCTCCCGGTAAACTCGGCTCGCGATCGGGCGCGGCAGTTCCGGAGGGCTCTGCGCCTCGACCGGGATGTGGCGCTTCCGCCGTGGTGGGCGATGGAGGGGATCTGGAGCAGGGCACAGGCTGGAAGCGAAAGCCAGTACAATCGAATTGGCAGGAGGACGGAGAACGTATAGCCGTCGAATGCCAATTATCGGTCGGAATGGCGTGAACCCCGAGTTCACATCTTTCGACCTACAAGGACAAGTGCATGGCCCGTCAAAGCTCCCCGCGTCTCGATTCCACGTCCACGTCCAGTTCGCTGGCGGGCGATGGTCTGCTGAGTCGCGATCAGTTGATTGAGTTCTATCGACTGATGTACCTGTCGCGGCGCACGGACGATCGCGAGATCGTGTTGAAGCGGCAACAGAAGATCTTTTTTCAAATCTCCTGTGCGGGACACGAGGCGTTGCTGGTGGCTGCCGGCATGGCGCTGAAGCCGGGGTATGACTGGTTCTTTCCTTACTATCGCGACCGGGCGATCTGCCTGGCGCTGGGCAATACGGTAGAGGAGCAGTTGCTGCAGGCGGTGGGCGCGGCGGAGGATCCGGCGAGTGGCGGGCGGCAGATGCCGTCGCACTGGTCGAGCAAAAAGTTACATATTGTTTCTCCCTCTTCGTCGACGGCGACGCAGTGCCTGCATGCGATCGGATGCGCGGAGGCGGGACGGTACTTCAGCCGGCATCCGGAGGCAGCGAATACGCCGGACGCTCAGGGGATCGACTACCGCCAGTTCAAGGACGTGGAGTTCCACGGCGATGAGGTGGTGTATGTGTCGATCGGCGAGGGATCGACGAGCCAGGGCGAGTTCTGGGAGTCGCTGAATACGGCTTCGAACGGCAAGCTGCCGGTGCTGTATGTGGTCGAGGATAATGGCTATGCCATCTCGACGCCGGTGGAGGCGAACACGCCGGGCGGGAACATCTCGCGGCTGATCGCGAACTTCCCGAACTTCCACTTCGCCGAGGTGGATGGGACGGACCCGATTGCCAGCTACGCGGCGATGGTCGAGGCGGTGGCGTACTGCCGCTCGGGCAAGGGGCCTGCGCTGGTGCATGGACATGTGATTCGTCCGTACTCGCACTCGCTGTCGGATGACGAGCGGCTGTACCGGTCGGCGGCGGAGCTGGAGGCGGATGCTCTGCGGGATCCGATCTCGCGGATGCAGTTGTGGCTGCTGCGCGAGGGGATTCTGGACGAGGCGGGCATCAACCGGCTGGAACGGCAGGTGGATGACGAGGTGCAGCGGGCGGCGGATCGCGCGGTGAGCGCGGCGCTGCCGACGGTGGACTCGATCTTGCGGCATCAGTACTCGGAGGATTTGAAGCCGACGGATGCGCGCTTTGCGACTGAGCCGCAGGTAACGGGTGGCGAGGAAACCGAGCGCGCTGAACGGACCATGGCCGACCTGATCAACGTCTGCCTGAAGGACGAGATGCGGCGCGATGAGCGGATCGTGGTGTTCGGCGAGGATGTGGCCGATGCGACCCGGGACGAACCGCTGCGGGCGGGAAAGCTGAAGGGCAAGGGCGGCGTTTTCAAGCTGACGTCGGGGTTGCAGACGGAGTTCGGCAACGATCGCTGCTTCAATTCGCCGTTGGCGGAGGCGAATATCGTTGGCCGGGCGATTGGCATGGCCGTGCGCGGCATGAAGCCGGTGGTGGAGATTCAGTTCTTCGACTACATCTGGCCGGCGATGCACCAGATGCGCAATGAGATGTCGGTGCTGCGCTGGCGGTCGAACGGAGTCTTCAGCTGCCCATTGGTGATGCGGGTGCCGATCGGCGGATATCTGACCGGCGGCTCGATCTATCACTCGCAGTCGGGGGAGAGCATCTTTACGCATACACCTGGTGTCCGGGTGGTGATGCCGTCGAACGCGCTCGACGCGCTGGGGCTGCTGCGGACGGCGATCCGGTGCGACGATCCAGTGCTGTTTCTCGAGCACAAGCGGCTGTACCGCGAGACCTTTGGGCGGGCGGCGTATCCGGGGCCGGAGTATGCGATCCCGTTCGGCAAGGCGAAGATCGTGAAGCCGGGTAAGGATCTGACCGTGGTCACGTATGGCGCGGTGGTTCCGCGGGCGCTGCAGGCGGCGGTGAAGATCGAGCGCGAGCTGGACGTGAGCGTGGAGCTGATCGATCTGCGCTCGCTGAGTCCGTATGACTGGGAGGCGATTGCGACGTCGGTTAAGAAGACCAACCGGGTAATCATCGCGCATGAGGATATGCTGAGCTGGGGCTACGGCGCGGAGATTGCGGCGCGGATCAGCGATGAGCTGTTCCATGACCTGGATGCTCCGGTGCGGCGGGTGGCGGCGATGGATACGTTTGTGGCGTATCAGCCGGTGCTGGAGGATGCGATTCTGCCGCAGCCGGAGGATTTGTATCGGTCGATGGCTGAGCTGGCGGCGTTTTAGGGGTGCGGCTGATGGGGGTGCTTTCCCGTCAGCCGTTGCCCGATGCTTTGGTCCCGGCGGCTAAAACGGATTCGGGCCTGAAAAGCAGATTCCTCCGCTGCGCTACGGATGACAACCCAAGGTCACGACAAAGCCCGGCGGTCGCCGGGGCTTTGAGTTCTGTCTTCATCTATCCGCACGGCACGCGGGGGAAAAGCGAACTTGCGCTTTAGAAGAAGCTTGCAAATTTGGCGGCGACCTCATGGGCGACATAGTCAATCAAAGAATCCAACACAATCGTAATTTCCATGCCTTTTGCGGGTCCCTCGTTGAGGGATACAAAAGATGCCAGTGTTCCATATGTATCCATCTCTTCGACAGTCAAACATTGCCCGAACTCTGTATCCGAGTACATGTAGGAGGGGGGGCAACTGTGAGCAGGACTCGTCGGTGTTTAGTGATGTTTACGAGTTCGTCCAAGACGGCCAAGGGCATGGCAGGGCTGTTCGCCTCCCCGCTGTGATAGGGCTGCATCGAATCGATCAGTGCGATAGCCTTCGGATCGACACCCCAGAGCCTTTTCGCCTAAAGCGCATCCTCGAAGCCTTTCCCGTCGTACAGACAGGGAACATGTGCTTTTTACCGGAATGCTGCCGTGCCGAAAGAACGAGTTCCCACGCCAAATAGTCAAGAGTGCTTCGAATGTTTTGGAGGCAATCTCCGATGATGAGTCCGAGACGAACAGGGATGGGCTTTCTTACCTGCCAAAAGAACGTAGGTCGCTCGGGGGAAACTTTGTGCATCTCTCACCATTTCGCCTGGATTCGAGTTGAACTACCCCATGAGTTCGGCTTTGAAAAGCTCGAAATTCGTCCGTGAATGGACGATTTCTGTCTAACGGTCTCGATGTCGCCGGACGGCATCCATTGATGCCTTATCAGGTCTAGTCAACCAAGTATGTTATTACCATTCATCCAACGGGGAGCCCTGGGTCTCCGGTTCGATTCAGGTGGTGGTCAGGGGAAGGTTTGCGGTCTCCCAGGCGGTGATGCCTCCGGCCAGCTCGGCTACGTTGGCGATGCCGTGCTGGTTGAGGATGCCGACGGCGATCGAAGAGCGGTAGCCTCCGGCGCAGTGGAGGGCGATGCGGCGGTTGCGGGGGAGTTCCGCGAGGCGCTGTTGGAGCTGGGTGAGCGGCAGGTTGATGCTTTGGTTGAGGTGTTTCGCACTCCATTCGGCG
>Ga0210403_10003531_pt1 | contig 13714 bp, 14 predicted proteins | sample IncBWC19MmetaG_FD_150863 | JGI IMG/M metagenome (GOLD analysis project Ga0210403, IMG submission 150863) | Forest soil microbial communities from Barre Woods Harvard Forest LTER site, Petersham, Massachusetts, United States - Inc-BW-C-19-M | ecosystem: Environmental > Terrestrial > Soil >... | reverse complement strand
CAAATTACACCAGCTCGGCGGGAGAAGTTTCTCGATCTGGATGACTTTTTCCATTAGCAGCACGTTTTTGTAGAGGACCCAAAAATGCCACGGCGAGACCAGGCACTGATGAACGGCCACCTGCGCGGGGCCGAAAGGATGTAGCCTACCGTAAGCTACACACCGAGCCCTAGCGCTCGGAGGCTAAGCGGCGCGTGCCTGTCTCGGCGTCTTGCCCGACCAGCGTTTGAAGGCGTGAGTGAATGAGCTGACTTCCTGGTAACCCAGCAGCCACGCGATCGTGGAAATCGACGAGCTCGTCTCCCTCAAGTAGGTCCTCGCCAAGTCGTATCTGAGCTCGTGCAAAATCCCGGCGAAGCTCAGTCCTTCGGACTTCAACCGTCGAGCGAAGGTTCGTTGGCTCAGGCCCATGCTGCGGGCGGCTTCCGACGCCCTTACTTTTGTATGCGGCAATAGCGGCGCGATGGCATTCTCGATGTTGAGCCGCAATGCGCTCGGCTTTGTCGCCCGAGCGGAGCGAGCCTCATCGCAATATTTGAGCAATAGCGCATTGAGATAAGGATCGGCGCTGGACACTTGGGCGCGTTCGATCAGGTTGGAGAACGCGATCTCGTCGACCAGATCCCCGAACAGGACCGAGCAGCCAAAATGCTCTTCGATCTCCTTGAACTCGTCGGTGCGAAGATGGGAGAGCGTCACACGTCGAGGCCGCAGCTCCTGGCCCGTCAGTTGCCGGCACGCGCGGATCAGCGCCGTCATCAGGAATTCGATCTGATGCCGATCCGGATACCGTGCCACCCCGACATATGAGAAACGCATGATGATGTGCTTCTCGGCGCGATAGCTCACGCGCACGCCTTCATTGTTGATCCCGCTGTAGCGCGCGCATCTTTGCAGCGCATCGCACAGCAGGTCGGAAGAAGCCATCACATAATAGAGGAGTCCCGCTTCGCGGGGGTCCACGGCTTGAGCCAGGTGAAACCCGAGCCACTCGTCGCCTAGCGCCTTGGCGGCCAGGTTCAGGAATTTGATCTGGCTTTGCACCGTTATCCGAACATCTGGATTGTCGATTTGTACACGGGTCAAGCCGGCTTCTCGCAGCAACGCCTCGGTCTTGAGTCCGGCGTCGACACATCGGGCGAAAGCGAGGCGCGAGATTGCGCCGCCCGCCGTGGGCAGCGCATCCAAGCGATGTGAAGGCGGTATGACCACGAACCGTTCGGCCTGGTAGGTTCTAACAAAAGTTTGGCGGAGACCATCAAGACGGACACCCGGCCTCGCTGATAGACAAGTACCATCGAGCGCGCCGGTGATTCGGTCCAAGGGAACCTATCACAGCGCGGCTGCGACCGCGACGTCATCGATGGAAGGCCACGGGAAAACCTACAGGATCCTGAGGCGTTCTCGATGTGAACTCTTGCGCGCAAACCAGCAAGTGCAATCACGGCTGCAGCCGACGTGCCCCAGATAGGGGTCTCGGGGCAGCAAGGAAACAATACTCTCGAAAGCAAGCATCGCATTTTCGCGGGGCGGGGGCGGGGCGGGTCCATCAGCGGCCAGTTCTCAGGAGGGTTGCATCCTCCTGAAACTGCCGCTGATGTCGACTCCTCCGTCGAAGGCACCCACCCCTTCGCTTGCGCCCGAGCGCCCAATGGAAGCGGCAGGCGAAGTCGGCTCAGATACGCTGGGTCCCCCTTCCAGCAGGCCCCTTTGTCGAGCACCGCCATCACGCCCATCTCATCAGGACCCGCTCGGGCTCCCCGAGGCCGCCGGCTATAGTCACGCGTGACGACCCGCTTCGTTACCCCATAGCATTCGCAGGCGACCTTTCGGAGTCCGCTCCCGCTGCATGCCCAGCATCATGGCGTAGCTCAGCGCGTGCAGGCATCCAACGGCCCTGGCGCAGAGCGCCCGAAATCGCTAGGAGCTTCTTTAGCTCAGGCCGGTCAAACGCTAGCCTAGGGTCAAGCCTTATTACCCGCTTCGTTTCAGCACCGGGAGCCGACGACCGAATAGTCGCGCGGCATTGCGACGCCGAGGGCCGGTACGATGGGCGTCATGGAACTGGATGAAATCGCCGCGCAGTCTTTCTTCCGGGTGGTGTTTTGGTAAAGCGTCTTCAGCGCATGCCCAAAATAAGCCAAGCGACGAAACCGCTGCAGGTCGAGGTCTCTCGCCCTCGGGTCGATTCATCCTTAATCATTCGGGGTCCGCAAACGTGGGTACACCAACGCACGAAGCTGAAGACGACCCCCGTTGGCTTCGAACGATCGGCCAAGACATGCGTCGCCATCGATCGCACGCTTTGCCGCTCCCTCTGCTCTCGCGCGCCGCCTTTTGTTGTAGAGCGCGTTCATTCTTCGATTGATTGGGCAGGTTGGTGACAACGACTGCGGCGCGCGGATAAACTGGATTGCTTAACAACAGAGGGGGAACCGCCATGAGCGGCGATCGTCGATCTTCTCGCCTATGGATCTCTACACTGGCCGGAGTCACCGCTTGCATCGGTGCGCTCGCCGCGGCGCCGGCCCATGCTGCCGACCTGCTCGACAAGGTGCGCCAGCAGAAGACGCTGACCATCGGCACCTCGAACGACGCGCCGCTCTCCTACATCGATTCGAAGACGAACGAGGCTGCGGGCGCTCTTTCGGACGTGTTGCGCGAATTCCTCAAGCGCCAGGGGATCGACGCCAAGCTGGTGGTCGTGGCGATGCCGTTTGCCAGCCTGATCCCGTCGATCCAGAGCGGCCGCATCGAGCTGATCGGCGACGCCATGTACATCCGTCCGGCGCGCAAAGAGGTGATCGATTTCACCGACACCACTTTCTACAATCCGGAATCGCTCGACGTCGCCAAGGGCAATCCGAAGAAGCTGCATCAGCTGGCCGATCTCTGCGGGCATTCCGCCGGGACCTACGAAGGCACGGCCTATGTCGAGCAGCTGAAGAAGACCGCCCAGCAGTGTCCGGCGGGCAAGCCGCTCGAGCTCAAGCAGTACCCGACCATCCAAAATGTCTTCGCCGACCTCTCCGCCGGCCGCCTCGACGCGGCAGTGGTCGATGCCTCGCTCTCGGCCTACGCGCTGAACCAGCAACCGGATCTCGCCTTCGAGTTGGTGCCCGACTATCGGCCCGAGGAGAAGGCCACTTCTAACTGCGCCTTCGGGATCGCCAAGGGCAATGACGGCTTCCTCAAGGCCTTCAACGCCACCTACGCGGAAATGAAGAAGGACGGTGCGGCTGCCAAGATTTTCACCAAGTGGGGCCTGACTCCGACCGACTTCTTCCTCAATCCCTGACGCCACGACGTTCCGAGTGGAGCGAGCCCCGGATCGGGCGAGCCCCGGACACCACCGTTATCGTCGCGGGCCGGGCGCGAGCGCTCGTCCCACCGATATCGTCCGTGGTCGGAGACGGGAGTAGGCCGTGTCACGCGTTTTCGACGATCTCGTAAGCTGGTCGCCGCAGCTCTGGGCAGGCGTCGAGCTCACCGTCCTCCTGACCTTCGCAAGCATGGCGGTGGCGTTGATCATCGGCCTGCTGCTGGCTCTCGCCCAGCTGAACCCAAGACGCCGATTCCTGGTCTGGTCGTCTTATGCCTTCGTCGAGTTGATCCGCGGCTCGCCTTTGCTGCTCCAGCTCTTCTATATCTTTTATGTGTTCCCCTTCTTCGGCCTGAGGCTCAGCACCTTCACTGCGGGCGTGCTCGGATTAGCGATCAATTACGGCGCCTATCTGAGCGAGGTGTTCCGCGCCGGGATCGAGGCCGTCGATAACGGCCAGTGGGAGGCCGCCCGCTCACTGGGTATGCCCATGTGGGTGATCATGGCCAAGGTAGTGCTGCCCCAGGCACTGCGCATCGTCATACCGCCGGTCGGCAACTACTTCATCTCGCTGTTCAAGGATACCGCGCTGGTCTCGACCATCTCGATCTCCGAGCTGTTGTTCACCGGCCAGCTGCTTGCCGCCGAGACATTCAAATATCTCGAGATCTACAGCTTCATCTTCACCATCTACATCGTGATCAGCTACCCAGCGAGCCTCGGCGTCAAATGGCTCGAGCGGCGCCTGCGCATCGTCCGGCCGGCGATGGCGGCCCGGCGCTGAGCAGGCCGGCGATGGCACCCCAGGCAGTTGGGATGGACAGCGCGCGCGGCGCGGCTAGGCTGAGTGGCGCCAGGGCTGCAGCAACACGAGGCTAGAGAATGACAGCGAGCGCCACGATCGAGACCGTTCCCGCCCGCTACGGAAAGGCGATCCGCGTGCCGGCCGGCGCCGCGATCCGGCTGGTCAACACCCACGGCAATCAAGTGGTGGATACCTGGGCCTTCCGGCGCGACGATCTCGCCGAGTACATGTCGATGGCGCATAGCCGGTCGGTCAACAGCCGGATCTACCCGGCGGCTGGCGACGTATTCGTTAGCATCCGGCGGCGGCCGATGCTGCGCCTGGTCGAGGACAGCTCGCCCGGCCGCCACGACACGCTGCTCTGCGCCTGCAATGCCGCGATCTACGAGGAGCATGGTTGCGCCCCGGGACACCGCAGCTGCCAGGATAATCTGCACGAGGCGCTGGCCGCTCTGGGTCTCGCCGTTCCCTGCACGCCGGCCCCGCTCAACATCTTCATGAATGTCTCGGTGCAGCCCGACGGCTCGATCCTGCGCGAGCCGCCGGTCTCGCGTCCGGGAGACCATGTCTTGCTCCGCGCCGAGATGGACCTGGTCGTGGTGTTCTCGGCGTGCCCGCAGGACGTCACGCCCATCAACGGTGCTGCTCGCACGCCGCGAGACGTGCATTACCAAATTGTCGGCCCGAGCGCCTGACGCCCGGACGCACCGAACTCCTAAAAGCCCAGGTTCTTTCCATGACCGATCTCCTCCCGACTTCCTCGCTTGACGTGCCGCGCTTCGTGGGCGTCGCCAATTTCATGCGCCTGCCGACGCCCAAGACCCTCGACGGGCTCGATGTCGGCATCATCGGCTTGCCCTGCGATTCCGGCGCGCCCTTCCGCACCGGCGCGCGCTTCGGACCGGGCGCGATCCGTGCCATCTCCGTGATGTTGCGCCCGGTCAATCCCTATCACGGCAACATCAATGTGTTCGAGACCCTGGCGGTCGGCGATGTCGGTGATGCGCCGGTCGTCCCGGGCTACCTCGAAGCGTCATTCGAGCGCATCGAGATCGCGATGGCCGCGCTGGTCGAGCGTGGCATCATCCCAATCGGCATCGGCGGCGATCATTCGGTCTCGCTGCCGGAGCTGCGCGCGCTCAGCCGCCGTCATGGCAAGCTGGCCCTCGTCCACTTCGACTCTCACACCGACACCTGGGACAAGTATTTCGCCGGCAAGCGTCACAGCGCCGGAACGCCGTTCCGCCGCGCCGTCGAGGAAGGGCTGGTGGCGCCGGAACGCTCGATCCAGATCGGCATGCGCGGCTCGCTCTTCACACCCGCCGACATCACCCAGTCGCTGGATCTCGGCTACGAGGTGGTGACCACCGACGAGGTCTTCGCAGCCGGGTTCCCGGCGCTCGCCGACCGAATCCGCCGCCGCGTCGGCGATCATCCCGCTTTCCTCACCTTCGACATGGATTTCGTCGACCCGGCCTCGGCGCCGGGAGTCGAGACGCCCGAGGCCGGCGGACCCACCGCGCGCGAGACCTTGCAGATCGTGCGCGGTCTGACCGGGCTCAACTTCGTGGGTGCCGACCTGGTGGAGGTCTGCCCGAGTTACGACAATGCGTCCCAGGTGACCGCGCTGCTCGGCGCCACCATCATTGCCGAGTTCCTGGCGCTGCTCGCGCTGCGGAAGCGGCGCTGAGCCGCGACGTCGTGCCATGGCGGCCTACGATGTGCCGCGCTTTCTCAATGCGGGCGAGGCGGCGCTCGTCGTCGAGATCGGCGACAGCATCGCGGCCGAACTCAGCGAGCGGGTGGCGATGCTCGACGCGGCGCTCGCCGCCGCCGCCATCCCCGGTGTCGGCGAGACGGTGCCGACCTATCGCTCGCTGCTCGTCAATTACGATCCGGCGGTGATCGACACGGGCGGGCTGATCGCCCGCCTGCGCGCGCTCTGGCCATCCGCCGGACGTCTGGCGGCGCCACGGCATTGGATCGTGCCGGTTGCTTATGGCGGATCCTTCGGCGAGGACCTCGACGAGTTCGCCCGCCGCAAGGCGATGACGTCCGAGGCTGTGGTCGAGCGCCACCTCGCCGGCCGTTATCGCGTTTACATGGTGGGCTTCATGCCGGGCTTCACCTACCTGGGCGGGCTCGATCCCGAATTGGCGCTGCCGCGGCGCGACGTGCCGCGGACCCTCACCCCCGCCGGCTCGATCTCGATCGGCGGCATCCAGACTGCGATCTCCTCGATCGCGGCGCCGAGCGGCTGGCACCTGCTGGGCCGCACGCCGGTGCGCGCCTTCGACAAGCGGCGCGACCCGCCCTTCCTGTTCAATACCGGCGACCTCATCAGCTTCGAGCGCATCGACGCGGCGGCCTGGCGCGAGCTTGCCGAAGCCGCGGCGGCGGGCGAGCCGGTGGCGCGGCCGGCGACACCGCCATGAGCGCCGCTCTGGAGGTCATTGCGCCCGGCCTGATGACCACCGTCCAGGATCTCGGGCGCTTCGGCTACCAGCGCTTCGGCCTCTCCCCCGCGGGCGCCGTCGATGGTCTCGCGCTGCAGATCGCCAATGCGCTGGTCGGCAATGCGCCCGGCGAAGCGGCGCTCGAGATGACGCTGCAGGGCGCCACGCTCGAAATCGCCGCACCGGCGGCGCGCCTCGCTTTCGCTGGCGATTTCGCGCTCGCCATCGACGGCCGGCCCGTGGCGGCCTATCGCAGCCATCTCGCGCATCGCGGCCAACTCCTCGCGGTCGGCCGCGCAAAGAGCGGATTGCGCGGCTATCTCGCTGTGGCCGGCGGGCTGGCGCTCGCCCCCGAGCTCGGCAGCCGCGCCACCCATTTGCGCGCCGGCCTGGGCGGCCTCGAGGGCCGCGACTTGCGCGGAGGCGACCGCCTGGAGCTGCGCGCCGCGGCGCCACCCGCCGGTCTCGAGCGCGCCCTCTCCGCGGCCGATATTCCCGAGCGCCGCAATCTGCTGCGTGTCGTACTCGGACCCCAGGACGACTATTTCGACGCGGCGGCGATCGCGGATTTTTTCAAAGCGACCTACACGGTCACCGCTTCCGCCGACCGCATGGGGATGCGGCTCGCGGGGCCGCGGATCCGCCATGCCCGCGGTTTCGACGTGATCTCGGACGCGGTGGTCACCGGCAGCATCCAGGTTCCCGGCTCGGGCGAGCCGATCGTCATGCTGGCGGAGCGCCAGACCACCGGTGGCTATCCCAAACTCGCCACGGTGATTGGGGCCGATCTCCCTCAGGCGGCGCAGGCGCGGCCGGGCACCAGCCTGCGCTTCACCCCCGTGGATCTCGCCGAGGCGCAGCGAGTGCGCGCGGCGCAGCTCGCCTGGCTTGCGGGATTGCCGCAGCGACTGGTGCCGGCCGGCGCTGCGAGATGGAACGACGCGGACCGGCTGCTCGGGCTCAATCTAATCAGCGGGGTGGCGGACGCGGCGTCGGATCCCTAGTTTCTAAGATCTCGGCGACGGCGCCGTCGGAGGGAACCAGAGATGAAGTCGATCGATCTCAACAGCGACATGGGCGAGGGCTATGGCGTCTACCGGATGGGCGACGACGCCGGCATGCTGGAGATCGTCACGTCCGCCAATATCGCTTGCGGCTTCCATGCCGGCGACCCCTTGATCATGCACGACACGGTCAAGCGGGCCGGCGAGAATGGCGTAGCGATCGGCGCGCATCCGAGCTTCCTCGATCTCTGGGGCTTCGGCCGCCGGCCGATCCACGGCGAGCGTCCGGCCGATATCGAGAAGATCATCGCCTACCAGATCGGCGCGTTGCAGGGTATTGCCGCCAGTCTTGGACACCGGGTCAGCCATGTGAAGACTCATGGCTCGCTCGGGAACATGGTTGCGGTGGATGACGCGCTCGCCGCTGCCGTCGCGCGCGCCGTCGCCGCGGTCGATCGGAGTCTCATCCTGGTGGTCATGCCGGGGATGGCGACCGAGCGCGCCGGCGCCGCGGCCGATCTCCCCCTTATGCGCGAGATCTACGCCGACCGCACCTATGGTGACGACGGCAACCTGACACCGCGCAAGGAACCCGGCGCGGTGATTCACGACGCCGAGGCGGCGGCGGCGCGGGTCCTTCGCATGGTCGAGGAGCAGCGCATCACCACCACCAGTGGCAAAGCGATTCCAGTAGCGATCGACAGCGTTTGCGTCCATGGCGACACGCCCGATTCGGTCGTGATGGCACGCCGCATCCGCGCGATGCTCGAGGGCGCTGGTTATGCCGTGCGCCCCTTCTCTGCCCGGTGAGCCGAGGGGGCGGTGACCCGGGCTCCGGGCCTTTGCCCTACTGGGCAGCTGTTTGGGGTGAGAGCTTAATGCGCCGGTATGCTACGACAGGCTCGAGGAGCTCCGGCCCGTCGTCGCGCGCTGCCCGATCGACCGCGCGGGAATGCGTCTGTGCGCCCTCGCGTTTCTGATCGTCCGATATTGGACTGAGGCGGAGGCTCTCTCCGCCAGCCAGTCTCGCTTCGCCGCACTGGCAGTCTCCGGGCGACCGCGCCGGAGCGTCACTGGCCGGCGGCTCCATTGGGGCGGCCCAACGGCGTTCGCAATCGCGACCTCTGCCGTCGGCGCGGAGTCGCTGAGCTGCTGGTGCCCGATCACCCACCGAGCTCCCGCTCAGCCTCCGAAATTCTCTTCTCATCATGAATAGGGCTTCCCCAGAAACTGGGCCGCATGCTCGACGGCGTGACTGAGCGCAATGGTTGCGACATGAGGAGCGATTGGCGAGACTGCGGATCTCATGAGCACACCCCCGCATCGCGAGCCTAAAAGGCGTCGTTATTGGAATCCACGCCGCGAGTTCGCATGGTTGATGGTGCCCCCCATCGCCTTTCTTGGGATGTTTCTGCTGCTGCCTCTCATAAGGGTTGTAATCCGCAGCTTCGCGGAGCCGGCTCTGACGGTGACAAATTATGTAAGGGTCTTCAGCGACGTCGCCTATATGAGGGCATTCTCCTACACCCTCGAAGTCGCGCTAAGCGTCACCGCGCTATGCCTGTTGATTGGATATCCGCTCGCCTATGCGATCGCGCGCGCGCGAGGCGTTGCGCAAAAGCTGATATCGATCCTGGTGCTTCTGCCGCTCTGGACCAGCGTCGTGATCCGAAGCTACGCGTGGTTGATCCTGTTTCAGCGCAAGGGCGCGCTCAACGATCTGCTGCTGTCTATGGGTCTCGTGAAGGAACCGATCGATATCCTGCAGACCTCAGTGGCGGTCGAGATCGGCATGGTCCACATCCTGCTGCCTGTCATGGTTCTGCCGCTGGTCGCCTCGATGATGGCGGTGGATGCCACGCTGCTGCGCGCGGGACGCATTCTCGGCGCGCGGCCGCTGCGATTGTTCCTCCGGGTCTATCTCCGCATTACGCTGCCGGGCATCTCCGCCGGCTGCGTGCTCGTGTTCATATCGGCGCTCGGCTTCTTCATCACGCCCTCGCTTTTGGGCGGCGCCCACAATGCAATGGCGGCGGTCGTCATCGAGCAGGCCGTTTCAGTTTTCTTCGATTGGCCGCTGGCCTCGGCCCTGTCGACGGTGCTGTTGCTCATCACGATCGGCATCTATCTCGCCTACGCCCGGTTGACCGGAGGCGAGCTCCAGGTCGCGCTCAAATGAGCCCATCCCAGCGAGCAGCGTGGTTTGGAGCCGCGGGACGGGTCGCGCTCTGGGCCTACACCGCGGTCATTCTTCTCTTCCTCCTGGTGCCGATCGCGATCATCGTTATTATGTCGTTCAGCGATCAGCCCTATCTCACATTTCCCCCTCCAGGCTGGACCCTGCACTGGTACGCCGCGGTCCAGGATCAGCCGCGCTGGCTGGCCGCCGCGTTGAACAGCATCCGAATTGGCGTCCCGTCGGCTCTGCTCGCGGTGTTTTTCGGCACTCTCGCGGCGCTCGGTATCGCGCGCAGCGGATCGCGCTGGGCCAAGCCGATGACGCTTCTCGTGCTTGCTCCGATGATGGTGCCGCACGTGATCATCGCGATCGGCCTGTTCCCGACTCTGGTTGATCTCCGGCTGATCAACACATACTCCGCGGTCGTGATCGGCCACAGTGTGATCGGGATTCCGCTGGTATTCGTGACGGTCTCTGCCGCGCTCCGCGCCTATCCGGCCTCCCTCGATCTTGCGGCCCGCACGCTCGGCGCCAGCCCTTGGAGAACCTTCATGCGCGTGACCGTGCCCATGACATGGGCAGGCATCGCGAGCGGCGGATTGCTGGCGTTCGCCGCGTCGTTCGACGAGCTCATGCTCGCCCTTTTTCTCACCAGCGCCAGAACCGAGACTTTGCCCCGGATGATCTGGGACCAGCTGTCCTTCGCGCTCACGCCGGCGCTCGCGGCGGTGGCGACGCTGATCCTGGCCCTTTCGATGATCCTGCTCGGCGCGGCAGCCGTCATCGGCTCACGAAAACCGACCCCGAGGCGGGCTTTATTGTGAGTGTGAAAATTGGCGGCACGGAATTAAAATTCGAGAATATCGCCAAACACTATGGCTCGGTTGCCGCGCTTCAACCCACGACGCTGCTGGTCAATTCCGGCGAGTTCTTCGCGCTTCTCGGGCCATCGGGCTCGGGCAAGACGACGCTGCTCGGGATTGCCGCCGGTTTCATCCAACCCTCCCAAGGGCGCGTTCTCGTTAACGGCGAAGACATCACCGGCGTGCCGCCGGAGCGCCGGAACATCGGCATGGTGTTCCAGAACTACTCCTTGTTTCCCTTCCTGACGGTATTCAAGAACGTCGCGTTCCCGCTCGAGATGCGCAACCGGCCGAAGCCGGAGATCGTGGAGCGCGTCACACGCATGCTCACCATGGTTCGCCTTGCCCATCTTGCCGACCGTCTTCCGGGAGAGCTGTCCGGAGGGCAGCAGCAACGGGTGGCACTCGCCCGCGCCGCGGTCTACGATCCCGCCGTCCTGCTGATGGACGAGCCACTCGGCGCGCTCGACAAGACGCTGCGCGAGGAAATGCAGGACGAGATCAAGCAGTTCCATGCAAAGATCCGCGCGACGGTGATCTACGTCACGCACGACCAGCAGGAAGCCGCATTCATGGCCGGCCGCACGGCCATCCTCAATCACGGCCGCGTGGAGCAATGCGGGCCGCAGAGCGAGCTTTACGAGAACCCCCGCAATGCCTTCGTCGCGGGGTTCCTGGGTGAGGCGAACCTGCTCCAGGTCACGGCGGTCACTCCTTTACCGAGCGGCCGGTATCGGATCGCAACGAGCGAAGGGCTTTCCTTGACCGCCGCCGCGATGCCCCCAGAAGCCCACCTGCTCGTCGCCTGCATACGGCCAGCTAATGTAGCAATCCTGAAAGACTCTCACTCGCGTACGGATAGGTTCTCGGCGACCGTGATCGAAGCCGTGCATGCCGCGGAAAGCATCCGCTACCGCGTGCAAATCGACGAGCGATGCTCCATAGTCGTGCGCGCGCTGGCGACGCGCGGCGCGGATCGGTTTCAGCCGAACGACAGGGTGACCGTCGGCTGGGAACCCGAGGATGTAATGGTAATGCCGAAATAACGAGAGCCCAAGGGAGAGGAACGTGAATCCATCCGGCAAACAAAACTTGGCGCGGCGCGCAGCCTTGAAAATCGGTCTCGGATCGCTGGCCCTCGCCGCGGCACCCCGCGTCGTGCGCGCTCAAGGGGACAGCGTGGTCGTCGTATCGTCGGGCGGCGTGCTGGAGGATGCCTATCGCGAGGCCATCTACAAGCCCTGGACGCAGAAAACCGGCGTCGAAATCATCACCGGCCCCAATCCCGCGGCAAAGCTGAAGTCGATGGTCGAGGCGAACGCCACCGAGTGGGATGTGATGCAGATCGATGCCGCGGTAGCCGCCGCGCTGGCTCGCCAAAACCTTTTGGAGCCGCTGGACTACTCCGTGATCGGCAAGGACGACCTGCTGCCCGGGATGGCCAATCAGTATTACGTGGCCTCGGACCTCGCCGGCACCATCATCAGCTGGAACACGGACGCGCTCAAAGGCGTGCTGCCGCCCCAGACCTGGGCGGAGTTCTGGACGCTCGATCGGATCCCGGGCAAGCGCGGCCTGCTCAAGCGAGCCTCGCAGACGCTGGAGATCGCGCTGATGGCCGACGGCGCCGACAAGGACAAGCTCTACCCGCTCGACCTCGAGCGCGCGCTGCGCAGCCTCGATAAGATCAAGAGCCAGACCTACTGGTGGGGCAGCGGCGCGCAGGGAGCGCAGATCCTGATCGATGGTGAGGTGCCCCTCGCCATGGAATGGCAAGGCCGCGTCGCTCTGCCGAAGAAGACCGGCGCCAAGGTCGACTTCCATCTGAACCAGGCGCTCTACGCTTCGGACGCCTGGACCATCCCGAAGGGCGCCAAGAACAAGAAGCGCTCGATGGAGTTCATCGCCTTCGCGATGGAAGCCGACCAGCAATTCGCCTACTCGAAGCTCCTGCCTTACGGCCCCGTCAATAAAAAGGCGATCTCGATGATGGATCCCACCGTGCTCGCGCAATCGCCCTCGTCAGCCGAGGTGCTCAAGCGCGGGGTCTACATGAATTTCGAGTGGTGGGCGGAGAACAATGTGAAGGTGAGCGAGCAGTTCAATCGATGGGTGATGGCCGGTTGACGGCCGCCGCGCACGCCGTAGTTCGCTAGACGAAGGAGAACGCCATGCCGAATACCCGCGATTATGCCATTCGTGACTGCGCGCGGGCGCTCATGAAGCTGTTCGAGGCACCCTCTCGCGACGAGCCGGTGCTGCGCGAAGGCATCCTGGCGGCGACGCGCGCGCTGGTGAGCCGGCCCGACTTGACCCTCCTCGGCGTCAAGCGCCAGGGAAATTTCGTCAGCAACTCGAAATTCATCTACTACGATGGGCAGCTCGAGATCACCCTGAACCAAATGCCCAATGGCATTCGCTTCCCGCCGCATGACCACGGCACCTGCGAGGCCCTGATCATGTATAGCGGTCGCCTCGCTCACACGGTCTATGAGCGCGTCGACGACGGCCGGCTCCCGGAGCACGCAGACCTCGCCGTCGTGGAGGATCGCGTGCTCGAGCGTGGCGACATCACCGTCATGGTGCCGCCGATCGAGATTCACAGTTTCATGGGGCTGACCGAGGACACGTTCTTGCTCACGGTGGTCGACGGCAAGCTGAAATCCGATCGTCATTTCTATGACATCGAGACGCGCAGCTACTCGGTTGGCACGCCGAAGAAGTGGCGCGAGCGCGCCCAACTTGCGACGGCGTGAGATCCCTCCGCGGTTAACGCCACTGCCGATCAGCCAGTTCTTCCTGGATCAGACGACCGCGCGCGTCCTGCGCCGAGCTCGCGGAAAAGCTCGACCACAGGACCTTCTGAGCTCTCTTTAAACGGCTCGAGATCGGCGGACACAGCCGCTCGCCAGCGCGCGCTCGATCGGCGGGAACGAAATGACGGTGGCTCCGTTTATCTGGCGTTCGACTCTAAGTCGGCGCCATTCGCGCCTTGCGAACGAGTTCACGGGGCCGACGCCAACGGAGTCATCTGAAAAAGGCCGCATCCCCATGCCCTTCGATGTCACCCTCCAGTTCGCCTGCG
>Ga0210403_10003526_pt1 | contig 13728 bp, 11 predicted proteins | sample IncBWC19MmetaG_FD_150863 | JGI IMG/M metagenome (GOLD analysis project Ga0210403, IMG submission 150863) | Forest soil microbial communities from Barre Woods Harvard Forest LTER site, Petersham, Massachusetts, United States - Inc-BW-C-19-M | ecosystem: Environmental > Terrestrial > Soil >... | reverse complement strand
ACCTCGCTGCCGAATTCGGCGTGTCGCGCGAGCGCGTGCGACAGATCGAAGTCCGCGCCTTCGAGAAGGTGCAGTCGGCCGTGAAGGGCACCATCGCCAGGCAGGAAGCGGCAGCACTGGAAGCCGCGCACTGATCGAGGCGGATTGGACGACGAGACAAAAGCCGGCGGCAACGCCGGCTTTTTTGTTGGGGAGCGAAAGTATTGCGTCGTTCCCGCTTTCGCGTCGCGAAAGCGGGGACGACGAGTTGAGATCCCCTCAATAATAATCCCGCAAATACTCCGCGAGGCTGTCGGGTTCGTTGAGATTGTCCCAATCATAGGGATCGCCATACAGAAGCGCGCCCGCCTGGGTCTTGTAGTCCGGCGCGACGTCGTCGGCCTGCGGCAATCCCCGGCCGAGGATGTCGCGATAGTCCTGGTAGTTGGCCTGCGTGCCGACGAAGATGCAGACGCAGTGGCTCGGCTCGGCATAGAGATAGCGGACATTGCCGCCGTTCCTGTGGATCACGAAACGATGCGCCGGCAACGCGCGCAGCGCTTTTTGGCCGGCGGCATCATTGGCGAGCTTCACGCGGAAACCGGCCGATGACAAAAGAAAACTGTTCTTCTCCAGGAACGGCTTGCTCGGCGCCTCCAGCGCGGCCAGCAGCGAGGTGCACAGCAGCAGCACGATGGCCGGCAACACAAAGCTCCTCACCCCCTGCGCGCGAAACGGCCGCCGGTGGACAACAGGCCAGATCAATGATGCCGACATGATATAATACCCCCTGCTGCGGCGGACGCTATAATGGCGCGGGCGATGCGCCAAGAGGCTGTATCGCCGGGCTGCTTGAACCCTGCGGCGGGCTCCGCCGACCAAAACAAGCGAAACGTCGCTCGCGGGATAGCAATGTCGATCACGCTGCAATCAACCGTCGGCGGGTTTTCAGCCGAGTTCATGCGCAAGGTCCCGGCCCTCGAGCAGGCCATGATCGCGCATGGGCTGGAACCCTCGCAGTTCGTGATCTCGAAGGACCGCGCCACGCCGCCCTCGGTGCCTTTCATCGGGCCGTTTTTCTATGACTATACGGTGTTCGTCGGCGACGACAGTTTTACGGTGACGGAGCCGAACGACATCATCTTCCTGGAATATTTCTACGAACGCTGCATCGCCGAGGACGAGGTCTCGCCGGAGCAGGAGCAGCGCCGCCGGCGTCCGGGCCTGATCCGGCGCATCTTCCGCTGGATGGCGCAACCGATCTGAACGGTCGCCTACTCTCCCCACTGCTTCGCCAACGTCGCCAGCGCGCAGCCCTCGCAATAGCGCGCGTCCTTGAAGTCGATCCAGTCGTGGGCGTAGACCCGATCGAGCGGAATGTCGTAACGCGCGCGCAGTACTTTCACCAGGATCCGCCATGCCGCGATCTGCGCCTCGGTGGCGGGCCGCGTCACGTCGGGATAGTTGCCGGCGAACTCCACCCCGATCGAGTTGTTGCCGACCACCTGGTGATAGGTCGGGCCATTGTCGATGTACTTGTTGTCGTTGCGGTTGGCGCCGTCGCCATGGGTCGGGACCAGACTTTCCGCGACCGCCCAGTACACCGTGCCGTCGGTTTCCACCCAGACGGTAACGCCGCGCCGTGTCGGGTTTTTCGACTGCTCCTGCGCGCCGTAGCGCGCGGAGCCGGCCGGGCCCTCGGTCTGGTGCACGATGATGTTGCGCCAGGGATGGGCCCTTGCAACGTCGCCCCACGGCGACAGCCAGACCATCTTCAGCCCCGGTATTTCAGGCGTGCCCGAGGAGCGCGCCAACCTTCCGAGGTCGGGCGTCTGCGCGGCGGCCGGGACTGACATCGCGATAGCCCACAGGGCCGTCATCAGCAGGCGGAGATTCATGTTAGCTCAATAGCACGCTTCAGGCGAGCTTGCGCAGCGCCGCTTGCGGCATCGGCTCGTGCGAAGGCGCCAACGGCGGCGCCGGATCGTAGACGGCGTGGCGGTTCTTGCCGTCCTTCTTGGCGGCATAGAGCGCGTGGTCGGCGGCGGCCATCAGCCGGTCCGGGTGGAGGCCCATCTCCCGGCTCCATTGCGCGACCCCGATCGAGAGCGAAATCGGGATTTCATCGCCGACGCAGGCCTCGGCATCGGCGCGGCACACATCCAGGATTCGGCGCGCGATCATCGCGCCCTCGCGCAGCGTGGAGGCGGGCAGCACGACGCAGAACTCGTCGCCGCCGGTGCGCGCCAGCATGTCGCAGGGTCTGAGCCGCGTCTGCGCCATCAGGGTGAAATGCTGCAGGCAGGCGTCGCCCGCGGCGTGGCCATGGGTGTCGTTGATCAGCTTGAAGCCGTCGAGATCGATCACCAAAAGCGCGAACGGCTCGCCGCCGCGATCCGACCGCGCGCATTCCTCGGTCAGCCGCTGCAGCAAATGCCGCCGGTTGCCGACGCCGGTGAGATCGTCGAGCAGCGCGAGATCGGCGACCTCGCTGCGCAGCCGGTCCACCGCCATCAGCAGGAAGCCGAAATTCAGCGACATCGACAGGAACATGAGCAGCAGCACAGTCACCGTCAGCGCAGAACCCGAGTGCGTGAACACGAAATCGAAGCCAATCAGCTGGCCGACCGCCCGCACCGTGAAGATGACCAGAATCAACGCCGCGATGATGCCGGCAAGCCGGGCCCCCGGAGGGGCGTGGCCGCCCTTCGGCCACAGCAGCAGCCTGATCATCAGCAAGATCGCAACCGACTCGCCGAGCGAATAGACGAGCACCCGCATCAGCAGGCTTTCATGGACAAAGCTGAAGACCAGCATGGCGGCAAAGGTTGTCCCCGTGATCAGCGCGGCGCCGCGCCAGGACACCGGCTCGTCGTAAAATCGCCGGACGCCCATCGCGGCAAGGCAGATCGCGAAAAGGATCATCGCGCCGCCGCAGAGCAAAGGCACGATCCAGCCGAACTCCCGGCTCACGACGGCACCGCCCGCGCCAAGCGCGGCGGCAAACGCCGAGGCGGTCCAGAAACGGGCGGCTTCCAGCTTGGGGTAACTGCGCGCGACATAGCCCCAGATCAGGCCGATCGCGAGAAAATTTATGACGAACACCGTCCACAGCGTCGGAACGCTTAGCATCCATGAATGCAGACCGCGCGCGGCCTGCCTCCCCTGTTATCGAACAGCCCACCCGTGACCGTCCTTGTTGAAAGTAATGCAGCTTTGGCGCTTAACGGACTCTCACCTGCGGCCAGGCGATCCGCGGCGTGGTTTTGAAATGATGAAGATGCGCCTGATCCGCGGTCGCGCGAGCGGTCTGGCGGCAAGATCCTGCGCCTTTTGATCGTTGGAGCGCGCCCGGCGGCAGAAGCGGTTTGGCGCTTGCCGATCGCGCTCGGCCGCTGTTCCGGATCGATGCAGAATGCGTCCGCGCATTGGTCCATCGTTAACCCTGAGGGCGGCGGGACGTGCGCGATCGAACTCCACGCCGCCATCGCGGAGAATATCCCGCCATCCATTTTTTCTCGAAAATCAATGGATGCCGTCGTCAAGCGCGGGCACGACGTTGAAAATCCTCGCGAAAGGCATCGAAAAACGCATAACAGCTGTGGATAACGCAATGACAGCAACGTGACAGCGCGGGGCAGCGGCCTGCGAATCTGTTGGAATTGCAATCGAGGATGTTGTGAGGCTGGCCCTCCGCCGAGCATGCCTCGTGTCGCGTTTCCATCCATTAAACCCTGAGAGGATACTATGGCTAAGAAAGCGAAGAAGGCGAAAAAGGCGAAGAAGGCGAAGAAGAAGTCCAAGAAGTAACCTTCAAGCCCGGGTGGGGCCTGAGCTCCGCCCGGGCACCCGGCCAGAGTAAAATGATTTTTAACGACGGCGGGCCTTGTGCCCGCTTTTTCATTTTGGGTAGTAGCGGCATCGCAAATAATCCGTTTCTTCGTCATGCCCGGCGTTGTGCCGGGCATCCACGTCTTACGACCTCGAAGGAGGAAAGACGTGGATGGCCGGGCGATCCCCGCGCCGTTGCCAAAGCCGGTCAGCCGTATAAGGGTTGCCGCGCGATTTTTCCCGACATGGAGCTTGCGACACATGACTGCGATCCGTGGAGCCGCCGTAGCCGTGACCGGCGCGGCCAGTGGCATCGGCCGGGCGCTGGCGCTGGAGCTTGCCGCGCGCGGCGCTGATCTGGCGCTCGCCGATCGCGACGAGGCGGGGCTGCAGGCGGTCGCCGCCGAGATCGCCAGATCAGGTTCGAGCAAGGCAAATCCGCGCAAAATCAGCGTCCACCGTGTCGACGTCGCCGAGGCAACCGAGATCGAGGCCTTCGCGGCAAGCGCGGTCGCCGCCCACCCCGGCCTCAACATCGTCATCAACAATGCCGGCGTCGCGCTGCTCGGCCAGTTCACCGAGATCGGCCAGGCGCAGATGGAATGGCTGTTCAACATCAATTTCTGGGGCGTAGTGCGCGCGACGCGCGCGTTCCTGCCGCATCTTTCGCAAAAGCCCGAGGCCCATATCGTCAACCTCTCCTCGATCTTCGGCATCATCGCCCCTCCCGGGCAGTCGGCCTATGCATCGGCGAAATTCGCGGTGCGCGGCTTTTCCGAAAGCCTGCGCCATGAACTGGCGATGGCGAAAAGCCCGGTCAAACTCTCGGTGGTGCATCCCGGCGGCGTCGCCACCAACATCGCCCGCAACTCCCGCACCGGGGTCGGCATGACCGACAACGCCCGCCGCGCCCAATCGATCGAGCGGTTCGACGCGGTGGCAAAAACCACGCCGGCCGCCGCCGCGCTGCGCATCATCGAGGGCATCGAGAAAAACCGGCCGCGCATCCTGATCGGCAACGACGCCCGCTTCATGGACCTCCTGCAGCGCCTGCGGCCCGGCACCTACTGGTCGATGCTGCAACGGCGGATCGAGAAGGCGATGCAGGCGGGGAAGTAAAAATCCGCTGTCGCAAGTCAACGGCCTCTCCGAGGTCGTCCCTGCGAAAGCAGGGACCCATACGCCGCGGCTTGTCGTTTTGGTAAGGTGGCAGCCGGCTTTGCAAACCAACCAGCGGCGGTGGTTATGGGTCCCTGCTTGGCGCCTTCGCTAAAGCTTCGGCGGCCCACCGTCGTGCCCCCCGGCGAAGCCTTGGCGTAGACGGGTCGCAGGGACGACGGAGAGTATGGTGACACAGCTTCGCGATCTCGCCGCGCCTCCGCGCGAGGTTTGCTGGAAATTCCTTACCCTCTTCATCAGAGGGCGCAGGGAATGCCGGGCGTCCGATGCGCCCGCAGCCGCGTGTGCGGAAGTAGTGATAGCAGGCACACGCGTTGGTCAGGTCACACCGGAAACATCCGGCATTCCCCGCGCAATGGTTTACGGCTTATGTCGCGCTCTCCCCGGTGATCGGGCTTTCTTGTCACCGTCGCCGGCAGCGTTAGTTGCCGACTTGACGCCGGCGTCGAGGCGTCAGGACCACACGATTTTGCCGTCCGCGTCGCGCGCTGTTCGTCAATAGCGCTGACACGTCCACCGCATCCCGACCCGCATTCGTGACGATCGCGAAACGCCCCTCAGGTTGGGACGGGATGGCCGGGGATATGAAGGTGATTTGCGCAAACCCTGAAGCGGAATATTTTTGCGCGGGGGGCTGGACAGGATTTTGCTGATTTGCCCGTTGAACAACCCCAGAGAGAATTTAATACCATTACATTCTTAGGTGTCGTAAGTTTTGGGCGAGCCGGGGCGCATGCGACCATTTAGGCGTTTTTTATCCGGCCAGCCGGAAGCCATGTAAAAGCGAGGGCGCCATGTCGATCTTCATTTTCTCATTGCTGGCGGGTTTGCTGCTGCATCAGCTCGTTTCCATTATCCAGCCGAAACAGGGTGGGTCAGAATATAAACTCGGCCGTCGCGTGGTGATCACGTTTGAACCGGGAGTCTACGTGGTCTGGAAGGCCTTCGCCCTGGGGCTGGCCGGTTTCCTGTTCATCGCCATCGTCGCGCTGCTCAATGCCCAGAGGGTTCATCCGGCCGACGGTTACGCCTATCGCTTCGCCGATGCACTGACCGGCCCGCGCATGGCGGCCGCCATATTCGGTGGCCTGGTGGGCATTCTTCTTGGCAATTTGCTCAACCGCATCTTAAAAAACGAACGTGATTACCAGTTCACGTCGTCCGATCGACTGCAGCTCGTCCTGATCTTTGCGCTGGTGATCCTCGGCGTTGGCGGCGAGGAAATCCTGAGGTCGGCCGCCCAGCGCATCAACAAGATCTCGTTGGGAACCACGACCGAGATCTCGTTCGCCGATGTAGCGCCGAAATCCTCCAGGGTATCGGCCGAACAGCCGAACGGCGCCTTTCGCAATACGCAAGGCAAGAGCGGCGGATCGGCGGGCCTGGAAAAACTCTACGACATCGGCTCGGCGGATCGATCCAACATCGACCGCGACCGCGCCTTTATCGAAGTTCTCGCGCGCTATGAGCCGGAGCCGCTTCCGGAGTTCTCCGATATTGGCCGACTGGCCCAGAATATACTCAGCCCTTTGGCATCGTGCTTGCTGGGCATATCCAGACTGTACGGCGACGACACGTTCATCGAGCCGCAGCTTTCCCGGATGGCCGACGCGTTGCGCGACCTCGCGGAGCCGGGACGGACGGATTACAGGGACATTCACGCCAAACTGAGCGAGGCGGCGGGCGCGGTGGCGCTGTACGTGGGGCCAAGGGGGGATGACTTCAAAACCCTCGATGATCGCTACATTTGCCAACCGATTATCGGTCCCTCGTTCGATGCGAGTCTTCCGACCGTGACTAAGGCATCCATCGACAGTTTCAGGAACTCGCGCGATAAATTGCCCTACGTCGCGATGGCGTACGCGAGCGTGGCGGCGGCGCTTCATCACTACGAAGCGGCGACGATCACGATGGACCGCTGGATTCGAAGTGCCCACACGTCGACCGTGGCAGAGAAGTGGTATTTGCTGCGCGCCCGTCTCACCCAGGCCCTGTTCACAGACGAATGGATACGCGACCGGGGCACCGCGGCGTCAAGTTCGCTGCGCAAATATCACATCGACAATCTCAAGGCCATTGCCGACGGCATGGGGGCTTTCAACGGGATTTCGAAACTGGCGAGCCAGAATAATGCCTACAAATGGACCATCGGCCTGCTCGGCGCGTCGCATTCCGGAGATGACGGCATTTGCGAGATTCCGGAGCTGCCTGCCGCAGTTTCCGGCAATGGCGACAAGAAAGACCGCGATACCTTAAGCAAGGCAGAAGCGGCGGAACGGCTCGAGACGATTTACAACAGCTACCTCTCGGCCAGAAAGGACTACGTCGATCACGCGCTTAAACATCCGATCATGAAAGTGAACTCGGCCTCGCTAATCGAGAGCGAAATCGAAACGCTGATGCCGCTCAGCCTCAGATGCATTCGATTCAGGCCGGACGACCTGCTGAGGACCCGCGCCGAACACATCGAACGCTACGTACGCAGCCAGCTCAATCTTCTGGAGAACACGGCAAGCCTGAAGTCCAGCGATAAAATCCAGGATCAGATCAGGGACAGCCGGCAATTGCTCGCCCTTGCGTTTCAGCTCATACAGCCGCAGGTGGCCAAGGCCAGGAAGGATATGGATGAGGGTTCGATTCAAGACCGGATCAAGACCGACCCAACTCTCGAAATTTACGAGACGCTTCTGGCGACCCAAGAGCAGTTGCAAAGCTTTTCCGGGCGCGAGGTCGCCAACTGAGCGGCGCCTGAGGCTCGCTTACTTCGGATCGTTGATGGCGAAGGCGACGCTGGAAAACAGCAGCGAAAACGTTACCGCGACGGTGAACAGGGTCGCCCAGGTTCTTTGATAGCGTGACATACTAGCCTCCTTGAGGCTGGTGATCTCTTGCAGTCGAACACCAGCATAATAGCACGCACGGATGAACGCGAGCTAAACGCGCCCAAATCAGTCAAAGATAGATAAACCACTGAAATTATTCAGCTAAAACTTCACCGCCCCACCAGCTGATCGGCGAAATACGCGATCGTCTGGCGGTAGATCGTGGCGTGGTTCCACTCGCGCATGGCTTCGAAATTCGCACTGCCTTCCTCGTAGGGCGCGCCCATCTTGAAGCCGTTGGTGTGCAACAAATTGGCGGTGGAGGCGAGCACGTCGGGCACCGAGTGGCGCAGATCGACGCGGCCGTCGCCGTCGAAATCGACGCCGTATTTGATGTAGGACGACGGCAAAAACTGCGTCTGCCCGATCTCGCCGGCATAGGCTCCGATCAGATCCCGCAACGGAAGATCGCCGCGCTGCACGATCTTCAGCGCCGCGAGCAGTTCGCCCTGGAACAGTTCAGAGCGGCGGCAATCATGCGCCAGCGTCGTGAGCGTGCGGATGACCGGCAATTTGCCCATGTCGCCCTTGCCGAAATCGGTCTCCAGGCCCCAGATCGCCACCAGAATCTGCCGGGGCACGCCGAACTGCGCCTCGATCCGCGACAACAGCGCGGCGTGACGGGCCAGCATCGCCCGCCCGCCATTGATGCGCACGGCGCCGACGCGGGTTGAGACGTACTGCTCGAAGGTCTTCTTGAAGGTGTAGCGCTGGCGGCGGTCGAAATTCAGCACGGCCGCGTCATCGGTGACGCCCGCGAACGCGGTACCGATCACGTTTTCCGAAATGCCCGCGGCCCGCGCGTCCGCCGACATGCCCGCCACAAAGCTGTTGAAGTCGCCGCCACAGCGGGCGGCGAAGGCGGGGTGAGCCGCGATGACGGCGCCGAAAACGACTGCCGGAAGAAGTTTGCGCATGCGAATCCCTTGTTGCTTCCCGATTGTCCCGACCATGCCATGGGAAATTAGCGCGCGGCAGGTATCTTCGCCGGTTTCGATTGAATCTTCGTCGTCCCGGCCTTGAGCCGGAACCCATACGCCGGAGGGCGCGGGAATTTTCGCCGTCGTCCCTGCGACCCGTCCACGCCAAGGCTTCGCCGGGGTCATGACGGTGGGCCGCCGAAGCTTTAGCGAAGGCGCCAAGCAGGGACCCATACGCCGAGGCCGTATTAGTGGAGCGGGAATGGTTGACGGCTTCGCTTCCGCAATTGCCGCCGGTGGTTATGGGTCCCTGCTTGCGCAGGGACGACAGCCAGCCCCCCTCTACTCGCCGCCGTCGATCTGGCGGCCCATCAGCGCGATGGCCTTCTGATAGACGCCCGCGGCATTCCACTCCTGGATGGCCGCGAAGTTGGGCTCGCCCGGCTGGTATCCCGCGCCCGCGCGCCAGCCGTGGGCTTTGAGGAAACTTGCGGTCGAGTTCAGCGCGTTGGAAGCATTGTCGAGATTGCCGGTGCCGTAGGCCAGGATGTTCTTCGGCAGAAACTGCGTCTGGCCGACTTCGCCGTGCATGGAGCCGCGCTGCGCCGGTGACAGGGCGCCGCGATCGATCAATTGCAGCGCCGCATAGAGCTGGTCCGTGAAATAGGCCGGTCGCCGGCAGTCATAGGCGAGCGTCGCGATCGACGAGAGCATGTTTTGATTGCCGCGCTGGCTTCCAAAGCCCGTCTCCATTCCCCAGATCGCGATGAGCGGGCCCGGCGGCACGCCGTAGCGCTGCTGAATAGAAGCAAACATCGCCGCTTGCGAATGCTTCAGCGCGCGGCCGCGCGCGACGATGGTCGCCGCACCGCGCTTGGCGAGAAACGCATCGAGCGAGAGACCAAAACTTCGCTGGCCGCGGTCGGCGGCGATGGTCGCGCTGGCGTAGTTCGTCCCCATCAGCGCCGAGATACCCGCGGCGCCGATGCCCTTGGCCCTCGCCTCCTGGGCAAACGCACTCTTCCAGGCGTCAAAACCACCGGGGCCGCCGCCGCATTGCGCCGCGTCAGCCTGAGAGGTCAGGCATGCGAGCATGGCCACGGCTATGAAAGCATTCGTCGTGGAGGCGGAAAGGGCAAGCACGGGGCGGAAGAAATGCATCGCTGAAACCATTCCTGCAGGGATTGAAATGGAGTTTGCTTCTAGCACATCTGTTGCCGGTCTTCGAGGGTCCGAGAGCCGGATGTCAGGCTGCCCGCGTCATCGTTGGCCTGCGCTGCGCGGTGCGAAACCCCGGAGGAAAGCCGGGCGGGCTCTATCCGTCGCAAGGGCAACGTTGTCGCGCGCGTCATTGAGAATGTCAGCGCCGTGACGCTGGAGGCTTTCGTCAACGAAGCAGTTTCGAACAAGGTTAGCTTGCTCCGCACCGATCAATGGACTGGATATCGCAATCTCAAAAAGACTTTCCCACACGCCACCATCGATCACTCGCGGCATCAATACTTCGTCGGTGCAGTGCACACCAACACGATTGAGGGCTTCTGGAGCATCTTCAAGCGCGGTATTTTTGGGACATTCCACAGCAAAAGATACTTGCGTCTTTACGTTGCTGAGTTCCAATTCCGCTATAATAACCGCCTTAACGACGACATTTTCGGAACAGCGACTGAGGGTTGCTGAACTCATGGCCATTCTTTCAAAACGTCGGTCCAACTTATCTTTAGCTCTGCGTACCGATTCCGTTCGTAAATCCCTTGTTCTCCCCAGGCGAATGCAGTCTGCGGATCGGCATGGTACATGGACTGACTCTCTGCCGAAGTAGCGAGCACGTTTATTTCAGAGGTGGCCCAATAGGAGCTATCTACGTCCGTAAATAGCTCGCTGTATTCGTTTCCTGTGTGAGGACTGTTTTCCGGTAGTTGTTTCCTGCCCCTAACTTTCACACGCTTATCGTAAGCCGCTTGCCTCAGTACGAGGCGCGTTGCCGGCCAAAACTTTGCAGCATCTGGGTCGCCCGTTCTTTGGCTAATGTGCTTTATGGCCTCGAAGATGGGACGATAGTCATCAGAGCTTGTGAGCGGGAAGAGTTGGAAGATCTGCTGACGTGAAAATTTCACCCCAACCCATGCCATCGGGCCTCGGCTTCGGCTGGTGTACCCTTTGAAATACGCGGCTGTGCGAACGAATGCCGTCCGATCAAAGACAATCTCAACCCTGTCCCAGGTATCGGGCGGTATCGGCTTTTCAGGTGTTGTTGCTGTGCCTTGCAAGCACTCTTCACCCCATGCATCTAGCCGCGAATTTCTGAGCGCCTTATGTATTTCTCCACTAAGCCGAACTTCCCGCCAATCATAAACTAAATGGGTTGTGTCCGTAGTTGTTCTATCTTGTTCTTTCCGCCACTCGCTCGCTTCCAGAATTTGAAAAAAGGGTTCGCGCGCATCAACATCTGCTGTTGGCTTTATGGTAGCGACATCAGCTTGCCGATAGGCAGGGTTCGATTTTGGTATTTCAAAACGCGCCTTAGAAGCTGATCTAATTTTCTCCAAAATCGAAATCGCAAAATAAACTATCACTGCTAGCGCAGCCGTCACGACGGCAGCGTCAATCCAAACCTGTAAGGGGGTTCTTCCTTCGATTGCGGACCAAAGCCACGTCATGCCGCCTCCGCCCGGCACAAGGGTCCAAAGCCATTTTCGCCAATCGAAAATCCACCCGATAGCCAAATCAGCCCGTGCCACCCAATCGTAGCCGCGCCAAAACCTCTCAAAACCCATAGCCAATCCCCTCTTGCTACCGGCGATTGTATCCCGATAGCCTCTGCATGGGAGAGGGTTCTGCTTCTGTCAAATCCGGGCACGTCGCCATCTTGAGGAGGCGCCAACGGGTCGCGCGAACGCGCGCCCGATGACAGGCTCCGCGCCGTCTCGAAGGATAGAGCCACCGAACTCACGCAATTAGGGAAAAGTGAAACGGCGGGCTTTCGCCCGCCGCTTTTGTTTCGATGGATTGCCGCCAAGCTCACCCTTCGAGACGCCGCGCTGTGCGCGGCTCCTCAGGGTGACGAGACGGTCAGTTGTCCAGGAACGAGCGCAGCTTCCGCGACCTCGACGGATGCTTCAACTTCCTTAGCGCCTTCGCCTCGATCTGACGAATACGTTCGCGCGTCACCGAGAACTGCTGGCCGACTTCTTCCAGGGTGTGGTCGGTGTTCATGCCGATGCCGAAGCGCATGCGCAGCACGCGCTCTTCGCGCGGGGTCAGCGAGGCCAGCACGCGGGTGGTGGTTTCGCGCAGGTTGGACTGGATCGCGGCGTCGATGGGCAGGATCGCGTTCTTGTCCTCGATGAAATCGCCGAGATGGGAGTCTTCCTCGTCGCCGACGGGCGTCTCAAGCGAGAGCGGCTCCTTCGCGATCTTGAGAACCTTGCGCACCTTCTCCAGCGGCATGCCGAGCTTTTCGGCGAGCTCTTCCGGCGTCGGTTCGCGGCCGATCTCGTTGAGCATCTGGCGCGAGGTGCGCACGATCTTGTTGATGGTCTCGATCATGTGCACCGGGATGCGGATGGTGCGCGCCTGGTCGGCGATCGAGCGGGTGATCGCCTGCCGGATCCACCACGTCGCATAGGTCGAGAACTTGTAGCCGCGGCGGTACTCGAATTTATCGACCGCCTTCATCAGGCCGATGTTGCCCTCCTGGATCAAATCCAGGAATTGCAGGCCGCGGTTGGTGTATTTCTTGGCGATCGAGATCACGAGCCGCAGATTGGCCTCGACCATTTCCTTCTTGGCCTGGCGCGCCTCGCGCTCGCCCTTCTGCACGCCGTGCACGATCTTGCGGAATTCGCCGATCTCAAGGCCGGTCAAGGCCGCCAGTGACTGGATCTCGTGGCGCAGCTCCTTGATGCGGTCCTTCTCGTGATGGACGAAGTTCTTCCAGCCCTTTGCGGACAGCTTCGAGACGCGGTTGAGCCAGCGCGGATCGAGCTCGGAGCCCTGGTAATTCCGCAAAAAGTCCTCGCGCGCGACGCCGTGGCTGTCGCCGAGGCGCAGCAAGCGGCCCTCGAACGAGACGAGCTTCTTGTTGATGTCGTAAAGCTGCTCGACGAGTGAATCGATACGGGCCTGGTTGAGGCGCAGCGACTTCACCTCGACGATGATTTCGTCCTTCAGCTTCTTGTATTTGCGCTCCTGCGCCGGCGACAGCGTTTCGTTCTGCAGCTGGTTGGAGATGTCCTGTTCCTGAAGACGCCGCAGCTTCTTGTAGTTGTCCGCAATTTTATCGAAGGTCTCGACCACCTTCGGCTTCAGCTCGGCCTCGATGGCCGCGAGCGACATCTGGTTCTCGAACTCGTCGTCGTCCATGTCGCCTTCGGCGGCGGCCTCGGCCGGGTCCTTCTCCTCGCCATCGGCGTCGGGGGCGGCCGCAGGCGCGGCGCGGAACGGGGTCGGCGCGGGAGGTGCGGCCGGAGGTGCTACGGCGGCCGGCATCGCCACGCCGTCGCCATTGGCCTCGGCCAGCGGCTGGCCCTCGGCGCCGACGGGCGCTGACAGCAGCGGGTTCATGTTGTTCTTGGCGTCGGGGCCGGCATAGGTGGCTTCGAGATCGATGATGTCGCGAAGGAAGATCTTTCCTTCGTTGAGCTCGTCGCGCCAGATGATGATGGCCTGGAAGGTCAGCGGGCTTTCGCACAGCCCCGCGATCATCGCCTCGCGGCCGGCCTCGATGCGTTTTGCAATCGCGATTTCGCCTTCGCGCGACAGCAGTTCGACCGTGCCCATCTCGCGCAGATACATGCGGACGGGATCGTCGGTGCGCTCGCCGGGCTCGGACTTCTTGACTTCGGTGACGGCCTTCTGCGTGACCTCGACCAGCTCGTTGTCGGTCTCGTCCTCGGCGTCTTCCTTGGTCTCTTCCTCGCTGTCGGCGTCCTCGG
>Ga0210403_10003525_pt1 | contig 13729 bp, 11 predicted proteins | sample IncBWC19MmetaG_FD_150863 | JGI IMG/M metagenome (GOLD analysis project Ga0210403, IMG submission 150863) | Forest soil microbial communities from Barre Woods Harvard Forest LTER site, Petersham, Massachusetts, United States - Inc-BW-C-19-M | ecosystem: Environmental > Terrestrial > Soil >... | reverse complement strand
AAATCATTCCCAAGCTGACCAAGGTGGCGGGCTTCGAGTGGGGCACGGGCTTCTATATCAACCCGACGCCGCCGGAAGAGTCGGCGCGATTCCTGCGGGAAGCGCAGATCGAAGAACCCGTCAAAAAGTGACTGTTATCCTCGGCACAAAGCGGGCGGCCACAAATTCGCTCGTGCAACTCCGCCGAAAAAGCGGGCCGATTGGCCTGACACGTGGAGAAGATTTTCGATATAATTAAGGATTGAGGCGCGGTACCCAAGTGGTAAGGGAGAGGTCTGCAAAACCTTTATGCGTGGGTTCGATTCCCACCCGCGCCTCCAACAGCATTCGTTTCCTTGGTTTTCCTTTTCGTTCGTCCTCCCGGAATTACGCATTACAAATCCCCACTTAGATCCGAATCGTCCCGCCAACCACACCTAGTCCAGAAGTGCGGCGCTACTTGATTTGTGGAAAGATGGGCGGAAATAACCCTATAATCGCGCCATTCCAGTGGCTTTCACTCGATATTCGTGGCGCGTCGTGGCCATTGCGGCCATCAGCCTGATAGGGAATGTCTTTCTCGGTTACTACATGCTGTTCGGGCTAGCCTCGGACGGCGTAGGTCTCGACGAGCAATCGGGCCGAGTTGTGGTGACGGATGTTGGCGAACAGACGGCCGGAGCGCGCGCTGGCATTCAAACCGGCGACCAAATCCTGAGCGTAAACGGGGAACATATTGCGACGGTGGTGGACTGGCTGGCGCATCGCATGAATTTTGAGGCCGGTTGGCCGACGGCGATTCGTGTGCAGCGTGGGGCGCAGGCTCTCGACCTGACGATGGTCATCCGCGGAAGAATCTGGGACCAATGGCCCGATACGCGGCGGGCTTCAAACGTAATTTTTCTGGCCTACAAATTAATCACCCTGGCCATCGGATTGTTTGTGGTCTTCAACCGGCCGCGCGACTTTGTGTCGAGGCTGGGAGGCTGGGTGCTGGTGGTGATGGCGACGGTGTTTGAAGCCTTCCAGTGGGGACTGTCGGCGGCCACACGTGCTTTGCCATTGTTCGTGGCTGTGCCGGTGATGCTTGTGTATGTGAGCGCGGCATTTCGCACCCCGATGTTGGCAGCGTTTTTCTGTTTGTACCCGAAGCGGTTATTTGGGAACCGGTGGTTGTGGGCGGTATTTTGGGCCGGGCCGATCGTTGCGACGGTTTACGCGCTTTATCTCTTTGGCAGGACGGTGTACGACCCCGCACATTTGACGGCACTAGCACCGCCGTGGGTGGTGGTCGCGTTCGGTGTGCAAAGCCTGGTGTATCTGGGGGTCGTGCTTGTCGTTCTGCCGCTAAGCTACTGGAAACTGCAAACGACGACGGACCGCCGCCGCTTCCGGGTGCTGGTGTTTGGGGCGCTGGTGGCGATGGTGTTTTATCTGCCGCGCGTGATCGGCACGGCGCTCATCCATCTGAGCTCGGGGTTCTATCAGTTCTTCGATTCGCCCTACGTGTATATGGCATGCACGCTGGGCACGTTAATTTTCCCGATTTCGTTCGCGTACGCGATTCTCAAACAACGATTGTTCGACCTCCGGGTAATCATCCGGCGGGGCGTGCAATATGCGCTGGCGCGGAGAGTGCTGCTCGGGATTCCGGTGGTGGCGATTGGGCTGCTGGTGGGGACGGTGATTGCCCAGGGAAGGCAGCCGCTATTTTCGGTGCTGAAGACGCATGCGGCGAGCTACGTAGCGGTCGCCGCTCTAGCGGCGCTGGCATCGACGCAAAGACAGAAATGGCTGTCCGCGCTGGACCGGAGATTTTTCAGGGACAAGTATGACGCGCAGCAACTGTTCCGTGAAATCGTGGAAGAGATTCGACGGGCGGAGAGTGTGGAAGAAGTAGCGCCTCGTGTAGTGGGGCGTGTGGCGGAGGCATTGCACGCGCAAGGATGCGGATTGCTGGTGCGCAAACCGGGAGAGAGCGCCTACCGCATTGTGGCCGCGGCGCCGCCGGGTTCGCTTTCGACCGACTTGCCGGCAACGAACAAATTAATACCACTGGTCCGGATGCTGGAATGTCCGGTGCCGATTACGCAGGCGGGAACCGGCTGGGTGGGCCAGCAACTTCCGCAGGTGGACAAGGAATTTCTGCAGAAGGCACACATCGAATTGCTGGTGCCGGTGGCGCTGAAAGAGGGAAGCACGGAGGCATTGCTGGTGCTGGGAGGAAAGCTGTCGGAGGAACCGTACAGCACAGAAGACACGGCGCTGCTGGAAAACGTGGCGGGTGCGCTGGCGCTGTTGCTGATGCGGGGCACCGCGATGCAAGCGGGGCGGTCCTTTGAGGAGTGCCCCACATGCGGAACATGCTACGACACAGGAACGACGCGATGCGACAAAGAAGGCACGGCGCTGACGCTGGTGGCAACTCCGCGGATGTTGGCGGGACGCTACCGGCTGGAGAAAAGGTTGGGACACGGGGGCATGGGAAAGGTGTATCGCGCGACGGACATGTCGCTGAACCGCGAAGTGGCAGTGAAAATGATTCGCGACGAATTTTTCGCGGACCGTAAGGCGATCGAGAAATTCCGGCAGGAATCACAGGTGACGGGCAGCTTTGCTCATCCCAACGTGGTGACCGTGTATGACTTTGGGGTGGAAGCGGGGCAAAGGGTGTTTCTGGTGATGGAACTGCTTCAGGGGATCACCCTGCGGCAGGAACTGCGGTCGAAGAAGCGGCTGGACGCGGCGAGGACGCTTGAGTTGTTCGAAGGGATTTGCGCCGGTGTGGAAGCGGCTCACGCGCAAGGGCTGATCCACCGCGACTTGAAGCCGGAGAATATCTTTCTGTCGCGTAAGGATGCGAGGGAGTTCGTGAAGATAACCGACTTCGGGATCGCGAAGGCGATGCCGCAATCCGTGGACGAAACGCGCGACACCATTACGGGGGTTGTGGTGGGAACGATGAAGTATATGTCACCCGAGCAATTGCGCGGACGCCCGGCGTCGCCTCGGTGGGATCTGTGGGCGCTCTCCGTGATTGCCTATGAATCGCTCTGCGGATGCGCGCCATTTGCGGGGGACGATTCGGAAATGCTGCGGAACGCCATTCTGGGAATGAATTTCCTGCCGGTGAGGGTGCTGCTGCCGGATGCGCCTCTCCGATGGCATGCCTTCTTTGAAGGCGCGTTTGCGCATGACGAGGAACGGCGCGCCGAAACAGTGGCGGAGTTCTGGAAGGAGTTGCGGGAGAGTTTGGAGGACGACGCCGCAACTTGAAAGTGAAGAGGGAAACGAGCAGTCGGCAAAGGAAATGCCCCGGAGTGAATCCGCATAGTTGGAAATGTTCCGCAATGAAACTGTTGTGCAAGCCTAGAAAACTCTAACCTTGTAAGTCATTCAATCTGCACGAAAAATCCAATCTCTCGACAATGAAGATGGCGCGCGCCGTGCACATGTCTTGTCTGGGGTAGTTTCTGCATGCCCGAACCGCCGCAGATGACGCTGGTCAGAGAGCTGGACAGCATCCAGTTTGACAACTGGGGAAGCAAGTCGATCCGGCCGGAATTCTTTCGGTCCGGCATCGACTGCGGGGCTGGAGACGATATGGAAAAGCAACCCATGGAAACGGCCGTTGAGCAGCAACGGCAAAATGGATGGGACCTCAAAGAACTAATGGAGCGGCTCGACGACGATCAGGAATTTCTTTGCGAGTTGCTGGTGATGTTCCGGGAAGACGTTCGGACAAATCTGGAGAAAACCCGCAAAGCGATAGGAACGGGCGATTATGAAGGGCTCTCGCGCATCGCACATACGATGAAGGGCATGCTGAAAAATCTTTCGATGGGCGCGGCGGCGGAAACGGCGGCCGCACTCGAACTGGCCTCGCGAGACAACCAAGAGTGCGATTCCAGGGAACTGCTGGAAAAGCTGGTGAAGGAACTGGAAAGGATACTGCCGGAAGTGGAAGCACAGTTGGCGGGGGTAAGGTTATGAGGATACTTGTTGCCGAAGATGATGCCATCTCGAGGACTCTTCTTGAGAGAACCTTGCAGCGTGCCGGGTACGCGGTGATCTCTGTGGAAAATGGAGCGCAGGCGATCGCGGAGCTGGTCAAGCACGATGCCCCGCGGCTGGCTTTGCTGGACTGGATCATGCCGGAAATGGATGGAGTGGATGTTTGCCGCGAAATTCGCCGCCGTAAGGAGCAGGCTTATACGTACCTGATCCTGCTGTCGTCAAGGGAGTCGAAGGGGGATATCGTGGCCGGCCTTGAATCCGGCGCCGATGATTATCTGACCAAGCCCTTCAATGTGGACGAACTGAAGGCCAGGTTGCGAACCGGTCACCGCATTCTGGAGCTGGAGGACCACTTGGTGGAAGCCCGCGAGAGCATGAGATTCCAGGCCACGCACGATTTGCTGACCTCCCTCTGGAACCGCGGCGTGATTTTGGAGCTGATGTCGCACGAAATCATGCGGTCGCGCAGGGAACGCAGCTGCACCGCCGTGATGATGTGCGACATTGATCACTTCAAGAGCGTCAATGACCAGTTTGGCCATGCGATCGGAGACGACGTTCTGCGCGAAGTCGCGCGGCGGTTGCACAATTCCGTCCGCTCGTATGACATGGTGGGCCGCTACGGAGGAGAGGAGTTTCTTGTCGCGCTGAACAAGTGCAACCCCGAAAGCGCCGTCTCGCGGGCCGAAAATCTTCGGGAGAGGGTTGGGGGCCGTCCAATCCAGACGGCGGGCGAGCCCGTGTCCGTGACTATCAGCATCGGGTTGGCGCTTTCGTCTGAGTTCACCCAATCCACTGTAGAGGAAATCATGCACCAGGCCGACATGGCCCTCTACGCGGCAAAAGCGGCGGGTCGCAATTGCGTGCGCGTAGCGCATCCTTCCGCTGGCGCCAAGCCAACCGGGGAACAGCCGAAGGAAACGCAGGTTTTAATGCCGTGATTTACAGCAGGACGCGATAGTTTCGCGGCGGCCCCCAATCATTTCACCTTGCCGCGAGAAAGCTCCATCATCTGCCGCATGGCCACGGAAGAGCCCGGAGCGCGGCGTTCCCGCCAGGCCTCCAGCCGCTTGCAGGTTTCTTCGATACCGGAAAACAGGGTGGGGTTTTTGAACGCGGCGCGCCAGGTGGGGACGATGGTCCGCATCCGATCCCACACCACCCACACTTCTCCATTGCTCTCGAAAAACAGCTCGTCGTTGATCAGGCCCCGGTTCACGATGCTTGCCACCATTTCCCAATAACTGATCACCATGCGGATGTACGTGTTTTCCTGGCTGCCCTGCGGATATTTCTGCATCACCTCTTCGGGAGTGCCAGCGTGGAAATGGTCCACGAACCAAGCGCGCGCTTCCCGCAGGCGGGGTTCTCGCCGCAGATCGTAAAGCCGCAGCATGAGGTTTACTTCTTCATAGCTGATCTGAGACATGCGTGACACTCCTTTTCATATCCATGCGGAAGTTCATGTCGAGGGAGGCTGGACAGCGTCACCCTGAAGAGCCGGTGCGGATTGGAATTCCACGCGTTGCACGCCGCTGACGGGAATGTCGCGGCGCTGAAACTCTAGTTGGATACGGCGGCGCAACTCGCGCGCCACATCATCCTGGCGAGAGGGGGCGGTGCGGACCTGCAAGCGCACGGTCGAGGAATTCTGATCAAAGTTCTGGAGACCCAGGATGCGCGGGCCATCCACAATGGCTTGCGACCAGGATGCATCGGCGCGCATTTCGGCGGCGGCGGCCTCCAGCGCTTGCAATGCCTTTTCCTGGGAAAGCTGCGGAGAGAGGGCGACATCCACAAACGCTTGCGACCAGTCTCGGCTGAGATTCGCGACCGTGCGAATGTCGCCGTTGGAAAGTGTGACCAGCGCGCCTCGGGAATCGCGAACCACCGTGCGGCGCAGGGTGACGTGTTCGACGCGGCCGACGGTGTCGCCGACCTGGATGGTGTCGCCGACAACGAATTGATCTTCGAGGATGATATAGAAGCCGGTAATGATGTCGCGCACCAGATTTTGCGCGCCGAATCCAAGCGCCAGGCTGGCCAGGCCGGCAAGCGTTGCCACGGGCGTCACGTTAATCCCAAACTGGCCGGCGGCGGTCAGCAGCGCCACCGCCCAGACAATTTTGCTGCTCGCGCTGTAGAGGACTACGGCGACCGTGCGCGTTTGCTGCTCGCGAGCCTTTGCCGCGCGCGCCTCGGAGCCCGCCGGCTTGATCAACAGGTTGGTGATCAGCCGCAACAGGCGGTTGACCACCAGCACCACGATGAGTATGGCGACGAGACGAAAGAAGATGGCCACGCTGGTATCCGGGAAATAAGAGAGGAGACTGGACATAGAATTGGTTGAGGGGCGAGTATAACATTGGTGGAGGCGCGGTGCAGCGCCCCGGGGCACGACGCGAGTGGCGAAGGAGGGGTTGCGGTGAAGAACAGGCGAACATTCCTGGGCGGCCTGCTGACCGCTGGATTGGCCACCCGATTTACCGGCGAACTGGCCCAGGGGCAAAACCCCAAGTTCCCTCAGGATCAGAAAACCGCGCCGGACGCCACACCCGAAAATCCGCTGGCGGCTTCCGCGGATAAACGAATCCTGGAAGAGAACCAGAAAGACATCAAGAAAAAAGTACAGAAGCTTTACGAACTGGCTTCCGAATTGAAGGCGGAAGTGGATAAAACGGATTCCAGCAAAGTGCTCAGCCTGAACCTGCTGCGCAAAGCCGAAGAAATCGAAAAACTAGCCCGCGACATCAAGAACCGTTCGAAGGGATAAGTGCAGCGCCTGCGCTCTGGAAAAGCATTTGTAGGGCTCGCCTCCCGAGGTGCGCTGTTTGCACCCCGAACGGTTTTATGGTGCGGGGCGCCGCCGATCATCAGAGCCAGTAACGGCCACTTTCAAGTGGCCCGGCTCAATGTCAGACAGCTGTCGCCCAGGTCCGAGCCCACAAGAACCACTCTAGCGGCGAAGGGAAGGACAGGATAAACTATTCAAGTTGTCTGCTCCGATTTTGTGCGCCCGTAGCTCAGCTGGATAGAGCGCTTGCCTCCGAAGCAAGAGGTCGCGTGTTCGAATCACGCCGGGCGCACCACTTACTTACTCCTTCACCATCTGTGATTTACGCTGCAACTCGTACCTCTGATTCCACACCTGATTTTCTTGGAGCACTTGGAGCAATTACCGTTTTTGGAAGATCGAAGCCAAAGCCCACACGCTCACTCTCTTCGAGGCGCATTTCAAGTTCCTCATGGAGGTGGGAGTAAAGCTCCACATGGGCAACTCCTAAACAGGAAAGGGCGGGAGAGTGCTTCCCCCGCCCAAACGTGCGAACACCAACGGGGTCAGTGTTTGCGAATCGAGGAAGCTGGCCGCTTTCCGGTCGTGGGAGGAGAGGGGCAGGACTGTGCCGTTGTCGTTGTACCCTTCACGACGAAAAAGACATCGTAGGCTCTCTTACCGACATCGGTCGGGGTGCCCGGATTTACTTGTGCCCGGTAGCGGAATGCGTTGCCATATTGATCGGTCTTCGCGTCCCATTTGTAATTTAGGCTGATGGAGTTGATCCCCAATGCTGGCAGCGTGTACAACTCGTTGGGCTGCGAGATGCCATCGTGGTTGGCGTCGATCCACAGCCGTAGCGAGCTGAAAATGGCATCGCGGGAATCGATGATGCCATCGCCATTGCCACCGTTCGCGGGTAGGTCGTAGACGGCCAGTGCGCGGAAGCCATTCGGGGAGCATGAACTGTCCCCTGCTGGGCAGGGGGGTTGCGGCGTGGTGTTGCCGAATAGTTGCTGCCCATTGTGGACCAAGCCATCGGCTCCGGGCAGCGCCAGAAAAGCATTGTCGGCACCTGGGGCGGTCCAGCCCATCTGTGTCGGGCCTGCACCCGAGAGGTCGAACGTAACGCCGTTCGCGGCATTGGTCAGGTAGAAGCCTTGCCCACTAAGGTCAAGAATGATTGGCGAGCAGCAGCACGTCTTCGGGCAGACTCGTTCGGGGTCAGTGCAGGCATCGCAACCACCGCCGCCGCTGGGCGGTGGCGGCGGCGGGCAAGCGTAGTCGGGAGCCACTAATAACACCGCAGCGATGTCGCATGTAGTTGGCCCTGGCTGGCCGATCAACCCATTTATAGAACTCGTCGGAGCACCGGCCTCCATTACAGATGAACCCGTGGGGCAGCCTGGGTAGTTACAGTCGAGCAACCCAAACGTGTGACCGAATTCGTGGGCAACCACTTCTGTAATGGCGGCGGTAGCTGTGACGGAGGAATTGATTGTGATGCTCACAGTGTTCAGGCGGTGGGTGCTGGTAAAAGTTGCGTTCGGTAAATCGGTTATACCCCTTGTGTAGCATGTGGACCCGGATGGGCAAGTGGGGGGCGGCGGGATTGGGGCGTAGGACATGTTGATTAACGGGGGAGTTAAACTTCCAGATGGGTTCGCGATAGTAAGTAGTGGGAAGGCACAAAGCGGGGCTAGTGCCGCATTCCAATTGCTTTGAGCAGCGCTTACAGGAGCGCCTGGTACGTTGTTCGGAATCACAAGAACGAGTTGAGATGGCTCCCAAGTGTAAGTTATCGTTAGTGTGGGCGGCCTAGAGCAAGCAAACGAAGCTGGAACCAGAACACATGAGACAAGGACAGCGATCACCAAAAGCAAAATTTCGCGCACAATTTTCATGGCTTTACTCCATTCTGCTGCGACGCCGCGATAGCTTTCTGAACTTCGTCAAGGAAGGCAGCTTCATCGACACCAACGTATTGTGAATTTACGTCGTCAAGGGGATACACATGCCCGTTCTTTAGCTGGTAGCCCGTGTCGAACATAATTTCGTATTCGGGGAGACTGGGGATTGGCCTACTGAGGAACAAGATGTATTGGGAGCCAATCTCGGGCAAGCCATGCCCTACGGTGAGGAAATTCGTCACATGTCCTGACGGAAAGTGGACGGCTCCGCCCTCTCTTGCGGCGACCAATTCATCGCCGACGGATAGGCTGGTTTTTGCATCTTGCTTGAGGACTTGGTCCACCTTGACCTGATAGTCGGTGTACACGTAGTTGTGGTCTCCACTTACAACGCATTTGCCACTCAGGATCGTGCCGACCACAACTGCGGTGGATACGGAAACGGGAATACCACGCGGGTCAGAAGATTTGCCGACTGCAACGTAATCAATAAAGCGGAGGTTCGTCGTTTCGGATTCTCCATCTACGAAGAGGCCAGGGTCCTCAACAGGTCGCGGTAGATTTGTTTTGCTATACCGCTTCTCCCTGGTCTGGCGTCGTTCCTTGTCAGGTGCGGCTTCAGTCTGGTTCTCTTGAAACTCCCCAACAACAGGTAAGCCGGAGTACGCGCTGGGCTTTTTGAGGTGCCCACCAACCGTGTACTTATCCTGGGCCGACTGTGTTGCAGCCACTCCACCAGGATTTTGCGCCCAACCTCCAAGTGCAAACGCAAATAGACCGAGCATCGATATCACATACCGAATCATGTGCCGCTCCTTGTGAAGCATCTTTCTTATCACGTGGAACCTCCGGGTTGCGGGTCTACGTGCCCCTTCGTTCGCAAAACTGAGACGTGGATTGTTGCGGGCCTACCGAAGGAACTGCAGACCTTCTACTCGCCCTTGGACTTCCTGTCAATAGCCCGACATGAGAAATATGCAAATATTTACGTTAGCTGGGTCGTACTGAATTCGGTCAAGACCAGGTGCCCCGGAAGTTAGACTTCCTATCCGAACCCTCAGTTATTCGAACGAGCGAACTTTTGTTGGATTCACAAATCAAAATCACGCGGAGGGTGCCCCGGGTTCCGATTTTTGGTACCCGGGTCTTGGGTTGGAATTTTCTTCGCACCAATTCACATTGATGTCCACTGGCCGACTTGCACTACATTACGGGCAGAGCCACTGGCGCATTTGCTCGGGGGTGATGTTGCCGCCAGTAAGGATTGTGGCGATCAGTTTCCCCTTGAAGCGCTCTCGGTATGTGTTCAGCGCCGCGAGGCCGGCGGCGCCGGAAGGCTCCAGCACAACGCCGAGCTCGCGGTGGACCTGCCGCATCGCTGTGATCAGCGCGTGGTCCTCAACGAGGAGAATGTCGTCCACCAGGGCAACAAGATCAGCGACGGCTTCCGGATACGGGCTTTGCACCTCGATCCCGTCGGCAATCGTATCGGTTTGCCCCGACTCCTGAGCATGCCGCGCGCGCCATGAGCGCTCCATCGCGGGTGCACCACTGGCGCAAACGCCGATCATCCGCGTTGCTGGCTGATGGGCTTTCACCCAGCGAGCCATGCCGGCCAGCAATGCGCCGTCTCCAAGCGGGACGAGGATGGCGTCAAACGGCTCCGGCCATCGCAGCAATTCCAACCCTATAGTGCCGGCGCCTTCCGTAATGGCGGGGATCCGTCCGTCCTCAATCAACTGCGCACGGGTATCCGCCGCGAACTCCTTCGCGGCCGAGTGGGCCACGTTGAAATTTTCGCCGACCAGGCGGACATCCGCGCCGAGCGAGCGCATGCGCTCAACCTTCAGCGGATTAGCCGTGACGCTGGCAAAAATGGTGAGCGGCAGCCCGCGCTTGCGCGCGGCGAAGGCCATCCCCTGGCCGAAATTTCCGGCCGTGGCGCACACCAGATGGGGGCGTCCGCTAAGCGTCGCCATCAGATATTCCGCGCCGCGCCCTTTGAAGCAGCGAATCGGGTTCAGCGTTTCGACTTTGACGACCACGCGGCAGCCGAGCTGTTGCTCCAGCGACTCCGCCCGGAACTGGGGCGAGTTGAGAAACACCGGGTCAATCATCCCCGCGGCCTGCTCAATGCGTTCCAGAGACAAACGATGAGGTTCGTTCACCTGCACTCTCCTTATTGTCATTTTATCTACTCGACGTGAGCTTGCAGCAGACCCATAATTCCCGGTTCGGTTAACGGGCGGGCTCGAATATCCACATCAGGGAGTCGCGATGGCGTTACTGGGTACGTGCGTCGACAGCTTTCGAATGACAAATTCCTGAAGAATATTGGCCGCTGCAGCTCCGCCGATCCCGATGGCCGTGTTTTCAAACGTTAAGCCCGCGCCGCGATCGCTGGCCGGGTAGTAGAGATTGGAGATCCCACCAGCGGCAAGGCTGCCAAGAATGGCCGAATAATTTGGCTGCCAGTGCCCGTTGTCGCCCTTGCAAATCACGGAATTGGCGATGGCATAGAGAACGCGCGAGCGTACGCTGCCGGTTCCCTTGTAGAAATAACGCGGATCCTGCTTGAAGAGCGAAGGCAGAATCGCGCCCCCGATGAAGGTGCTTGTGACGACGTCCGTGTAGGAAGCTCCATAACGTTTGGCATAACCCTGCGCTCCCTGCCCGTACCCGCTGAACTGGTTGTTCGCCTGCTGAATGCCCGCGACAGCGCCCGTGATTCCAAACGTCACCGGATCAAGCGTCGACTTCCATGCCAGCTCGAATTTTTGTCTGGTGTTCAGCGGAGCCGCGTTTGGAATGTAAGTGACATAGAAATTCGGGATGAAGCCCAGCACGCGCTGCTTTTCCTCATCCCGGATCTGCTCCTGCGCCAGTTCGACCGGCGTGAATTCGACGCGCACTTCGGTGAGTTCGGTCGTCAGCGCCAGAGTGATTTGCGGGACGAGCACGTTTTCTCCCGAATGCAGCACTCCCGCCGAGGTCTGCGTCGCGAAACCCTCCGCTGCTATCGAGAGTTGGAACGGCCCGGGAGCGATGCCGGCAAACGAATATTGTCCATCGTCTCCGGTTTGCGTTTCTGGGTTAGCGAATTGGCCCTGCTGGGCGAGCTTCACCCGCGCGCCGGCAACGGCGGTTCCGTTTGGATCCACAACAGTTCCGTGGATCGTTCCCGAAACTGGTGGGTCGGGAAGTTGTTCGCTTGCGGAGGAAGGCTCATTGGGAGCGGTTGCCGATTGGCCGTGCTCGGTGCCTGCGGCGGGAGTAGCCTGTGGAGACTGAGGATAAACCGGCATCGCCCACAGCAGGGCAAGCAGGCTCAACCAGACTGGGATCCCAGGTCCCAAGGAAGAACTGCGGAAGATTCCGCCGGGAGATTTCCTGCAGGGGACTTTTCTTCTGGAAATCACGCTCTTTATTTTACAGCCTTCCCGCTGACTTCCAGCAAGTTTTCACCGATAGGCTCCGCGCTGGGCAAGGGTCATTGCCGATGAGTCGAGATTTTCTGGCAAGGGACGCGTCTAAGCGAGTACAGTGCCAAAGGTCTGGAACCGATGGGATGCCATCGGCGGAAGGCCGGGTTGCCCGGAGAGGGAATCATGAAAACTTTGCAGTGGTTGTATTCGGCGGCGATGATTCTAACAATGACGGGGCTAGCGCAGAGTGGGCCGGCGCCGGTAAACAGCGGCGAAACCCTCGTCCAGGAAATGCACGGGCGCTACGCCGCGTCATGGTATCCAGCGGTGACGTTCACGCAGAAGAGCACCACTTACAATCCCGATGGCACCACCAAAGTGGAGACGTGGTACGAAGCGGCGTTGCTGCCGGGAAGACTTCGCATTGATATTGGGCCGCCGAAGGATGGCAACGGATACCTGCTGGTGGACGGAAACGTGACGGTGTTCAAGGACGGCCAGGTCAAGGCAAACGTTTCGCAGGTAAACATGTTGCTGGTGCTTGGCTTTGACGTCTACAAGCAGACGCCGGAAGCTACGCTGGCGATTGCGAAGCAGGAAGGATTCGACGCAGGCAAATTTCACGAAGATACCTGGGAAGGGAAGCCTGTTTATGTTTTCGGCGCGGAAAAGGGCGATCTGAAATCCAAACAGTTCTGGGTGGAGAAAGACCGTATGCTGTTCGTGCGCCTGCTGGAACCCGACCGAAACGATCCCAAGAAGACGCAGGACATTCGTTTCGCCGATTACCGCAAACTCGGCGGCGGCTGGATCGCCGCGCTGGTGGAAGTTTACGTGGACGCGAAAAAAGTCTTCAGCGAGGAATACACCGAGATCAATGGCGACGTAAAACTCGACCCGGCGGTTTTCGATCCCAAGCAGTTCACTTCGGTGCATTGGGAAAAACCCTAAAACTGTCAGCGTGCAATCTGGCAGTGCAACTTCGCAGCTTCGATACTGACGCCAGCCATTTTCCGCGGCGAAACTCCGCTGGGAGTTTCCGTGCCGAATCTGGAGCAGGCGTGTATTGTTGAAGAGGAAGTTTTCATCGGATGAGGCCATGGGGAACCTACGCATACTGATTTCTCTCACGACAAACGACAACGACTATCAGGTCGAACAGGCGAACGCAGCCGAGCAGGCGGCGCAAAAGCACGGAATCGATCTCAAGATCATCTACTCGGACAACGACGCCATCAATCAGAGCACCCAGATTCTGAAAGTCATCCAGGAATCCGAAGAAGCCGACCGTCCCAACGCGATTATTTTCGAACCGGTCGGCGGCACGGCGTTGCCGCAGGTGGCGCGCGCGGCCGTCAACCAGGGCATTGCCTGGGTGGTGATGAATCGCGAAGCGACCTATGTGCCGGAATTACGCGGGCTGGGCAAAGCGCCGGTGTTCGTTGTCACCGTGGATCACGTCGAGATTGGCCGCATCCAGGCCCAGCAGTGCGCCACGCTGCTTCCCAGAGGCGGCACCGTGCTTTATATGCAAGGCCCATCCGAAAATTCCGCCGCTAAGGACCGCTCCAAAGGGATGCTGGAATTGAAGCCCGCGAACCTGCATCTGATCACGCTGAAAG
>Ga0210403_10003524_pt1 | contig 13732 bp, 28 predicted proteins | sample IncBWC19MmetaG_FD_150863 | JGI IMG/M metagenome (GOLD analysis project Ga0210403, IMG submission 150863) | Forest soil microbial communities from Barre Woods Harvard Forest LTER site, Petersham, Massachusetts, United States - Inc-BW-C-19-M | ecosystem: Environmental > Terrestrial > Soil >... | reverse complement strand
ACGGGAGCTAGTCGCTAACCTAATCCCTCACATTAACGACGACTATTTCACACGTTTACGCGAGTACATGGATGAGCGCTTTGGTCCTTGGGATACTCAAAGCAGTTTGGACGATGGGTTGATTCGTAGAGTAATCAGGCAGATGGGTGGCCGAGCTGTTTATCCCGACACACCTGTTTGTGCCCATCAAGGCTGGCGTTTTTATAACAAGCTTGATCTTTACATGAATTTTGAGGTTGGAATTGAAAACAAAATTCGACGGCTTCGCGAGATTATTAAAACGATTCGCCCCGGCGACCGATATGCAACAGATTTTGAACCCTTCTAGTCAAGGACCCCAGATGAAGCCGAAGGTTGTCAAAGCTAATCCAAATAAGCTGTCTAAGAAAGCAACCGAGCTGGAGTTGGATTTGATGACTCGCGTGATCGGACAAGAACGAGCGATTCATCAATTGGTCCTAGCGTATGAAATTTTTATGGCGGGACTTCAAACCCCTCGCCGACCGCTGGCTAATCTATTGTTCCTAGGCCCCACGGGCTCAGGCAAGACCCGCTTGGTCGAGGCACTAGCCGAAGCCTTATTCGGCGATGCCAAGGCTATGGTTAAGATTGATTGCGCCGAGTATCAAAGGGAGCACGAAGTCGCCAAGCTTATCGGCAGTCCCCCAGGCTACCTGGGATTTGACAAACCGAATAGCCGATTAACAAAAGAGAAGCTGGAAGCCCACCTGCAAGGCAATCCGTTCCTGCCGCAAATCAGCATAGTATTATTCGATGAAATAGAGAAGGCTGCGCCAGAGTTTCATCAAACGCTCTTGGGCATTCTTGACAAAGGCGTTTTGACGTTAGGGAATAGCACGGTGGTGGATTTTTCCAAGACCATAGTTGTGATGACTTCAAATTTAGGCAGCAATAATATCGCAAAATTGCTATCTGGCAGCCAGCTGGGTTTTCACAATACCAGCGATCATGACTTGGAAGATTTGGACCAACTGATTTATAAGACTAGCATGAATGCCGTGCGCAAGCTTTTTAGTCCTGAGTTTGTTGGGAGGATAGACCGTACAATCGTATTTCGCCCGTTGGACGAGGATGCCTTGCGTAAGATTTTGGACTTGGAACTAGAAGACGTCCAGGACCGCATCATCGAGTCCGACCGCATCATTTTGTTCGATGTCAGCAAGCGAGGTCGGGAGTATCTCTTAAAGGCTGGAACAGACGATAGGGAAGGCGCTAGAAATTTGAAGAAGGTCATCAATCGGGAATTCACTGCGAAGATATCAAGCCTGGTTGCCACCAATCAACTTAATTCAGGCGACCAGCTATTAGTGGATAAAGAAGACGGCGAGAAAGAACTATCTTTCTATATTCAAAAGAATGCGTTCGAGGTTCCGCCACCGAAGAAATATATAGCCACGCCGGTGCGTTTCGACAAGGACGGCAATGTCCTGCCTAGTTAGACTGGTTTCTCCACTCGATCTATGATAACCAATCCATCCTGATGTTTCTGTCGGGTGAGTTCGCACAAAAATTCGTACAACTTGATATCGGCCTTGTCTGGGCAGTTCCCAAAACTTGTGATAGCGGCAGGCTCCGCTCGAAAGGCGAAACCTGCTACCACGACGCCTTCGCTTGCGGCTGTTTGAACCAAGTAACGTAAAGCTTGCTGGACGGAATCAGGCATCAAACTTTTCATTTTTCCTCACTATCCAAAGAGCGTGGGCAATCCTGCTCCCCCACAAAACGATCACTCCTAGTATAATCCATCCAATCATTTTGCCTCCAGTGCGAAACCCAACCCTGCTCGAATAGCCCAAGTCTTGCGTTCCTCAATCTTCTCCCCGAACTTAATATAATTTTGATGGACGTCCTCGGCTGCGTGGCCTGTCCAAAAGCGCTGCAAGCCTGGAGGCACGCCGACCGACTCCAAATGGGTAATCCGGAACCGACGGAAGGAATGGAAGCCTTCCTTGATGCCTGCGTCCTCTAAATGCTCATAAGCCGTGTTTGTCCGAACCAATCCGCCTTTTTCGGACTTAAAGAGCAGCCCGGGAGCCGTCTCAAGGTGAGACAGGAGGAAGTCGTTCAATTGGGGGTCCAAATCGACCAATCGGACGCCAGCCTCGGTTTTTGGGGCGTCTTGAATCTTACCATTGGTCAAGGTTGTCCGAATGGTCAGTAATCCAGCCTCGGGTTGCCAAAACGAGTTCTTGCCATCGTCAGGACCTACCATTAAGGCTAGCGCTTCTCCCACGCGCAGGCCTGTACCAGCTAGCAACGCATAAAGTGCCTTGTCTTGTCCGTTCGCCCGTACTAGGGCCCTTTCCAGCGTTTTGACCGGCACGATAGGGGCGTCTTGTTCCGCCAGCTTGATAACGGGCAAGTCGAGGAAGTCATTGTTCCACTTGCGAGGATACAGCTGGTTTCCGTTCTCGTCGACTGCCGAGCCCACCACCTGCTTAACCACGGAGACAATCGAGGTAATGGAGGCTGGCTTCAATCCAGCCTTAGTTAATTCGACGACCAAGCCTTTAAGAGTGCCGTTTTCGACGTCCTTTAGCTGTTTTTCGCCTATCAGAGGTAAAATGTGGACATTTAGGAAGGACCTGTAGGCCTTGACGGTCGCCACCCGGGCTGGGTTACGACGGCGGTTCTGAATGCTTGCCAGGAAGGTCTCGGCTTGAATTTTGAAGGTCATTTTGCTCTCCTAGGCAAAGTATCCTTTAAACTGCGCCCTTTGTCAAGCATTATTTTATAGTACTTTGGTACTAGGCTATAGCCGCCTTTTCTTCCATTAAGGATTGCTGTAACTCCGCCATCGTCATTTTCTTGTCCAGGTATTTTCCGGGACAATCGCCTAGTTCAAAGAATCTACGATGGAGCGCTTTCTTTTGGTCATTTGTAGCATACGTGATGTTCAGTTGTAAGTCAACACGCCCAAGACGGATTAAAGCTGGGTCTAGTTTCTCCTTGTGATTTGTAGTCATCACAAAGATGGCACCAGGAGGCGAGAACAAACCATCGATTACGTTCAAGAGCCCAGATAACGTTACACCTGATTTTTTATCGTCTTTAGTCTTTGTTCTCTTATGGCTTGCGTGAACACAATCGATATCTTCAATTACAAAGAAGGAATTAGGCTCGACGCCTGTAATGGCTTCTCTAAGGCTGGTATCTGACATATCGGTTAGCTTTAGCATGTAAATGTTAGATTTGAAATGGGAAGACAAGCCAGTTACCAAACTCGTCTTACCGGTACCTGGAGGACCGTAGAACAGGTAGCCTTTGCGATACGGTATGCCCATTTCTGTATACCAATTTCGGCTGGTTCGGAAAGTCTCGATATCCTTTATCAGTCGTTCCTTATCTCCAATTGGCATGATTACAGACTCGATTGGTCTAGGTACGTAGTTGTGAATTTGACGCCATTCGCTCCACGAGCCCCAAGCGTGAAGCTCGGGTTTCTTTTCTTCCTGCTTAATGAATTCCGCGTGTACCTCCGCTATCATATCTCGAAACAGCTTCTGTTTCCTGCCAATAGTTTTGAGCAAAACGGTTTCTGATCTAGTAGTTTGGCCCATCTTCTTTTCTTCCGTGCGGGTGAATGTAACTGAGATAATTCGTCCCTTGTAGAGCATCCAGTGATGGCCAGGGGCTGGCAGAATGGCGTATTTCTCAGAGCCTTTGTTGATTACATCCATGTGACGAACTCGGCGCATCAAACGCTGATTTTCAATCCACGCCTTCAACCAATGATAAACTCGCTCATCGTCAGTGATACTTAAGGTCACCGTGGTTTGATGCACAATCCAAGTCCAAATATTGTTAGGAATCTTACGAAGTAGTGCGCCGACCGCTCCAATCGCCATTAGAAATAGTCCACCAGACGCGAATTGATTCGGGTTGTGGAGGAACGTATTGATGGCTTCTTGTAGCAAATCGCGCAAATGGTTCATAGAATCCTCGTAACGTTATGTCTTCTAGGATGACTGCCATAAATTGCATCGACTAGCCGCCTGACTACTTCCACCGTACCATAAAGCAATAAAGCCGATAGAATAATTGCAATTAGGAGAATAATGGGTCGAATTCTCATTACTTGTCGTCGATTAGTTCATTTTCAAACGCGTGCTGCTGGGATAAATTAATCATACAAGTCCTCCAACGAGGCCCATGCTCCTTGCCGTCCTCGACCTCTGAAAAAGTCAAAATGTGGCAGTCTTCGTGGAGCAAGGTTACGTGAGCGATTCGAGTAGCCAAACAGTACTTTTCATTTAAGGCGATGTGAAATCGGCCATCGGGTAAGGTGGTCGTTGTCGCCATATTATGGTCGTCCCGTTCGTTCCAATCGATGACAATGTCTTTAGGTAATTTATCGTTGAAGTACTCGCTGTTGAAACCCTCGTTCCACCAATCTAAATGGCTCGGCAAATCTGCTTTACTGCGTGCGGCTGGGAGTTCTATCCGGATGGGGCCGTTATCATTAAAGTGTTGTACCAAAGCAAAGTACAATACAGCTAACAAAATCGTGATAAGTATTTTTGTTCTGGTTCTCATTAATCGTTCCTATAAAATTTATAACGATAGCGGAACGCAATCATTCTCTTACGCTGATCGGTTCTGAAAGTGCCCCACCAAGAGTAGCGAACCCATCCATCCTTGACATCGAGTATTTTTACTGGAGTCTGATTTTCTAATGGCCAAGGACCCTGGTCTCCATCGTCGAACATCCACAGTTCTCCTGGCAGAGGCATTTTTCCAATCCCTAGATGGGCTTCAAGAAATGTCATTTACTCACTCCTTCACCTTTAGAAAGGACTTAATGAATTCTTTAAAAGCGGCGTCTCTAAGGCGCTGTTTTCTTTTAAGTTCACGAAGACGAGTTTCCACTTCGCTGTATGGAAAAGCTTTAACTTCGCCGTCAGGACCTGGTAGGTGAATCATCAGTTTCCTCCGATTCCTGAATTGTCTCAGATTCAGCCGCTTCTGTCAAGCTAATTATTTCACTTTCTCGAACGGCTAGCACAGTGGTGCAATAAGCTTCCAAGGCGACCGACCCATCCTCGAAAGACTCATAAGGCCCGTTCTCGAAGGCCCACGTCTCGTCATAGAACCACCACTTGCCGTCTTTGTGTTCATGGAGGGGATTGCCGTCGCCTGCGTAGTTGCAAACGGGCTCTTTGGGAGGCTTCAGCAAGTCTGGGGTCGCCAGCTTGCCTAATTCTTTTACAACTATTAACTCCCGATTGGTGGAGTTGCCCTTTCGCATTACGACGACTTTTTCGTTGTTTAAGTTCTCGGGCAACAGTTCGCCATCCCCCAAAATGACGAGGATGATTCCTTTAGTCGGCGGAGAAATTACCATAGCTCATAATCCGTGATATCTTTCCTGGCTCCGCAGTGGCACTCGACATAAGTACTGTTTCCTATTCCACTAGCACCTGACTGCTCTATTGAGACAGTTCGATAAGGCCTCGTGGTGCAAGTTTTAAAATGATCTAAAACCCAAGTGGAAAAATTTGTGGACTCTGTTCTGCTCAAATATAGCTTATTGCTCACTTTGCCCTCCATCCAACCGATTATGCTCTTCTAACAAAACGTCTGGGTCCGAATACTTATTCCCGAGTCCGAGAAGAATTAAAACTCTCGCATCTGGCGCTCGGTGGGTCTGCCAGTGATGACTCCGAGCGATATCTCGAAGCAATTTTTGAGTCTCCAGCCACGATCTACCAGGTTCAAATCCATGGGCCGCTAGAGCAGCTTGAATCTCCCGAATGCGCTTGGTGTCGGGCTGCGTTTGTCGTGGTATACTCATAGCTACAGTGCAAAACACAGCCCAAGCAATAGCGGACAAAACGAAGATTATAAAAAAGGGGAATTATATACTTGACTTCCGAAAACTTTTCCAACATTTTTCACCTTTTGGTCCTCCATTTGCATAAGTACTAGAACTGATTGGAGTTACAAAATTCTTTATGTTTCGGTCCCACGTATTTTGCCATCGTTCTAGGACGTAGCCCCCACAAAACGGCAGCGGCGGCACTCTGATTAGTCTTAACGAGCACCGAGAGAGCAGTTTTTCTATCTTTATTTCCGTTCAAACTTCCCCCCGGGTTTACATATTGCGTAGACGCAAAAGGAGCCACTAAGACACGATATTTTTCTTCCGCCATTAAATCAAAACAAGCCTGCTTAGAAGCCCACTGTAGTGATGTCAAAGGAATGCTTTTCAGTTGGGATGGCGGGGTAATAATTACGTCTTTAACTCTCGTCATTCCGGCGCGTTCAAAGACTGGATTAAATCTCGCCATCGCTGCTACTGTGTCGCAATCGGGATGTAGTCGCATATAATCACCAATTAAGAGTTGTCCTACTCCACACCCGCGATACGTGGGGTGAACCACGACCCTTGAAATTCTATGCTGAGACGTTCCGGGAAGAATTTTTCCGACCAACCAGCCTACGATTTCTCCGCCTACGGAAGCAGAAAGATACTCTTGCTTTCCGCCTGTATATTTTCCTTTGTAATGAATTTCCCCTAGTGTATGTTCTCGATACGCCGATTTATCTCTTTGTTCGATAGAAATTTGGAATGGCTTAGAAATCGCACTTTGATTTTCAATGACGATCCAGCGCGAAGGAAAAGCACGCCCCACAACCAATAAATCGGGTTGAAGATACTCGGACAAATCTTCGTGCGCCGTCGCTGCAATTAAGTTGACCTTTTCCTTTCTTAATGTTTTCTGAAAACTGAACGCTAAGGCTTTGGCTGTTTTTCTATCTAAAGTAGATAAAAACTCATCCACGAACAATATTTTTAACTTTCGGCAAAGATATAAATACATCCTCGCTCGCGCTTGCTGACTGTCTGATAGTTGGTTGAAACGAAGAACGAAAAGAGACGCATCGTTTAGGCCCACAGCATTGAGTAAGCAAAGAGACTCCTCTTCCGTTTCGGCCCAAGCATGAAGAGGAGTGTCTGGTATAGAAACATCGGTTACGGAGCCTAGCATTTTCAAAAGAGTTGATTTTCCACAGCCCGATTCTCCAGTGATAAGCACAATAGGCGGGAGTACATCGGGCAGCTCCACATCGACTATTTTATTCTGCCAACCCTCTTGTATTCCGAAGGCTTCCGCTACAAGTAGAGATTGATTCTCTGGAGTGACTATAAACTCTTTGAGATATCTCATCGTGGCATCTCCTGAGCGAGTGAATCTGCATCAAACCAAGTCTTTCCACCTTTGAGTTGCTGATAAGTGATTCGTGTTCCCGTAACCAAGTCAACGAAACTTGCCAAGCGGTCTAACGTATGGCGCTCTACGTTTCCTTCATTCAAACGAAACGTAAATTCGTTGACGTAGCGATTCAAATGCTTCTTGCTGGCCTTGTGATAAACGCCGTGCATCCCGCGCTTCATTACGGCCCACACGGACTCGATAGAGTTTGTGTTCACGTCTTCGCGTGAATATTCACCGTCACTGTGTTTCACTACATCGTGCTTGAAAGACTTACCCGACAATCCGATGTAGCTCCTGTGGTCGTCTGTCATCAATCGGGAGTCCTTCGCTACTCGCTCCGTAATCGTGCCTTGAATCGTGTCCATGTCGTTTCGGGCGATAGGCATTGCAATCGTATTTCCGTTGCGCTCCCGCATCCCAATTACCGCAACCTTGCCGACCGCTCCGCGCCCTTCGTTCAATTTCTTGTGAGCGTGCTTGTTTTGTTCCTTGCCACCAAAGAAAGTCTCGTCCACTTCCACAATGCCTTGAAGGGTTCGGGCATCCTTCCCACAAGCCTCTCTAAGACGCTGTAGGACGAACCACGCGCTCTTTTGGGTGATTCCTATCTCTTTAGCCAGTTGCATACTGGAGATGCCCTTACGGGCCGTCAGGAGCAGATACATGGCATAAACCCACTTGTGCAAGGGTACGTGTGACCTTTCAAATATCGTACCAGTACGGATTGAAAATTTGAGTACACACAAATTACACATATAGAAGCCATCTTTCCTGAGTGTTACTCGCTCAACATTCTTACACTTGGGGCATCTTGGTTCGCCCTTCCAAAGCCTGCCTTCTAGGTACTGAATGGCCGACTTCTCGTCTGGAATCAACTCAAACAGTTGGAAAGTGCTAATCGTGGATTTGCTCACGTTGGCCTCTCTTTCTCTATCGAACTGTAATGAGTCTATCATGCGCTCCTTCGGCAGTCAAGTATATAATTCCCTAAAAAAGCGACGATTGTTCACTTCTCCCCCAATTCTTCCACGATACCGATGCATTCGCTAACAATTAAAACAAGCCCCGCGAAGAACATCATCGGATTATCTGGAAGCGCTATCCAAATAGCGTAATAACCAAATATACGGACGACGCTCTTAACGAAGCTAATTTTCTTGTGTAGGCTCATTTGTCCTCATTAACTGGCGATAGATAAGTACCTATTAATTTGCGTCTCTCGGCAATCTCTATAAACGCCGAAGGACTTTTAACCCAATCTAAAATCTGCCTTTTCTCAAATTCCGTAAATCCAACAGGGGGCGGCAAAATAAAAGCCTGTACCAGAAGTTCAATCTCATTGTCTGTCATGTCTTCCACCACCTTCCTTCACAGTCTTGAATCATCGTCGGGCATAATTCCTTCAACGGCTGCCCGTGCTTCCAAAGAGGTTCTCCGCATTCACAGTGCACTTGGTCGCTCGTTCTGTAAAATTCTTTCCAATACCTCGGAGCGATGCCGTCCCAGGTCTCGACTTGATTGACTTTAATCATGACCTCGCATCATCATAACCGTCTTCACGGGAATCAATCAGTGCTTGGTCAACTTGTTCTTTTAGAATCGCTAGAGTTTCCTCTACGGTGACCCGTGCAACATCTTCTGAACGCCAATTTAGCAAGTCTTTTAATCGCAAACAGACAGAGGCGTAGATAGCTTTAAACTGCTCATCACTTAGTGTCAAAGGGTAATCCGCCATTTAACGGCTCCTTAAACTGCTCCCCATACGAATACAGGTATAGGCTAGAACAGACCCGCCGAAACCCGATACCGCGAAAGCCACTAAATTAAGAGTGTGGCCGTCTACTACGAACCTCCATGCGTTTAGGCCGCTCAATATAAAACACCCTACAATAAGAATAATGCTTTTCATTCTTCCTCCTGATCGCCAATTAATACTTGGTTAAACTGCGTCTTCTTTCTCTTTCCAAATGATGCTTCCGTAGAATCTGTGCTGGTCCGCCGTAATCGACGTATGAAGAATCGTTCGGCCTCGGTGTAAAGCTTCTTCAATCACGATAGCCATACGTCCACTAATTGAATAGAAACTGGTGTCGATTATTTCATTATGGTCAATTTTCATTCCGCCTCCAACCATCCTATAAAATCATACCACCCCTTGGAATTTGTGTCAAGCACATTCGTACACTTGCTTTGGGGCCACAGAATTGAAACCGTCTGCCCCGCCTTAACGATTTCGCCCTCTTCGTCTGGCGTCCCGTCGTCGTACTTCATCACAACGATTGAGCCCACGGGCAGCGCGGCTAGCTCTTGTGGAGTCACAGAATTTTCCTAAACTTCTGCATAGCCTGAAATGCTAGAATCCAGCCTTGCTGCCACAAAGATGCTAGCGCTGCCAGATTGTCTGGACGCAGAAGGCCGTGGACGGGGCAGAAAAGAAACTCAAACATTATCGTTCTCTTTTTCCTTTTCCAGATTCAAAAATTCCTAAAGCTATGCAAATACAAAAGACCAATACAGCGATGGTCATCGCGGATACGCCTGTAACCGACCCTTCGGGTTCTGCGGGGTCTTGGTATTGTCGAGCATTGTTAGACAGATTGTGGCGATGGCCGAACTAAGTGGACTGCCGTCATTAGGCTTCCTAGCTTGAGACTTCAAAGCACCTCGAACCTGGCGGAAGGACATCTTGGGCAGCTGCTTTTCCAACGCAACGGCTCGCTCCAAGTCTTCCTTCCGCTCTTTAGCCCGGGCATCCTTCAATGCTTTTTGCTGCTCGGGTGTTAGGACAACTTTGGCTTCCTTTTTCTTGTTTTCGATCATGGAGTCTCCTTAAATTACGCCAATTAATTGCTAGTTAATTCTCGTACTTAGCTTCTAGCGTTGCGTTTAATGCCTTAATGCCTTCACAATTGGACAGGTGCTCGACCGGATATGGGCGAGTGGCTTTCTGTCCACAAAAGTTACATTGATATTCAGGCATCTGAATCTCGCCGTTTGGCCCGAACCAATGTTTCGTGTACTTATAGAGGCTATTCAATCCGAGCATTAAAATTTCTTCCCGCCGTGCTTATACGGTCTCGACTCATTGAAAGCCATCTTCGCAATCACAGCCTCGGCGACCCTAAGGTTGAAGTGATGGGCATTATCCATAATTCGAATGATGACGTCCGCGAATTCTTCCTCTGCGCCGGTGAATTCTGGAATATAGTCGGACGGAGGGTCTCCATGCCGGTAGGACTCTAGTGCTTCCGATAGCTCCGAATGCATCAAAGCAATTACTTCGCCGAAATTCTTGGGCCCTTCATGAAAGCCGTGGTCTTTGCTTATACGATATGCTTCACGTTTGAAATCATTAAATGCGTCTACGAAAGTTTCACTCGAATAATTTGTTATCACATTATCCTCACAGCGACCATAATACCGGTGGCCGAAACCCAATAAAGAACTCGCTTCCAATCACCTTGAAAAGCATATCCGATGGCTGCCGCAATGTCAATAACTATTCCGGCGGATACGAAGAAATTACCCCAATTTACGGTGCTGAGATAATGCATCATGATGCAGGATACGCTATCGACCACGTAGATTCAAAAACTGGCCTAGGTTGAACTCGGGGCTCCTTGCCAGGATAGAATCTAAACTTCATGACTTGACCACCATCTTTCATTACTGGCTGATTACCGCTAAACTTAACAACCTGCCTTTCTAATTCGTTGCCATTCTTTCGCAAATCTTCGAACAATCGGTCGCGTTGGTCTTTATCTGTGGTTGTAACAACTTCGAATTCTTTAAAAGCAACCGGTAGGTCGTATCTCATGAGACCTCCTGAATTGGACGCCAGTGCGTAGGTGCGTAATACACATACATGCTTTTATCTGGAAAGAACCATAGACTGTTTTGCTTTATTAATCTTATTTCGTTTCTAACACCATGCTCGTCGTCTATTTTTGTTTCAACTACAACACCGTTAGGTGCAGTAGTAGGAGCGTTTGGAATCCAATCGCTCATGCGTCCACCTTCGTCAAACTCCGAGCGTCATTCGTTGCGTGCTCCGCGAATCCCATAGGCCCGCCATTATCGAATTTAACAGCATAATTCTCGGTCGAGGCGCTTTTCAACACCGACTTAGATAGCCAAGAGTCGAGCACTACACCCGTACCATAAATGGGGTGAGTAATTTTGCTTCCAACGTCTAATTTCATACGGCCTCCCTTGTCCAATATCCTTCTATCGGACTTGTGTCTTTACCAGTATCAATAGCGGCCTCAACCCAACGCTGCTTTGGCCGCTTAGCATTCCGTGCCTTACGTTCGGCAGCAAAGATATCTGCACTGCGAGGATTCTTACGACGCCGATGGTCCTTCGACTTCGTTGTGATTGCTGCTGTCGGTTGTGCCATAATCCTCCCTATCTGTTTAACTGATTCCTGCGATTGTCAAAACCTTTTCTGCGTACTCATTTTCGGGCCCATTAAGACTATTGTAAGCGTGCAGGCCTTCCCTCAAACCGTACCTGCGTAGATACGTTTTGAGAATCGATGCGCCGATGCGTAGATTACATTCAGGATTCTTTAACTGCGCCTGCGAATAATGCCAAATGGGATTAACCTGCATCAATCCAACGTCTCCCCGTTTGGAAACTGCGTTTGGGTTGCATGACGACTCAACGAAAACCACAGCGGCGAGCAATCGGGGAGATACATTTTGTTCGACTGCAATCCGTCCTGTAGGTTCTGCCAGACTCGTTCCACATCCCTGCCGTTTGTAAACTTGGCTGGCGGCAATGCTGGCACTCTTGTATTGTCGAAGTCGTTGCTCACGTTTAATGTCCTCCCGAATGCTTTGCTCTGTTGGTGCCTTTACTTGAATCGGTTTCGGTGCTTCTAAGTTTATAAAGTGCTGGGCGAGAGCCATCGATGCTGATAAAATTAGTATCTTGGCGACCGTCTTCATCATATCTCCTAAAAAGAGTGGGGTCGGCTTCCCTTAGGCATTCTGAAACCGACCCCTACGGTTGTGGTCGTAACCCTTTGGGGCACTTTCCCTTTCGGTATCCTCCCCAATCGCTCAACAAGTGTATCAAAACTTCGAAATCTTGTCAAGCGTTATTTTCGGCGCGAGTCGGCGAGGGCGCGGATGGCTCTAGCTGTATACTTAGCCACAATCTCTGACCGTGGATGCTGGCCTTCCAACCATCCCTTGCGAAACTCTTCACAAATAACCTTATCAGCTTCTTGCGCTGCTTCCTCTAGCGCTTCCTTGCGAATCTGCTCGATGCAGTGGCGGCATCGGATGGCAGCATGTGGAGCGCCGCACTTCTGACAGAATGGATGAGAGATAGTAACGGACTCCTCGTCGCGTGGAGGCAGAGCGGGGGCTTCATACTTAGTCCCACCGTACACGTTTCCAGATGGCGGCGCTGGCGCACTCGTCCCGGAGGAAGCCAGGGCGGCGATTGTCGAATCTATATAGTCCTGGAATGCTGTTCCTGGGCCAAAAGCCGTTTTGTAAAAGGTGAGCGCCTTAATTGCCAGTTCAACTTGCTCCGCCGTTAGCCCTCTCACCGCTTGTTCGTTGCTCATGCCCTGGCTCTCCTAAGCTGAATCTTGCCGCATTTCTCGCATTCGCGCTGCTGCTTGATGAAACTGCCGTGAACAAACTTTTCTGGCGGCTCTAGCTTTCGGCCTGTCAACACGTCATACTCCTGAAGGAATATACCTTCGCCAGTTATCTTCCACTTCGCCCATTTGTGCCAGCACATCATTGATTCACCTTTCTCCGGGCCGCTTCAAGGAATGCCCTGTTGGCGGTAGAGTTGTACCCGTGCTTGTGCTCACTGGCCCTAACTCGTATGGTTCACAAGTGCTTACCATATCCAACAGGGCACTCCATGAGGCGGTCCAGTCGCCTCACCTTACCTACTGCTGCGTCTCTTGGACAACTCCTGTTCCACCCGTCATTACATTGCTGAGGAATGAACGGCAGCCGTACCGTCCACAAGAGGTGCGTTTCACCACGGTAAAGTTGGCGACGATGCTCCACCCTACCGACAGACCAGGATTCCCGTATTCTCCGGTGTAGTACGGGCAACTAGTGATCGCTGGTTGAGTAAAGGCGTCCCCGACGTGCGTGCCGTCGCCAATCGTGAAAGTCTTCTGCCCCCACGTTAGCGGGTTGCATCCTGCGAGATAACCGTTGTTCAAAAAACCAAGCTGGAATGGCACGCTGAGGAAAGAGCCGTATCCACCGCTCGGGTCTCCCTGATTAGGACACATAGCCCCCATGTCCTCTGGATATGCATCGGGAACGCCGTTCCATGCGGTAATGGGAAAGCAGGTTGCTGTGCTGGATGTTGGACTGCCAAAAGTGAAGGTTGCGGATAGTACAACGGATTGCGCTCTCAACGTACAGGCACCCACGACGAACAGGGCGAGTGTTGCCAATACTGTGAACAACTTATTTTTCATGTTTCCTCCTTAAGATACCCGCCTA
>Ga0210403_10003523_pt1 | contig 13739 bp, 11 predicted proteins | sample IncBWC19MmetaG_FD_150863 | JGI IMG/M metagenome (GOLD analysis project Ga0210403, IMG submission 150863) | Forest soil microbial communities from Barre Woods Harvard Forest LTER site, Petersham, Massachusetts, United States - Inc-BW-C-19-M | ecosystem: Environmental > Terrestrial > Soil >... | reverse complement strand
CCGACAGCGATGCCGACCTCGATTCGAACCTGATGACCCATCCGCAGTAGCTGGAAGAGATTGGAGCGGAATGTGAACCGCTGTGTCTCCGCGAGTTCGGTCTTCACCTCTCCCCGCCTGCGGGGAGAGGTCGGATTGCGAAGCAATCCGGGTGAGGGGGACTCTCCAAGCACTGTGTTCTTGGAGACAGCCCCTCACCCCAACCCTCTCCCCGCAAGAGCGGGGAGAGGGGGCGCACCGTCTCCGCGGCTAGATTGATTTTGAACTGAGCACACCATGGCGAACGCTACCACTGCATCTCCGGCCATGATGCCCCCGCAGGCCGCTTCCGAGCGGATCGAGCCGAAGCGCGTGGTCGCGTTCATCATCATGGTGTTCGGGATGTTCATGGCGATCCTCGACATCCAGGTCGTCTCGGCCTCGCTGTCCGACATCCAGGCCGGTTTGTCCGCAAGCTCAACCGAAGTGTCTTGGGTGCAGACCGCCTATCTGATCGCGGAAGTGATCGCGATCCCGCTATCGGGATTCCTGTCGCGCGCGCTCGGCACGCGGCTGTTGTTTGCGATCTCGGCGGCCGGCTTCACCTTCGCGAGCCTGCTCTGCGGCTTCGCCACCTCGAGCGGAGAGATGATCCTGTGGCGTGCGATCCAGGGATTTCTGGGCGCCGGCATGATCCCCACCGTGTTCGCCTCAGCCTACACCATCTTCCCGCGCACGAAATTCCACATCGTCGCTCCCATCATCGGGCTTGTCGCGACGCTGGCGCCCACCGTCGGTCCAACGGTGGGCGGCTACATCACGGACGTGATGAGCTGGCACTGGCTGTTCTTCATCAATGTCGTGCCAGGAATCATCATCACCATCGGCGTGCTGGCGCTGATCGATTTCGACCAGCCGAATTTTCCGCTGCTGCGGCATTTCGACTGGTGGGGTCTCCTCTTCATGGCGGGCTTCCTCGGCGCGCTCGAATATGTCCTGGAGGAAGGCCCGCAATATGAGTGGCTGCAGGATACCTCGGTCGCGATCTGCGCCGCCGTCAGCTTCGTGTCGGCGATCGCATTCTTCTGGCGGGCGCTGACCGCGAGAGTGCCGATCGTCGACCTGCGCGCCTTCACCGACCGCAATTTCGCGGTCGGCTGCCTGCTGCAGTTCTGCATCGGCATCGGGCTCTACGGCCTCACTTACGTCTACCCGCGCTATCTCGCCGAGGTGCGCGGCTACAGCGCAATGATGATCGGCGAGACCATGTTCGTCTCCGGCATCACCATGTTCCTGATGGCGCCCGTCATCGGCCGCCTGATGCAGAAGGTCGACCTGCGCTACATCATCGCCTTCGGCCTCGTCACCTTTGCGCTCGGCACCTATCAGATGACGTATATGACGCGCGACTATGACTTCTACGAATTGCTGGTTCCGCAGATCCTGCGCGGCATCGGCATGATGTGCGCGATGGTGCCGACCAACAACATCGCGCTGGGCACGCTGGCTCCGGAGCGGTTGAAGAACGCCTCGGGCCTGTTCAACCTGATGCGCAATCTCGGCGGCGCGCTGGGGCTTGCGGTCATCAACCAGATGCTGAATGACCGCACCGACCTGCATATCAACCGCCTGCAGGACCGCGTCACCTGGGGCAACACGACCGCAGTCGAGACGCTCAACATGCTGACCCAGCGCGCGCAGGGCATGGGCGATTCCGCGCTGATGGCGCTCAAGCAATTGTCGCAGATCGTGCACCGCCAGGCCGCGGTCATGAGCTACGGCGACACCTTCTTCATGCTGACGCTGTTCTTTGCGGCCCTGAGCCTCCTGGTCTTCCTGGTGAACAAGCCGGTGCAGGCCGCGGGCGGCGGCGACGCGCACTAGTGGAGCGGATTTGACGTTCGCTACCCCGCTTGCGGCAAATTCGTAAGCGAACGTCAAATCCAAAGCTCCACTAGAATCAATATTTTGCTAGTGGTCCTCAAATTCCAACATTCGCAAAGGTGACCGCTGCAACGGGATGCGAATGTTGGAATTGGACCACTAGCGCGTGATGGGTTGCAAATCAGCGCTGGTCGATTTATAAGCAGCGCATTGTCGCTCGAACCGGGGAGGATTTGCATGATTATCGCATTTTCGCAGATCACTCGTCCGCGTCCGATGCCCATGATGGACGCTGTATCCGGCCTCTGAGAAGGCCGTCTCCGCGAGCCACGATCGGGTGAGCTTCCCCCGATCCTCAAATCTCCCAGTAAGTCACTGATTTTTACCGACGCTTGCGTCCGGCTTTCCTTGCCGTCGCACGTCCAGATTGGAGCCGGCACCTGCGCGCGAGCGCGAGCCGGATGACGATATGACCGCTTCATCCAACAAACCCGCGGCGATACGCGTGGTGATCCCGTTCGTGTTCCGCCACTGGCTGAACCAGCCCTGGCTGACACTGACCATTGCCTTCGGCCTGCTGGGCGCAACCGTGGCCGACCTCTTGATGCCGATCTATTCCGGCCATCTGGTCGATGCCTTGACGCTGGGCGCCGGCAATCCGGCTGCACGCCAGGCGGCGCTCGCAGCGTTTGGCGCGATCGTGGCACTGGGACTGACCTCGATCATCCTGCGCATGATCGGCTTGCGGGCCATCGTGCCGTTCACGCTGAAGATCATGTCGGACGTGGCGCGGGACGCGTTTGTCCGCGTCCAGCGCTTCTCGACCGACTGGCACGCCAACTCGTTTGCCGGCTCGACCGTGCGCAAGGTGACGCGCGGCATGTGGGCGCTCGACCTCTACAACGACACCATCCTGATGGCGCTGTTGCCGTCGCTGATGGTGCTGTTGGGCTCGGTGGTGCTGCTCGGACTGCACTGGACCTCGCTGGGGCTTGTGATCGCCATCGGCGCGCTCATCTACGTCTCGATGACGGTGGCCTTCTCGACGCAGTACATCGCGCCGGCCGCAAGGGTTTCCAATGCCTGGGACACCAAGGTCGGTGGCACGTTGGCCGATGCCTTGACCTGCAACGCGGTGGTCAAATCTTTTGGCGCGGAGCAGCGCGAGGACGCGCGGCTGATGCGCGTCATCGACCGCTGGCGGCGGCGCGTCAATCGTACCTGGCTGCGCTACATCTCCACCAACGCCGTGCAGCTGTCGGTGCTGTTGTGCCTGCGCGGCTCCGTGATCGGCGGTTCGCTGCTGCTGTGGCTTGCGGGCAAAGCCTCGCCGGGCGACGTCACCTATGTGCTGACGAGCTACTACATCATCCACGCCTACCTGCGCGATGTCGGCATGCACGTCAACAACCTGCAGCGTTCGGTGAACGACATGGAGGAGCTTGTCGAAATCCACGACCAGCCAATCGGCATCGCCGATGCGGCAGATGCGGCGCCGATCGCGATCGACGGCGGCCGCATCCAGTTCGAGGACGTGACGTTCCATTATGGCGGCCATCGCGCGCCGCTCTATGATGGACTGTCGATCGACATCCGCGCCGGCGAGCGCGTCGGCCTGGTCGGGCGTTCCGGCTCGGGCAAGACGACGTTCGTCAAGCTGGTGCAGCGGCTCTACGACATCTCCGGCGGCCGCATCCTGATCGACGGCCAGGATATCGCGAGGGCGACGCAGCAATCGCTGCGCAGCCAGATCGCGATCGTGCAGCAGGACCCGATCCTGTTTCATCGGACGCTGGCCGAGAACATCGCCTATGGCGCGCCGGGGGCGAGCATGGCGGCGATCGAGCAGGCGGCGCGCCTCGCGAACGCGCACGACTTCATCCTGCGCCTGCCGAAAGGCTACGGCACGCTGGTGGGCGAGCGCGGCGTGAAACTGTCGGGTGGCGAGCGGCAGCGGGTGGCGCTGGCGCGCGCATTCCTGGCGGATGCGCCGGTGCTGATCCTGGACGAGGCGACCTCGAGCCTCGATTCGGAATCGGAGGCGCTGATCCAGGAAGCAATGGTGCGGCTGATGAAGGACCGTACCTCGATCGTGATCGCGCACCGGCTGTCGACGGTACGCAGCCTTGATCGGATTTTGGTGTTCGATCGCGGCGAGATCGTCGAGCAGGGCACCCACGCCGCGCTGACGGCGCGGAGAGACGGCATCTATCGCTCGCTGTTCGAGCGGCAGGTGACGGAGTTCGCGCAGATCACGGCGGCGGAATAGGTGGTCGGCGTCCGGCGCGTCAGCCCTCGGGCACTGGCGCCGGCCGGCTGCGCGTTCTCGTAGAGATCGCGACCGTGGCCACGACGGCGGCGGCGAACAGCACGATCTGCGGCGTGATGGTCTCGCCGGCGAAGATGGCTGCGAGGGTGAAGGTGACGAACGGCTGCAGCAACTGGACTTGCGACACCCTGGCAATGCCTCCCATCGCAAGCCCGGCATTCCATGCGAAGAAGCCGATCCATTGCGGAAACAGCGCGACATAGAGGACAGCAAGCCATGGCTTGAGCGCGATGTGCGCGTAGTCGGCCGGAAAGGTCAGCGCCGCGGCCGGCAGCGAGGCCGGCAAGGCGATCACCACTGCCCAGCTGATGACTTCCCACCCCGGCATCGACGCGGTCAGCCGGCCGGAGAAGGTATAGCCGATCGCGGAAGCAGCCACGGCTGCAAACAGCAGGAGATCGCCTGATGAGAGCGAGCCGCCACCCTGGCGCAGCGCAAACGCGACCACCAGCGCGGCACCCGCGATCGAGGCGATCCAGAACAGCGGCTTCGGACGCTCATGGGTGATCAGCACGGCGACAAAGGCGGTCGCGATCGGCAGCGCGCCCATCACCACGCCGCCGTGGGCGGCATCGACGGTCCGCACTGCGAGCGCCATCAGGAACGGAAACATGATGCAGACGCAGAGCGAGGCGACCGCGAGTTCAAACCACAGCCGACGCGGCGGAAACGGCCGGCGCAGCACGAGCAGTAGCGCAAGCGAGCATAGTCCTGCGATCGCGGTGCGCAGCGCCGTCAGCGCCAGCGGATCGATCGCCGCCACCGCGATCCGCGTTGCCGGCAGGGTTCCGCCGAAAATCGCTATGCCGACGAAGCCCAGCAAAAGACCGAGGCGTTCACGCGACAGCGATGCGGACGATTCGCGAAGCAAGGCAGGAGAGGACATGGCGCGAGAGAACTAGCCGCTTTGCCCACCCGCGTACAGCACGCAAGCCCCTCGCATGGCGGATATGCACGCGTTATTGGATTCCGAGGGTGCTCCAGACGAGTCCGGCGCCGGACAAAAACAGCAGTCCCAGCACGACATCGCGAAAATTCTGGTCGCTCAGCGCATGATAGAGCCGCGCGCCGAGCCAGGAGCCCAGGATGGTCGCGGGAAACGCCAGCGCTGTGAGCCAGATCACGTTGCGCTCGACGAGGCCACTTGCCGCCTGCAAACACAGTGCGGCGAGCAGCACGGCGATGTTGAAGATCTGGAAGACGCCGCGACGCTCTTCCTTGCCCCAGCCCCTGACGCTCGCCCACAGGATCGGGAGCGGACCGGACAGGCCGGCCAGCCCGCCGAGGATACCGCCGGCAAAGCCGATCGCGGCGTCTGCAAGCTTGCCGCCGATGGTTACGGCCGTCGGCTTGCTGAAATAGAGCGCGACCGGAAAGACCAGCAGGAAAACGCCGACGGTCAGTTTGAAAACCTTGGGATCGGCGTGCGCGACCAGCATGGTGCCGAGCGGTACGCCAAGCAGGCCGCCGATCACGAACGGCCACACCAGCGTGAGATCGAAACTCCGCCACATCGATGGCAGTGTCGCTGTCTGGGCGATCACCGAACAGGTCAGCACCAGGGGCACGGCACTCGACGGCGGAAGGACGTACAGCCAGATGCCCAGCGCCATCAGCGCAGTGCCGAAGCCGGATAGTCCGGATACGAAGCCGCCGGCGAGCGCGCCGATCAACAGCAGCGCGTAGGCGGTCGTATGCATGATTCAATCCTTCGTCATTCCGCGTCTGGTGTTTCGCGGCTTTTTTCGGAATGGCAGTATCGGCGCCGGTGTCATTTACACCAGACGATGGGCAGGTACTATCGCCATTGCCCCGCGAAGACAATTTCATGGAAGCCGCCGATGAGTTCACCGCCCAAAAAGACTTTCCTGGTCTGCCATGGCGCGTGGGCCGGCGGCTGGTCGTGGAAGAAGATGTTTCCCCTGATGCAGGCGGCCGGCTATCGGCTGGTGGTGCCGACTTACACCGGATTGGGCGAGCGCGAGCATCTCGCCAATCCGTCGATCGATCTGGAAACCCATATCCAGGATATCGTGAGCGTCATCAAGTTCGAGGACTTGAGCGACATCGTGCTGCTCGGCCATTCCTATGGCGGCATGGTCGCGACCGGTGTGGCCGACCGTGCGCGCGATCGCATCGCGCAGCTGATCTATCTCGATGCCTTCGTGCCGCGCGACGGGCAATCGTTGCTCGATCTCAACGAGCCGGCGCGGCCGACCATGGAGGCGCTGACAAGATCCGGCGACACCTGGCGCGTGCCGCCTAATCCGACCTCGGCCGATACGGCGGAAGAGGACCTCGAATGGCTCGCGAAGCGCCGCGTGCCGATGCCGATTAAATGTTTCCAGGTGGGGCTGAAGCTGCGGAACGGGGAGCCCGGCATGCAGCGCAGCTACATTTACGCCACGCGCATCCCCTCGGCGGATACGTTCGGGCAATTTGCGGCGCGCGCCAGAACCGAGCCCGGCTGGCGCTATTTCGAGATCGACGCCAGCCACTCGCCGAATGTCACCGCGCCGGAGGCGTTGATGAAAGTGTTGCAGGAGATCGTCGCGTAGCTCGTATGGGAGACAAAAATGACGCGCCTGAAGGCGGCCCTTATCGTCATTGCGACGTTCTCTCTATCGACCGTCTTCGCACCGTTGCGCGCGGAGGAATCATTCGCGAAGCCGGCGGAGATCGTGGAGATTCCACTCAATCCGTTGCCGTTTGTCTTGAGCGGCTCGCTCAGACGCCCTGACGGCGAGGGTCCTTTTCCTGCCGTCATCCTGCTGCCGGCCTGCGGCCACCTGGCCGGCTCCGTCGATCAGGTCTGGGGACAGGCGTTATTGGCGTGGGGCTATGTCACCTTGACGCTCGATGTCTTCACACCTAGAGGCGTGGTGGGACAAAAGACCTGTCTCTACCCGGCACCTCCCGGGCTTGCCGAGGATGTCTATCGAGGCCTGAACGCGCTTGCGGCGCGAAAGTTCGTCGATCAGAAGCATGTCTTCGTCGTCGGCTTCGGACGAAGCGGTTCGCTGGTATTTGCCGCCGTCGAGCGCGACGGCGTTGAACGCACGGCCAAGCGAAGATTTCGCGGTGCCATCGCGTTCTATCCGCCGGGATGCGGCGCCGTCAAAGGGGTCATGACGGTGGCCACGCTGATCATCGCCGGCGCGCGCGATCCTGCGCTCGAGGCTTGCCGCAATCTGGCGGAAGGCAAGGACGACATGGGAATCTCACGGCAGCCCGGTGCCGGAGTTCCGATCGAGTTGGCGATCATGGCCGACGCTTACGCCGGATTCGATCTGCCGATGTTTAAAAAACCTGCGGACGTCGAAGGCTATCACATCGAGTACAGCCAATCGGCCACCGATCAGGCGAAGGAGACGTTGCGGCAATTCCTTCAATCGATGGTCGAGCAGCATCTGTGAGGCGCAGTTCAAATGGCGAGGGGTCCGGCGTGTTCGCGCCGAACCCCTCATTTGAACATATCAGCCGGCCTGTAAGCCGGGTTCTGTAGGGCACCGCCGCGCTCGCGCGCGACGATACGTGACGGCCATTCCTCTGGGACAATGTTCGCACATTGCCTCGAGCAACCTACCCGGACGGCGAGCCTGACATCGCTCCCGCGGCGTTATCGCTTTCGCGAACCTCCCGCGTGTGCCGTCCCTATTCGGTCTTGCTCCCGGTGGGGTTTACCCTGCCATTTCCGTTGCCGGAAACGCGGTGCGCTCTTGCCGCACCTTTTCACCCTTGCTGCCCCCTCCCTTTATCCCTCCCCCGCAAGCGGGGTAGGGTGGGGTGGGGGAAGCGGTTCGTTCTCTGTGGCACTTTCCCTGGGGTCGCCCCCGCCGGATGTTATCCGGCACCGTATGTCGATGGAGCCCGGACTTTCCTCTCCCGCCACCTTTCGGTGCTTGCCGGAGCGGCCGTCCGGCCGACTGACGCCATAGGCATGGGGGTTTGAGGCCACCACGTCAAGCCGAGAACGCGCCGCCCGACCGGCCAAAAATAATTTATCCTGAACATGTCGTTCCGGCTGCCTTCCGTTCGACTGGGTGTCGGCGATCCAGCCCATCAAGAGGAGTGACCCCATGCAGTATTTGCTGATGATCTATCGGAGCGAAGCCGACTTGGCCAAAATGGACCCCGCCGCGCGCCAGAAAATGACGGCGGAATACGGCGAATTTACCCGGTCCATCATCCAGAGCGGCCATTTCAAGGCTGGCGACGGCCTGCAGCCGTCAACGACCGCGACCACCGTGCGTGTCCGCGACGGCAAGATGATGACCACGGATGGTCCGTTCGCCGAAACGCGCGAACAACTCGGCGGCTATTATCTGGTCGAGGCCAAGGATCTCGACACCGCGCTCGGCATTGCCGCGCGGATTCCAGGCGCCAAGGAAGGCTCGGTCGAGGTCCGGCCGGTCATGATCTATGAGCCGGAGATGGTTCAAGCGAGGTCAGGCCGATCATGATTCATAAGTGACAATCTCGATGTCGTTCCGGGGCACGCGAAGCGTGAACCATGGTGCCCAATTGCGCACCTGGGAACCTCGAGATTCCGGGTCCGATGCTGCGCATCGTCCCGGAATGACGGTGTGAGAGGCGATGACACCCGGCGAGATCGAAAAAATATTCCGAGACGAGGCGGGCCGCGCGCTGGCGACGCTGATCCGCCTCGTCGGCGATTTCGATCTTGCCGAGGACGTATTGCAGGAAGCGTTCGCGACGGCGCTGGAGCGCTGGCCTCAATCCGAGCTGCCTGCCAATCCGCGGGCGTGGCTCGTCAATGTCGGACGCAACAAGGCGATCGACCGCATCCGCCGGCAGATCGCGTTTCGCGGCAAGCTTGGCGAACTGACACACGAGTTGCTGCAGAACGCGTCGATCTCGGAAGAAACAGCCGATGCAGGCGCGCTCGACGACGACATGCTGCGGCTGATCTTCACCTGCTGCCATCCATCCTTTGCCGCCGAGGTCCAGGTCGCTCTCACCTTGCGCACGGTGTGCGGGCTCTCGACCGCGCAGGTCGCGCGCGCGTTTCTCGCCAGCGAGGAAGCGATGGGCCAGCGCCTGGTGCGCGCCAAGCAGAAGATCCGCCTCGCCGGAATCGCCTATGAGGTGCCGGAGCGCGAAGCGCTCGAGCCACGGCTGAGCGGCGTGCTGGCGGTGATCTACCTCGTCTTCACCGAAGGCTATGTCGCAACCTCGGGCGAGGATTTGATGCGTCCCGACCTGGCGCGAGAGGCGATCCGGCTCGCGCGCCTGCTCGACGCGCTGATGCCGCAGCGGCGCGAGATCAAGGGCCTGCTCGCCCTGATGCTGCTGCATGATGCGCGCCGCGCCGGACGCGAGACCGCGGCCGGCGACATCGTGCTCTTGGAAGAGCAGGACCGCTCGCTCTGGGACCAGAAGCAGATTGCCGAAGGTCTGAAGCTCGTCGAAGACGCGCTGCGCCTGCCCGGTCCGCCGCAATCCTATGCGGTGCAGGCCGCGATCGCCGCATTGCATGCACGCGCGCCGAGCTACAACGACACCGACTGGCCACAGATCGCAGGCCTCTACGAAGTGCTGCTGCGGATTGCGCCGTCGCCGGTAGTCGAGCTCAATCGCGCCGCGGCCGTGTCGATGGTGGACGGGCCGGCGCGGGCGCTCGACCTGATCGATGCGCTGCAGGCGAGAGGCGGCCTCGACGGCTACGAGCTGCTGCCGGCGGTGCGGGCCGATTTGCTGCGCCGGCTTGGCCGCCATGACGCCGCACGCGAGGCTTATCTGGCGGCCACCGCCGCGACCAAACTTGAGCCGCTGCGGCGGCTCTACGCGCGGCGGATGGCGGAGATGAATTAGCTTCACCTCGCCCCGCGCTTGCGGGGAGAGGTCGGCGCGAAGCGCCGGGTGAGGGGACTCTCCACGAACTCATGTCTATCGAATTCGCGGATGCAGCCCCCCACCCCAACCCTCTCCCCGCAAGAGCGGGGCGAGGGAGCGCACCTGCGTTGCGGGGGCTGCAGACGATCAGATGAACGACTTGGCTATTTCGCCCCGGCGACCGTCGTGGCCACTGCATCGGCCGGCAGGCTCGACAGCAGCGCATGCAGCGTGGTCAGCGTCGAGAGATCGGCGATGCCGTCGACGCGGGCGGGGCGGAAGTGGCGCTGGAAGGCGGTGACCACTTCCATGGTCGGCCCGTCATACTTTCCGGTGATCGGCACGCCATAGCCATATCTGGCGAGCGCCTGCTGCAGGTTGCGGACTTCCTCGCTGATGATCCCGAGCTTCAGCGTGTCGCCCCGCGAGATCGGCGCCGGTTGCACCCAGTGGCCGACGCCGGAATTGGCGAGCGAATGCCACGGGAATTTCTCGCCAGGATCCTTCTTGCGCGCCGGCGCGACGTCCGAATGCGCCAGCACGCGATGGCTCGGCACCTTGCGGCGAAGCATGATGCCGCGGCACAACGCGATCACCGCCGCGATCTGGCGCAGCGGATAATCCGGATAGCCCCAGTCATGGCCGCGGTTGATGATCTCGACGCCGATCGAGCAGGAATTGATGTCTTCCTCGCCGGCCCAGGAGGCGACGCCGGCATGCCAGGCGCGTTTTGCTTCCGGCACGCATTGCACGATGCGGCCGTCCTCGAGCACGATGTAATGCGCCGACAGTTCGGTGCCCGCGGTGCAGAGCTGCGCGATCGCGCCCTCGACGTCGGGCATGCCGGTATAGTGCAGCAGGATCATGTCCGGCTGCCGGCCCTTGTTGCGCTCGCCGTAATTCGCCGAGGGAATCACGTCGGAGGCGATCGAGGAATCGGGGGTGAAGGTCTTCATGCCGGTGTTGGCGCTCGGAATCGGAAGCGCGCGCCGGCGCTTCGAATCAATGGCATCTGGGATGTTGGTACCGAGCGGCATAAATCACTTCAATACAATGATGGTTTCGAGTCTGGCAGTAACTATTCCTTTACGATGGCGCCGAGGCAATCTGTCGCCGCTGCCTTGCGCGCAATTTGGTTAAGGTGTGTGCGGGGTGCATCACTGGTTAACGCGACGGAAACGGGTTCCGCGCCGTGCCAAATGCAACCATGTCAGCAACGCTTTCTTAACGCTAGGTGTCGTTACTAAGTGGTGAAGCGCCAAAACCGGTTTGGCGCGGCTTTCACGCGCGAAAACCGATGGCAGCCCAGCAGATTCCAAGCGGTGACCCGGGTTTTTCCCTGGGGTCGCGCGGGATCGGCGAGCGCGCCCGCTTCCGGTTTGGACTGAAAAGCGCCGGATGGTCCGGGAATTCGAGGCGCAATGGGCCTGTTCGCTTCCAGTTTCCAAGAATTTCGCGCGAGCGCGCCCGGGGCTGGCGTATGAGCGCTGCTGTCCGCCACATCCCCGTGCTCGGCCACGAGGCCGTCGAGATGCTTGCGCCTCGCGACAGCGGCGTTTACGTCGATGCGACTTTTGGGGCCGGCGGCTACAGCAGGATGATCCTCGGGATTGGCGGTACCCGGGTGATCGGCATCGACCGCGACCGCACGGCGGTCGCCGGCGGTTTTGCTCTGGTCGAGCAGTCGGACGGCCGGCTCACGCTGGTCGAGGACCGTTTCTCCAATCTCGCCGAGATCTGCATCGCAGAGGGCGTCGACGCCGTCGACGGCGTGGTGATGGATGTCGGCGTGTCCTCGATGCAGCTCGACCAGGCCGGCCGCGGCTTCTCGTTTCGCCTCGACGGGCCACTTGACATGCGGATGGGCAACGCGGGTCCGACCGCGGCTGATGTGATCGCCAAAGCCTCGGAGGCCGAGCTCGCCGACATCATCTACGTCTTCGGCGAGGAGCGCCATTCCCGCGCTGTTGCGCGCGCCATTGTTGCCGCACGCAAGGAATCCTCGATCACGACCACCCGGGCGCTCGCCGACATCGTTGCGCGCGTGGTGCGCTCGAAGCCCGGTGACATCCATCCGGCGACGCGGACGTTCCAGGGCCTGCGCATCTTCGTCAATGAAGAGCTCGATGAATTGCAACTCGCGCTTCAGGCCGCCGAGCGCGTGCTCAAGCCCGGCGGCCGGCTTGCGGTGGTATCGTTCCATTCGCTGGAAGATCGCATCGTCAAGGATTTTCTCAATGCGCGCAGCAAGAGCGGTGGTGGCTCGCGGCATCTGCCGGAAATCAGGCAGGCTGCGCCCAGCTTCAAGCTGCTGACCAAGCGGCCGGTCGCGCCGGGCGAGGAGGAAGTAGCCGCCAATCCGCGCGCGCGTTCGGCCAAGCTGCGCGCCGCTGAGCGCACCGACGCCCCGGCGCATGCGACTGACGGCCTGCCCTCCTGGCCACGCCTTTCCGATGTGATGAGGGGAGGCTAGCGCATGCGGCTGCTCCATCTCCTCGTGATCGGCGCGCTCGTATTCGCAGCCGCCTATGTCTATCGCATCAAGATGGATTCGACCGTGCGCACCGAGCGCGTGCTCAAGCTGCATGCGGAAATCCGCGAGGAGCGCGACAAGATCGCGGTGCTGCGCGCCGAATGGGCCAAGCTCGACTCGCCGCTGCGCCTGCAGGGCCTGGTCGAGCGACATCTGGCGCTGAAGCCGCTCAATGCCAATCAGTATAACGATCTGAAGAACCTGCCCGAGCGGCCGCCGAGCCTGGTGAAACCCGGCGATCCCGATCCGATCGGCTCGATGATCGGCACGCTGGAAGCCAAGGCCGACACGTCGACTGTCACCGGTTCGATATCAAGGCCGGAGGATCGGCAATGACCGGGCCGGCGCCAGAAATTGTCAAACCGACCGAGCCGTGGCGGCAGCGGCTGATCCGCAGCCTGCTTTACGGGCGCAATGTCGATCGCACCGCAAAGGCGCGCGCCCGCGTCGGCTTTGCGATCCTCGCCTTTGCCGCGATCTATGCCATCATCGGCGGACGGCTGGTAATGTATGCGATCGGCGCCGACGGCCACAGCGCGCGCCGCGGTGCCGCGCAGGACGCGATCGCGACCGCACGGCCCGACATCGTCGACCGCAACGGTGAAATCCTTGCCACCGACGTCAAGGCACCGAGCCTGTTCGGCGAGCCGCGCCGCATCATCGACAAGGATGAGGCGATCGAGCTCCTGACCGCAACCTTGCCTGATCTCGATGTCGGCGAAGTGCGCGACCGCCTGTCATCGAAGAAGGGCTTTGTCTGGCTGAAGCGCGAAATCACGCCCAAGCAGCAGCAGGACATCCATCGCCTCGGCGTTCCCGGCATCGGCTTCCTGCGCGAGAACAAGCGCGTCTATCCGACCGGCAACGAGGTCGCGCACCTGATCGGCCTCGTCAATATCGACAACCAGGGCATCGCCGGGATGGAGAAGTGGCTCGACAGCAACGGGCTTGCCGACCTGCACCGCGCGGGTTTTGCCACCGACCGCCTGCAGCGGCCGGTGGAATTGTCGGTCGACCTGCGCGTCGAGCACGCGCTGCGCGACGAGCTGTTGAAGGCCAAGGAGAAATTCCACGCCAAGGCGGCCTCGGGTCTCGTCACCAATGTCAATACCGGCGAGATCGTCGCGATGGTCTCGGTGCCGGATTTCGATCCGAACA
>Ga0210403_10003519_pt1 | contig 13754 bp, 14 predicted proteins | sample IncBWC19MmetaG_FD_150863 | JGI IMG/M metagenome (GOLD analysis project Ga0210403, IMG submission 150863) | Forest soil microbial communities from Barre Woods Harvard Forest LTER site, Petersham, Massachusetts, United States - Inc-BW-C-19-M | ecosystem: Environmental > Terrestrial > Soil >... | reverse complement strand
CGCGCCTCTCTTACATCGACTGGCTCCGCGGCCTCGCCTGCCTTCTCATGTTTCAGACCCACTGTTACGATTCCTGGCTTCGCCCCGATCTGCGGGATTCCGCCCTTTACCACTGGTCGCAGCTCGGCGGCACGCTCCCCGCGCCGCTCTTCATTTTCCTGGCTGGCATCTCCATGGCGCTCGTTACCGACCGTCTTCGCGAAAAGGGAATTGCGCGCAACATCATCCTCAAACAAACCGCCTTCCGAGGTGCCGAAATTTTCGCCCTCGGCATTCTCTTCCGTCTCCAGGAATACATCCTCGGCTACAAATGGGTGCCCTGGACCGACCTCTTTCGCGTAGATGTCCTCAACATCCTCGGTCTCTCCATGATATTCATGGCTCTCGTCTGCTGGCTCGCCTCCGCCGAGAGAATCTCCGCCGCCCGCGCCCGCAGCATCGCTAGCGCCGTCATCGTCGCCACTGCGATCGCCATGCTCACGCCGCCACTCTGGACCACGCACCGCCTGCACTTCCTCCCTTGGCCCCTCGAATCCTACATCAACGGTGTCCACGTCTTCCCCGAACCGCAGCACTGGCTTTTCCCGCTCTTTCCCTGGGCCGCCTTTGCCTTCGCCGGACTCGCGGTCGGTTTCCTCGTCTACAGTACTTTTGCTCGCCGCAATGAAGCCGTCTTCTTCTTCCTCTTAGGCCTCTCCGGCGTTGGCGCCTGCTATCTCTCCCGATTCCTCGACGAATCTTCCGTTCATCTCTATGCCGTCTACGACTATTGGCACTCCAATCCCAATTTTCTCCTTATGCGCTGCGGCATTCTCCTCATCATCACTTTCCTCGTTTACGTCTGGTGCCGCTGGGGCCTCGCGCAACTCGGCTTCAGCCCCGTCATCCAGCTGGGCAAGACTTCGCTCCTCGTCTATTGGGTGCACATCGAGTTCGTGTACGGGCGCTTCTCCATTCTGCCCAAGCGCGGGTGTTCCATCCCGAAAGCAACGATTGGATTATTTGTGATTTTCCTGGCGATGCTGGCGCTGTCAATGCTGCGCACGCGCTACAAGAAGGGAACGATCAAGGTTTCGCAGCCGCAGGCCCAACCGGCTTCGGCGCCGGCAGCTTGATGATCTTCTCGTTCGGCCGCGCCAGGCCGTACTCTTCCCGCGCAATTTTCCGGATTGTCTCCGGATCGCTCTTCAAATCCTGAACGTCCTGCAGCAATTCCAGGTTTTCCTTATTCAGTTTTTGCAGTTCCTGGCTGACCTTCTGAATCTCCTGCTGCTTCTGGCGCATCGCCAGGTAGCCATGCGGCCCGAAAATATCGTGCACCAGCAGCACCGCCACGAACACGCCCATCAGGTAAGGCGCATAGTGCAGCAAACTTTTCTTCGAATTTTTCCGCGGTTCGCTCATCCGTCTTTCAGAATCCATTCCGAAGCTTCTTTCACCAGTTTCGAGGTAGCCGCTGCGCTTTCCGCTTCCACATACAACCGTAGCAGCGGTTCGGTCCCGCTCAACCGCAACAACATCCAGCTCCCATCCCCAAACACGAATTTTGCTCCATCCGTGCGGTCCACCGATACAACTTTCCTTCCCAGTAGTGTCGTAGCGTCCACCGCCGCCTTGCGGATCGCATTTGCCTTCTGTTCGTCGGAGAGGTGCAGATTCTCCCGCACCGGATGAAACTCCCGCCCTAATTTCTTGAACATCGCCCGAATTTGCTCGCCGATCGACGCGCCGCGTGCTGCCGTCATCTCCGCCACCAGCAGGCACGCCAGGATCCCGTCCTTCTCTGGCACATGCCCGCGAATCGTCAGCCCTGCGCTCTCCTCGCCGCCCAGCGCAATCTTGTCTTCGCGAATCAATTGTCCGATGTACTTGAATCCTACCGGCGTCTGATGGGTCGTTTGCCCATGGGATTTTGCCGCCGCATCCACCATCTGCGTCGTTGCCACGCTCCGTGCTGCCGCCATTTTCCATCCGCGCGTTTCCACCAGGTAGTCGTACACCAGCGCCAGAATCAGATTTGGCTGAATCCACGTCCCGTCGCCATCCACAATTCCAAACCGGTCCGCGTCTCCGTCTGTGGCCAAACCGACCTTCGCGCCGTTCTCCTTCACTGCTTTTCCGAGCGGCGCCAGATTTTTCTCATCCACATCCGGCCCGCTTCCGCCGAACAGACAATCCCGCTCCGTGCGCCGCGCCGTTACCGCAATCCCATGATCCGCCAGCGCCTTGTCCAGATATCCTGCGCCGGCGCCGTGCAGGGCGTCCGTCACCACCTTTAGCTTCGCCTTCTGAATCACCTCAAAGCGCACCAACTCCTTCAGCCGCTTTAAATAATCCGCCTTCAGGTTGACGGTCTCACCCGCATCCTGCTTGGAATGGCTGTCATGCGCCGCGCTTCCCGCACTAAATCCTTCTTTCGCCAGAATTCGCGCCACCCGCGCTTCAATGTCCTTCGTCACCTCCGGCAGCGCCGGCCCCGCGTCCGAGGTCGAAAATTTCAGACCGTGATACTGCGCTGGATTATGGCTCGCGGTAAAATTGATCGCCCCATCCAGTTTGCGCCGCTGGATCTCGAACGCAATCGCCGGGGTCGGTGTAAACGTCTCGCAGAGGAGGGTATGAATTCCATACTCCTGCAGAATCCTTACCGCCAGGGCTGAGAACTCTTCCGAATAAAATCGTGTGTCGTACCCAACCAGGACTGTCGGATGCTTTTTCTTTTCCGTGAAATGCTCCGCAATCGCCCGCACCGCAAGGCGCACATTCGCAAACGTAAAATCGTCCGCAATCAACCCCCGCCACCCGCTGGTTCCAAACTTGATTGGCGATGATATCTGTGTAGTTGCCATAGTGTACGTATTCTACTCACTCTTCTGGCTGCATTGTAGGGGCGGATTGTTGCTAATGGCTTTCGGTTGCATATTTTGCGCGAATTTCGTTGGTCAGGGCCAGGGATTTGGCGATTTTCGAAGAAGAGAATTCGTGAGTGACGCCTAGTTTTGTGAGGGCGGCGAGGACGGATTCGGTGGGGATGTTGCCGACGAGAGAGTCGCCAGCGAAGGGGCAGCCGCCGAGGCCGGTTAGGGCGGAGTCGAAGCGGCGGCAGCCTGCGGCGTAGGCGGCGTTGATTTTTTCTTCGGCTGTGTCGGGGCGGGAGTGGAGGTGGACGCCGAGTTCGACACCGGCGACGTGGTCTTTCACTTGGGAATAGAGGCTGTGCACGAGGTCGGGCGTGGCGGTGCCGACGGTGTCTGCGAGTGAAACTGTGGTGATGCGAATGTCTTTCAGCCAGTCGAGCGTGTCCTGGACGATTTCGGGGCCCCAGGGTTCTTCGTAGGGATTGCCGAAAGCCATGGAGATGTAGATGACTAGATCCTTGTTGGCTTTCTTTGTTTCGCGCTTAAGGGTTTCGACGAGGGCGCGAGATTCGGCGCGGGTCATGTTGGCGTTGGCGCGGCGAAAATAGGCGGAGATCGAGTAGGGGTAGCCGATGGTGGAGACGCCGGGCGTGGCCAGGGCGCGTTCGAGGCCTTTTTCGTTGACGACGATGCCGATGATCTCGGGGAGGGTGGCTCCGTCGGGAAGGGAATCGAGCAGGCGGGACATTACCTCTTCGCTGTCGGACATTTGTTTTACGTGTTTGGGGGAGACGAAGCTTACGGCGTCGATGTGTTGGAAGCCGGCGGCCACTAGCTCGCGCAGGTAGTTCACTTTCGTTTCCGTGGGGATGATTTCCGGGAGGCCTTGCCAGGCGTCGCGGGGGCATTCGACTAACTTTACGGTGTCGGTCATTTAGCGGGATTTGTCCTGTTTTTTGTCGGCGATCGCGGAAAACAGGAAAGTAAAGAAAAGAACCATTCCCAAGATTCCAAATCCACCGAGGATTTTATTGTACGCGATGCTGGTCCCCAGCATATTTTCGAGTTGCACATGCCTGACGGAGACGAGATACAAGTCGTAACACATGCCGATGGCCAGGCCGAGAGCGGCAATTCCGAACGAAGTAGACATGGCGATCAACAAGAATCGGGAATGGCGGCTCATGGTTTTTGTTCGACTGTTTTAGTTTACGGGCAAACCGGGGAATGGAGAAGCGATCGAGATGGAAAGCCTGTAGCTCACCCCTTTGAGGGGTGAGGTTTTTCATGGCGCGGGCAAGGATGCAAATTGTGCCGGTACAATTGAAAACCCTCAGGCCTGAAGGCCTGAGCTACAGAATTGTCACGTTTGCAAGACGCCGGTTTTGAATTCGGGGAGGTGGGTGTTTAGGGAGGCGGCGTTGAGGGCCCAGATCAGGGCGTCGCGGGTGTGGGCTGGGTCGATGATGGCGTCGAGCCAGAGGCGGGCGGCGGCGTAGCGGGGATCCGTCTGGTGATCGTAGGTGGATTTTACGGAGTCGAGGAGTTCCTTTTTTGCCTTTTCGTCGACTTTTTTGCCTTCGCGCTCGAGTTGTTTCAGCTTGATCTCGGCTAGCGTGTTGGCGGCCGCGTCTCCGCTCATTACCGCGAATTTTGCGGTGGGCCAGGCGAACATGAAGCGCGGGTCGTAGGCTTTGCCGCACATGGCGTAGTTTCCGGCGCCGAAGCTGCCGCCGAGGATGACGGTAATTTTGGGAACGACGCTGTTGGCGACGGCGTTGACCATTTTGGCGCCGGCGCGGATGATGCCGCTCCATTCGGCGTCTTTGCCGACCATGAAGCCGTTGACGTCGTGCAGAAAAATGAGCGGGATGCGGTTCTGGTTGCAATCCATGATGAACCGGGCGGATTTTTCGGCGGATTCGGTGTAAATTACGCCGCCGAATTCGATGCGCTTCTGATCGGAGTGTGGGGCGTTGGTGGTGATGTGTTTCTTCTGGTTGGCGACGATGCCAACGGCCCAGCCGCCGATGCGGGCGTAGCCGCAGAGGAGGGTTTCGCCGTATTCGGCGCGGTACTCCTCGAATTCGCTGCCGTCGACGAGGCGGGCGATGATTTCGCGCATGTCGTATTGCTTGGCGGGATTGCTGGAAAATATTCCGTACAATTCGTTGATCGAGTACAAAGGCTCTTTGAGGCGCGAGTGGCTAAAGATGGGAGGATTTGGCGCGCCCATTTTGTCCACGAGGGCGCGGATGCGTTTCAGGCAGGATTCGTCGTCGGGTTCACGGAAGTCTACCGTGCCGCTGATTTGGGAATGCATTTTGGCTCCGCCCAAATCTTCGGCGGAGGTTTTTTGGCCGATGGCGGCTTGCACCAGGGCGGGGCCGGCGAGGAAAAGGCCGGAGCCTTCGGTCATCAGGATGTGGTCGCACATCACGGGGAGATAGGCGCCGCCGGCTACGCACATGCCCATGATGGCGGTGATTTGCGGAATGCCCATGGCGCTCATGACGGCGTTGTTGCGGAAGACGCGGCCGAAGTCGTCGGTGTCGGGGAAGACGTCTTCCTGGAGCGGGAGAAATACGCCGGCGGAATCGACTAGATAAATTGTGGGGATGCGATTTTCGATGGCGATGTTTTGCGCGCGGATTACCTTTTTGGCGGTCATCGGAAAAAAGGCGCCGGCTTTTACGGTGGCGTCGTTGGCGATGATCATGAACATGCGGCCGGAGACGCGCCCGAGACCGGTTACTGTACCGGCGGAGGGGGCGCCGCCCCACTCTTCGTACATTTCGTGGGCGGCGTAGATGGCGAGTTCGAAGAAGTGGGTGCCGGGATCGATAAGGGCGTTGACGCGTTCGCGGGCGGTGAGGCGGTTCTTTTTGTGCTGGGATTCGATGGCTTTGGGGCCGCCGCCTTGGCGGATCTTTTCCTCTTCGTTCTTGATGGAGGTGAGGAGTTCCACCATGCGCTGGGAATTCTTTTGGAAATCGGGAGATTTTGCGTCGATGGAGGATTTCAAGACCGAAGAGGACACGCGACGACCTCGCAGACGGGAATGACGGCAGCGGAATTAGTATACGGAGGATTGAGGCAATGTGCGAGTGGCCGCGAGAAGAGAAAGACTTCACACAGAGTGCACAGAGAAAGAGCACAGAGGTCACAGAGAAGACTGAGGTAGACTCGCGGGATGGAATATCCACTTTTGAGTTTGGAGTTGGCGCGGGAGATTGAGTTGGCGGAGGCTGAGGCGGCGGTTGGGTGCGCGGAGCGGCTTTTGACTGCTCACGGCGACGGTGCTGGGGCGGTTACGTCGGTGGGGGGCGGGTATGCGATTTATTGCGGGGCGAACTCGCCGGTTACACAGGCGGTGGGGATTGGATTGAACGGGGTGGTTAGCAAGGAGGAGTTTGATCGGTTGGAGGAATTTTATTTCGGGCGCAAGGAACCGGTGCGGGTGGAGACTTGCCCGATGGCGGATGGGACGCTCCTCGAACATTACCGGGAGCGCGGGTATCACGCTAGCGAATTTTCGAACGTGATGGTGCGGCCGGTGGAGAAATCGGCTGCGGCCGCCGCATTGCCAGCCGGGATCGAAATCCAAAAAGCTGCGGACGTGGAGATTGATCTTTGGACGCTGACAGTATCGCAGGGGTTTTCGGAACATTTTCCGGTGACGCAGGAGCTCCTGAGCATCATGCGGATGTTTGCGGAGGGGAAGAATACGGAGTGCTATTTCGCGCGGGTTGACGGGAAGATCGCGGGTGGGGCGACTCTGGCTTTGCGCGGGCGGATCGCGGGGCTGTTTGGAGCGAGCACGCTGCCGCAGTTTCGGAACCGCGGGGTGCAGACGGCGCTGATTCACGCGCGGATGCAAAGAGCGGCGGAGAGAGGCTGCGAATTGGCCATGAGCATTGCGCTGCCGGGGAGCGCTTCGCAGAGGAATATTACGCGGCGGGGGTTTCGGACGCTGTATACTCGGGTGAAGTTTGAGCGTGCGCTCCCGGGTTCACAAACATGAACTTTCTAGGTCGAAGCCCTTCGTCGGGAATTCAAGTAAACCCCCGCGGTATTACTGTCAAACAGCCTGATCGCAACAAGGAAATCGTGTATGAGGCTCCTTGGGAGCAAGTGGATCGTATTGTTGCCTACAAGAAGGACTGCTTGACCGTGGATCAGATTAGGTTTGAATTTCAACTTTGTGATGGCCGAACGCTGATTGTTACTGAGGATATGCAGGGTTGGAAGGAACTCATTACCGAGCTGGCTTGCAGGTTTCCCCGCTGAGAGCGAGTGGTTTCCACGAATTGCGCAGCCACCGTTTGCGACAAATCTATGCGTACTTTACGAGCGGACGACTCGGCCGTGAATGAAGTCGATGATGTCCTGGGTGGAGGTGCCGGGGAGGAAAATTTCGGCTATGCCGGATTTTTTGAGGGCGGGGATGTCGGGGCCGGGAATGATACCGCCGACTAGGACAGTGACGTCGTCCATACCTTTTTCGTGGAGGAGTTTCATGAGTTGCGGGCAAAGAGTGTTGTGGGCGCCGGAAAGGATGGAGAGGCCGATGACGTCGACGTCTTCCTGGACGGCGGCGGAGGCGATCATCTCGGGGGTCTGGCGGAGGCCGGTGTAGATGACTTCCATGCCGGCGTCGCGGAGGGCGCGGGCGATGACTTTGGCGCCGCGGTCGTGGCCATCGAGGCCGGGCTTGGCGATCAATACTCTAATTTTCTTCTCTGGCATTGCGTGACTCAATCTCCTAGTCTTCTCTGCGCGCCTCTGCGAACCTCTGCGCCTCTGCGTTATCCGTTTCTGCATCTTGATAATGCCATACAAAACGCTTAATGCCGTCGCGCAAAATTGCGACATTGAAGTTCATCAGCAAACCAATAGGAGCTTCCGCCAGCCGAAGGTACGTTAGCATGACCGAATCGTGGATTGGGGCGAGAGTCTCGATCGATTTGATTTCGACGACGATGCGATGGTGAACCAAGAAGTCGAGACGATAGCCGCATTCCAATTTCAGGTCCTTGTATACCAGAGGGACAGGCTTCTGGCGCTCGAAAGGAATTCCTCTCAGGATGAATTCTCTGGCTAGGCATTCTTCGTAAACCGCTTCCAATAGCCCTGGGCCTAGGGAGCGGTGGATGTCAATCGCTGCCCCGATGATTGTATGGGTTAGTAACTTATCGTTCATGGGAGAGTAAGGATAACGCAGAGGCACAGAGTACGCAAAGGATCGCAGAGGAAGAAAGGTAGAGGAAGAGAGGGGGTTCAGGTGATGGCGACTTCTTCGTAGGCGCCGAAGACGGTGCGCATGGCTTCGCAAATTTCGCCGAGGGTGGCGTAGGATTTTACGGCGTCGTAGATGAAGGGCATGAGGTTTTCGGAGCCTTCGGAGGCTTTGCGGAGGGCGTTCAGGCGGCGCTCGACTTCGGAGGAGGAGCGGTCGGCGCGGAGCTTGCTGAGGCGTTCGGCTTGGCGGTGGGCTACCGTTTCGTCGATTTGCAGGAGGTCCATCGGCTGTTCAGGCGTGACGTAATCGTTTACGCCGACGATAATTTTTTCCTTTTTGTCGATTGCCATTTGGTAGCGGTAGGAGGCTTCGGCGATTTCGCGCTGCGGGTAGCTCTTTTCGATGGCGGCGACCATGCCGCCCATGGCGTCGATGCGGCGGATGTAGTCCCAGGCGCCGGCTTCGACTTCGTTGGTGAGGGTTTCCACAAAATAAGAGCCGCCTAGCGGGTCGACCGTGTTAGTGACGCCGGTTTCGTGGGCGATGATTTGCTGGGTGCGCAGAGCGATGGTGGCTGCGTGTTCGGTTGGCAATGCCCAGGCTTCGTCGAGCGAGTTAGTGTGCAGGGATTGGGTGCCGCCGAGAACACCGGCTAGCGCCTGAATCGCGGTGCGGACGACGTTGTTCATTGGCTGCTGAGCGGTCAGGGAACAGCCTGCCGTCTGGGTGTGGAAGCGCAGCGCCCAGCTTCGCGGGCTGACGGATTTGTAGCGCTCCTTCATGGCCTTGTGCCAGATGCGGCGCGCGGCGCGGTACTTGGCGATCTCTTCGAAGAAATCGTTGTGCGCGTTGAAGAAGAAGGAAAGCTGCGGCGTGAATTCATCCACCGGCAGGCCGCGACGCATGGCCCATTCGACGTACTCCATGCCGTCGCGCAGGGTGAAGGCAAGTTCCTGGATGGCGGTCGAGCCGGCTTCGCGGATGTGGTAGCCGCTGATGGAGATGACGTTGAACTTCGGCGTGTGCTTCATACCAAATTCGAACGTGTCGATCACCAGGCGCATGGAAGGCTCGGGCGGATAGATGTATTCCTTTTGCGCTATGTATTCCTTCAGGATGTCGTTCTGCAGCGTGCCGGAGATTTTCTTCCAGTCTGCGCCCTGCTTTTCCGCTACGGCGAGGTACATCGCCCAGATGACGGCGGCGGGAGAATTAATGGTCATCGAGGTGGTGACGTCGGCGAGGGGGATCTGGTCGAAGAGCACTTCCATGTCGGCGAGGGAACTGATGGCGACGCCGCATTTTCCGACTTCGCCTTCGGAGAGGGCGTGGTCGGAGTCGTAACCCATTAGCGTGGGAAGGTCGAATGCGGTGGAGAGGCCGGTTTGGCCCTGCGAGAGGAGATAGCGGAAGCGTTGATTGGTGTCTTCGGCGGTGCCAAAGCCGGCGAACTGGCGCATCGTCCAGAGACGGCCCCGGTGCATGGTGGCGTGGATGCCGCGGGTGTAGGGGGGCTCGCCGGGATTGCCGAGGTCGCGCGCAGGATCCCAACCGGCGAGATCTTCTTCCGTGTACAGGCGGCGAATCGGATAGCTGGAGACGGTGGTGAATTCTTTCTGACGCTCGAGGCTCTTTTCGAGAGTGGGGCGAAGGGTGTTCTCTTCCCAGGCCTGCAACTTCGATGGGGACTTTACGGCGCTGCCCGTCTTTTTCGGATTAGCCGGATCACTCATGAATAGGCGCTCCCGGGATCACAATATAAGCGACTGAATATACAGACCTCGCCATAAACTAATGCTATGGGAAAGGGTCGCGGGGAGCAAGGAGAGGAGGAAGAAAGAGGTAACTCGGTGGAAAGGGGACGAAGATAACGAAGCGGGTGAAAGCGGATGCGGCGGGGACGTGGCGGATGGTTGGGGAGCACCTGCTTCGTGTCCACCCTTCCTTCGTCAGGGCAAGCTCTGAAGGTGGCCGCTACGGTTATTTCTTGGCGAGGGAGCGGACAAAATTGACTACGTCCCAGATTTCGTCAGGTTTCAGGCGGCCTTCTTCGCCCATCATTTTGCCCTTGCCGTTGTTAATGAGGTTGTAGATGTCGCCGTCGTTCAGGTTCTTCAACGCATCGGCGTCGCGCAAATCTTTGAGCTTCAATTTCATGTCTTCGGCGAGGTCGCCGTCGCCTGCGCCTTCTTTGCCGTGGCACATGGCGCAATCCTGGCCGTATTTCTTTTTGCCGGAAGCGAGGGAAGTGGGCGATGACTTCACCGGATTGTCCTTCTTTGCGGCCTCGGTGCCGGCCTTGGCTTCGGCAGGGGGCTTTTCTTCAGCAGCGGGTTTTTCTTCGGCGGGCTTGGCAGGCTCCTGAGAGCGGCATGGCCAACGCAAAACCAGAGCGGAACACACAAAGACACAGGCGAGCGCGAGTTTCATAGACGGGTCTCCCTAAGCGACTCAACGCGTCAATCGTGCATAGGGCGCAGTTTGGGCAAGTATAATCCTCCGGCGGTGATTTGTATTTTTATTCTTTGGCCCGGGCGCTCCGGCTGCGTTCGCCCAAAGGCAATTTATGGCCACTATCATCGGCCCAACATCAAAGGCGAAGAGCCGCCCAGCGGCAGGAAGCCGCGCACGCAAACGAAATGCAAGGAGACAGTCGATGCCGACATTCACGACCAAAGACGGAACGCAGATTTTTTACAAGGATTGGGGCAAAGGGCAGCCCATCGTTTTCAGCCACGGCTGGCCGCTGAGCGGAGACGACTGGGACGGCCAGATGCTGCACTTCGGGCAACTGGGATATCGGGTGATTGCGCACGACCGGCGAGGGCACGGGCGCTCCGACCAGACGTGGGACGGCAACGACATGAACACGTATGCCGACGATCTGGCGCAGTTGTTCGACAAGCTCGACCTGAAGGAAGCGATTATGGTGGGGCATTCGACGGGTGGAGGCGAAGTGGCGAGGTACCTGGGCCGCCACGGCACAAAGCGCGTTTCGAAGGCGGTGCTGATCAGCGCGATACCGCCGCTGATGCTGAAGACGGAAACGAATCCGACGGGAACGCCCATCGAGGTGTTTGACGGTCTTCGCGCGGCACTGGCGGCGAACCGGCCGCAATTCTACAAGGACATCACCATGCCGTTTTACGGGTACAACCGCCCGGGTGCGAAGATTTCGGAGGGCATCCGGGAGCACTGGTGGCTGCAGGGAATGTTGGGAAGCGTGAAGGGTCACTATGACTGCATCCGGGTGTTTTCGGAAACCGATCACACGGAAGATCTGAAGAAGATCGACATTCCGGTGCTGGTGATGCATGGCGATGACGATCAGATTGTGCCCATCGTGGCGGCGGGGCCGCTTTCGGCGAAGTTGCTGAAGCATTCGACGCTGAGAGTGTATACGGGATATCCGCACGGGATGCCTGCGACGCACGCGGATGTGATCAATGCGGATTTGCTGGCGTTCTTTAAAGGGCAGAAGTTGAGCGCGACGGCGTAAGGACATTACGCCGAGTTCAGAGACGGAGTGGCCGACCTAAAGGTCGGCCACTACATTTTTAGGCGTAGTACTGGAAAGTTTGCCAGAACTGTGGCCAGCCGGCTTTTGGAGGGCCGCAGAGGAAGATGTCGCGGCGTTCGCTGGTTTCTTCGTTGGCGATGCCGAGGGAGTTTGTGTTTTGGGCGGCGAGGCGACAGGAGTCGAAGTTGGATTCGACGAAAGCGCGCGGGAACCCGACGACGATGAGAGTTTGCGGCGGAGGATCACCGTAGCCGCGCCCCCAGGAAGAGTTAACGCCGCTGATGGCGGGTGGGAGACCTCGGCTGGGGCCGTAGAGATTGATGGCGCCGACTTCGCCGTAATTTTCAGCGAGGATGCCGAGATGCGCGCGCGTTTCGACTGGCAGAGAGTCGCGAAGTTGCGCAAGCGTCGAGACTAGATCCTGCCAACCAATTTCGTCGCGCAGGGTGATGTTCATCGCGTCGGCGGCGCGGAACCACGCGGAAGGGATTGGGGCTAGCGGCAACCCGACTGCTGCGGCGCCCAGGATGCTTATCGTGAGGGCGGTGATGACCGCGGCCCAAATCGGCTTTTGCTGGCGGCGGGTCAGCTTAGAGAGCCAACGTTCACCCCAGACGGCGCCGGCTGCATACAACACGGCGTAGGCGGGCATCAGGTAGTAGCCGCGGCCTTTGGCCACCAGGAAAATGGTGAACGGGACGATATACGTCCAAGAGAGAGCACGGAATCGTTTTCCTTCGCGCGTAAAGAGGCAAAAGCAGAGTCCTGCGATCCACAACGGAGACGAGAGCAGCGTCATTTCGAACTGGTCCGCCAGGAAGGATTGCGTCAGGCCTTCGGCAACATCGCGGTGATGGAGGAAGCGCAGGAAGTCCCAGGCAACAAAATGATGCTGCGCCTGCCACAGGAAATTGGGCGCGACGAGTAAAAGCGAAATCAGCAGACCAAGCCACGGCCAGATGGTGCGGAAATATTTTCGGGCATCCGAGAGTAAAATTCCCGCAACAACTCCCGCGGCGAAGAACAGCATCGTGTATTTGGCGAGCATGCCCAGACCCATCGACCCGCCGATGGCGAGAAAGTAGCGAGGGTCGGCCGTCTTCAGGAGGCGGACAACAAAGAACGCGGTGAGAACCCAGAAAAAATAGTCGAGCGATGTGTATTGCAGGAGTGCGCCGACGCCGAGAGAGAAGGGAATCGAAGCCGAGGCGGCGGCAAGTTGCGCGGCGCGCCTGCCGCCCATGTCTTTGGCCATCGAGCCCGTAAGCACAATCGTGATGGCTTGCAGCAGTGCGCTGAAGAAGCGGAAGCCGATCAACGAGGTGCCGAATAACGAGAGGGCGAGGCGTCCGAAGAACGGCGTTAGCGGCGGGTAGGCGACATAGCCCCAGGCGAGGTGGCGGGCGTCTTCGAGGATGGAGAGTTCGTCGCGGTTGAAACCGTAGCGGGAGGCGGTGAGAAGATGAAGGAGGAGGGTGGCGGTGGCAAGAGAGGCGAGAAGAGCAAAATCGGTTTGAGTGCGTGAAGCGGGAACCGCGGATTGATCCACGGCGGGAAGCGGCGGCGATTCGCTGAATGCGAGAGGTTCGTTGTCCGATGCCACGGTGGCCTCAAAAAGATGGGCAATGATAGCAGAAGGCGGAGCGGCAGTGAGTTGCGTGAACCGACCTAAAGGTCGGCCAGCACAAATGGGTGAGCAGGGGAAAAGCAGATCCCTCACCCGCAGAGGACGCGGGTTCGGGATGACAAGTTTGGGTGATGTAAAACTAGCGGTTGCCGGATTTGCTTTTGTCGTCGAGTTCCTTGAAGAGTTGGTCGGCGCCTACGACCTGGCCGTTTAGGGTACCGGGAATCTGGGTGTCGCGTTCGATGTCGCCCTGTTTGGCGCCGGCGATGGTAACGCTGTTGATCTGCAGGGTACGGCCGAGCGCGCGTTCGTAGTTGGCCTTGGCTTCGGCCAAGTTCGCCAGCGCGCGAAGTTCGGTACCCTGCGCCGTGATCAGGTCGCGCTGCGTCAAAATCACGTTGTAGACGGTGGAAGCGCCGAGGCGATACTTCTTGTCCTCGGCGTCGAAGGTCTGCTGTTGCAGTTCACGAGCCTGGCTGGCGGCTTGCACCTGGGCGCGGCCTTGTT
>Ga0210403_10003516_pt1 | contig 13760 bp, 10 predicted proteins | sample IncBWC19MmetaG_FD_150863 | JGI IMG/M metagenome (GOLD analysis project Ga0210403, IMG submission 150863) | Forest soil microbial communities from Barre Woods Harvard Forest LTER site, Petersham, Massachusetts, United States - Inc-BW-C-19-M | ecosystem: Environmental > Terrestrial > Soil >... | reverse complement strand
TAGCAAATGATGATGACCGCTGTTCTGAAAATCGTCGCCCGCATGAGTAACGCCCATGTTGCGCAGACCGAAACGACACCAAAATCCGCCCTTGATCGTCGCCCCGTCCTGCGGCCACACGAAATAGAGAAGGGCATCTTTTGGCGCGGGCTTTCCTTGAGCGTGGGCAGTGCACGACACACACGCCAGCGCCGCTGATAGCACGATGAGCTGGGCGATCCTCATGAACATGTTCCTCTGAAATTCTTAAGGAGAAAGAGCTACCCGAAATCCGTGAGTTGGATATCGAACGTTCGTGTCGTAACTGTCGCGGCTCGATGGTCGGACATACCGCGCGTCATTTTTCCAGGAGCCAGACCTGATAACGTGTGAGGAGCATTCGCCCTCGAGCCACGGTGAAGCGTCCGCTGGAGCGCCCTGGTAATTTTTGTGCCAGCAGTCTTCCACCCACTGATCGACGCCGCCGCCCATCTCATACAACCCAAACGGATTTGGCTTAAGGCTCCCGACCTTGATTGGCTGCTCGGTGGCTGCGATGTCGGTGCAATTCTTGCAATTGGCAATGCCAGGTTCAAACTGGTCGCCCCACCAGTACTTTGTTTGCGTTCCTCCGCGTGCAGCATATTCCCATTCTGCTTCGCTCGGGAGGCGGTATGCCTTTCGCGTCGCGCCTGCGAGCCAAGCGACAAACTGTTTGGCATCGCTCCAGCTCACGTTCGTGACGGGCGCATCGTCCTTGCCGGTAGCCACGAAACCGCACGCCTTCGCAGCTACGCATTCGTTCCACTCGCGGACAGTCGTGGGGTACTTGCCGATCGCAAACGGCTTGATCGTGACCTGGTGAGTTGGCTTCTCTGTTACATCGTCGTTGCTCCCCATTATAAAACTACCGCCGCGAATTGGGGTCATCTCGGGCTCTCGGACCGCCGACACCGGCTGAGCGGTGGGCGTGGCCGAAGAAGCGGATTGAGGTTGCGGCGTTGCTGGTTTGATGGCGGGAGCCCCTGAAGGGGCGGCTTGAGTTTGCGGCGCTGCTTGCGGGGTGGGAGGCACCGGGGCAGACGAAGGTGGAGGCAGCGGCGCAGCTTGTTTCGCGGCAGGTGCCTGCGATGAGAGCACGTTTGGAATCTCCACCGGAGGCGAAACCGGGGCTGACGCCTGCTTCTCGAGTTTGCCATACGGTTGCAGGAGCACGTACCAGAGCGCCCCACTGGCGAAAGCGAGCAAAGCGAGACTCAGCGAAAAAATTAGAATATTCTCGCGTCGCCTGCGGCGCTCGAGAAACGCCGCCGGATCCGCAAGCACTCGGTAAACTCTCACCGGTTCAGTGATGTTCTTAACCTTGCGATCTCCGAGCGCCTCGTACCCGCAAACCAGTTTGTGCTTTACCTGCTCATAAATGCCGCTTGAGATGTAAATTTCGCCTGGATCGGCAATACCCTCAAGACGCGAAGCAATATTGACACCATCACCGTAAACGTCGTCTGCTTCGATAATAATATCGCCGAGATTAATACCAATCCGAAATTCGATCCAATGATGCTTCGGCAGCGATGCGTTGCGTCCGACCATGTTTTGCTGAATGACAATTCCGACTCTTACGGCTTCGACAGGACTATCAAAGATAGCAATGAAGCCGTCGCCGGTAGTCTTGACGAGTCTTCCGTGGTGCTCCGCAATGCTGGGCTCAATGAGGTCTCGCTCGATCCGCTTGACGCGAGCGTGCGTCCCTTCTTCGTCGAGTTGCATTAGGCGGCTGTAGCCCGAGATATCGGCAGCGACAATCGCAGCAAGACGACGAGGTGTCGCCTCGCGTGGCCGCTCATTGCTCCGGCCGGACTTGATGTTACGAATTTCGGCCATGGCTCGGATTGCTTTTGCTAACTGCAGCCTTCGGCGCACAACTACCCTGGAACGAAAACTTCAACTATCCTGGAACGAAAACTTGGAGGGTATCATATTGCCGGATATCGACAAGCCAATTGAGGTCATCAAACGGGTGCACTTGATAGCTCAAACCGCGATATTCGAATGTGAACCGCTTAACATCTCCGAATTCAGCGCCTGTAGCATAGCACGCCTGACGACCCGTTCCGGGTTAGCAGACGTTCGCAACGCTTCCGCAGCACGTCCGCTTTGATCCAGAAAACGGCCTCGCAAGCGAAGGGCTTCTGAAAGAATTCAGCGGATCTGGTCAGTCGGTTCGAGCCTCGTTGCTCTCGCACGTCCGAGCGGAATTCGAACCCTAAAGAACCCGCACTGCAAGTTGTCGCTCTGGCCCTTGACCTTTCCAAACTATACTAACTACGAAGCTTTGGAGAAAAATACCGTCTCCGAGCCTGAAATGCCGCAACTCGGCAATCTCCAGTACGGTCCATCGCCTAAAAGGTCGCAGTTTGTAGGGGATTTTCAGGACACTCGACCGAGCTCAGCGGCTGTCTGCCCAGGACGATGGCGGAGGGAGACGAACTGGGGTCGAACCTTCTCCGCGTAGCCCGGCGTAGTCTGAGGTGGTTGGCCGGCTTCGCGGTCGATCAAAAACAACCGTCCGACAACGGCCTTGCGGCCCAACAACGGTTAGGCTGCGTTGGTGGCGGCCGGCCAGAAGGCGCTTCCACGCGGCTGTCTGGGCCGACCAACCAATCCCTGTGTTCACAAGGGAACTGACGGGCGGCCTTCGGCATATTAGGATCAGGAAACTCAAACCCAACGGTTAGGACCCGTATCTACGAGGTTGTGTCATGCAGCGTCGCCGTTTCAAGCAGTCCAAATCACTTGAAGAACGACTTTCCGAGGAAGCGAAGCGCCTACGAGCTGAAGCCAAATTGCTTCCACCTGGCGCGGTACGCGATGAGATGATCCGCAAGGCCCAGCAGGCCGAAACCGGCTCTCGTATAAACGAGTGGCTCACGTCGCCCGGGCTACGCCCACCTGAATAGACCTATGATGCTCACCACGCGCAATAGTTTTCGCCGTCCCGCGCCTTAAGCAGCGCTTGGGTCAGTACTGCTACGTTTTTCGAATCAGTTCAAAGTGATCAGCTGCCCAAAATTATTATCGGGGTTCGTTTTGGTAGTCCGACTTTCATTTGGGTTGTTGATCTCGGTGAGCTTGGTCCTGACCGCATATTTCGGCGCGACGGCTTGGCGTCTTACTGGCGACCCTCAATATGAGAGCAGCGGATCAGATCCACCATTCCGACTAATCCGGCCACCATGAACCCGGAGGCCTTTCGAAATGATGCTCGAGATCCTCGCAATTTTTTTCTGGTTCAGTGCGCAAACATGATTTTGTGGTCGATAGGACGACGGCGCGACGTACTCTATTGCGTATCGAAGTCAGATCCTCCCTGGTGAGAGCGATCCAGCGACGCGCTGTAGCTCGCCACCCCTTTCGCGCCCCAACTTATTGATAATTTGCGCACCTCACCGGTCGGCGGGATCATGGATCATGCCCAGCCTGACCCGCCGCCGGCTGGTCGAGGTCGGGGCTGAGGGAGAAGTCGTCTCATTGACGCCTTCGAGGCCGCTCATGTTCGAACCCGTGACCTCCCAAAAAGGAAGCGGTGATGAACGGCATCGATGACAAGGCCATCGCGGATCACTTGCAATCGACGCTCGAGCTGGCAGACCAAATGATCATGTCGGCCGGTCAAGATGCTAACGGCGCTTTCCTCAAAGCCATTGGGACGCTCGCGCAGGTCATCTTCATCACTGTCGTCGACGAGCAGCATAAAAGGCAATCGGCGTGGCTACTGACCAACTGCGCACTTACCTGAAGCTGCTCACTGAGGTGAGCGGTATGGGCACGTCCTTGCATTGAAGGTACGGCCAGGCCGCGCCGTAGCCGCGCCGGTGCGTTATTTCCCGACGGAGCCCGCGTGTTTTCAGAAACGCTTACAATCTCTTGATGCTGTTGCCGCCTAACAACTCAATTTTTGTCCTGCATCGGAACCTAACATTTGCAATATTTCATAGCCGTCGAATCGGCTCTAAATTTTTCGGCGTCAGGCTGGGGTTGTCCCTATCGCAAATTAGATCCTGATGTATTGGTGATGCAGCCCGCCGAGAACGGGTCGCGCCTCGATACCTCCAGATCGCTCAATTCGACGGTGAACGGGCGCATCCTTGCATAAGGCCAGGTGCGTGCGGACTGCATTGTAGTAGTCCATGTATGAAAACAAGACGTGACGCAGGTGCCGCTCGCCGAACACGACGATATGGTCGAGACATTCCCGACGGATCGAGCCGATCAGGCGCTCGGCATAACCGTTCTGCCACGGCGAGCGCGGGGACGTGGGACGATCCCGAATGCCGAGCGAGCGGGCGCGGCGAATGAAGACATTGCCGTAGCAACGATCACGGTCGCGGATCAGATAACGAGGGGCCTGCTCCCACCCACATGCTTCGGTCAGCTGGTTGGAGATCCATTCTGCTGTGGGGTGGGCGGTCACGCCGAGCCACAGGATCTGGCGGCGACCAAGACCCACGATCAGCATTCCGTAGAGGAGCCGGAACGAGACCGTCGGCACCACGAACAGGTCGATCGCCGCAATCCCGTCTGCATGATTCCGCAAGAATGTCCTCCAGCCCTGTGACGGAGGCCCCCTCCTCCGCGCCATATACTTGGCGACGCTGGTTTGACCGATGTCGATCCCAAGCTTGAGCAGTTCGCCGTGAATACGGGGGGCACCCCACAACGGATTGGCGATGCTGATCTCGCGGATCAATCGCCGGATCTCGATCGACACCGCGGGACGTCCCTGCCGGCGCTTCGATTTCCAGCGCCAATAAGCTCGAAAGCCCGCGCGATGCCAGCGCAACACTGTCTCCGGCCGAACGATCGCAAGCGCGCCGCAAGCGTTCGGGAACAGCCGGCAGATCCAACCCAGCGCCAGCCTGTCCAGCCACGAGAGCGTCGGTCGCTTCGGCCTCAGGCGCTGCAACACATTGATCTGCTGTCGCAGAGCCAGGATCTCTGCCTCCAGACTGGCTCGCGACCGGAACAGATCAACCATCAATCCAAGGATCAGCTTGAAGAGATCCAACATCAGTGCAGGATCGCCCGATTCCCCTCCGACAGCCAACTGGATTTATTTTACGATAGGGACAACCGGCTGGTGTTCATTGACGAGACGGGAGCCTCGACCAAGATGGCGCGGTTCTACGGCCGTTCGCCGTACGGCCAGCGCTGTGTTGCGGCGCTACCGCATGGCCATTGGAAGACGACGACCTTCGTCGGCGCGCTCAGGGCGACCGGCATGAGCGCGCCGATGGTTCTCGACGGCCCCATGGATGGTTCGGCCTTCGAGGCTTACGTGACGCAAGTCCTCGTGCCGACACTCGGGCCCGGTGACATCGTGGTGATGGACAATCTCGCAGCCCACAAGCGGGCCGAGATCGGCATTGCAATCGACGCGGCCGGCGCCCGGCTCCTCTATTTGCCGCCTTATTCGCCCGACCTCAATCCGATCGAAATGGCCTTCGCCAAGCTCAAAGCCGCCGTTCGAAAGGTCGCCGCCAGATCAATTGAGGCCTTGATCGACGCTATCGCCGTCGCCCTCGCCGCCTTCACCGCCCAACAGTGTCTGAACTTCTTCGCCGCAGCCGGTTATGATCGCGTTTGATCAGAATCTGCTTTAGCAGCTGATGCTTTGAGGATGCCGATCCAGCAAACACCGAAGCCGAAGCTAGAACAAGAAGCCAAAGAGATAGCTCCGAAAGGGGGTCGGGTCGGCCTACACATCGTCCTTTTCGGGGCTTGCTCAGCGTTCACTCGTGTTGCGGCCTGCACACTCGCGCTGTCACCGTATATCGTGACACGCTAATCGAAGGCTTCAGCCACTTCGTTACCTCCATGACTGCTCCGATTGCTTCCGGCTGGAGCGGTTGCCGGGTGGGACTTTCACCCACTGGAAAGCGCCGCCTTTGCACGGCGCACGCCAGAACCGGACGTTCGGTCAGCGGCGCTTTTGACCCATCTGCGACATCGGCCAGCGAATTGGCAACCACCGACCCCGGCGAATTCGGCGCTTCCAGAACGACGGTTTAGCCCGATAAGATGCCGTTCCGTTCGGAACTCAGAGGCGGATATGGCGCGGCGTTCGGCGGGCGGCAACGCAAGCAAGGCGAAAGCCAACAAGGCAAGTCAAGCGAAGGGCCGCGAAACGACCAAGACCAAGCGCCGCGTTGCTGCAGCGGCCACGCTGCGCAAGCGCCTCACGGTTTCCGATTTGATCAAAGAACTGAACGAAGCACGGGAGCAGCAGACGGCGACTTCGGAGGTGCTGCAGGTCATCAATGCATCGGCCGGCGATCTCACTCCCGTGTTCGATGCCATGCTGGAGAAGGCGATGCGGCTATGCGAGGCCTCATTCGGCGCCCTGGCCGTTCCCGATGGCGAATTTGCCCGATGGGTCGCTCTTCGCGGCATTACAGGACCATATGCCGAATTGATCACCAGTAAGCCGTACCGGCGGTCAGTCCTGTTCGGCTCTACGCTCGAGAAACCGTCAGTCATTCATATCCTCGACCTGAAGGATGGCGAAGGCTATCGCCGGCGGGCTCCCTCCATTGTCGAGGCGGTCGAACTTGGGGGTGTCCGCACGTGGCTGCTGGTGCCGCTCCTCAAGGGTAATACACTCCTCGGGGCCTTCGTATTCTATCGTCAGGAGGTGCGTGCCTTCTCCGACGAACAGATCTCGTTGTTGCAAAATTTCGCCGATCAAGCCGTCATTGCAATGGAGAACGCGCGCTTGCTCAACGAGCTTCGGCAGCGAACAGATGAGCTTGCCCGACTGTTTGAAAACGAGGAAGCGCGCGCTTGGGAACTTGCAAAGTCGCTAGAGGATTTGCGAGCTGCGCAAGACCGGCTGATCCGAGCCGAGAAACTCGCCGCCCTCGGACGGCTAGTGGCTGGTGTTGCGCACGAGATCAACAGCCCCGTCGGCACCAGCCTGACGGTCGCGTCTGCGCTGGAGCGCAAGCGCGCCGCGTTCGCGGCCGATGTCGCGCGCGGCGAGCTGAAGCGATCGAGCCTGAACGAGTTCCTCGAAGTCGTCGAGGACGCTTCCTCGTTGCTGGCATCCAATCTCAACCGCGCCGCCGACCTGATCCAGTCGTTCAAGCAAGTCGCGGTCGATCAGGGTTATCTGGATCGGCGCAGTTTCTATGCCGGCGATCTGACCGAGCAGGTTCTCGTCAGCCTGCGGCAGGCGCCGCGGGAAAAAAATATCTCGCTCAACGTCGAGTGCCAGCCTGATCTTGCGATGAATAGTTATCCAGGACCTTACGGACAGGCACTAACTAACCTTTTCCTCAATGCGGTCATGCACGCGTTTCCGGACGGTAAGGGAGGCGCGATCGACATCAAGGTGCGGGCGTCGGGCAGCGATAAAGTCGAAATCCTGTTTTCCGACAATGGCTGCGGCATGAGCGCTGACGTCAGGCGCCAGGCCTTTAATCCGTTCTTCACGACGCGCCGCGAGAGCGGCAGCACTGGGCTCGGCCTGCATATCGTGCACAACATCGTCACCAATCGTCTGGGCGGGCAGCTCAATGTTGACAGCGCGCCCGGGGGAGGAACGAAAATCCAGATCATCTTGCCGCTGACAGCGCCGGCCCGGCGTGCCGCCGAAGAGTAGAGCGGTGTCCGTTATTGGCAGATTGTGTTGAAAAAGTCGGATTACGCCGACCTTCCAAATTTGCAGACCTGCTGGCAAGAAAGACGTGGCGGACCTCACAATCGCTAGGCTCTCTAACGAGCCCCCTCCGTGGCCCGTCCATAAGGCATTTGATCTCGACAAAGCGGCTCGCCATCCCCTTGAACGAGAAATCGGTGCTCTCGACGTTTTGGGCTTGGACGGATTCTCCGCGTGGCTAAGGTCAAGCCCGAGGGTGATATCGATGAAGTCGTTGCTGCCCTGGTCGAGCAGGGGATCGGAGCCTTGTTCGTTGCACCGCAGGCGGATTTCAGAGTCTGGCTCCCGCCCTTATTGACGCTGGCGACGCACCATGCGTTGCCAACGAGCTTTTCGAGCAGCGATTTAGTGAGAGCCGGCGGTCTGATGAGCTACGGGCCGAACCAGATGGACTCCTATCGTCAGGCCGGCATTTATGCGGGTCGGATTCTCAAAGGTGAGAAGCCGGCTGATTTGCCGGTCATGCTCGCGAGCAAGTTCGAATTTGTGATCAATCGAAAGACCGCGGCGGGATTGGGCCTCACGATTCCGCCGACGCTGCTCGCGCTCGCCGACGAAGTGATCGGATAGCTGCTCTTTGCTGCACTGCATGAGTCCGTTTGTGGCCCGTCGCGACATATTGCATCGCGACACCAACTCGGTCGTTAACGGGGGCATACCGGAAGTTGATGGGCAGCCGTCTATTGCAGAACATGACGCTCGTAACCGGCAATCGTCGCCATTTGGACATCGTCGACAATGCGAGACCAAGAGCGTCACTTTGCCGGTTGCGCTCCGGCTCCAGCCGCTGCATCATACCAGCTATAACGGTAGCGCATAAGCCGCAAGGGAAGCCCCAGATGGAGATGGAAACGGCGGCCGGTCCGACCGTGGCCGTCGCAGCGCCGCAGCTTGCCGCAACCGCGGTGTCGAAGCGCTTCGGCGGCGTGCGCGCCGTTGAAAACGTCACGCTCGAGGTCACGCGCGGCGAGATCGTCTCCATCATCGGCCCCAACGGTGCGGGCAAGACCTCGCTACTGAACATGATCAGCGGCTTCTACCGCCCGACCAGCGGCACTATCGCGTTCGAAGGCCGCGACATCACCAACACCAAACCCTCCGCCATCGCTAAGCTCGGCATCGCCCGCACGTTCCAGAACATTGCGCTGTTCGGTGGCCTTACCGTACTCGACAACATCATGCTCGGGCGGCACGTGCATATGCGCGCTGGTGTGTTCGCCTCGCTCGTCTACTGGGGTCCGGCGCAGAGAGAGCAGGTGCGCCACCGCGCGAGGGTCGAGGAACTCATCGAGTTCCTGAAGCTCGAGGACATCCGCAAGCAGCCGGCCGGCGCCCTCCCCTATGGCTTGCGCAAGCGCGTCGAGCTCGGCCGCGCGCTCGCGCTGGACCCGAAGCTGCTGCTGCTCGACGAGCCGATGGGCGGCATGAACCAGGAGGAGAAGGAGGATGTTGCCCGCTTCATTCTCGACATCAACTCCCAGTGGGGCACGACCATCATCCTGATCGAGCACGACATGGGCGTCGTGATGGACATCTCGCACCGCGTCGCCGTACTCGACAACGGCCGCAACATCGCGGAGGGGTCTCCGCAGCAGGTGCAGAACAACCCGGATGTGATCCGGGCCTATCTGGGCGCCGGCAGAGCCCGGCAGGGAGAAGCCGCATGAGCGATCACGCCACACTGCCGTGGCTGCTGCGCCGCAACGCCGAAACCCTGAGCGGCCGCCCGGCGATCCGCGAGAAGCATCGCGGCATTTGGCAGAGCGTGACCTGGGCGCAGTATTTCGACGAAGTGCGCACCCTGGCGCTGGGTCTTGCGGCGTCCGGCTTCAAGCGCGGCGAGCACCTCTCGGTGATCGGCGACAACCGGCCGCGGCTCTATTGGGCGCAGCTCGCGGCGCAATGCCTGGGCGGCGTCGCGGTGCCGATGTATCAGGACTCGATCGCCGCCGAGCTCGTCTACGTGCTGGAACATGCTGAGGTCTCCGTGATCGTCGTCGAGGATCAGGAGCAGGTCGACAAGATCCTGTCGCTCAAGGACAAGCTGCCGTATCTACGCCTTCTGATCTATGACGACCCGCTCGGCATGCGGCAGTACCACTATCCGTTCCTCAAATCGTTCGAGGAGATCCAGGCGGCCGGCCGCGACTTCGGCGCCAAGAATCCGGGCTTCGTCGAGCGCGAGATCGATGCGGGAGCAGAGGATGATCTCGCGCTGCTCGCCTACACGTCGGGCACGACCGGTAATCCCAAGGGCGTGATGCTTTCCCATCGCAACCTCATCAGAGCCGCCGAGGCATTCGTCGCCGCTGAGAATATCCGACTCGGCGACGAATGGTTGTGCTACCTGCCGATGGCCTGGATCGGCGACGTGCTCTATTCGACCGTGCTCAGCCTGGTGGTCGGATTCACGTGCAACTGTCCGCAAAGCCCCGACACGGTTCAGCGCGATCTGCGCGAGCTCGGGCCGACCGCCTGGCTGGCGCCGCCGCGCATATGGGAGAACATGCTCACCTCCGTGCAGGTGCGCGCGGCCGATGCATCGTTCCTCAAGCGCAAGCTGTTCGAGTATTTCCGGGATATCGCCGAGCGTGCCGAGCTCCTACGCGGCGACGGCAAGAAGGTGCCGATCCTGCTCAAGCTGCAGCTCGCGCTCGGCGAGTTCGTCATCTACGGGCCGGTGCGCGATCGCTTGGGGCTGCGCCGCGTGCGCTGGGCCTATACGGGTGGCGCGCCGCTCGGGCCCGACGCGTTCCGCTTCTTCCGCTCGTTCGGCGTCAACCTTAAGCAGATCTACGGCGCGACCGAGCTGTGCGGCCTGGTCGCGCTGCAGCCCGACGCCGAGGCCGATCCAAACTCGGTCGGCCGCGTCTGCCCGAGCATCGAGGTGCGCATCGATCCGTCGAGCGAGGTGCTGGTGCGCTCGCCTGGCATGTTCAAGGGCTATTACAAGCAGGGCGAGGCGACCCGCGACACCGTGACGGCGGACGGCTGGCTGCGCACCGGCGACGCCGGCTTCGTCGATCCGCGCGGCCACCTGGTGATCATCGATCGCGCCAAGGACGTCGGCAAGCTCGCCTGCGGCGAGGCGTTCGCACCGCAGTTCATTGAGAACAAGCTCAAATTCAGCCCGTTCATCGGCGAGGCGGTCGCGTTCGGCCACGACCGGCCATTTGTCGCCGCGATGATAGCCATCAATGGCGAGACGGTCAGCACATGGGCCGACCGCCAAGGCATCGCTTACGGCTCGTATCAGGATCTGAGTGCCAACCCACGCGTGCGCGCGCTGATCCGCGACGAGGTCCGCAAATGCAACGCCGGCCTGCCGGAGGCGGCGCGCATCCGCCGCTTCATGCTCCTCAACAAGGAGCTCGACGCCGACGATAACGAGGTGACGCGTACCCGCAAGATTCGCCGCCGCTTCGTCGGCGAGAAATACAAGGCGGTCATTGACGCTCTCTATGGCGGGCGCTCCGATGTCGAGCTCGTCGCGGACATCACCTTCGAGGACGGCCGGAAGTCGACGATCCGCTCCAACGTGGCGATCGAGAACGCCGACGGGGCGCCGCTCACCGCCATGGAGCCGGCGCATGCCTGATATCGACTGGCAATTTACGCTGCTCCTAATCACAAACGGTGTGATGATCGGTTTGATGTACGCGCTGATCGCGCTCGGCTTCGTCCTCGTCTACAAGGCGACCGACGCAATCAACTTCGCGGCCGGCGAGTTCGTGATGTTCGCGGGCTTCATCGCGGCGTTCGCCGCCGGTGCGGCCGGGGCGCCGGTCTGGGTCTCCGCGCTGATCGCAATCGCCGGCATGGCTGCGTTCGGCTTCGGGCTCGAGCGCGTCGTGCTGCGCCCGCTGATCGGCCGCCCGGTGGTCGCCGTCATCATGGCGACTATCGGGGTCGCCGCGCTGCTTCGCGGCTTCGCCACGCTCGTTTTCGGCGCCGGCACCCGCAATATCGATCTGCCTGTGGGCGATGAGCCGATCAATCTGGGCTTGGTCAGCGTGCCGCCTGTGCAGCTGGTCGGCGCCGCCGTGAGCCTGGTGTTTCTCGCCGCCTTCACTTGGTTCTTCCTTAAGAGCCGCACCGGCATCGCCATGCGCGCGGTCGCCGACAGCCAGCAGGTTGCGATGGCGATGGGCATCAACGTCCGGCGCTACTTTGGGCTCGCCTGGGCGATGGCCGGCATCGTCTCGGCGCTCGGCGGCGTGGTGTGGGGGGCGATGCTCGGCGTCGACAACCAGCTCGCGGTGGTGGGCCTGAAAGTGTTTCCGGTGGTGATCCTCGGCGGCCTCGACTCGGTCGTCGGTGCCGTGGTCGGCGGGATCATCGTCGGCGTCGTCGAGAATCTCGCGGCCGGCTATCTCGATCCTTACGTCGGCGGCGGCACCAAGGACTTCGCCCCGTACATCCTGATGATCGTCGCGTTGATGATCAGGCCCTACGGCATCTTCGGCAGGAGACTGATCGAGCGAGTTTGACTGGCTGAGTTTTGGTGGGTCTCACTTCGAGGCTGCGCGAATAAGAGCCCCCGCAAGCGAAGCCAGTGGTGGGAGGGAGTCAGGGGTGGAGGCCACCCTGTGGGTCGGAGCAGCGGCGCGCGGCAAGGAGCTTTGGAATGTTTCATCGCGAGTCCGGCGTGTTCAAGACCAGCTATGCGGGCGACATGGCGGTCTATCCATTGCCGATCGCCCAATGGACGATGGCGGCGATCGCCGTGCTCTTTGTCGTCGTCGTGCCGACGACGCTCAGCGAATATTACGTCTCGATCGTTAACCTGATCCTGATCGCGGTGGTCGGCGCGCTGGGCTTGAACATTCTAGTCGGCTATACGGGTCAGATCTCGATCGGCCATGGCGCGCTGATGTCGGTCGGTGCCTACACGGCCGCCAACTTCATCACCCGGATGGACATGCCGTTCTGGGTGGCGGTCCCGGCCGGCGGCCTGATGGCGGCGGCAATCGGCGTCGTGATCGGCGTGCCTTCGCTGCGCATCAAGGGCCTCTATCTCGCGATCGCGACGCTCGCCGCGCAGCTCATCATTGAGTGGACCATCAACCACGTGCCGTGGATCTCCGGCGGCGTGCAGGCCTCGATCGAAGTCCCGCGACCTCGCCTGTTTGGGCACGCACTCCAGAGCCAGGCGCAGCTCTATCTGTTCCTGCTGTTCTTTGCGGCGCTCGCGATCGTTGCCACCATCAACCTGGTGCGCAGCCGCATTGGCCGCGCCTTCGTCGCCATCCGCGACCACGACATCGCCGCCGAGCTCATCGGTATCGACATCTTCCGCTACAAGCTGATCGCGTTCGCGATCTCGTCGTTTTACGCCGGTGTCACTGGGGTTCTGTACACTTACTATCTCGGCGTCGCCAACTACGAGCAGTTCCAGATCAACGTCTCGATCGACTACCTGGCCATGATCATCATCGGCGGGCTCGGCTCGGTGCTCGGCTCGATCCTTGGCGCGGTCTTCGTCACCTTGCTACCAATTGCCACGCGCTGGTTCCTCGAAGGATTCGGCAGCTTGTTCTTGTCGCAGGCCAACCTTGCAAATATCATCCCCAATCTGCGCCTGGTGATATTTGGCGCCCTGATCGTACTGTTCCTGGCGCTCGAGCCGGATGGTCTCAACCGGCTGTGGCGCAATATCCTCGGCTATTTCCGAGTATGGCCGTTCTCGTACTGAGACCACTGAAACGACGCAACATGGGAGGATACACATGAACCGTTTGACGGCAGGTACGTTGGCGCTCGCCGCGGCGATGGGCGCAGCGTGGACCGCGGGCGGCATCGCCGCCCCAGACAAGAAGGACATCGTGATCGGCGAGCAATGCGACCGTACCGGCGCGACCCAGCTGGTCGGCGTCAGCCTGTGCCCGGCAATCCTCGACTACATCAATCTCGTCAACTCCAAGGGTGGCGTCGAGGGCTACAAGATCAAGCTCGAGGAGATTGACAACGAGTACAAGGTGCCGCCGGCGATCGAGGCCTACGAAAAGCACAAGGCCGACGGCGCGGTGTCGATCATGCTCTACGGCACGCCGCAGACTCA